>Ga0207681_10000057_pt1 | contig 104729 bp, 84 predicted proteins | sample KBSS53metaG_FD_184324 | JGI IMG/M metagenome (GOLD analysis project Ga0207681, IMG submission 184324) | Switchgrass rhizosphere microbial communities from Kellogg Biological Station, Michigan, USA - KBS S5-3 metaG (SPAdes) (version 2) | ecosystem: Host-associated > Plants > Roots > Rhizosphere... | reverse complement strand
GGAGCCACTGCGACCACGGTCGGAGCCACTGCGACCACGGTCGGAGCCACTGCGACCACGGTCGGAGCCACTGCGACCACGGTCGGAGCCACTGCGACCACGGTCGGAGCCGTCGCGCCTGACGTCGCGACGGCTCCGACCTTAGGTTCTAAGACACCGGCCTAGCAGGCCGAGCCGGTCAGCACACACGCGCCCGAGTCTTCGGAACAGCCGGTCATGCCGTGCGCGGTCAGTCTGCAGTACGTGCCGCCCTCGAAGTCGGGCCGGCACTGGTAGCACGCGACGGCATGCGCGGGCTTCGGCAGGTACGCGGACAGGAGAGCGAAGGCGATGGCAGTAGCAAAGCCCAGGCGGATCTTGGTGCTCTTCTTCACGGTGACTCCTTTCGGCCAATGGCCAGACCAGATTAAATCAATGATCGGCGCGATGGGTTGCGCTGGCGACGATTGACATCCCCAGGGTAGGGGCGGCGAGCTCCCCTTGTCTTTAACGTTCTTGCTCTAATCCACACAGGCCTGCTTCTTGCTAATTCCAAGGACGTCAGGAACGGGCCTGACGATGGCGGGCGACGGACGCCGTTGCCGCTCTACTTCCTTGAGGCGAACCATGTTCCAACCTGCGAAAAAGATTGCGCTCAAGCTCGCTCAACGCTGTGTGCTCATCGCGGCCGCCGTAGGGATCGCGGGATGCGCCTCCTCGGCGCGGCTCCCGGTCTCCGCCGGTACCGGCCCCAATCCGACCCTGCCGTCTCCCAACAAAGCGCTGATCCCGCTGGTGCACGTCGTAACGGCCAAGGGCTGGCCGGCAGGCGCCAAGCCGGTGGCCGCCGAGGGCACGGCCGTGGCGGCGTTCGCTCGCGGACTGGATCACCCGCGGTGGCTCTACGTGCTGCCGAATGGCGACGTGCTCGTAGCCGAGACCAACGCGCCGCCCCGGCCGGAGGACGGCAAGGGGATCAAGGGATGGTTCTTCAAGAAGTTCCAGAAAAAGGCCGGCGGAGCCGTGCCCAGCGCCAACCGGATCACCCTGCTCCGGGACACCGACGGGGACGGCGCCGCGGAAACGAGCACGGTTTTCCTGTCGGGTCTCAACTCGCCCTTCGGCATGACGCTCGTGGGCGACTCCCTCTACGTGGCGAACAGCGACGCCGTCGTGCGCTTCCCCTACAAGCAAGGAGAAACGAAGATCACGGCACCCGGGGTCAAGGTCGTCGATCTTCCAGCGGGCCCGCTCAACCATCACTGGACCAAGAACGTCATCGCCTCTCCGGATGGATCGAAGCTCTACGTTGCCGTGGGTTCCAACAGCAACGTGGCGGAGAACGGTATCGAGGCCGAGGAGGGGCGCGCGGCCATCTGGGAGGTGGAGCTCGCGACGGGCAACCACCGCGTCTTCGCCTCCGGGTTGCGCAATCCGGTCGGGATGGCCTGGGAGCCCGAAAAGGGCGCCTTGTGGACGGCCGTCAACGAGCGGGACGAGCTCGGCAGCGATCTCGTGCCGGACTACATGACGTCCGTTCGCGACGGCGGCTTCTACGGCTGGCCCTACAGCTATTACGGCCAGCACGTCGACACGCGGCCGAAGCCGCCGAGGCCCGATCTCGTCGCCAAGGCGCTCGTGCCCGACTACGCCCTGGGACCGCACACGGCGTCACTCGGCCTGGCCTACTCGGAAGGAACGTCCCTGCCGGCTCGTTTCAGCCATGGGATGTTCGTGGGGCAGCACGGCTCCTGGAACCGCAAGCCGCGCAGCGGCTATAAAGTGATTTTCGTGCCCTTCTCCGGCGGCGTTCCGTCCGGCGATCCGATCGACGTGTTGACCGGTTTCGTCACCGAGCAGGGGGATGCGATGGGGCGGCCCGTGGGCGTCGCCATCGACAAGCGCGGCGCATTGCTTTTGGCCGACGACGTGGGCAACGTCGTCTGGCGAGTGACGGAGAGCGGCGGACAGGCTTCGCGATAGAAGCCCGGTCACGATCCGGAACCATTAAACATCCAGGGTTAACCATCCAGGGTTGACATGCAACCATAAATTTGCATAATCGTCTCATGAACGAGGCCATGGACAGGGTGTTCAAGGCGCTCGCCGATCCCAGCCGCAGGGATTTGCTGGACAGGTTGCACGCGAACAACGGCCAGACGCTCGGCGAGCTCTGCCAGGGCCTGGACATGACGCGGCAAGCCGTGTCGAAGCATCTCGCGCTGCTGGAAGAGGCCAACCTCGTGGTCACGGTCTGGCGGGGACGCGAAAAGCTGCATTACCTCAACCCCGTTCCGATCAACGAGATCTACGAACGCTGGATCGGCAAGTACGAGCGTCACAGGATACGTACGCTCCATGATCTGAAAAAAACCCTGGAGGAGGACCGCGATGGATAAACCGAAGATGGATAAACCGAAGTTCGTCTACGTAAGCTACATCTCGACGACGCCGGAAAAGCTCTGGAACGCGTTGATGGACGCCGAGATGACCAAGGACTACTGGGCGCGCCACAAAAACGTTTCCGATTGGCAGGTCGGCTCGGAATGGTCGCACCAGGATTACGACACGGGTGCCAAGGACATCGTCGGCGAGGTGCTCGAATCCGACCCGCCGCGCCGCCTCGTGCTGACGTGGGGACACGGCAAGGAGTCGCAGCAGGCCGAGGAACCTTCCCGGGTGACGTTCCTGGTCGAGCCGTACGGGAAGGACGCGGTGCGGCTGACCGTCACCCACGAAGAGCTCGAGCCCGATTCCGGGATGCTCAAGGGCATTACGGCCGGCTGGCCCGCGGTCCTCTCGAGCTTGAAGACGATGCTCGAGACCGGGGAGGCGATGCCGATGACGAAACGGCGGCGCTGGGACGGGCCTCCCGAGTAAGCGCGCCGCCTCCGGGCGGCGGGCGGCGCCCGGATCCCAGAACTCCATGGGCGCCGCCATCGTATATACCCGCGGGAGGTACCTCAGCCATGCGATTCCGTATCGGTCCGTTCATCTTTGCTTCGCTCTTTCTCGGCGCTTCAGCTCTCTCCGGCGGACCGGCCTCGGCCACCGATCCCAAGGACCTGGCCAAAGGCATTGACGCCGTCTTCGCCGAGTATGCCAAGCCCGGCTCGCCCGGCTGCTCCCTGGCCGTCATCCGGGACGGGCGCATCGTCTACGAGAAGGGCTACGGGCTGGCCAACCTGGAGCACGGGGTGCCCATCGATCCCAAGCGGACGGTGTTCGACATTGGCTCGACCTCGAAGCAGTTCACGGCTTCGAGCATCCTCCTGCTGGCCCGCGACGGGAAGCTTTCCCTGGACGACGACATCCACAAGCTCCTGCCGGAGCTGCCGGACTACGGCACGCCGATCACGATCCGCCACCTCCTCCACCACACGAGCGGCGTGCGGGACTACATCAACCTGATGATCATGGGAGGCATCAACTTCGAGGACTACACGATGGACGACGACGCCCTGGCCGCCATTGCGCGCCAGAAAACCCTCGACTTCCCGCCGGGGTCTGAGCACAGCTACAGCAACTCCGGCTACTTCCTTCTCTCGCAGATCATCAAGCGGGTGAGCGGCAAGACCTTTCGCGAGTTCGCCCAGGAGCGCATCTTCACCCCTCTCGGCATGAGCAACTCCCGGATCCTGGACGACCACCTGGAGGTGATCCCTCACCGCGCAACGGCCTATGGCGCCCATCCCGGAGGCGGCTTCGGCGTCGAGATGTCCAACTGGGAGCAGACGGGGGACGGCGGGGTGCAGACCACGGTCGAGGACCTGGCGAAGTGGGACCGGAACTTCTACGACCCCAAGGTGGGCGGGCCCTGGCTGATCGAGCAGCTCCAGACGACCGGCACGCTCAACGACGGCGAGAAGATCGACTACGCCCGCGGCTTGATGGTGGACGAGTATCGCGGTCTCCGGCGCGTGTCGCACAGCGGCGGTTGGGCCGGCTACCGCGCCGAGTTGATACGGTTCCCGGACCAGAAGCTCTCGGTGGTCACCCTCTGCAACCTTGGGACGACCAATCCGACCGCCCTTGCCCAGCGGGTGGCGGACCTCTATCTGGCCGACAAGCTCGCGCCTGCCGAGGCGGTGGCCACCGCGAAGCCCAAGGCTCCAGCCAATGTCACCGTCGACGCGTCCCGTTATACCGGCGTCTACTGGAGCTCCACGTCGGGCTTCGTCCGCCGTATCATCGCCCGGGACGGCAAGCTCTTCTACTCCCGGGGTCAGGACAGCGAGTCCGAGCTCGCGCCCCAGGGCGACGACCATTTCCTGATGCTCGGCGTACCCGGCACGGCCGAGGTGTCCTTTCCCTCCGCGGATCCGGGAGCGCCACGCCGGATGCAGGTCGCCTCCGGCGGCAAGCCCATCGCCTTCGAAGAAGTGCAGCCCGCCTCTCCGAGGCCCGAGGACCTGGCAGCCTACGCCGGGACCTATACCAGCGCGGAGTTGGATGCTATCTGGCCCCTCGTGGTCGAGGACGGCCGGCTTTCCCTCCGCATCAAGCGGAGACCGGCGGCGCCGCTCGAGCCCGCCTTCACCGACGCCTTCAACAGTGCGGCCGGGCTGATCCGCTTCCAGAGGGACGCCGAGAACAAGGTCACGGGGTTCGTCGTGGGCGCGGGGCGCGCACGGAACCTCAAGTTCACGAAGGCCGTGGAATAAGGGGGCTCACTCTACCCAGTCCCGGGGCTTCAGGAACTCCTCATAGAGGCGGGCCTCCGGCGTCCCCGGCTCCGGGCGCCAGTTGTAGCGCCAGCGGACCAGCGGCGGCAGCGACATCAGGATCGACTCCGTCCTGCCGCCGGACTGCAGGCCGAAGAGGGTGCCGCGGTCCCAGACCAGGTTGAACTCGACGTAGCGGCCCCGGCGGTAGAGCTGGAAATCGCGCTCGCGCTCGCCATGAGGGGTGTCCTTGCGGCGCCGCAGGATCGGCAGGTAGGCCGCCAGGAAGTGGTCGCCGACGCTGCGCTGAAAAGCGAAGCTGCGCTCGAAGCCCCACTCGTTCAGGTCGTCGAAGAAGAGGCCGCCGATGCCGCGGGTCTCGCCGCGGTGGCGAAGGAAGAAGTACTCGTCGCACCATTTCTTGTAGCGCGGGTAGACCTCCGGGCCGAACGGCGCGCAGGCCTCGCGGGCGGTGCGGTGCCAGTGGACGGCGTCCTCTTCGAAGCCGTAGTAGGGCGTCAAGTCGAAGCCGCCGCCGAACCACCAGACCGGCTCGTGCCCCTCTTTCTCCGCGATGAAGAACCGCACGTTCATGTGCGTGGTGGGCGCGTAGGGATTGCGAGGATGGAAGACGAGCGAGACGCCGAGGGCCTCCCAGGAGCGTCCCACGAGATCCGGGCGGTGCACGGTAGCCGCCGCGGGAAGCCCCGGGCCCGAGACCTGGGAGAAGCCGACGCCCGCCTGCTCGAAGACGGCGCCCTCCGAGAGCACCCGAGAGCGGCCACCACCCCCCTCGGTCCGCTCCCACAGATCCTCCTGAAAGCGAGCCGCGCCGTCCTCGGCCTCGATGGCCGCGCAGATGCGGTCCTGAAGGCTCAGGAGATAGCTACGGACGGCGGCGGTGTCTTCGCGGTGGGCCAAAACGGGCGAAGTCTAGCCCAGATCGACGGGATGGGTGGCAGAAATCAGGAACGAGGCAGCTCGGAAATCAAAACGGACCCACCCTCAACCACCTGGATTACCAGCTCGTTGCCATACAAGAGATTCGTACCCAGGAGCGGCTCAGCGCTACCGGCTCCAATGGGCACGCTTACCAAACGGCCCCGCCAGAGAATCAACGCCTCGTAAATATCCAAAGAACGCTCGCTACCATCCGCCAGAACTGCCCGCCCTTGACTCCGGCGGCGAAGGCCTAGCTTCGCGACGAGGTCGGATGGGAGCGCCAAGAATCCATTGAAGCCGGTATCCACCAAGAACTCAGCCTCAGCTTCCGTCCCGGGTCCCCGGATCCAGAGGCGCACGAGGGCCTCCAGCTCAGAATTTACGGTTCCGCTGATCACGCGGGCTAGGTCGCCGAGGTCTGGTGATACCCAAAGCGATAAAGGTGGCGGGAGCCAATCCTGCGAAGCCAGATCCGTGCTTCGGGGAGCCGAGCAGAAAGACTGTCGCATGCAGTCAGCTCTTGAGAGGCAACCTCATAATCTCCCGTCTCGACATCGATGGCGACAAACTTGCCCGCGTCTTCAGGCTTCAGCTTCGGAGCGATGTCTCGCTCGTAGATCTCGTCGCCACGCCGGCCAAACTCTTCCTCGTCGTAACGGGGTTTCCTCATTGCGGTAGCCATGTCGCCAGTATACGACACGCGCGCCTCGCGCGTGCCCCCTACTCCCCCTCCGCCCGGATCGGAAACAGCTCGGCCTGCCGCCGGTCGCCGGTAATCGGGACGCGGTAATCGCCCGTCCAGCAGGCGGTGCAGTAGGTTTCCCGGGGGCTGGAGACGGCGGAGAGCATGCCGTCGAGCGAGAGATAGGCGAGGCTGTCCGCCTCGATGTACTGGCGGATCTCCTCGATGCTGTGGTTGGCGGCGATCAGATCGGCCCGGTTCGGGGTGTCGATGCCGTAGTGGCAGGGCCACTGGGTCGGCGGGGCCGAGATGCGGAGGTGGACCTCGGCGGCGCCGCCCTCGCGCACCATGCGCACGATCTTCCGCGAGGTGGTGCCGCGCACGATCGAGTCGTCGATCAGAACCACGCTCCGGCCGGTGAGCAGCTCGCGGACGGGGTTGAGCTTGATCTTCACCCCGAAGTTCCGGATCGACTGCTTGGGCTCGATGAAGGTGCGCCCCACGTAGTGGTTGCGGGTGAGGCCGAACTCCAGCGGCAGGCCCGACTCGCGGCTGTAGCCCATGGCGGCGTAGAGGCCGCTGTCGGGCACCGGGATCACGATGTCGGCCGGCGCCGGGGCCTCGATAGCCAGGCGGGCGCCCATCCGCAGCCGGGTCTGGGCCACAGAATCGCCGAAAAGCCGGCTGTCGGGCCGGGCGAAGTAGACGTGCTCGAAGATGCAGCGGGTCGGCTCGACCGCCTGCGGCAGATGGTAGGTCTCGATCTGGCCGTTGCGGGACACCACGACCTCCCCCGGCTCGAGCTCGCGCACGAACCGCGCTCCCAGCAGGTCGAAGGCGCAGCTCTCGGAAGCAAAGCAGGGAGAGCCGTCGAGATCCCCCATGACCAGCGGCCGGAAGCCGTTCGGGTCGCGGGCCGCGATAAGGCACTTGTCGGTGATGAGGAGCAGGGAGTAAGCGCCGCGCACCTCCTGCAGGGCCACGATGAGGGACTCGACCAGGTCGCGCCGCGGGTTGCGCGCCATCAGGTGGAGGATGACCTCCGTGTCGCTCGTGGTCTGGAAGATCGAGCCTTCGAGCTCCAGGCGCTCGCGGATCTCGTTGGGATTGACCAGGTTGCCGTTGTGGACGATGCCCACCGGCCCCATGGAGGTCTTGACCACGATCGGCTGCGCGTTGGCGACGACGCTCGAGCCCGCCGTCGAGTAGCGGGTGTGGCCGAGCGCCCGGGCGCCGGGCAGGCGGGCGATCACCTTCTCCTTGAAGATGTCGGAGACGTGCCCCATGCCCCGCTCGATGTGGATCTGCGCGCCGTCCCAGGAGACGATGCCGGCGCTCTCCTGGCCCCGGTGCTGGAGAGCGTAGAGGCCGAGGTAGGTCAGGTTGGCCGCGTCATCGCAGCCGTCGATGCCGAAGATTCCACACATGGAGAGAGCCCCTGATGCTGTCCGAATTAAATCGGTCGAAATCAAAAATCGAAAGCCCGGCCACCGCCCGAGCAGCCGGGTCACTACCCCCGGTTCAACGAAAGAGCATGCCCCGAAATTCTCTTACAGCCCCAACGCCTTCGGCAGAGCGGTCGACCAGATCTCGTGAAGGCCGGCGACCGGCGCCTTCAGGATCTCGCCGCCGGTCCGCATCTCGAGGTCGCTACCGCCGACCTCGCCGATCTCGCGCGCCGGCACGCCGGCCTCCTCGGCTGCCTTGAGGACGCGGTCCAGCGAGGCGGGCGGGCAGGCGACGATCGCCCTGGCTTGCGTCTCCGAGAAGAGGTCGGCCCCGGCCAGGGGAACCTCGACGCGGGCGCCCAGGCACTCAGGACCGAAGCAGGCCTCGGTCAGGGCGATCAGGAGCCCGCCCTCGGAGAGGTCGTGCGCGGTGTGCACCAGCCCGCGCAGGCCGAGCGAGCGCAGGAGCCGGGCGAGCCGCAGCTCGGCGTCCAGGTCCACCTCGGGCGGGCGCCCCTGCTCGATGCCGTGAAGGAGGCGCAGGTAGGCGGCACAGCCGAATTCGGAGCGGTCCTCGCCCAGGAGCACGATGCGGTCTCCCGCCGTCCGGAACCACGGGTCGGGCAGGGCCGCCAGGTTCGGGATCACGCCCACCACGGCGATCTCCGGCGTGGGATAGATCGATTCGCCCTCGGTCTCGTTGTAGAAGGAGACGTTGCCGGAGATGACCGGCACGCCCAGGGCCCGGCAGGCGTCGGAGATGCCGCGTACGGCCTCGCGGAACTGCCAGGAGATCTCCGGCCGCTCGGGGTTGCCGAAGTTGAGGCAGTCCGTAAGGCCCACCGGCTCGGCGCCGACGCAGGCGAGGTTGCGCACCGCCTCCGCCACGGCTTGCGCACCGCCCCGGCGAGGGTCGAAGTAGCAATAGACGGGATTGACGTCGCAGGTCATGGCGAGGCCGGACGGGGTGCCCTTCAGGAGCAGCACGGCCGCGTCGCCGCCGGGGCCCTGGACGGTGTTGGTGCGCACGGTGTGGTCGTACTGCTGCCAGATCCACCGCCGGCTGGCGAATTCGGACGTCGCGAGCAGGCTCTCGAGAGTGCCCCGGAGATCTTCCGGCTGCGGCACCTCGGGCGCCCGCCAGCGCTCGGCGAGGTCCGCGGGCTCCGCCACCGGACGGTTGTAGACCGGCGCCTCCTCGGTGAGCGGCAGGATGGGGATGTCGGCCGCCGTCTCGCCGCGCCAGGTGAGGACGGCACGGCCGGTCGAGGTGACCTCGCCGATCTTCGCCACCTCCAGGCCCCAGCGCTGGAAGACCTTGGCCAGCTCCTCCTCGCGCCCCTTCTTCGCTACCAGCACCATGCGCTCCTGCGACTCGGAGAGCATCATCTCGTAGGGCGTGAGGCCAGGCTGGCGCAGGGGCACGTGGTCGAGGTCCAGCTGGAGGCCGGTGCCGCCGCGCCCCGCCATCTCGAAGGTCGAGCTGGTGAGGCCGGCCGCGCCCATGTCCTGGATGGCCACGATGGCGCCCGTGCGCATGGCCTCCAGGCAGGCTTCCAGGAGGATCTTTTCGGTGAACGGATCGCCCACCTGGACGGTCGGCCGCTTCTGCTCGCTCTCCTTGTCGAACGACTCGGAGGCCATGGTGGCGCCGTGGATGCCATCCCGCCCCGTGCGGCTGCCCACGTACAGGAGGGGATTGCCGGCGCCGCTGGCGCGGGCGTGGAAGATGCGGTCGCGCCGGGCGATGCCGAGGGCGAAGGCGTTGACCAGGATGTTGCCGTTGTAGCAGCGGTGGAAGCCGGTCTCGCCGCCCACGGTGGGGATGCCCACGCAGTTGCCGTAGCCGCCGATGCCGCGCACCACGCCGTCGATAAGGAAGCGCATGCGGGGCGCGTCGATCTCGCCGAAGCGCAGGGCGTCCATGCAGGCGATCGGGCGCGCGCCCATGGTGAAGATGTCGCGCAGGATGCCGCCGACCCCCGTCATCGACCCCTGGTAGGGCTCGATGAAGCTCGGGTGGTTGTGCGATTCCATCTTGAACACGGCCACCCAGCCGTGCCCGATGTCCACCACGCCGGCGTTCTCGCCCGGCCCCTGGAGGACGTGCGGGCCCTCGGTGGGAAACTCCCGGAGATAGATCTTGGAGGACTTGTAGGAGCAGTGCTCGCTCCACAGGGCGGAGGTGATGCCGAGCTCGGTCCAGTTGGGATCGCGGCCGAGGATCTTCTTCAGCCGCTCGAACTCCTCGCCCGTGAGGCCGATCGAGCGGGCGGTCTCGGGCGTGACCTCCGGCTCCTGCACCGCTTCTTGAAAAACCGTCACCGCCGGGCCCCCACGGCCTGGCTCCCGGCCTGCACGGCGCTGGCGAAGATCGCGAGGCCGTCCGTGTTGCCCAGGATCGGCTCCGAGCAGCGCTCCGGATGGGGCATCAGGCCGAGCACGTTGCCCCCGGCGTTGCAGACGCCCGCGATGTTGCGCGCCGCGCCGTTGGGGTTGCTCCCGGGCGTGACGCGGCCGTCCGGCTCGCAGTAGCGGAAGACGACCTGGCCGTTGGCTTCCAGGGCGTCGAGCTTCTCGGGCGAGTCCTCGTAGTTCCCCTCGGCGTGGGCGATGGGCAGGCGCAGCACCTGCCCCGCCTGGAAGCCGCGGGTGAACGGCAGGTCGGTGCGCTCGGCCCGCAGGTGGACGTCCAGGCACTGGAAGCGCAGGTTCTCGTTGCGCCGCATGGCGCCCGGGAGGAGCCCGGCCTCGAGCAGCACCTGGAAGCCGTTGCAGATCCCCAGCACCAGGCCGCCGGCGTCGGCGTGCCTCTTGACGGCGCCCATCACGGGCGAGAGGGCCGCGAGGGCGCCGGCCCGCAGGTAGTCGCCGTAGGCGAAGCCGCCGGGCAGGACGATCAGCTCGGACCCCTTGAGGGTGTCGTCCTGGTGCCAGAGGAAGGTGACCTCCTGATCCAGGACGTGCTTCAGGACGTGGTAGACGTCGTGGTCGCAGTTGCTGCCGGGAAAGACGACGACGCCGCACTTCATGGCTGTGCTCCCTCGCCGCCCAGGATCTCCACCGAGTAGTCCTCGACCACGGTGTTGGCGAGGAGCTTCTCGCACATATCGCGCAGCTCGCGGCCGGCCGCCTCGGCGTCCGAGGCGCCCAGCGAGATCTCGAAGCTCTTGCCCGCGCGCACTTCCTCGACGCGCGGGAAGCCGACGCGGTTGAGCGCGTCGCGGATGGCCTTGCCCTGCGGGTCGAGGATCTCGCGGCGCGGATAGACCGTAACTCTTGCCTTCACTTAGGTTACCTCCAGCCAGGGGGTCGGATGGTCCTGCTCGGTAATGGCCACGCGAGCGGAGCAGCCCTCCCGCTCCAGCGCCTCGCCGACGGCGGCGGCGGCCAAAGCGGGCAGGTTGTTCGTGCGGGAGAGGTGGTACAGGGCCACCCAGCGCAGCCGGTCGCAGAGCAGCTCGGGGAGGCCTTCGGCGGCCTCCCGATTCGAAAGGTGGCCATGGCGCCCGGCCACCCGCTGCTTCAGGCTCCAAGGATACGGGCCGTTGCGCAGCATGTCGAGATCGTGGTTCGTCTCCAGGATGAGGACGTCGAGATCGGCGAGCCGGCCCCAGGCGAGGCTGGTGCGGCAGCCGATGTCGGCCACCAGGCCGATCCGCCGGCCCAGGGGGTCCTGGATGACGAAGCCCACGGGCTCGGCCGCGTCGTGGGGGATCAGGAACGGCTCGACGACGAAGCCCGCCACCTCGCAGGGCTCGCCGGAGCGGATCTCGACCGCCTTGGGCACGGCCGCGCCCCGCAGGCCGGCGCCGTCCAGGGTGCCGGCGGTGCCGTACACGGGCAGCTTGAAACGGCGGCAGAGGCGCTGCGCCCCCTTGCGGTGGTCCTGGTGCTCGTGGGTGAGCACCAGGCCGCCCAGGGTGGCGGGATCGAAATTCAGGCGCGCCATGCGTTTGACCAGCTCTTTGCAGGAAAACCCGGCGTCGATCAGCAGCCGGTGGGGGCCGCTCTCGACGACGACGGCGTTGCCGCCGCTGCCCGAGCCGAGGATGCCGATCCGCATCGGCGGCCCCGGCAGGCGCGGGGCGGGCGCGGGACGGACGGGCTCCGGAGCCGGGGGCTCGGAAGCGAAGAAGTCGAAAAAGCTCTGCTGGCCGGCGGATTCCGGATCGTGCCGGCGTCTGGTGAATCGGTTGTTCAACGGGAGGTCCACCCAGGTGAAAAGGTACCACATTCAGGGGGCCCATGCCCCCCGGTCCACTAGAAGTTGTATTCCTTCCCCTGCTCCAGGAACTCCAGGTCCGGGTTGTGGAGCTGCCGGACCTCCTCCTTGATGCGCGCGACGCAGGGCGGCTTCAGGTGGTGGATGAGCACCGGGACCTTCTTCTGCAGCTTGCGCAGCTCGACCTCCAGCGTCCGCGGGGTCAGGTGCAGCGAGACGTCCGCCACCTGCTGGAGGGAGTTGTCGAAGCTGGTGTCGATGCACAGCGCTTTCAGGTTCGGAGTGCGGTTGGCGATCTCCCAGAAGCGCTGGGTCGGCCCGGTGTCGCTCGACCAGAGCATCGCCGCGCCGTTGGACTCGATGAGGAAGCCGTGGGTGGGCACCAGGTGGTCCACGGCGATGGGCGTGAACTTCACGCCGTCGATGACGATTGGGACCTCGCTCTCGAACTCATGGAAGCGCACCGCCGGCACCAGGTGGTTCGGCAGACGCGTGAAGTCCGGCCAGGTGGCATTGTTGAACAGGTACTTGCGCAGGGCATAGATGGTCGCCGAGGAGGCGTAGATGTCGATCGCCCCGTCGCTCTTGCCGTAGACGTTCTCGATGAAGAACGGCAGCGAGTTGGTGTGGTCCATGTGGGAGTGGCTGAGGAGGATCGAGTGCACTCCGACCTGGCGCTCGATCGACAGCGCCTGCGACAGAGACCCCGCGTCGAGCGCGATGGTGCCGTTGACCAGAAGACAGGTCATGCGGCAATCCAGGCTTTCGCCTCCGTAACCCCCGAGGACTTGTACGAGCATATATAGAAAGGATTGTATCCTTCCTCCGGTCTTGGCAACAAGGAAGGGTAGGCTCCGTGAGCCCATGGTATCTCTTTCGAGCCTGCGGAGATGATACGACAGAAGGAATAGGGGCCTCCGAAAGGAGGCCCCCGCTCAAGCTCAGAACCGTGTGCCGATCCAGAACTCCGTGACGAAGCCCGTCTTGTCCCCAGCCGCGACAGGCGGCTTGTAGAGCTTCGCGAAGTCCCAGTTGAGATCGAAACCCAGGAAATTGGTCGTGATTCCCCAGCCGTAGGAAGCGACGCCGTCCTTGAACCGCTTGGCATCCGAATCGTAGAAGTCGAAGGTCTCGAAATCGCTGAACCAGGCGCCGCCGACGTCGACGAACAGCACGCCGCGGACGCTCCGGAAGAGCAGGATCGGCGTCGCGACGACATCGAGCAGAGGGAACCGCAGCTCGAGGTTGCCGAAGAACGCCCGGTCGCCGGAGAGCGAGCGGAAGTCCACGCCACGCACGGTGTCGAGGCCACCGAAGTAGAACGGGCTCGGCCGGTTGCCCTCCGCCGCGGCGGCAAAGGCCCGGAACGCGATGTTGCTGCGCTGCGTCAGCGGGATGTACTGGCGGAAGTCGAGGGTGCCGGTCTCGAACAGGGTGCCGCTCTCCTCGAGGTCGGGAGCGTAGGCCAGGTCGAAACGCCAGCGACGGCCCGAGATCGCCCCGTAGCTGGCGAAGCGGGACGAATCGCCCACCAGGGCGCCCTGGACGATCGGGAAGTCGTCCGAGAACTCCGCGAAGTCGACGGGTCCGCCCGGAATCGTCTGGAATGGGATCGCGATCCGGCGGTAGAGGTACCCTGCCCCCAGCTCGGCGCGCTGGTAGAAGGAGAACGGATAGAGGATCGAGGCGACGGCCCCGGTCAACTGGTCCGCGACGCGCCCCCGGTCGATGCGGTCCTGAATGGGATCGCCCGTCTGGTAGAAGGTGCGGTTGTCGAAGAGTTGGGCCTGCCACTGCCAGCGGTGCGAGAAGTCGGCGTAGAGCACGTCGAAGTTCGAGAAGCTGTCGATCGAGCTCAGGTTGGCGAAGATCCGGCGGTCGCCCAGGTAGTCGGAGAAGCTCAGCAGGATGCGGCCGATGTAGCTCTGGTCGCTGTTGACGCCGATGAACGTGTCGGCGTCCTCGAGGAAGAACTTGCGCCCGCTGTACTTGTCCCGGTTGGCGTCGTCGATGCTCACCTGGATGTCGGGCTCGAAGGGCGGCAGGTCCTTGGCCACCACGGCATCGCCCGGCACCTCGACCGTCTGCGGGTCCGCCACCGACTCGTCGGTGTCGGTGACATAGAGGTCGAAGCTACCCTTCCAGAAGCCGTCGTAGACCAGCCGCTCCTTGCCCTCGGGCTCGCGCAGCACGGTGGGCATGAAGGCGCCGGTCACCACGTCGGTGTGCTGGAGGAGCTGGCCCGTGGCGAGGTCGAGGCTGAAGATGTTCTCCGGGCCCTTGCGGTCCGAGGTGAAGTAGATCCGCTTGCCGTCGGGCGAGTAGATCGGATCGTTCTCGTTCGACTCGCCGGTGGTCACCGGGAATCGGCGCCCCGGCTGGGCGAGCTCGGCGCGGAAGAGCTTGGCGTAACCGGTGCCGACCGCCGAGACGAACGTCACCGACCGGCCGTCCGTCGAGAAGACGGGGCCGCCGTCGTAGAGCTGGTCGTTGGTGAGGTTCGTGATCGTCCGCGACTCGACGTCGAGAAGGAAGATGTCGAACTGGTTGTTGCGCCAGCCGGAGAAGGCCACCGTCCGGCCGTCGGGCGAGAAGGCCGGCGAGCTCTGCTGCTCGATCTCGTCCATGTCGATGATGTCGCGCAGGTTGCCGCTCAGGACGTCGATCAGCAGCAGGCTCCGCCCCTTCTCGCGCTTGGCGAAGACGGCGATGGTGTTGCCGTCGGGGGAGAAAGAGAGGTCCCGCCCCCACTTGCGGCCGAGGGTGAGCTCCTGGGCCACGAGGTACTGGTACTGGTTGGAGAAACCGCGGGTGAGGTTGCGGAGCAGCTTGCGGTTCTTGGTGTCGTAGAGGACGACGTCCACGTCGCCCTTGTAACCCGAGAGGGCGGCCACCAGATCGCCCGACGGCGACGCGACCGGCGAGACCGTCTGGCTGCCGCTGGGCGCGTCCTCGATGCGGAAGATCCGCCCGAAGTCCGAGGGCTCGCCGGTCTCCACGAGCTGCGGCAGGTACTTCTTGCGCAGCCAGCGCCGGAACTCGAGGTCGAAGTCTTCCGGCTCGAGCTTGAAGGCCCGCTTGACGGCCCGGTCCACCCGCGAGCCGATGGTATTGCGCACCTCGTAGAGGAAGTCGAGGAAGCCCTCCTTGCCCCAGCGCTCCTCGATGAAGTCGAACACCGCGTGGCCGAAGCGGTAGGCGAAGAAGCCGCCGAAGTCCGTCCGGGTGACGGAAGGGATGCGGTCGTTGACCACCGCGTCGCGCAGGTACATCTTGTCGCGCTGGGTCTCGTCCTTCGCCATGTAGCTCGCCATGCCCTCCATGAACCAGGTGGGAGGGCTCGTGGCCGCCGCCTTGGCGAGGCTGCCCTGGAAGAGCATGTGGTACTGGAAGATGTGGGTCAGCTCGTGGAGCATGAGCTGCATCAGGTCCGAGTCCGGCAGGTCGGTCGGCAGGACCATGCGGAAGCGGGCCGGGCTCGCGAACGCGCCGACGCCCTCGGGGATGAAGTTCAGGATGATGTTGTTCTGCTCGAACGCCGAGTGGGTGGCGTAGAAGATGAGGGGAACCGGGTCCTTGATCTGGAAGTTGAACTCCCGCGAGAGCTGGTCGTAGGCGCTCTCGGCGATGGAGACCACCTTCTGGAGCTGGGGCTCCTCTTCCTTGTAGAAGTAGAGGTTGAAGTGGGGCGAGTGGTAGATCTCCCACCTGAAGTCGCGGTACTGGATCTTGTTCTTGCCGAACCTGTCACCGCTGAACGTGGACCCGTACTGGGCCTCGAGCGGCGCCAAACAGAGCAACAGCGAGCCGGCGGCCAGCAGGCCCGCCAGGAACGGCCGATAGGATGAGCGGGTCACGCGATCTCCTTTTCCGGTTTCCTACTCTTCTTACTGCGTGAACACTACTGCGTGAAAAGAATGCGGCTGGCTTCGACCTCTTTCTGCGTGAACACGTTGACGATGCGGTCCTCGAGCGAAAGCAGGTTCTCGAACATGCCCGCCAGGGGATCGGTGTTCTCGCCCTCGAAGCTCTGGAAGTCCTTGAAGTTGTCCTGGTAGAGCAGGTCCCCGGTCTTGCCGTCGTGCACCTGCATGAGGATGTCGTACTGGAAGCCGGTCTGCTCCACGAGCACCTGGCGCAGATAGGTGCGGCCGTTGTAGGGGGAGACGTACTCCTCCGTCCGGTAGCCGGTGCGGTCCTGGATGTCGAAGTCGAGCCCGCCGGTCAGGATCAGGTCCGTCTGGGTTCTTTCCCCCAGGGCGCGCCAGAAGTCGGTCTGCTTGGAGAGCTGGTCCAGGTCGTAGGTGGGATAGTCGATCGGCCCGGGCTCGATGACCTTCAGCTCGGTCTCCCGGCGCAGGACCTTGAGAAGATAACGGTTGAACTCCTTCTGCACGTCGATGTCGCGGCCCTTGATCTTCTCCGCTCCCTCCTGGCTGACCACCAGGAAGGGCGCGACGGCGACCGACTTGCGGCCCTGCAAGTCGAGCTTCGCGCGCTGGGGCAGCGTCAGCTTGACCTCCACCGCCGCGAAAGCGGGCAGGGAGGCGCACGTGAGGAGGGTCGCGAGGACGAGCGTACGGTTGCGGTTCATGTCGATTCCTCCTTGGATCGGCCCGTCCGGCTCCGGCGGGCTCAGCGGGGGGGACGATTGTCCGCCGGTGGGGGCGGCGTGTCCTCGGGTGTGGACGGCCCCTCGGAAGGCGGCACCTGCCGGGGATCTCCTGCTCCGGGCGGACGGGGGTCGCCCCCTGGGCCCGGATCAACGGTGATGCCTGGGCCCGCGGCGGGGGGAGCCTTCGGTGCGCCGGTCTTCGCCGTCTTGTCCCCCTTGAAGCCCTGGTAGAACTCGACGAAGCGGCCATAGTTGGCGCGGATCTCTTTGTCGTTGGGGGCCAGCCGGAGGGCTTTCTGGTAGTACTCCAGAGCTTTGTCGAACTGGCCCGACGCCTCGTAGGCGACGCCCATGTTGCTCTGGATGCGTGGATTCTGGGGATCGAGCTTCTCCGCTTCCTGGAAGCGGAAGAGGGCCTCGTTCCATAGCCCCCGGCGCGCCATGTCGACGCCGAAGGAGAGCTGCGCGGCGGACTGGTTCGACCGCGCGGGGCCACCGCAGGCGGCCAGCGGGAAGAGGACGGAGAGGAGACAGACGACAGCGGCGCGCGAACGCATGGAAAGAGACCTCGGCATGGGCTCCGGTTCTTTTGGGAACCGGTGAGATGAATGAGTGGACGTCATCGCCCGGAAATTCCGAAGGGCAAGTATACACAACACGTGCCGGGGCTCCCGAGGGCTTCCAGAGGGACTATCGAGGCACCTTCCGCCTCCTCCCGCCCGTCCTTCGTCTCTTCTTCTACGCACCGGTCTCCAGCCCGGATTTCCGGTCCCGGCAGGGCCTCGTCGGCAGGGAAATCCCCGGCCGACGAAAAAAGTGGAGCGATGGGAGACGTTTTTTACGTCTTATAAGGAGAGTGACACCGACAGGAGACCCTGAAGCCATGCCGACCCCGACCCGCCGTGAGTTGCTGATCGCCCTCAACGCCGCCCCCGAGATGTCCCGTCCCGCCGTCTACCGCCTCGCCGAGGAGCTGGACCGCTGGTTCGGCGAGGAGTCGCCGCCGGAACGCCTCGCCGCGGCGGCCGGCGTGCCCCAGCGCCAGATGCAGAAGGCGCTGGCGGCGATCGGCATGGCCGCCGAGGCCGCGGCCCGCGAAGCCGACGAGACGGAGCGGCTGGGCGGCAGGATCGTCACCCAGGAAGACTCCGGCTACCCTTCCGGCCTGCGCCAGCTCGCCGCGCCGCCGCCCGTCCTCTATATACGCGGCGAGCTGCCGGCCGGCCCCGCCGCCGCCATCGTCGGCTCCCGCCGGCCGGACGCCTACGGCCAGGAGGCCGCCGACCTCTTCGCCCGCACCCTGGCCGCGGCCGGCGTCACGGTGGTTTCCGGATTCGCCCGCGGCATCGACGCGGTGGCCCACCGGGGCGCCCTCGCGGTCCCGGGCGGCCGGACGGTGGCCGTGCTCGGCTGCGGCCTCGGAGTCGACTACCCCAAGGGGCATGGCCGCCTGGCCGGCGAGATCGCCGTCCGCGGCGCCCTGGTCACCGAGTTCCCCTGCTCCGTGATCCCCCGGTCCTGGCACTTCCCTCTGCGCAACCGTTCGATCGCCGCGCTCAGCGCCGGCACTCTCGTGGTGCAGGCGGCCCTCCTCTCGGGCTCGCTGATCACGGCCCGCCACGCCCTCGACCTCGGGCGGGAGGTCTGGGCGGTGCCGGGGCGGATCTTCGACGAAAGCTCGCTCGGCGCCAACGCCCTGATCCGCGAGGGGGCGCAGCTCGCCCAGCACCCCGCCGACCTCCTGGAGGTGCTCCTCCCCAGCTCAGCCGGCTCTCGGCTCCAGCAGCTCCAGCTCTCCCTGGCCACGGAATTCGGACCGGAGCCGCCCGCCGGCTTCCCCGGCCAGGTCCTCGCCGAGATCCCCCGCGGCGCCACGCGGGTCGCGGAGGAGGTCGCCATCCGCCTCGACGTCCCCGTCGACCAGGTCCTCGGAGCGCTGCTCGAGCTGGAGCTGGACGGTTGGGTCAAGAGGCTGCCCGGGATGGCGTACGGACGGTAGGGAACGGTGACATGGCGCCTCATGATCCGTTGTTCAAGAGCCTGCTCCGGACCTTCTTCGCCAGCTTCCTCCGGCTTGTCGCCCCGGAGGTGGCGGCGCGCCTGGATTTGTCCACGCCGATCTTCCTGGACAAGGAGCTCACGGCTTTCGATCCACCCGCCCGGAGCCGCCTGGTGGACCTCCTCGCGCGGGTTTCCCTCAGGGAGGCGTCCGGCAGGACCCTCCTGATCCACACGGAGGTCGAAAACCGGGCTCGCGGAGGGATCGGGGAACGTATCCGAAGCTACCAACGCTGGATTCAGACCCGGCACGAGGGCCAGATCCTCTCGATCGTCCTGTTCCTTCATGGCGGCAGAGCCGGTGTCTGCGAGCAGGCGATCAGCGGCGAGCTTGCCGGGCCCGGCCTCCCTGTCTTCCGCTATCTCTCCTTCGGCCTGGACCGATGCCGGGCTGCCGAGTACCTGGAGAAGCAGGAGCCTCTCGCCTGGGCGCTGGCCGCCTTGATGGACCGGCGGCCCTGGAGCCGCGCCGAGCTGAAGATGCGCTGCCTCGCCCGTATCGCGGAGGCGATCCTGGCCGATGCGGAGCGCCGGGAGCTGGTCAACTGCGTCGAAACTTACTTACAATTAACGTCCTCAGAAGCCGGAGAGGTTTCCTTTCCTGGTAACCTGGGAACCCGGAGGGCCCACGACATGCCGCAGAGCCTGCTGTTCAGAACGAGCTGGGCGGACAAGATGATCCTCGAAGGAGAGCGACGGGGCACCCGAGAAGTGCTCCTTGGCTTGGTGGAAGAGCGGTTCGGTTCCGTCCCGGCAGAGACGCGGCGCCGAATCGAGAGCATCCAGTCCGTTGACCGGCTCAAGCGGCTCTGCCACAAGGTTCTGACCGCCAAGACCGTCAAAGGCCTCCGGCTTGGGTGAGGACCAGGAGGTCCGAGCCCGCTTCGTCCATCTCTATCCATAGGCCCATTCAGGCGCTCTCCGGCCCACCCGTACCGCCCGTACCGCCCTACTCTTGCGGCCCGGCCGGACCCGGTGGTAGTGTCCCCGCCCTGCTCTGGGCAAACCGGCACCAGAAATATCTTGACGCCCCGGGGCGTTTCAGAAGCGCGCTATGGCTAAGAATCTGCTGATCGTCGAAAGTCCCGCAAAGACCCGGACCTTGAAGAAGTTCCTCGGCAAGGATTACGCCGTGGAAGCCTCGGTCGGGCACGTCCGCGACCTCGTCAAGAAGGACATGGGCATCGGCCCCGACTTCGAGCCCCGCTACGAGGTGCTCGCCGCCAAGAAGGACGTGGTCAAGAAGCTCCGCGACGCCGCCAAGCTGGCCGACGTCATCTATCTCGCCCCCGATCCGGACCGCGAGGGAGAGGCCATCGCCTGGCACATCTCCGAGATCCTCAAGGACGCCAAGGACGTGCGGCGGGTGACCTTCAACGAGATCACCAAGCGGGCCGTGCTCAAGGCCCTCGAGAACCCCGGCGTCATCGATCTCAAGAAGGTGGACGCCCAGCAGGCCCGTCGCGTCCTCGACCGGATGATGGGCTTCCGCCTCTCGCCGCTCCTCTGGGAGAAGGTCAAGCAGGGGCTCTCCGCCGGCCGTGTCCAGTCCGTGGCCCTGAAGATGGTCTGCGGCCGCCAGGACGAGATCGAGGCCTTCAAGTCCGAGGAGTACTGGAACCTCGGCGCGGACCTCAAGGCCAGCGTGCCGCCGCAGTTCAACGCCCGCCTGCACCGCATCGAGGGCCGCAAGGCCGAGGTCGGCAACGGCGAGGACGCGGCTCGCATCGTCAGCGACCTCGAAAGCGGCAAGTTCGTCGTCGGCAAGGTCGAGCGCAAGGAGTCGCGCCAGAAGCCGGCACCGCCGTTCATCACCAGCCGCCTGCAGCAGGAGGCGGCGCGGCGGTACGGCTTCTCGGTGAAGCGCACCATGGGCCTCGCCCAGGGCCTCTACGAGGGGCGCGAGGTCGGCGACCGCGGCCAGCTCGGCCTCATCACCTACATGCGTACCGATTCGACCCGCGTCGCCGACGAGGCGCTGGAGGGCGGACGCGAGTTCATCGGCGCCACCTACGGGCCGGACTCCATGCCCGCGAAGCCGAACCTCTACCAGTCCAAGGCGGGAGCGCAGGACGCCCACGAGGCGATCCGCCCCACCAGCTTCGACCTGCCGCCGGACGCCGTCCGCGAGTTCCTCAAGGACGACGAGTGGAAGCTCTACAAGCTGATCTGGGACCGCTTCATCGCCTCCCAGATGGAGCCCGCGATCTTCGACGTCACCCAGGCGGACATCGAGAACGGCCGCTACGTGCTGCGCGCCTCGGGCAAGGTGCTGCGCCGTCCGGGCTTCCTGGCGGTCTACCGCGAAACCCCGGACGAGGACGCCGTCACCCCCGCCGAAGACGCCGAGGGCGTGCTGCCGGTCCTGCGCGAAGGCGAGACGCTGGAGAAGGTCAAGATCCTCTCCGAGCAGAAGTTTACCCAGCCGCCGGCCCAGTACAGCGAGGCGACGCTGGTCAAGGCGCTCGAGGAGAACGGCATCGGCCGCCCCTCGACCTACGCCACCATCCTCTCCGTGCTGACCGACCGCGACTACGTCGAGCGGCTGGAGGGGCGGTTCCGTCCCACCGCCCTCGGCCGGCTGGTCAACGGCATGCTCCAGAAGGGGTTCCACGACATCCTCAACGAGGGCTACACGGCCGCCCTCGAAGGCCAGCTCGACCGCATCGAGGAGGGCCAGATCCAGTGGAAGCAGGCCGTCGCCGACTTCGACGAGAAGTTCTCGAAGGACCTGGAGACGGCGGGCGAGCAGATGCCCAACGTCAAGAAGGACGGCGTGCCGCTCGACGAGATCTGTCCGGAGGACGGCTCGCCCCTGATCATGCGCTTCGGCCGCTACGGCCCGTTCGTCGCCTGCAGCAACTACCCGGACTGCAAGTACACCCGCAACCTCGAGGAGCCGGCGCCCTCGGAGACCGGGGCGGACGGCAACGGCGCCGGCGGCGCCACCGCGGAGGAGGAGATCCCTCCGTGCGAGCTGTGCGGCAAGCCGATGGCGCTCAAGCGCAGCCGCTTCGGCACCTTCTACGGCTGCACCGGCTACCCGGAGTGCAAGGGCATCCGGAAGACCGGCCCCAAGGCCGTGCCGCCCGTGCCGACCGGCGTCGCCTGTCCCGAGTGCGGCAAGGGCGAGATCGTGGAGAAGCGCTCGCACCGCGGCAAGACCTTCTGGTCCTGCAACCGCTACCCGGACTGCAAGTTCTCCCTCTGGAAGAAGCCGGTGATGCGCGACTGCCCCACCTGCGGCGCCAACTTCCTGCTCGAGAAGGTCACCAAGAAGGCCGGCACCCAGTACGTCTGCAACACCGAAGGCTGCGGCTACGTCGAGGACGCGGCCGAAGTCGAAGCCCTCGCCTGAGGAACAGAAGGACCAGACGGGTATTCGGAGGATAATCTCCGAATGAAACCGGCCCGTCTGGTCCTCGCAAGTCTCTCCCTCCTCCTCCTCTCTTCCTGCTTCGATCCGCCCGTGCGGGAGGATCTGCACCTGCGCTTCCTGCCGAACGGCGCGGTCGTGGCGACCAGCACCGTCCGCCTCACCGATCCCCAGGAGAGCAACCCGGCCCTGGCGCGGCGGCTCGCCGAGACCCGGCGGGCTCTCCTCGAAGGCTCGGACGCCTGGAGCGCCCGGTACGCGGCGGCGGAGGCCGCCGCCGAGCGGTTCTCCTGGGAGAAGCGGCTGGGCAGCCTCCGGTCGGTCACGCGCTCGGCCGTCTTCGCCGAGCCGGCGGGACTGGAGGCGTTCTTCCGCGACACCTCGGTCTCCGTCACCTACTCGATCGATGGGGAACAGGGGCTGGCCGAGCTGGCGATCGTGCCCGGAGTCTCGACCCGCGCCACCCGCCGGCAGTGGGAGGAGACGGAGAGGACGCTCGAGGCCTGGAGCGCCGCCGTCGCCGAGTACTTCAAGGCGGGCGAATCCCTCTACGCGTATCTGGACGATCACCCGGACCGCGCCCACGCCTGCCTCGGGACCCTGTTCGGCGAGCGCTTGAAAGAGGAGGAGGCCAAGGATCTGGAGGAGCTGAATCCCGAGGAACGGCGCCGGGTCGACCGGCTGGACGACGTCATGGGCAAGGTGCTGGAGGTGCTCGCCGTGCCGGAAGGCTCCGCCTACTCGCCGGACGAGGTCTCCCAACTCGTCTACGATCCCTTTCCCGCCCGGCTGACGGTGAAGACACCGGGAAAGCCTCTGGAGGTCCAGGGGTTCCTGCCGGGCGAGGACGGCGCGTTGACCGTTCCGAGCCCCGGCCTCTGGGAGGCGCTCCGCTCGCTCGAAGGACGCTGGCTCTCGCCGGATCCCGTCTTGTTCTATGTCGAGAGCGTGCAAGGTGAGAAGAGCGACTTCGATCTCGGCGCTCTGCTCGAAAAGTCCCGGCAGGCCGCCCCGGAGCACCTCCTACCCTCCGAACACGAGGTGCGCTCGGCGCTCGAGGCGCATCTGAAGCGCGCGCCGCTCTACCGGGCCGCCTGGCGGGTGAATCCCCAGGACGAGAGTCCCTTCCAGTGGGAGGAGGAGAAGGCCCCGTGAGCTGGCTCTACCTGTTCGTCGCCGGCCTTCTGGAAGTCGCCTGGGCGTCCAGCCTGAAGCGGACGGAGGGGTTCACCCGGCTCGGCCCCAGCCTCCTCACCCTCGGTCTCATGGGAGCAGCTTCTATCTCCTGAGCCTCGGCATGCGGGATCTGCCGGCGAGCAGCAGCCACGCCGTCTGGGTGGGGATCGGCGCCGTCGGCACCGCCCTGGTGGGGATCTTCTTCCTCGGCGAGACCCGCAGCGCCCTGCGGCTGGTCTCGATCGCCCTGATCGTGCTCGGCGTGGTCGGGCTGCGCCTGGCGGAGCGCGGTTAGACCTGCCGCCCCTCTGAAACCCTGGCGCGCGCGGGACGTACGAGGCCTCAAGGAGGATTCCCTGTGCGCCGAACCTCAATTTTTCTCATCGCCCTCGCCTTCTTTTCCTCGATTAGATTTGCCGCGGACACGGCTCGTGTCAAGAAATTCGAGCTGAAGCCCTGCACGATCCCCGGCCTGCCGCCAGAGGCCCGGTGCGGCATCCATGAAGTCTGGGAGAACCGGGCGGCGAAGTCCGGCCGCAGGATCCCGCTCCGCGTCGTCGTCATCCCGGCCCTGGGTCCCGACCGGCTGCCCGATCCCTTCATCTTCTTCCATGGCGGCCCGGGACAATCCTCGGTGGCGGCCGCTCCCTGGATCGCTGAAGCGTACGGAGCCCTGCGCGGGCAGCGGGACATCCTGCTGGTCGATTTCCGGGGGACCGGCGGATCGGGCGGCCTCTTCTGCCCCGAGATGCGGGGGAGCGCGGGGGTCCAGGGAGCTCTGGATCACTTCCTCCCGCCGGAGCCGGCGAAGGCCTGCGCCGAGCGCCTGGCGAAGTCCGCCGACCTCGCCCAGTACACCAACGCCACCAGCGTCGACGACGTCGACGAGGTAAGGGCTGCCCTCGGTTACGGCCAGCTCAACATCTTCGGCGCCTCAGGCGGCAGCAAGGCGGCCCTGGTCTACCTGCGCCGGCACCCCGAGACGGTGCGCACGCTGGTCCTCATGGGCGTGTCGCCAACGGATGAGCTCGGGCCGTTCTCGATAGCCAGGAACGCCCAGCGGGCGCTCGACGGCCTGATCGCCGAGTGCGAGGGGGACGCGGACTGCCGCGCCGCTTTCCCCAGGCTGCGCGACGAAGTCGCCGCCGTGCTCCGGCAGGCCGGGAAGGCACCCGTGACCGTCGCGTTGCCGGACGCCGAGACGGGCCAGCCGGTGGAGATCCGGCTGACGCGCGACGGCGTGGCGCAGGCCCTGCGCTACATGCTCTACCACCCCTTGGCCGCCTCCGTCCTCCCCCTCAGCGTCCACCTGGCGGCTCAGGGGGACTGGCAGCCCATGGCCGAAGCCGTCCGCCCCTTCGCCAGCCATCCCGCGGACGTGCAGGCCGACGGCTATTACCTCTCCCTCACCTGCTCGGAGGACCTGCCCTTCATCCGGGAGGACGAGATCCCGGCGGCCGTCCAGGACACGTTCCTGGGAGACTTCCGCATCCGCAAGCAGCGGGAGGCCTGCGCGGCCTGGCCCGTGCCTCCGGTAGGCCGCGACTTCCTCGATCCCGTCGCCTCCGGCGTGCCGACTCTCCTGGTCTCGGGCGAGCGTGACCCGGTGACTCCACCCGCCAACGCCGAGCGGGCCGCGCGGACGCTCCCGAACAGCCTTCACGTCGTGGTGCCGGACGGCGGCCACACCTACCGGGGCATCGAGGGCGCCAACGAGTGCGTCGACGGCCTGATCGTCCGGCTCGTGGAGACCGGCACGGTGAAGGGGCTCGACCCCTCCTGCACGGTGCGGGCGAAACGGCCGGAGTTCGCTCTGAAGCAAGACCCGGACGTGGAGCTGCCGGCCGATCAGCTCGCCCGCCTGGCCGGGACCTACAGGGACCCGGAGAGCGGTTACGAGATCCGGGTCGAGCCCGTGGGCAACCGCCTGCGGGCCGTGGAGGTGGGCGAGGGGAGCGCCATGATGCTGGTGGCGACCTCGCCCGCCCGCTTCCGCATCGAGGGCATGAGGGACACCGCGACCTTCCAACTCTCGGAGGGACGTGCCACCGCCGTCATCCTGGAAGCGCCCGGAGATACGAGCCTCACGCTGAAGCGGAAAGGCTCTTAGGAGCTGTTACCATCCGCCTCCGTGGCAGCCTTCGACGTGGTCATCCCCGCGCGCGACGAAGTCTCGACGGTCGCGGGCGTGGTGATGGCGGCGCGGGCCGCCCGGGGGGTGGGACGGGTGTTCGTGGTGGACGACGGCTCGTCCGATGGGACCGCAGCAGAGGCGGCGCGGGCCGGGGCCGTCGTGCTCTCCCGGCCTCCGGGTGAGCCGGGGAGCAAGGCCCGGGCGCTCGCCCTGGGGGTCGCGGCCAGCACGGCTCCCGTCCTGGTCTTCTTCGACGCCGACATCCTGGACGCCGGGCCGGGACATTTCGAGGCCCTGGCCGCGCCGGTCCTGGACGGCGAGGCCTGGCTCTCCTGCGGCATGATCAGCTACGGCCGGCTCCGCGATCCCCTCTTCCTCCGCCTGCCCCCCATCACCGGCCTGCGGGCGGTCCGCCGCGAGGTCTTCGAAGCGATCCCGGACGCGAAGCGGAACGGCTTCCAGATCGAGATCATGATCAACGAGGTGATCGCCCGGCGCGGGCTGGCGAGCACCATCCGCGTCCTCCCGGGGCTGCGACACCGGTCCAAGGTCCAGAAGGTGGGCTGGCGGCGGGGGCTCCCCTCGCACCTCGCCATGACCCGGGAGCTGCTCGCCTGCTTGCGGTTCGTCCCCCTGTGGACCTATCGTGCCTACTTGAGCCACCTGAGGGTGCTGCCGCCGGCGGGCTCATCCGCCCCGGAGGCTCCTACGTAAGAAAGACATGAGTAAGAAAGATTCGAGCAAGAAAGGCCTGAGCATGAAGACGATGAATCTCGCCCCGGTTCTCCTCGCCCTGCTGGCCATGGCGGTTCCGGCCGGCGCCGCGGCGCCTCCGGACTACACGGTCTGGGGCAATCTGCTCTCCAAGCACTACGACCCGGCCAAGGGGATGGACTACAAGGCCCTCAAGGCGCAGGACAAGAAAACTCTCGACGACCTGCGCCGCCAGCTCGCCACGGTCGACGTCCAGACCTTGAACAAGCAGGACCAGCTCGCCTACTGGATCAATCTCTACAACATCAACGTCGTGGGCGTCGTGGTGGACAACTACCCCATCGAGTCCATCAAGGACCTCTCGACGGACCCGATCATCCGCCTGAACGTCTTCAAGAAGCCCTACGTGCAGACGAAGAGGGGCGCCATCTCCCTCAACGACGTCGAGAACGAACGGATCCGCGACGGGTTCAAGGACCCGCGCATCCACTTCGCCATCAACTGCGCCGCCCAGAGCTGCCCGCCGATCCGGACCGAGCCCTACGTCGGCTCCAAGGTCTCCGAGCAGCTCGACGACCAGGCGCGGAAGTTCATCAACGGCCCCAACGGCGTCCGCCTGGAGAAGGGCAGCGGAGGGGCCCTGGTCTTGCATACCACGAAGATCATGGACTGGTTCCAGACAGATTTCGACAAGTGGGGCGGCGGCCGGGTTCCCTTTCTCATCCGCTACGCCTCCTCCGACAAGCGCAAGCAGATCGAGGCCGCGGGGAACCAGGCGAAGCTCGCTTTTGACGACTACAGCTGGAAGCTGAACGACGCTTCCAAGTAGATCAAGACAGAGAGGATCGGATGATCGGACAGCCAAGGTCTTTCAGGAACGTCGTGGAGCTGTTCCGGAATCCGTCCACGGACGAGAAGAGCCGGATTCTCGCCGAACGCTGGGCGGGGCTCGATCCCGCCCTCCGTCTTCCCGGCCAGGGCCTGGGCCAGAAGGCCACCGGCTGCGGCGCCACGATCGGCATCCAGCCCCGCTGCGACTTCTCCTGCACCGGCTGCTATCTCGGCCGCGAGGCCAACGACATCCCCGCCCTGCCGACGGCCGCCATCCTGCGGCAGCTCGACGAGATGCGCCAGTGGCTGGGGCCCAAGAGCAACGTCCAGATCACCGACGGCGAGGTGACGCTGCGCCCGGTCGAGGAGCTGACGGAGATCCTCCGCTACGCCCGGTCGATCGGCGTCATCCCCATGGTCATGACCCACGGCGACAACCTCCGCCGCCAGCCGGGCCTGCTGGAGCGGCTGATGACGGAGGGCGGCCTCTCCGAGGTCTCGATCCACGTCGACATCACCCAGCGGGGCCGGGACGGCTACAAGGCGCCGAAGTCGGAGCTGGAGCTGATGCCGCTGCGCGACGAGTTCGCGGCCAGGGTGCGCGAGGCGCGCCGGAGCACCGGCCGGCCCCTGCGGGCCGCCATGACGCTCACCGTCACCCAGGACAACCTCCCCCAGATCGCCGACGTGGTGCGCTGGCTCGTCCGGAACCGCGACGCCTTCAGCCTGGTCAGCTTCCAGCCCCTCGCCCAGGTGGGACGGACGCGCAAGAGCCAGCGGGGCGTCACCGCCACCGACCTGTGGCGGGAGGTCGGCCGCGCCACGGCGGACTACGGGCTCGACCTCGAGGGGGCGGGGCCGATGCACTTCGGCCACACGGAGTGCACGCGCTTCGTGCCCCTCCTGACCCTCCAGAAGCCCGGCGAGGAGCCCCGGCTGTTCCAGCTCATCCGCGACGAGCCCGAGGACGTGGCCGTGATGCGGGAGTTCTTCGAGCTCGGCCTGGGCGGCATGGCCTTCCGCGACGACCGGCCCCTGGAGATGGCGGCCCGCGGGCTCGGCATGTTCCGCGCCGCTCCGGGTTGGCTGCTCGGCCGCGTGCGCCGCTGGGCCGACGCGCGCCTGCGCTCGGAGGCCGGCACGTCGGCGGGGCGCCTGCTCGCCGACGCCCTGCGCGGCAAGGTCAAGGTCGGCGGCCTGACGCTCACCAGCCACCACTTCATGAGCCCCGAGGAGCTGCGCACCCCGGTCGGCCAGGACCGGCTCGCGGCCTGCGTCTTCCGCCTCCCCTACAAGGGGGAGATGGTGCCGATGTGCCAGATGAACGCGGACGGCGTGCGCGAGAAGTTCTACGCCGAAATCATTGACGGGAACGAAGGCGCCGGGGATCCGCGCCTCCTGCCCGTGGTGCATTGACGAGCCCGGCGCAGAGCCGCCAGATCGCCGCCGGGTCGAGGTCCCGGACCACCTTGACCCGCCTGCCACCCCGTCCGAATTCGAGCCAGAGGTTGGGATGAAGGCGCGCCGAGGTCTCCCCCAGGGTCACCAGAGACGGGTCGAGGAGGCAGGCCGCGGCCGCCAGGTCGAAGACCGGGAAGCGGCGCGATCCCCGGACCAGGAACGAGCGGCGGCACCATCGGGCGGCGCGCCGGCGCAGGAAATCCCCCAGCTCGCCTTGCCATTCCCCGAGCTCCCGGGGCCCGATCCGCAGCCGGCGGGCGACGTCCAGCGGCACGATCATGAGGGACAGGTCCGAGGCGAAGACGGCGCGGGTCGCCTCCCCGTCCTTCGTCAAGTTGAACTCGTGCGGCCACCAGGGCGGGAAGCGCCCCCGGGACGTCAGGTTGCCGCCGACGAGGACGGCCTCGGAGATCGCGATCTTCCCCAGGACCGCGGCGAGGTTGGTCAGCGGCCCCAAAGCCACAAAACGCAGCGGTCCTCCTAGATCCGCGCGGTCGATCCGGTCCGAAACGTCGCCCGCCTGGACGCCTCGCAGATAGGGCCCCGCGTACCCGCACAGCTCGCCCAGCGTCCGGTTGTTGAGGTCCGCCAGCGCCTCGCTGGTGTTCCCCGCCACGCTGGCCACAGCCGCCACGGGCAGCCCGCTCCGAAGGAGAGCCGCGAGAGCGAAGGCGTCGTCCACGTCTCCCTGGGGAGACCCGGCGGCATTGTCGGTGTCGATCAGGAGCATCTGCCCTCCGCTCGCGGAGATCTCCTCTCTGTGTCGTGTCCTAACTGTTGGTGGAGGCCTGTGCTGCCACCGGTCTTAGCAGTCGGCGCAGGAGAACGTAATTAGGAGACTCTCGTATTGACAAGGAGTATCACAGTTATAACAGCCCGATAGGTACGACACGACGCCCTTCACCGTTTACGAAATCTCAGGTTTCTGTCCATTTTTTGTCAGCACCAATTTCTCAATCTTATTATTCATGGGGGTCTCCCCCAGATAGGCTCAGGAGTAGCCCCCAATTAGTTAGTCTACCCTCAAATTCTCCGAACCAGTTCATTAACCCTAAAGCTCGGAAACGTTGGCTTCAGAGCAACGGTATTCACCGATGCGGATAATATCGATTGAAAAGGTCGCGGCTTCAGGTAACCTAAAGGAAGAGCGGATTTGCACTTCGCGCTTCGAGCGGTCCAGCCTGCACATCCGCTTGTCCATGCAGTGCTTCGCCCGCTTGATGAACACCTTCAGCGGGAAGCGGACGCCTACAGGCGGCGCTGGCGGTGCACTTCACAGCCCAGAACTTCACATGGGTACACTCCCGCATCCGCATGCGCCCATGAAGGTCGGGCTCACCGAAGCCGCGAACGGTCCGGGCTCTGCTGGTGACGGCTTGATCTTCCGCCCAAGTTATGCCAGCATAGAGGTATGCCCTTTGGGTTCAACCTTCCGTACTATGTCCGGAGCATCAGATTAAAAAGGACTGACGCGCTCCTTCCCCTCTTTGAGGCGGTCATCAACTCTATTCAGGCCATTAACGAGCGCGGAGTTCGCGGCTTTATTGAAGTGACGATCCAACGCGAAGCTCAAGCTTCTCTTGCCGAACGCCCTGAACTGCCCTTAATTATGGGATTCTCAATTGTCGATGATGGAGTGGGCTTCACCGACGTAAACATGGCTTCGTTCCGGATGGCTGCTTCTGACTTGAAAGAAGGAGTAGGCGGAAAGGGCATCGGTCGCTTCGTATGGCTTAAGGCATTCGCACGCGTACGGATTGAAAGCACCTTTCAACGCGATGGCGAATTTACGACCCGCCGCTTTCTGTTCCGGCCGACCGAGGAAGGGATCCACGACGAGCATATTGATGTTGCTTCGATAGCCCATCATCAAACGATAGTCGTCCTTGAAGAGATGCGGCGCGAATTCGCGGAAGCGTGCCGATTCACCAGTGAGACAATCGCGCGTCGCCTGCTGGATCATTGCATGATTTATTTGATGCAGCCGGACTGTCCTCGCATCACAGTAATCGGCGATGATGAAAAGCACAACCTCAACCAAATGCTTAGTGGTGAGGTGTCGTTGCACGGGCACCGCAGTTCTGTAGCCATCAACGGCCAAGATTTTCAGCTAATAGACTTACGGCGTACACCAGGAAGCGTGGGTGGCCGCCACAGGCTACATCTCTGCGCACATTCCCGAGAGGTGGTGAACGAGAACCTTTCGACCATTGTACCGGAGTTACAGGGCCGACTCACGGACGAGAGCGGTTCGGATTATATGATTTCGTCGTTCGTCCTCAGCCCCTATCTTGACGCAGCAGTGAACCAGGAACGAACCTCGCTTACTTTTGACCGCCCCAACAGCCTATTGGCTGGAGCTGTAACTGACGCCGAATTATATGCCGCCATCGCGCAACACGTCCGCGACGAGTTTGGCCCCGCGATGACGGTAGCAGCCAGCGACAAGCTCTCTGAATACTCGCAATTTATCGAGGAAAAGGCTCCCGAGTTTCGCATCATCCTGAGCTATCCCGATGAGTTGCGCCGCCTTACTCCCAACTTGCCTCCCGACCGACTTCGGCTCGAACTCTTCCGCATCAAGAATAGACTGCGGGAGGATTTGACGGAGGAGGGCGTCCGGCTTCTTGCAGAGCCCTCCGAGGCGCGGAGCGACGAAGAGTACACGCAGCGTATGACACGATTTGCAGAGGATTGGAACCAACTCGGCATTTCAGAATTAGCAAACTACGTGATCCACAGGCGAGTCATGCTCGATTTCCTGGAAACTGCGCTAAGACGGTCTGACGGCAGGTACAGGCGTGAAGATGCTATTCATAAATTCATTATTCCGCTTCGGATCACGTCTAATGACATTGAGTACGATCAACAGAATTTATGGATTGTTGATGAACGACTGGCATACCATCGCTACCTAGCTTCCGACAAGCCCCTTCAGAGCTTTGCAATAGGCCAGTTTAACGGCACCGAAAGGCCCGACGTTATTATTTTCAATCGGAGTCATGCATTTGTAGAGGAGGGTCACCCTCATCAGTCGATTGAGATCATCGAGTTTAAACGCCCAATGCGGAATGACTACGATGAAGAAGATAACCCAATCATCCAGGTTCGGGATTACATTCGACGCTTGCGCAGCGGAAAAGAAATGGACCAGCATGGGCGGCTCATCCCAATAACGCCAACTACCGCTTACTATGCCTACATAATCTGCGACATTACGCCGCGCCTTGCGGAATTAGCAGAGGGCGACCAGTTTCTTAGGACACCAGACGGGATGGGCTTTTATCTGTTCCACAAACCTTACAATGCTTTGATTCAGATCATTGGCTTTAGTAAGCTTTTGGACGACGCCAGAAAAAGAAACAACGTCCTTTTTGATAAGCTAAACCTGCCAAAAAGGTAAGAGGGCGTCTACCGTGGCGGGCCATGCGGAACGCTGCCACCAGCCGGAGACAGGGGAGATGCGCGAAGGCGCACACGTGGCACCCGTGGTGACCAGGCCCCGTTTCTGTCCCTCGAAAGGTCCCGAAGAAACGCGCACTCAACCCAACCGTTTTCACTTCCGTCCTCATACCGCATGTAGAACCGGGCCCGCTCCAGACCAAGGGGGTAGGGACTGCGGCTTGCTCGAAACCTTTGGGCGGCGACCTGTCGCTAGCCACGAGCCGCCAGTTCCGCTGCCGTCAGGCAAGCCGCACGTCCTCTGAGTAGAGGGAAACTTTGTGCTGTTCCTGTCCTATCGACCAGAGGAAGGCTTCCGCGTGTTCTCCCTTTTCTAGCGGAGTCTCTCTCCAGAAGGGAGACCGCACCCCTTCTGGGGGGAAGGTTTCCCCTTGGAGCTCCAACCCTCCCCTTCTGTACTCGCGAAGCGCCCCTTGGGTGGGAAGCACTCGCTCCTAGATGTGGCACTTTTTCCCTCTGAGGGGAGACTCTCCCCTTTCTCCGGCGGAGTCTCCCCCCTCTTCCCGAGGTTCTCCCCTCCCGAGGGGAGAACTCCCCCTCCCGACTTCAGACTTTCCTCCGCCGACATCCGGCGTTCCCCCCAGGACTTCAGACTTTCCCCCGCCGACTTGCGAAGCTCCCCTCCCGGCGTGGCAATCTCCCCCCACTTCAGCGGGTTTCCCCCCTGGAGGACAGGTCCCGCCCTCTGGAGGGGAGAACTCAAAGTCTGGAGGGGAGAACCCGCCCTCCAGGGGGGCGACGCTCCCCTTCAAGAGGGAATAACAGACGTGGCGGGGGGAAACTCGGAGGCCTAGGGGGAGAAACGCCCTCCTCAACGGCAGACATCCCGCCGATTCCCGGCAGTACTTGAGCCAACTCCTTCTATGCCCCGTGCAGAGAGGATAGGAGGCTGTAGGTCATCCGCGAGATCTCTCGGTTTCCCGAAGCGCCTGCTCGAGGGGAATCGCTTCGTCGCCGCTCGCCTTGGCGGCATCGTAGGCCCGGATGGATTCGAGATCCTCCAGATCTTCCACCATCTCCTTATAGTCGGCAATGTCCAGCAGGACACCTACTCGGTGTCCCTCTTCATCGATCAGAAAGCGCTCCGCGCGAGTCGCCATGGAGAATCCCCCTCGCCGCCTATTCTACGTCCAAGAACCTCGCCGCCCGGCCATCCCAGAGCTACCAGCCTATAATCCCCCCAATGTCTTCACCCATCCACATCATCGGGGGCGGGCTCGCGGGCTCGGAGTGCGCCTGGCAGCTCGCCGAGCGGGGCGTCCCGGTGGTGCTCCACGAGATGCGGCCCGTCAAGGGGACGCCCGCGCACAAGACGGGCGACCTCGCCGAGCTGGTGTGCAGCAACTCGCTGCGCAGCGACGACCCGTTCCACGCCGCCGGGCTCCTCAAACGGGAGATGGAGGCCTTCGGATCGCTGATCATCGGCATGGCCCGCAAGGCTTCGGTGCCCGCCGGCAGCGCCCTGGCCCTCGACCGCGACCGCTTCGGAGCCCTGGTGACGGCGGCGATCGCCGGCCATCCGCGGATCGAGCTGCGGCGCGAGGAGGTGACGGAGATCCCCGCGGACGCCGAGGTGGTGATCGCGACCGGCCCCCTGACCTCGGAGGCGATGTCCGCCCGGCTCCAGCAGCTCCTGGGCAGCGAGTACCTCTACTTCTACGACGCCATCGCCCCCATCGTGGAGGCGGAGAGCCTCGACCTCTCGAAGCTCTTCTGGCAGTCGCGCTGGGGCAAGGGCGAGGGGGAGGACTACCTGAACTCCCCCATGGACGGCGACCAGTACCTCGCCTTCCACCAGGCCGTCACGGAGGCCGAGGTGGTGGCGCCCCACGAGTTCGAGACGGCGGTCTTCTTCGAAGGCTGCCTGCCCATCGAGGAGCTGGCCCGGCGCGGGGTCGACACCCTCCGCTACGGCCCCATGAAGCCGGTGGGCCTGCGGGCTCCCGACGGGCGGCGCCCCTGGGCCGTCGTGCAGCTCCGGCAGGAGAACCTCGCCAAGAGCCAGTTCAACCTGGTGGGCTTCCAGTCGCGCATGAAGTGGGGCGAGCAGGAGCGGGTGCTGCGGATGATCCCGGGGCTGGAGAACGCCAGGTTCGTCCGCTTCGGGCAGATCCACCGCAACACCTTCGTCAACGCCCCCACCCATCTCGACAAGCACTACCGGGTGAAGGCGTCGCCCCGGGTGCGCCTGGCGGGGCAGATCACGGGCGTCGAGGGGTACCTCGAATCGGCGGCCACGGGCCTCGCGATCGGTCTCTACGCCTCGATGGAGAGAGAAGGACGCGAGCCGGAGCCCTTCCCCGCCACCACGGCGCTCGGCGCCCTCGCCCGGCACCTCACGGAATCGGACCCCAAGCACTTCCAGCCGGCCAACATCAACTATGGCCTGTTCGAGGAGCTGGAGGGCCGGATCCGCAAGACGGAGCGCCGGGCCGCCTACGTCGACCGGGCCCACGCCGCGCTGGCCGCCTGGGCGGAGCGCAACGGGGTCTTTGCAGATGTGCTCGTCGCGGCTGCCGCTCCCTGATTCTCCGACCTATCAACCATGCGCCGCCTCATTCACCGCTACCTCGAGCACCTCCAGGGGGAGCGGCAGCTTTCGCCGCAGACGCTGCGCGCCTACGAGCACGACCTCGTCACCTTTCATGAGTTCCTCGCTCGCGACTTCCTGGGCAAGGACCCGGAGGCCGTGCGGCCAGCGGACGTCGATCCGCTCGCGGTGCGCTCGTTCCTGGCGTTTCTCACCCGCTCGGGGCTCGGCAAGCGCAGCCAGGGGCGCGCCCTCTCGGCCGTGCGCAGCCTCTTCCGCTTCGCCTGCCTCGAAGGGGTGATGCCCGCCAACCCGGCCCAGGGAGTGAAGACGCCGAAGGCGCCGACGACGCTCCCCCGCCACCTGCGGCCCGGCGAGGTCGAGAACCTGATCGAGGCGCCGGCCGGCGACGGGCCGCTGGTGCGGCGCGACCGGGCGATCCTGGAGCTCCTCTACGCCGCCGGCCTGCGGGTCTCCGAGCTGGTGGGGCTCGACTGGCCGGACATCGACCTCTCCGCCCGCGTGCTGCGGGTGATGGGCAAGGGGAGCAAGGAGAGGATGGTGCCCTTCGGCCGGCCGGCCGCGGAGGCCCTGCGGCACTGGCTGGAGGTCTGGGAGGGCGTGCGCTCGGAGTCGGAGGAAGGCCAGCCGGTCTTCCTCAACCACGCCGGCGGCCGCCTGACCGACCGTTCGGTGCGGCGGGTGATCGACCGCTGGGTGGACGCCGCCGCCGTGGCTCGCGGGGTCCACCCCCACACGCTGCGGCACACCTTCGCCACCCACCTGCTGGAGAGCGGAGCGGACCTGCGGGCCATCCAGGAGCTGCTGGGGCACAGCTCGCTCTCCACGACCCAGAAGTACACCCATCTGGAAGTGGACCGGCTGCTGCTGGTGTACCGCGACGCCCATCCGCGGGCGCGGCGCGAGTCCGAGGAGGGATCCTGATGTCCGAGGAGAAATCCTGGTTGTCCGAGGAGGGATCTTGATTGAGGGGCAGTTTCCCTGCACGCCCGGCGGCGCCATCCTCCAGGGGCGCCGGCGGCTCCGCAACCTGCTCCTGGGGCTCACCCTGCTGATGCTGGTGGTGGGCGGGCTGACCCTGACCGCCGGCCGGATCGGCCCCGGCCTGCTGGCCCTGGGCGTCGCGATGATCCCGTGGACGGCCTGGCGGATGAGCGGCGACCTGGACCCGTTCTGGCTGGAGGTGGGGGGCGGCAAGCTGACGGTGCAGATGCGTCGCCGCCGCGAGCGCTTCGCCGCCGCCGGGGCGGAGGCCCGCCGCCTGCCGCCCGAGGAGGTCGCGCACCTCGAGACCCTGACGACCTCGGGCGGGCTGTCGGCCGGCACGGGCGGCTTCGAGTCCCACCGGCTGGGGGAGTTCGACCTCTACGCCAGCGACCTCGGCAACGCCGTGCTGGTGGACCTGGGGGAGACGCGCCTGATCGTCACTCCGGACGACCCCGAGGGGTTCCTGAAGGCCCTTTCGTCCCCCTGATCGTCCCCCTGACCTGCCCCCTGATACTACTGATATACAATCCCCCTCCCATGGATACCTTCAAGTCTACGACCGTCCTGCTCGTGCGCCGCGACGGCAAAGTCTGCATGGCGAGCGACGGGCAGGTCACGATGAATCAGAGCACCATCGTCAAGGGCGGCGCGCGGAAGGTCCGGCGCGCCGGCAAGGGCAAGGTGCTGGTCGGCTTCGCCGGCGGCGGGGCGGATGCCCTGGCCCTCTTCGGCCGGCTCGAGGAGAAGCTCGAAGAGTTCAACGGCAACCTCGAGCGCTCCGTCGTCGAGCTGGCCAAGGACTGGCGGACGGAGCGCGCGCTGCGCCAGCTCCAGGCCATGATCATCGTCACCGACAAGGAAAAGAGCTTCTTCGTCTCGGGAGCCGGCGAGCTGATGCAGCCGGACGACGACGAGCCCGTGCTCGCCATCGGCTCGGGAGCGAACTACGCCCTCTCCGCCGCCCGCGCACTGCTGCGCCACACCACGATGTCCGCTTCGGAAGTCGTCCGCGAGGCGATGAAGATCGCCGCCGAGATCTGCATATTCACCAACGACCGCCTGGTTCTAGAGGAACTCTAAAGAGACACCATGTCCATACAGCTCTCCGGCGAGACCCAAGTGGGTGTCGCGATCGAGAACATGACTCCGCGCCAGATCGTCGCCGAGCTCGACAAGTACGTCGTCGGGCAGCGGATGGCGAAGCGCGCCGTCGCCATCGCCCTGCGCAACCGCTGGCGCCGCCAGCAGCTCGCGCCGGAGCTCGGCGAAGAGATCGCGCCCAAGAACATCCTGATGATCGGCCCCACCGGCGTCGGCAAGACCGAGATCGCCCGCCGCCTGGCGCGCCTGGCCAAGGCCCCCTTCCTCAAGGTGGAAGCGAGCAAGTTCACCGAGGTGGGCTACGTCGGCCGCGACGTGGAGTCGATGGTGCGCGACCTCGTCGAGATCGCCGTCACCATGGTCAAGGAGGAGAAGCGGGAGTCCGTCCGCGAGGCCGCCGCGGCCCGCGCCGAGGACCGCCTGCTCCAGCTCCTGGTGCCGCCCCGGCCCATCAACGCCTATCTCCGCCACGACGAGGAGAACGAGGACGAGCTCACCGCCACGCGGGAGAAGTTCCGCGACAAGCTGCGCTCGGGCGCCCTCGACAACCGGCGCGTGGAGATCGAGGTGGACGAGTCCGCCTATCCCAGCCTCGAGATGTTCACTCCCCAGGGCGTCGAGGAGGTGGGCATCAACATCAAGGAGATGCTCCCCGGCCTCTTCGGCCGCAAGAAGAAGCAGCAGGTCACGGTCGCCGAGGCCCGCGAGATCCTCCTGCAGCAGGAGTCCGAAAAGCTGATCGACCGCGCCGCCGTCGCCCGCGAGGCGCGCGAGCGCGTCGAGCAGGGCGGCCTGATCTTCCTCGACGAGATCGACAAGATCGCCGGCCGCGAGGGGGGCCGCGGCCCCGACATCTCGCGCGAGGGCGTGCAGCGCGACCTGCTGCCCATCGTCGAGGGGACGAACGTCTCGACCAAGTACGGCTCCGTGAAGACCGACCACATCCTGTTCATCGCGGCCGGCGCCTTCCACGTCAGCAAGCCCTCGGACCTGATCCCGGAGCTGCAGGGGCGCTTCCCCATCCGGGTCGAGCTCGACGCGCTGACCGAGCAGGACTTCGTGCGCATCCTGACCGAGCCCGAGACGGCCCTGACCAAGCAGTACTCCGCCCTGCTCTCCACCGAGGGCGTGGCGCTCGATTTCACGCCGGACGCGGTCGCCGAGATCGCCCGCCTCGCCGTCGAGGTCAACTCCTCGACGGAGAACATCGGCGCGCGCCGCCTCTCGACGCTCATGGAACGCCTGCTCGACGAGGTCTCCTTCGAGGCCCCGGACCGGTCGGGCAAGCCCGAGAACGTCGACGGCGAGTACGTCCGCCGGGTGCTCTCCGGCATCGTCAAGGACCAGGACCTCTCGCGCTATGTCCTCTAGGACGCCAAAGGCATTCTTCGCGATCGCGGCGCTCGTCTGGGCCGTGGGCTGCGGCAAGCAGGGGCCGCCCGCGCCGCCCCTGCGGGCCGTCCCGGCTCCGACCAAGGACCTGGCCGTGGTCCAGCAGGGCCCGCGGCTCCTGATGAGCTTCAGCTATCCCCAGGTCACGCCGGCCGGCACCGCCCTCGATGGGATCTCGGCCGTCGAGATCCTCCAGGCCGCCCGGCCCTCGGCGGACGGCAAGGCCAACGCCATGGACGCGCGGGAGTTCAACGCCGCCGCCAAGGTCCAGCAGAAGCTCTCGGGCGCCGATCTGACGGCGGCGACGGAGGGCGCGCGCATCAACCTCCTGCTGCCCTTGCCGGAGACGGCGGCCGGCGCGACCCCGCAGGCCCAGTACTTCGCCATCCGCACGTTCGGCAAGGACGGCGACAAGTCCGACCTGTCGAACGTCGCCGCCCTGGTGCCCAAGGTGCCGCCCGCGGCGCCCGAGCGGGTCACCGTCACCGCCCGCGCCAACGGCGTGATGGTGGAGTGGTCTCCCGTGGCGACGGCGACGGCGGGCTACAACGTCTACCGCCGGGGAGCCCAGGAACGCGCCTACGGGCGGCCGGTCCACACCTCCGGGGCGCAGGAGACGAGCTGGCTGGACGATACGGCCCGGTTCGGCCAGAGCTACATCTACACCGTGACGGCCCTGGCCCAGCAGGAGCCGGTGGTCGAGAGCGGCATCGCCAGCGACCACGAGGTGCGCTACCAGGACCGCTTCCCGCCGTCCGCGCCGGGCGACCTGGTGGCTCTCGCCGAGTCGGGCCGGGTGCGCCTGGTCTGGCAGGCGAGCGACGCGGAGGACATCGCCGGCTACGTCGTCTACCGCCGCGTGGGCGACAGCGGCGCCTTCGAGCGCGTCAACGCCGAGCCGGTCGAGGCCGCCGAGCTCGTCGACACCGCCATCCGTTCCGGCCAGAGCTACACTTACCGCGTAACGGCGGTCGACCAGAGCGGCAACGAGAGCGCGCCTGGAGCCGAGGTCCGCGCCGCGGTGCCATGAACGACTGCCCATGACCCACCGCCAATGACCCACTTCTACAAAGTTTCGGGCAGCGGCAACGACTTTCTGGCTCTGGCGGAACCCTTCGAGATCCCGGCCCCCGAGACGATCCGCGCCTGGTGCAGGCGCGGCGTCTCGCTCGGGGCCGACGGTCTGTTCGTGCTGCGGCGCGCCGGCGGCGGCGTGGCCATGGACTACTTCAACGCCGACGGCCTGCCCGCCGACCTCTGCCTGAACGGCACCCGCTGCGCCGCCCAGCTCGCCTTCCACCTCGGCTGGGCCGAGGGCACGGTGCGGGTGCGGACGGCGGCGGGCGACTTCCCGGCGACGCGGCTGGACGCCTCGCGGGTGGCCGTCGACCTGCCCACCCCCGCCGAGGGGCCGCGCGGCCTGGCGGTGGAGGCCGGCGGCTCGACCTGGGCCGGCCACAGCATCACGATCGGCGTGCCGCACTTCGTGCTGCTCTGGCCCGAGGGGCTGGAGAACGCTCCCGTCCGCGAGCTGGGGCGGGAAGTCCGCCACCATCCGGAGTTCGGTCCGCCGGGGACCAACGTCAACTTCGTCCGTTTCTCCGCACCGGACCGTATGGAGATCCGGACTTTCGAGCGCGGCGTGGAGGACGAAACGCTCTCCTGCGGCACCGGGGTGCTCGCCGGCGCCGCCGTGGGGCTGGCGGCGGGCCTGGCCCGGCTGCCGCTGCGCGTCGAGACCCGGGGAGGCTTCGAGCTGGAGGTCGGCGGCGAGGATCTCTCTTCAGGCTGGTCGCTTTCCGGGGATGCCCGGGTGGTGGCCGAGGGAGATCTGCTGCCGGGAGCCCTGGCGGCGAATTCCTTTGGGCCGCATTTTTGCACGTCAGACGGAGCGGGAGGGCTGAAATGAGCAAATCCCCTGAGGGAGAGGTCCGCGTCGCGGCCATCGTACCGGCGTATAACGAGGAGGCCACGCTGACCGAGGTGCTCTCGGTGCTCAAGGCCACCCCGGCGATCGACGAGATCCTCGTCGTCTCGGACGGCTCCACGGACCGCACCGTCGACATCGCGCGCTCGATGGGGCTGCGCACCATCCACCTGCGCCAGAACCAGGGCAAGGGCCGGGCGATGGCCATCGGCGTGGCCCACACGGACGCGGAGACCCTGCTGTTCGTGGACGGCGACATCATGAACCTGACGGACGATCTGCTGAGCCGGCTCATCGAGCCCGTGCTCGCCGGCCGCTCGGACATGAACGTCGGCATCCGCCATCGCGGCGGGCCGCTCAACGCCATCCAGGAGCGCACCGGGCCGCTGCTGTCGGGCATCCGCTGCCTGCGGCGGACGGTCTTCGAGGCCGTGCCCGAGAGCCACCTCGAGGGCTTCGCCATCGAGACCGGCCTCAACTGGGCGTGCCGCCAGCTCGGGTACCGCACCACGACGACCGTGATGTACAACCTCAAGCACCTGGTGAAGGAGAAGAAGCGGGGCCTGGTCAAAGGCTTCCGCGCGCGCTTCGAGATGTTCGGCGCGGTCTTCGGCGCTTATCTCGTCCTGCAATTCAAGCAGCCGGCGCTGCGCACCGAGGAAGTCCCGGCGCGGCCCGCCCTCAAGCCCGAGCTCGAGTACATCAACTTCTGATCGTCCAGGAACGGAAAAAGATGGAGCACCCGAGTCGAAGGGTCGACTCGGGTGCTCCCGAGGGGATCCTCGCCTCGTGACATCCCTGTCAATAGTGGTGCTACCACTGTTGCCCTTCCCAAGCAGGCCGTACTACCATTAGATTAAGCTTATGAGGAAGACTCAATTTCTTTCCGAACGAGAGGGAGAGGCGATGGAGCTGTCCTCGCATGACCGCATCCTGCAATCGGGCCGCGAGCTCTTCGCCGGGGACGGCTACGAGAACACCACGACCTCGGCCATCGCCCGCAAGGCGGGGACCAGCGAATCGCAGCTCATCAAGCACTTCGGCAGTAAAGAGGGGCTCCTTGAAGCCATCTACGATCAGGCCTGGCAACGGATGGCCCACGGCCTGCGGCACGTGCAGGAGGCCTACAGCGCTCCGCTCGACAGGCTGCGGGCGCTGACGGAGCTGATGATCGGCGCGCTCGAGAGAGACAAGGAGATCAGCACCCTCATGCTCCTGGAGGGGCGCCGCATCCGCAAGCACGGTCACCAGGTGCTCCTGACCAGCGGCTTCCAGCAGGTGCTAGGGGTGATCGACGGGGTGCTGTTGGAGATGCGCGAGGCGGGGCTGCTGCGGCAGGACCTCCACCCCGAGGCCGTCCGGTCGGCCATGATCGGCGCTTTCGAGGGCCTCCTGCGGGACCAGCTCCTGGCCGAACGGGGGGACTTCCCCGCTCACTACGGCGGGGCGGAGCTGCGGGCCGCCTTCAAGGCCGTGCTCGAATGCTTCCTCTGCAAGGACGATTCGTAGCCGTTCAGCTATCATCCCCTCATGCTGCCTCTGCTGCTCGCCCTGTTGCTCGGGGCTCCGACTGCCCCGGCGCCCGTCCGCCTCGCCGCCGAAGCCTTCGGGCGGCCGATGGAGATCGAGGTCCGGGACCTCCCCAAGGAGACCGCCCAGGCCGTCATCCAGAAGGCGCTGGCCGAGGTCGCGGAGATCGAGCGGCTGACCGCCGGCGGCCTGGGAACGCTGAACGCCGCCGCCGGCAAGGGCCCCCAGCCGGTGGACCCGCGGCTCCTCTCCCTGCTCGCGGTGGCCCGCGACTTCTGCTTCTGGTCGGAAGGCGCGCACGGTCCCCTCGGCCGCGACCTCTACTCGCTCTGGGGCCTCCGCTCGCCCGTGGCGGACCCTCCCGATCCGGACCGCGTGGAGAAGGCCGTCGGCGCCGCGTCCTGCGATTGGCTGGCGCTCGATCCGCAGAAGGGCACCGTCGCGCTGGCGGAGGGGAGCGGCCTGGAGCTGTGGGGTTTCGCGGAAGGCTACGCCGTGGACCGCGCCGCCGAGGTCCTGCGGCAGGGCGGAGCCGCCAACGCCTTCATCCTCCTCGGCTCGGTGCAGCGGGGACTGGGCACGGGACCCGGCGGCAAGGGCTGGCCCGTCGTGCTGCCCCAGGTGCCCGGGCAGGAGGACCTCACCGGGAAGGTCTACCTGCGCGACCAGTCCCTTGCGGTCGCCGCCAAGTCGGACTCGGCGGACCGGCCGCTGCAAGGGGGGAACGCGCCCTACGTCAACCAGCGCAACGGCCTGCCCGCCCAGGGCGTGCTGACGATCGTCGCGGTGACGGACCTCGCCGTGGATGCCCAGGGCCTCGCGGTCGCGCTGTTCATCTCCGGCCCGCGGGAAGGACAGCTCCGCCTGGGCTCGCTGCGGCCCCGTCCTTCCGTCCTCTGGTTCATGGGGACCGGCACGGGCGCGCCGCTCCTGGTCGACTACCGCTGGTCGGCCGTCAACCGGAGATGACCGGCCGCCCGCGCAGCCACGCCCAGACCGCCGGGGCCTGGTGGACGAGGTAGCCGAGCAGCCAGAGCCCCGACGCGATCAGGTGCACCCACACCCAGGCCCGCCGCCAGCCGTCGTCCACCGCCGTCTGGATCAGGTAGCCGGAGGCGATCATCGGCACCAGCAGGAAGATCATCGACAGGCCGCTGCGCCGGCGCTCGCCGGCCCCCCGCCGGTACTGCGGCCAGACGTGGCGCCGCCAGATGAGCCCGGCGGCGAAGACCAGCAGGGGCGCCACCAGGATGTGGAGATGCTGCGTCGCCGGCTGGAGCGGATGGTTGACCACGGCGTACGGATCGGCGGGTTTCACCAGCAGGACCATCCAGGCGTAGACCAGCCCCGTCCCGCCCACCATGAGGCTCGAGAGGTGGAGCATCCAGGCTTCGAAGCGGCTCAAGGCCTGCTCGCCTCGCCGAGGACCCGGTGCAGCGCCAGCACCCGGCGGACCGCGTCGGTGGTGGCGCGGGCCGTCAGCGTGGCCCCGGTCACCGGGTGGATACCCCGCTTGATCTGGAGATCGGCGTCGAGCCCCTTGCCCAGGAACTGCCGGTACCAGGCCCCCCGCGGCATGTACTCCTCCGGCTCGCGGAAGGAGAGCACCTCGATGCGCCCCACCTTGCCCTGGGGATCGACGACGATCATCAGCGTCTCGGGCAGGGTGCGCACGCGGTGCGTGTCGAAATAGGCGGTGCCCGCCGGCTGGCCGCTCCGCGTCGCCGTGTAGACGTTGACCAGCGCGCTCGGCACCTCCACCCCGGCCAGGTCGCGGGCGCGTCGCACCTGCTCCGGGGTCAGGAAGGCGGCGCGCCGCGCCACCTCGCAGCCGGGGAACGCCAGCTTGAGCGCCTCGTCGACGCTGACGAACACCTTGGCCGCCCCCGGACGGAGGGCGGCCAGCAGCAGCGCCGCCAGGACGAGGACGGTCCTAGAAAACGTACCCCAGGAGGAGGTTGAACCGGTCGGTGCCCGTTCCGGCCTCGTTGTCGACATTCTGGAAATCCGCCTTGAAGATGAGTTGTTCGATCGGCTTGTAGGCGATGCCGAGGGTGAGGCTCTCGATTTCGGTGTCCGGATTGGCCGAGTAGCCCGTGGGCACCCGGTCCTGGGTGTTGAAGCTCTCCCAGCGGGCGAAGGGAATGAGCGCCTGGCCCGCGTTACGGCCGGGGAGACGGCCGGAGAGCACGTCGTACCCGAGTTGGAGGTAGTACCCCTTGAGCTTCTCGCCGATGGACTCGTCGCCCTGGAGATCGAGGGCGGCGTTCAGGTCCGCGACGTCGTCCAGGTCCGCCTGCGCGACCAGGGCGCGGAGCTCCAATCCCCGCCACCGCCACTCCAGATGTCCCTCGAAGATCGTCGTCCCGACGCCGAATTCGTCACCGGCATCCGTCTCGATCCCCTGGCCGGAGTCGCCCGTGTAGACGGAGCCGCCGAGGAGGAATCCCGGCAGGCCGGTGTAGTCGAGGCGCCCGACCCAGGCGAGGTCCTCGGCCTTGGTCTCGCCGCCGCCCTGCCGGCCGCCGCGCAAGCCGTCGTCCGTGAAGCCCGTGGCGTCGAACCCGTTGACGACGTAGGTGCGGTAGGTGAAGGGGCCGGCCTGGCCGAACAGGCCGAAGCCGTTCTCCTTCCAGGTGGACGGCAGGATTCGCTGCTCGACGTCGGGCCGGTTGGCGCCGAGGAAGACGGTCGGCTCGTGGAGCTCGTTGAGGAAGCCGACCGGCAGCAGCAGCAGCCCGGCGCGGAAGTTGGCCTGCGGACGCCAGAGGAAGTCGACGTAGGCGAACTCCACCGAGACCTCGTTGCCGGCGTGCTCGAACTCGACCTCGCTGTTGAAGAGGATGCGGTCGCTCCACTTGTAGCCGAAGTAGAGGACGGCCCGCCGCAGGTCGAACTGGTCGCCCACTCCTTCTTCTTCCTCCTCCTCATCGTCGTCTTCCGCTTTCGCCTGGAGCGGAACGGCGATGACCTCCTTCTCCGGCTCGTCGACGTGCTGATAGAGAAGCTCGCCGTAGCCGCCGATCGAGATCCCCCGCTCGGTGCGGTAGATCTTGGAGGCCGCCGGGCCGAAACCGTTCTCGCTCCGGTCGGCGGAGACCGCGGCCTCGCCGATCTTCATCTTCTCGATCTCGCCCGCCAGCACCTCCAGCCGGCGCTCCAGCTCGGCGAGCTGCCCTTCTTCGCTGCCGCCCTTCATGGCGGCGATCTCCGCCTTGAGCTGTTCGACCTGGCGCTCCAGATCGCGCACCCGATCTTCCGTCGGCGCTGATTGCGAAAGAGCGGCTGGCACCAAGGCGAGCGCCAAAGCCAGGGGCAGCAGAGCCGCCCCGATTCTCCTGAAAGAAAAAGCCATGCATTCTCTCCTCTGATGCTTACATCGAGAAATCGATCTCAACTCGTGGATCCAGCACCTTCAAACGGCTCTTCAGCCCCGGGCTCGCCAGGGCCCGCAAACGATTTCCGTCCGGCCGCAGCACCAGCACTTCGACGCCGGGATGGGACGCCGCCCATTCGAGAGCCCGTTCCGGCCCGAGGACGTAGAGCCCCGTCGAGAGGCAGTCCGCCCGCAGCGGGTCGGCCGTCCACACGGTCAGGCTTCCGAAGTCGGGAGCCGGCCCGCCCGTCCGCGGATCGAGGAGGTGGCCCGGGTGCTCGCCGTTGCCGGAGGTCGAGACCGACCCGCCGTCGATGGCGAGCGCCAACACCGAGCGGTCCCGCCGTCTCGGATCCGCGACGGGCACCGTCCAGCCGCCGCCGAGCACCGCGACCTGCCCTCCCAGATCGAGCGCGGCGCGCGAGACGCCGGCTTCGGTCAGCGCGGCCAGCGCGTCTCCCAGTCCCGCCCCTTTGCCGAAAGCGCCTTCCTCAAGGATCAGCTCCGGCCTCTCGCGGACGGCGACGCGGCCGGGCTCCAACCGAAGATCCCTGATGCTGGACGCTAACGCCGCCCGGCGATCTTCAGGGCTCGGCAACCGTCCCCCGGAGCGCAGGCCCCAGGCCCGCACCAGGGCGCCGACGCCGGGATCGAACGCCCGTTCCGTCTCCTCCCAGCAACGCCGCGCCGCGCCGAGCTCGCGGGCCAGCTCGGGAGAGAGGGCCCGGGGCTCGCCGGGCGGGGCCTGGTTGAGGCGGGCCAGCTCACTGTCGTCCCGCCACGTGGAGAGCCGGGCCTCGGCGGCTTCCAGCGCCTCGACCGCCCGCTCGCTCGCCGCCAGGCCCGCCTCCCGGCTGGGCGCCTCGATCTCGACGTCGAGCGAGGTGCCCATGAGCATCACCCGCCGCTCGACCCGCTCCATCGGCACCGATCGGGGCGTGGCGCAGGCGCTCAGGCAGAGCAGGGCAACGAGGAGGGGCCTCACGCCCCCACCTCCACGGTCTCGGGCGCCGGGGCGGGCTCGGCCGCGCAGCAGGCGCCGCCCGGAGGGATGGGGCGGCCGTGGGGGCAGACGGTGGGATGGTCCAGGAAAGCGCAGACCTGGTCCTCGAATCCCGCCGCGACGGGCGTCTCCCGCCCGCACTCCGAGCCGCGGTCGAGAGTGCGGGCGAGCAGGATCTCGGCGAGCCGCACCCGCCGGACCACCGCCAGGGCCTGGGCGTGACCGCGCTCGGTGAAGGAGATCTTGCCGTCCACGAAGGTGAGCAGGCCGTCGGCGATCAGCTCCGCGACGCCGCGGCGCGCGATCGACACTCCCACCCGGTCCTCTTCCAGGAGCTGCCAGAGCTCCGCCAGCACGCCTTGCAGCTCGATGCCTCCGGGCTGCTCCACCTGGGCCAGGCGGCCGTGCTCGAGCCGGATCTCCCGGCCGGAGCGGGCCGCGATCGTGGGGTCGTGGGTGACCAGGATCAGGGTGTGCCCGCGCTCGTGGAGCTCGGCGAGCAGCGACATCACGACCGCCTCGTTGACCGCATCGAGGTTGCCCGTCGGCTCGTCGGCGAGGATCAGGGGCGGCTGGTTGATCAGCGCCCGGGCGATGCACACCCGCTGCTGCTCGCCGCCGGAGAGCTGGCTCGGCAGGTGGCCCAGGCGCTCTCCCAGGCCCACCTTGCGCAGCGCCTCCTCGGCCTCGCCGCGGTCGGTCATGCTATGGACGTACTGGGCCAGCATGACGTTCTCGAGGGCGGTCAGGTAGGGGATCAGATGGAACTGCTGGAAGACCAGGCCGACCGTGCGCTGGCGGTAGCGCGCCAGCTCGCGGGCGGTGAGCCCGGCGAGGTCCTCGCCGCCGACCCGCACCCGCCCCGACGTGGGGCGGTCCAGGCCGGAGAGGATGTTGAGCAGGGTCGTCTTGCCCGAGCCCGAGGGGCCGGTCACCGCCACCCACTCGCCCTCGGCGATCGACAGGGTCAGCTCGTCGAGGGCGCGCAGCGATCCGAAACGGCGGCTCAGGGCCTCGGCTTCGACGAAGGGCATGGGCGGGATCTCACTCGCCCCGCAGGACCCGCGCGGCGTCCAGCCGCTCGACCCGCCGCAAGGCCACCAGCATCGAGGAGCCGACCACCAGCATCGCCACGACCGCCGACGCGGCGAAGCCGCCCCAGGTCAGCGAGGGTCCGCCGCCGGCTCCCAGCATCTTCTCGGCGAGGCCGCCCGCCGCCAGCTCGCCCAGGATCTCGCCCAGGGCTCCCGCCAGCACCGCCGCCGCCAGCAGCTCGGCGGCCAGGAACGCGCCGACCCGCCGGCCGGTGTAGCCGAGGGCCAGGAGGAGGCCGATCTCGACCCGGCGCTCGCCGACCAGGGCCGTCGTGGCGGTGCCAACGGAGAGCAGCGCCAGCAGGAAGGAAACGGCGCTCACCGCCGCCAGGAGCAGCATCAGGCGCTGCGTCAGCCGGGCGTCCGACTCGCTGACCCGCAGCAAGGGAGTCGCCTCGACCCCTTCGACCGTCGCCTCGATGCCGCGCGCCACCTCCGAGAGGCGGCCGGGATCGGCCCGGACCTCGATGCGCTCCAGCCCGAAGCCGGCGCCATAGCTCACCGGCACCGCCGGCGCTCCGCCGTCGGCGGCCTGCACCCCAGGGACCGCGCGCACCCGGGCGAGAGCGTCCGGGGGGATCGCCGCCGGGCCGCCCACCTGCGGCCGCACCGTGAGGTTCGGCCCGAAGGCCGCCAGGCTCTCGCCCAGACGCTGCTCCGCGCGGCTCGCAAAGCCTGCCAGGGTGGCCACGGTCGCCGCGGCCACCGTCACCGCCGCGAGGATGAGCGCGAGCTGCCGGAACCGGCGGCGGAAGCTGGTGAGGACCAGGCGGACGATCATCAGGCCGTCGCTCTCTTGAGGATGTCGGCCGGATAGCGCTCGAGGGCGCGCGCCACGGGGGCCACGCTTGCCAGGACGGCCACGCCGACCCCGAGCAGGGCCGCGAACGGCAGCAGGACCGGCATCCAGGGCACGGTCACCCCGAGCACGCCGCTGCCCATCAGCCGGCCGGCGACCAGCCCGGCCGCGCCGCCGGCCAGCCCGCCGATCACGCCCAGCAGCGCCGCCTCGCTGAGGAAGAACATCACCACCCGGCTGCGCGCGGCGCCGATCGCCACCAGCAGCCCGGCCTCCAGCCGGCGCTCGAGCACCGTGGCCGTCATGGCGGCGGTCACGCCGACGGCGGCCCCGGCGAGCGCCACCGCCGCCAGCGCCGCCAGCACCCACCGCAGCCGTCCGAGCACGTCCGACGTGGCGTTGGTGACGCCGTAGACCACGCTCGTCCGCGCCCGCGGCAGGGCCTTGTTGATCTGGAAGGCGATCGAGGAGGGGTAAGCCGTGCAGTACCAGGCCTCGTAGTCCTCGGCGCTCATGCGCGCCGGGTCGGGATTCGTGTTGCGGCTCTCCGGCGACGTCAGGGCGAAGATCTCGGCGCGGGTGAAGCGGCCCGGCTGCTCCGCCAGCCGCTGCACGGCGCCGATCGGCGCGAAGGCCTGGTCGTCCTCCTCGCCGCCGCTGGTCAGCACCCCGACCACCCGCAGGCTCTCCTTGCGGGCGCCCAGGGCCGTCCGCAGCTCCTGCCCCGGGCGCAGGGCCAGGCGCTCCGCCAGCCGGCGGCCGAGCACCACCTCGCCCGCGCCGTCCAGCGGCCAGCGGCCCTCGACCTTCAGCGTCGGCCGCGTCCTCGGCAGGCCCGTCCGCCACCCGGGCTCGAGAGCGTGGTCGAACCAGGTGCCCACGAGGGGGGCCACCACGTCCCCGGGCTCCATGCGCACCCGCAGGCTATGGAACGGCGCGAGGGCGACGATGTTGTTGCGCCAGAAGATCTTGCGCACGGCGGCGAGGTCGGCGACGGGCAGGGTCTCCGTCTCGCCCGCCGGCACCATCACGAGGTTGGCCCCGTAGGAGCCCAGCTCCGCGGCCAGCCGGTCGCCCGAGGCCAGCAGAACCTCCGCGAGCGCCGTGGCGCCCAGGGTGCCGAGCGCCACGGCGGTCACCGCCAGCAGCTTTCGCCGGGTTCCCCGGCGCAACGACTCGATGAGCAGGCGGGCGTACATTGGATCCCTCTAGCCCGCATGCCCGGCGTGGGCGCCGCCGGGCGAGAAGAGATGGCCGCCGCCGGCGAGGTCCGAGGCCGCGAGCACGAGATCGTCCCCTTCGACCCGGGAGGAGAGGGGAACGGGGTTGCACCCTCCCGGCTGGCCGATGCTCGGCGGATAGATCGCCGAGCCGCAGTGCAGGCAGGTGATGTTGGGGCCGTCCTGGTAGTAGCCGCGCGGGCCGCAGATGAGACAGGCGTCGAAGGCGGTGGCGATCGGCCCGCCCTTCTCGATGGGCACGGCGAAGAAACGCACCGGGTGGCCGCCGATCGTGACCTGGAAGCGGTGGAGGACGGTGCCCTGGAAGGTGGAGAGCGGGATGCGCACCATGCCGTCGGCCGCCACGGCCACCGGCGTCGCCGCGGAGAGCGCGGCCGGCGGCCGGCCGTAGGCGAACCCGAGCCCCAGGGCCGCCAGGATGACGAGGCCCAGCACCGATCCGAGCACCCGGGCGCGCGACTGCCGGCGGCTGCCCGCCCGCTCGAGCCGCGCCGCCGCGCCGGAGGCCGCTTCCTCCCCCCGCTCCCGGCTCGGGATCAGCAGCATCAGCAGGGGCAGCACGAGCACGGCCGTGACGAAGAAGAACTCGTTCTTGACCAGCGGGCCCACCGTCGCCATGGTGGTCGCGTTCGCCGGCAGCCAGCCGGCCTCCGACAGCTCGTGGTACCCGTTGATCAGGAGCTGCAGGACGAAGATCCCCAGGGCGATGCCGGTGATCTTGAAGAAGCGCCCGAGATCGATGCGCAGGCTGCCGCGCACGAACAGCACGCCGAAGACGACCGCCGCGCCGAGCCCGATCAGGACGCCCAGGGCCGCCATCAGGCCGCTCGTGGTGAGCGACAGGGCGGAGAGGAACAGGACCGTCTCCACGCCCTCGCGGAACACCATGAGGAAGGTGAAGAGGAAGAGCCCCAGGCGGACCGAGCCGGCCCGCTCGCGCGTCAGGATGCGCGACAGCGATCCCTTCATCTCCCCCGAGAGGGCGTGCGAGTGCCGCCACATCCACACCATCATCGAGCCGACGATCACCGCCGAGCCGAGGTACAGCAGGCCCTCGAAGACCTCCTCGTTGACCGCCAGGCGGTAGAGCACGAAGGCGCCCAGGAGGCTGGCGGCGGTCGCCGCCACGATCCCGCCCCAGACGGCGCCCAGGTTGCGCTCGTAGCCCTCGCGGCGCAGGAAGGCCACGATGATGCCCACCACCAGGGCCGCTTCGACGCCCTCGCGCAGGGTCACGATCAGCGCTTCAAACATGGGCCGCCCTCCCCGCCGCCGGCGCCGTCGCGGGCATCGTCTTCACGGACTGAGCGCAAACGTTGCAAAGGCCGGAAATCTGCAGCGTGTGCCGGGTTGGCACGAACCCATGGGCGCGGCAGATCTCCGACTGCAGCGCCGCGATGCCGGCGCTGACGAATTCGACCACTCGCCCGCAGCCGGTGCACACCAGATGGTCGTGCTGCTGCCCGGGATGGATGTGCTCGTAGAGGAAGCCCCGGCTGCTCAACCGCTGCTTGCGGGCGAGCCCGCACTCCACCAGCAGGTCGAGATTGCGGTACACCGTGGCCCGTGAGATCTTCAGGCCCCGGGCCTTCATGGCGCCGAGCAGAGCCTCGGCATCGATGTGGCCGTGCTGGGAGAAGATCTCGTCGAACAGCGCCAGCCGCTCGCCGGTGACACGCTGGCCGCGGCCCCGCAGGAACTGGAGGAACTGCTCTTTCTCGCGGGCGTTCGCCATGTCTGTATCTTCCGCCTCGAATCCTACTTGAGATTTTGTCTCAAAACCAGGATTTATTCTGGACCGCTCCAGTCCTGTTTGTCAATCCGGGGTGTTAGACTCGGGCTAGCTCCCTGGCGGGTATGGATGCTGCAAGCATCCAGGGGAGATGAGGAACAACGCAGCTTTGAGCACCCTTGAGCCCCCGGAAATCCAGGATGCGGAGCCTCGCGCCGAAGAGGCCCCCGGCAGGGAACGGCTGCCTCTGGAGATCCGGATCGAGCCCCGCCCGCCGCTCTCCATGGGTGTGCGCGTCGGGATCTTCGTCGTCGGCTGGCTGCTGATCCTGGTCGGGGTGGCCGGCCTGGTGCTGCCCGGCATCCAGGGCATCGCCACCATCCTCATCGGCGCGGCCCTGCTCTCGCTGGACAACGCGCTGGTCTATCGCGGGCTGCGCCGGCTGCTCACCCGCTGGCCGCACGTCTGGCGCCGGCTCGAGAGCTTCCGCGAGAAGGCCCACGACCGGCTCCACCGCATGTTCCACCGCCAAAAGAAGCCTTAGAAAAACAAAGGCCAGCGTTTCCGCCGGCCTTTCAATCCACTGGTCGCCGAGGTTTTGTCCGCCTACCGCCGGTCGACCGGCACGAACGGCTGCTGGGTGGGGCCGACGTAGATCTGGCGCGGCCGGTTGATGCGGGTCTTGGGATCTTCCAGCATCTCCTTCCAGTGCGCGATCCAGCCCGGCATGCGGCCGAGAGCGAACATCACCGTGAACATGTTGGTCGGGATGCCCATCGCCCGGTAGAGGATGCCGCTGTAGAAGTCGACGTTCGGGTAGAGCTTGCGGGAGATGAAGAAGTCGTCGTGCAGGGCGACCTCCTCGAGGGCCTTCGCGATGTCGAGGAGCGAGTCCTGGACGCCCAGCTCGGCGAGCACCTCGTCCGCCGTCTCCTTGAGGATCCGCGCCCGCGGATCGAAGTTCTTGTAGACGCGGTGGCCGAAGCCCATGAGGCGGAAGCCAGCGCTCTTGTTCTTCGCCATGTCGACGTACTTCTTGTAGTCGCCGCCGTCGTCGCGGATGCGCTCCAGCATCTCGATGACCGCCTGGTTGGCGCCGCCGTGGAGCGGGCCCCAGAGGGCGCAGATGCCGGCCGAGATCGAGGCGAAAAGGTTGGCCTGGCTGCTGCCGACCATGCGCACCGTCGAGGTGCTGCAGTTCTGCTCGTGGTCCGCGTGCAGGATGAGCAGGAGGTTGAGCGCCCGGTCGACGACCGGCCGCACCGTGTACGGCTCCGCCGGCACCGAGAACATCATGCGCAGGAAGTTGGAGCAGTAGGAGAGCTCGTTGCACGGGTACATGAACGGCTGGCCGATGCTCTTCTTGTAGGAGAAGGCCGCGATGGTGGGCACCTTGGCGATCAGCCGCGCGATATTGAGGTCGAGGTCGGAGCTGTCGGGGCCATCCGGGTAGTAGGCCGAGAGCGAGGCCACCATCGACGACAGCATGGCCATCGGATGGGCGCTCGATGGGAAGCCCTCGAAGAACTTCTTCATGTCCTCATGGAGCAGGCTGTGGTAGGTCAGCCGGTCCTCGAACGCCTTGAGCTCCTGGGCATTGGGCAGGTGGCCGTAGATGAGCAGGTAGCAGATCTCGGTGAACTGCGCCTGGCCGGCGATGTCTTCGATCGGGTACCCGCGGTAGCGCAGGATCCCCGCCTCGCCGTCGATGAACGTGATCGCGCTCTCGCAGGCCCCCGTGTTGCCGTAGCCCTGATCCAGCGTGATCGCTCCGCTCTGGCTCCGGAGCTGGGTGATATCGATTCCAACCTCGCCTTCGGACCCGACGGTGACCGGCAGCTCGTACTCCTTGCCATCCAGGGCGAGCTTGGCCGGGCTCGGCGGCGCCGCGACGGCGGGAGACTCTTCGACGAGATCCTTGGTTTGCTGAGACATCATCTCCCCTTCGCAAGGTGCTCCGAGAGGCGGGAGCACCGATCGATTCTATCCCCGGCCTTCTCAGGCACGCAAGGAACGTGCTAGAGCTCCCGCAGAGCCGTCGCCACCGGCAGGCGCGCCGCGCGGATGGCGGGGAACAGCCCGCCGATCAGCCCCATCAGCAGCGAGCAGACGATCCCCAGCGCGATGAGCGGCGGCGTGACGGCGAACGCGAACGACAGTTGGCTGAACGTGCTCCAGTTGAGCGTCGAGGTCTGGAACCCGTCGAAGGCGAAGAAGGCGACGGCCGCCCCGATCACGCCGCCGACCAGCGCCAGCAGCAGCGACTCCGCCAGGACGGAGACCACCACCGGCCCGGCGCGGAACCCGAGGGCGCGCAGCGTCGCGATCTCCCGCGTCCGCGCCGCCACGGCGGCGTACATCGTGTTGAGCGCCGCGAAGACCGCTCCGGCGCCCATCACGACGGTGATGAAGACCCCGATGATCCGGATCAGCCCGGTCAGCGCCCGCGACTGGTCGGCGTAGTACTCGTCCTCGCGGACCACCTTGACGTCCAGGCGGGGATCGACCGTCAAGGCGTCCTTGAAGGCCGGGAACGCCTCGGGCGAGTCGAGCTTCGCGTAGACCGACTGGAAGTTGCTGCCGCGCCGGTAGGCGGGTTGGAGCACCCCGACGTCGCACCAGATCTCCGACTCCGGGAGGCCGCCGCCCGCCTCGAAGATCCCCACCACGGTCCACTCGTTCTCCCCCCAGCGCAGGTGGTTGCCGACGTCGAGGCCCGCGAACTGCGACGCCGCGCCCCGGCCGGCCACGATCTCGTTGCGACCCGGCTCGAACTTCCGCCCCTCGACGATCCGCAGCTTGTCGCGGACCTCGAAGGCGGCCGGCTGCACGCCCCGCAGGGGCACGTTGGCGTCCGTGCCGGTGGACCGCTTCGGCAGGTCGACGATGACGTAGAGCTCGGCCGAGGAGACCGGCCCGCCCGCCGCCCGGCGGACCCCCGGCGCCTCGGCGATGATCCGCGTCGCGTCGCGCTGCAGGCCGCTCATCATCTCGCTGTCGCTGCCCGACCGGAGCACCACGGCGGTGTCCGACGCGGCGCCCGCCGTCAGGGCGTGACGCACGCCTTCCGCGATGGAGAACACGGCGATGGAGACGATCACCACCCCGGCCACGCCGATGATGGTCGCCAGCGAGGAGCCGCGGCGCTGCGGGATCGTCCGCAGGTTGACCGACGTCACCGCCGCCACTTGAGAAAACCAGTTGGATGCCATGGCTCAAACCCTCCGTAGCGCGTCGACGATGCGCAGCCGCATGGCCTGGGTCGCCGGCAGCAGCCCGGCGGCGAGGCCGAAGAGCAGGATCAGCGCCACTCCCGTCAGGAGGGCGTTGGTCGGCAGGAAGAAGACCGGGAGAAAGGACCGCAGCGCCTTGCCGAGCGCGGGGATGACCACCCCGACGGCCAGCAGCAGGCCCAGCCCGCCGCCGAGCAGCGCGATGGCCAGCGACTCGGCGAGAACCAGCCCCAGCACGAGCCCGCGCGAGAAGCCCAGCGTCTTCAGCACGGCCAGCTCGTTGGTGCGCTCCCGCACCGCCTGGGCCATGGTGTTGCCCGTCACCACCAGCATGATCAGGAAGACCGCCATCAGCACCCAGCGGACGATCGCCCCCACGTTGCCCACCTGGTTGGCGAAGGACTGGGCGAAGGCCTTCTCGGTGTTCGTCTTGGTCTCGGCGGGCGAATTGGCGAACAGCCCGTCGATGCGCTTCGAGACCTCGGCGGCGCGCGCCGGATCGGCGATCCTGACGGTGTACCAGCCGACGAATCCGAGCCGCCCTCCCATGCCCTCGTTCAGGTAGTCGTACCGGAAGTACATGCCGCTGGTGTCGGTCCCCTTCTCGGCCCCCTCGTAGATGCCGGAGACGTTGAACTCCCACAGGCTCGAGCCATCCGGCTTGCGATAGATCGTGGCCTGGATCGGGATCCGGTCGCCGACCTTGAAGCCGAACCGGTCGGCGAGTTGCCGGCCGACGAGCACGCCGGCGCGGTCGGCCAGCCAGGCCTTCTTCTGGGCTTCCGGCACGACGAACTCGGGGTAGAGGTCGAGGAAGGTGTCCTTGTCGACCGCCATCTGGCCGAAGAAGTTCTTGGGGTCCTGGTAGACGCCGCCGAACCAGTTGGCGGAAGTGACCGCCTCGACCCCCGGCACCGCCTTGATGCGCGGCCCGTAGGTGATCGGCAGCGGCTGGATGAGCGAGACCTTGTGGATCACCAGCAGGCGGTCCGCCCCCGCCACGTCCACGCCGCTGGTGAACGCGTTGTCGACCGCCACCAGGAAGCCGAACAGCAGGAAGCTGACCACGATCGACAGCACCGTGAAGATGGTGCGCACCTTCTTCCTCTTCAGGTTGCTCCAGATCAGGGGCAGGAACTTCATGGCGCCGGCTCCGTGACCAGGTGCCCCTTGTCGAGGTGCAGGGTGCGCCGCGCGCGGGCGGCGGCGTGCGGGTCGTGGGTCACCATGACGATGGTCTTGCCGTGGTCGCGGTTGAGCTCCTGCAGGAGGTCGAGGATCTCGTCGCCCGACTTGCGGTCGAGGTCGCCCGTGGGCTCGTCGCAGAGCAGCAGCGTCGGGTCGGTGACGATGGCCCGCGCGATGCCGACCCGCTGCTCCTGGCCGCCGGAGAGCTGCCGGGGATAGTGCCGGGCGCGGTCGGCGAGGCCGACCACGGCGAGCGCGGTCGCCGCGTGCTGCCGGCGCTGCGCCGCCGAGAGCGAGGTCAGCAGCAGGGGCAGCTCGACGTTCCGCTCGGCCGTCAGCACCGGCAGCAGGTTGTAGAACTGGAAGACGAAGCCGACGTGCCGGGCTCGCCACTGGGCGAGCTGCCCGTCGGACAGCCGGTGGATCGGCTCGCCCGCCACCTCGACGGCTCCCGAGGTAGGACGGTCGAGGCCGCCGAGCAGGTTGAGCAGCGTCGTCTTGCCCGACCCGGAGGGTCCCATCAGCGCCAGGAAATCGCCCTTGGGGATCTCGAGGCCGATCCCATTCAGGATCTCGATCTTCTCGTCACCGCGCCGGTAGACCTTGTGAACGTCCTGGACGCGGACCAGCGTGCCATTCTGCTCCATTCATTTCTCCTCGTGCCTCTAGACAATTCTTGACCCATCAGGGCTGGACGGCGACCGGGTCGCCGTCCTTGAGCTCCGCGGGCCCCTCGGTCACCACCCGCTCGCCGGCCGCCAGGCCGGAGGTCACCACGGCCTCGTCTCCGGAGCCGGCCGCGAGCCCCACCGCCCGCCGTTCGGCATGGCCGCCCTGGACCACGAAGACGACGTCCCGGTCGCCGTCCTTGCGCACCGCGGCGCGGGGGATCACCACCACCGGCCGGCCGGCGTCCGCCTTCGCGTCCTCATCCCCCAGGAAGGCGACCTTGACGCCCATGTCCGGGAGGATGCGCGAGTCCAGCGTGTCGATCGACAGGCGCACCCGCACCGTCGCCTTCTGCCGGTCGGCCGTGGGGACGGGCATGATCACCCGGGCCGGGATCTGCCAGTCGGGATAGGCGTCGAGCGTCGCCTCCGCCCGCTGCCCCGGCTTGACCCGGTTGATGTAGCTCTCGTTGACGTCCACCTCGATCTCCAGCGACTTCATGTCCACCAGCGTGCAGATGCCCGTGCGGGTGAAGCCGCCGCCGGCCGAGACGGGCGAGATCATCTCGCCGGGCTGCGCGTCCTTGCTCACGGCGACTCCGGAGAAGGGGGCGCGGATGACGGTGTCCTCGACGTCCTGGCGGCGCAGGGCGAGCTCGCTCTGGGACACGGCGACGTCCTGCCGCCCGAGGTCGAGCCGCGCCGCCAGCGAGTCCACCTCGGCGTCGGCGGCGTCCACCTGCGCCCGCGTCGAGACTCCCTGCTCGAGCAGGCGCCGCATGCGCTGCTGGCTGAGCTTCGACTCCCGCAGCCGCACCTCGGTCTCGGTCAGCGCCCGCCGCTGCGAGAGCAGCCGGGCCTCGGCCAGCGCGAGCTGCTTGCCGGGGGTCGAGTCGTCGAGACGGGCGAGCACCTGCCCCTCGCGGACCTCCATCCCCTCCTCCACCAGCACTTCCACCACCTTGGCGGTGATCTTCGAGGAGACGGTCGCCTGCCGGCGGGCCGTGACGTAGCCGGAAGCGTTGAGCACCGCTCCGGCCGCGGCGGAGCCGCCCGCGCGGGATTCGGCGGCCACCGCCTTCACCTGCGCCGGCCGCGGCCGGGCGAACCACCACCACCCCGCGGCCAGGGCGAGCCCGATACCCAGCAGGGCGAGCCAGAGGCGCCCTTTACCGCTACTCGTCTCCACCTCCGAGCGGTCGATGCGCAGACCGTCCAGCGAGGGCTTGTCCGAAGCCATTCCTTCTCCTTCTCCCGAGCGTGCTGATACGGATGGACCTGGCTGAAGTTGCTTGGAGTTGCCCGGCACGGCCGGGGGGCTGAGAGGATTCTATCCGATGGCGCAATCGGAGCGGAAGATTTCAGGCCTCGTAGACGGCGCAGGAGGTGTCGGTCTCCCACACCTCGACCCGGGCCACCCGTACCCGCTCCTGCCCGGCCAGCCGCCGCCCGACCTCCTCGAAGACGTACTGGCTGAAGAGCTCCGCCGTGGTGTTCCGCTGGTCGAACGGCGGGATCTCGTTGATCACCCGGTGGTCGAAGGGGCCCAGGATCTCCTGCATCATCGCCTTCAGATCGGCGAAGTCGAGGACCATCCCCAGGGCATCCAGCCGCTCGGCCCGCAGATGGACCCGCACCCGGTAGTTGTGCCCGTGCAGGTTCTCGCAGCCGCGGGTGTGGCCGCGGATGGCGTGGGCGGCGGAGAAGCTGAAGTCCTTGAAGATCGTGTGCATGGCTGGCCCATCGTGCCGCCCGGACGGGAGAGGAGTCAAGAGGGAGCCGCCCGTCGCCGTCCTCGGGAGAGGCCGGCCCCCCTCGAATCCCCCTGAAAATGGAGGACGGTGGCGCCCCCTCGCGAGGACGATTGGAAAGGTTTCTTTCGTGATCCAAACTTTCGAATCATGAACGGTTTTCCGGTTCGCCCTTGGCACTTGGGACGAAATGCGCGGGGCCGATGACGAAACGCCTTGTTTCAAGGGCGACGGCGCGGTCGAGCCTGACGAAAAAGTGAGCCGTCGCGCTTTCTACGATCCACTGGATTGAATCAATCCTACCCAACAGCTCGCGCCTCAGCACCCCGGGCAGGGCCTGAAAAACGCTTTCTCCCTTCGTACACAAGGTTTTTACCCACACAATTTTCGATCATCGATCAACCCGGCACAACGCTTGCTCTATGCAGCTTGCGAAGGCGATTTGGATTGGATCGATACGAAAAAAGGAGGTGAGGCCCGAAGGCTGACATGGAAGCGGTGTATCCAAAGTCCATCGACGACAACAACGAGTCCTCAACCAGGAGGTTCGACTTCATGATTTCTCATTATTCTCGCCAATCATCAAAGCGCGCGCTTTCCTTCGTTCTGCTGCTGCTCGTCCTCGCCCTGCCGGCGGCGGCGCAGCTCCAGAGCGGCAACCTGTACGGCACCGCCGTGGGGCCGGACGGCCAGCCGATGCCCGGCGTCACCGTGGCCCTGACGGGCGTCGGCGCTCCCCAGACCACGGTCTCGGACACCCAGGGCAAGTTCCGGTTCCTGAACCTCTCGCCCGGCCTTTACACCGTCGAGAGCCAGCTCGAAAGCTTCGCGCCCGACCGGCGCGAGAACATCGAGATCAACGTCGGCCGTAATACCGAGGTCACGCTGACCCCGCGCATCGTGGGCGATGTCGTCGACGTCGTCGCCGAGGTCCCGCTCCTCGACACCCGGCGGGTCGGCCGTAGTGACACGGTGACGCTTTCGGATCTCGAGAAGATCCCCTCGGCCCGCGACCCCTGGGCCGTCCTGCAGTCCACCCCGGGCGTGCTGACCGACCGCATCAACGTCGGCGGCAACGAGAGCGGCCAGCAGTCGCAGTACGTGGGGCCGGGCTCCGCCGGCGACCAGGCCGTCTGGTCGCTCGACGGCATGGTGGTGACCGACATGTCGGCCATCGGCTCCTCCCCCGGCTACTACGACTTCGACGCCTTCGAGGAGATGCAGGTGACGACCGGCGGCAGCGACGCCTCCACCGCCACCGGCGGCGTCGTGCTCAACATGGTCACCAAGCGCGGCGGCAACGAGTGGCGCGGCTCCGCCCGCTACCTGGTGTCCGACGACAGCATGCAGTCCGACTTGAAGCTCGACGGCGACGACCTCGGCCAGGCTGGAGCCTGGAACAACGGCCGCGCCCAGACCGCCTTCAAGCAGGGCAACCGGATCGTCAAGAACGAGGACCTCGGCGCCGAGATCGGCGGCCCCATCGTCAAGGACCGCCTGTGGGTCTGGGGGTCCTACGCCGAGCCGAAGATCAACCTGCTGACGATCGACGACGTCAGCGACGAGACCACCCTGACGAGCTGGAACGCCAAGCTGAATGGTCAGATCACGCCGAGCAACTCCGCCTCCGTCTTCGTCTGGCAGAGCGACAAGGTCAAGAGCGGCCGCAACGCCAGCCCCCAGCGGCCCCAGGAGACGACCTGGAACCAGTCCGGCTTCGGTCCCAGCCCCACGGCCTACAAGGTGGAGAACACCCAGATCCTGGGCAACGACTTCTTCGTCACCGGCATGTACTCGGTGGTCAACGGCGGCTTCCAGCTCGTGCCCCAGGGCGGCGAGTCGGTGCCCTTCCGCGACGGCGCCCTCAAGTGGCACAACAGCTTCATCCTCAACCAGATCGAGCGGCCCCAGGAGCAGATCAAGGCCGACGCCTCGAACTTCTTCAACACCGGCAGCCTCTCGCACGAGCTCAAGTACGGCGCCGGCTACCGCACGGCCGAGCAGACGTCGCTGTTCCGCTGGCCGGGCGGCGGCCTCGAGCAGATCCTGGGCAACGGCAACGACCTGCTCGTCCTCACCCGTGACGCGTCGCCGAGCGTCAAGAACGAGTACACCGACGTCTACGCGCAGGACACCCTGGCGGTGGGCAGCCTGACCGCCAACGTCGGCGTGCGGTACGACCGCCAGGGCGGCAAGAACCTGGCTTCCACGGCGCGGGCCAACTCGGCCTTCCCGGAGCTCCTGCCGGCGGTGAACTACCAGGGCGCGGACGCCGGCTTCTCCTGGACCTCGATCACGCCCCGGCTGGGCCTCACCTACGCTCTCGGCGCGGAGAAGAAGACCCTGCTGCGCGCCAGCTACTCCCGCTTCGCCGACCAGCTCGGCACCGGCACCTCGAGCTTCCTCAACCCTCTCGCCGGCGTCGGCTACCGGTACTTCTACACCCACAACAACGGCGACGGCGTGATCGACCCGGAAGACCTCGAAGTCGACCTGGGCGTGGGCGGCAACGTCAATCCGGTCACCCTCGGGTCGCTGCAGTCGAACGCCGTCGACCCCAACCTCGAAGCTCCCATCACGGACGAGCTCCTGCTCGGCATCGAGCACGCCCTGCTGCCCGAGCTGGTGGTGGGCCTGAACGTCAACTACCGCAAGTCCACCGGCATCCTGGAAGCCGAGCGGCTCGTCTTCGACGCCGACAATCCCTTCTCCCAGTCGAACCTCGACTCCGTCGGGCGCGTGCACCAGCGCGGCGACTACGTCGAGCAGACCTCGGAGCCGTTCACGGCCCCCGACGGCCGCACCTACACCGTCCAATACTGGGAGCTGCGCGAGGGAGTGAGCACCCGCAACGGCTTCCGGCTCGAGAACGGCGACCGCGAGCAGGAGTTCAAGGGCGCGTCCCTCACCTTCAACAAGCGCCTCGCCAGCCGCTGGATGATGCGCGGCAACGTCTCCTGGCAGGACTGGACGTGGCAGATCCCCGACGGCGAGAACGAGGATCCGACCGACACGATCGCCGGCGGCGTGGTGGACGGCACCCAGGTCCTCCAGGGCTCGGGCTTCGTCTCGGGCGCCAAGGGCAACGTGTTCATCAACAGCAAGTGGTCCTACAGCCTGAACGGCATGTACCAGGTCGCGCCCGACCGGCCGTGGGGCGTCAACCTCGCCGCCAGCCTGACCGGCCGCCAGGGATATCCGCTGCGCTACGTCCAGCGCGTCGGCCGCTCGGGCATCAGCGACAACGGCGGCGCCGGTCTCGACGTCCCGATCGCGGCCTCGCCGGACGCCTTCCGCTATCCCGACGTCCACCTCGTCGACCTGCGGGCCGAGAAGGAGTTCTCGTTCAGCGACTTCGGCCTGACGCTGGGGGTGGATATGTTCAACGCCCTCAACGAGTCCTACGTGCTGCAACGCCAGGGCGTGCTGGGGCGGAACACCTCCGACCACGTGCAGGAGATCCTGAGCCCCCGCGTCTTCCGCCTCGGCGCGCGGCTCAGCTTCCGCTGATCGGCAGGTATCGATCGGTGACCGATATTTAGGCGCCTCCGTCACGTTTCGCCGCCGGGCAGGCCCGGCGGCGCTTTTTCGTCAGAGACTCTCTGGGAGGAATGCATGAGCTTCAGAAGCGCGAACCTCGAAGACGATTTCCGGGAGCGGCGGCTGGCCGAGCTGCTCGCCGCGGCGGCCTCGCTGCAACGCCAGCTCGCCGCCCTCGTGGGCCCCCCGCCGGCGCCCGAAAGGACCGGCTTCCGGCGGCTGGCCGTGCGCAACAACGGCAACGTGCTGTTCCTCGCGCCGGAAGAGATCGAATGGATCGAGGCGGCCGGCAACTACGTCCGCCTGAACGCCGCCGGCGAGTCCCACCTGCTGCGCGAGACGATGTCGGGAGTCGAGGCCAAGCTGCCGCGCGAGCGGTTCCTACGCATCCACCGCTCCGCCATCGTCAACCTGGAGGTGGTCCGGGAGCTGGTGCCGAGCCCTCACGGCGATTTCGTGGTGGTCCTGAAGAGCGGCAAGCGGCTGCCCCTCTCCCGCGGCTGCCGCGACCGCCTGGAGGAGGCTCTGGCGTAGACGCAGACGACGACCGGGCGGGCCTGATACGAGGTTTACTGGGCCCGCTCCACCCGCACGTCCAGATCCCCGTCCCGGTCGCGCTTGATCGTCACCTGCAGGGGGTTGCAGCAGACCTCGCAGTCCTGCACCAGTGCGCCGAAGACGTCCGGCTCGATCGACAGCTCGAGCAGCTCGCCGCAGTAAGGGCACTGCACCTCGACGTCCTCCGCCCAGTAGCCGTCGTGTTCCCTCATGCCGTCCATCCTCCCTGGCGGCCCAGCTTGACCACGATGTCGAATTCCTTCTTCGTGACCGGCTGCACGGAGAGCCGCGAGCCCTTCTGCGTCACCACCATGTCCTTGAGGCCCTTGGCCTCCTTGAGCACGGCGAGAGGCACGATGTCGGGGAACGTCTCGACGAAACGGATATCCACCATGTACCAGGTGGGATTCTCCGAATCGCTCTTGGGATCGAAATACTTGTGGCCCTCCTCAAAGGCATAGGGATCGGGATAGGCCGCGCGGGAGATCTCGGCCACGCCGGTCACGCCCGAGGGCTCGGCGTTCGAGGCGTAGAACAGCACCGGATCGCCCACCTTCATATCGTCGCGCATGGAGTTTCGCGCCTGGAAGTTGCGCACCCCTTCCCAGGTCGTCGTACCGTCCCGTTCCAGATCCTGGATCGTGTACGCCTCGGGCTCGCACTTCATCAACCAGTACCGTTTTGCTTTAGCCATGCCACGCCTCCCCCTTGAGTCTCACACTTCCTGCCGCAGCATGTCGAGCAGCTCGTCGCGGGAGAACATCTTGGCCAGCTCCGGCGAGTCCTCCTGGAGGACGCTCGTCATCACCTGCCGCTTGCGCTCGATGATGGCCGCGATCTTCTCCTCCAGCGTCCCCTCGGTGACCAGCTTGAAGACCTGCACGGCCCGCTTCTGGCCGAACCGGTAGACGCGGTCCGTGGCCTGGTCCTCCTTCGCCGCGTTCCACCAGCGGTCGTAGTGGATGACCACCGAGCCGGCCACGAGGTCGATGCCCGCTCCCCCGGCCTTCAGACTGCCGAGGAAGACCCTGCAGTCCGGATCCAGATTGAAACGGTCGACGATCTCGCCCCGCTTGACGCTCGCTCCCGTCAGCTTGACGAAGCCCACCCCGAGGCTCGCCAAGTGGCGCTCCATCAGCTCGATCATGCCCAGGAACTGGGTGAAGACGACCACCTTCTGGCCGCTGTCGAGACTCTCCTGGAGGATCTCCCGGTAGAGGTCCCACTTGCCCGAGGAGAGCTCTCCCGCCTTGCCGAGGTCGCCCACCGCCAGGGCGGGATGATCGCAGATCTTCTTGAGCAGGTTGAGCACGGCGAAGATGTGGAGATACGGGAGGTTGCCGCCCGCCGCGGCCTCGATCTGCCGCGCCAGCTCGGCGCCCCGGCCCGCCACGGCCTCGCGGTAGAGCCCGGCCTGGTCTTCCGACAGGGTGCAGGTGCGCAGGTCCTCGATCTTCTCCGGCAGCTCGTCCAGCACCGAAGACTTGAGGCGCCGCAGCACGAACGGCGCGATCACCCGCCGCAGGTCCCCGTGGCCGTCCTCCTGTCCGTAGCGCTCCTCGAAGCCGGCGTCGCTGCCGAGATAGCCGGGCAGGACGAGGTCGAAGAGCGCCTTCAGCTCGCCGACGGAGTTCTCGATCGGCGTGCCGGTCAGCCCCACCTTGACGTCCGCCACCAGATGGTCGGCCGCCTGGTAGGCCTGCGTCCCCCGGTTCTTCAGGTTTTGGGCCTCGTCGAACACCGCCAGCGAGAACGGCACGGACGAGAGCGCCTCGGCGTCGCGCCGCAGGACGCCGTAGGAGGTCAGCAGCACGTCGCCCGCCTGGAGCTTCCGGAGCCGTCGCTGCGCGCCGTGGTGCATGACGGGCCGCAAGGACGCCGGAGCGTGCCGCTCGATCTGGTTCCGCCAGTGGCTCAGGACGCTCGTGGGGCAGGCCACCAGGAACGGCTCGCCGGCCTTGCCCCGCTCCAGGAGGGTGACCATGAGGGTGATCGCCTGCAACGTCTTGCCGAGGCCCATGTCGTCGCAGAGGAGGCCCGCCAGTCGGTTCTCGTACAGGTACAGGAGCCAGTCGACGCCGATCCGCTGATAGTTCCGGAGCGACGTCGCGATCCCCCGGACCTCGCCCAGCGGCTCGGCCGGCCGGAGCTCCAGGAGGCGTCCGAGCACCGCCGCGCTATCGCCCGAGACGCGTACCGGCGTGCCCGTCTCGGCCTGGAGACGCAGCAGCTCGGCGACCGGCAGGCGCACCCGGCTGCCGTCGATCGCCTCCCCGTCCAGGCGCTCCAGCAGGCCGTCCAGCGCCCGGAAGGCCTTGAGGTCGATCCAGCCGCCGGCGGTCTCCAGGTAGGGAATGCCCTCCCGCTTCGCCCGCAGGATCTCGGCCAGGGCGACCGCGTCGCCGCCGAAGCCGTACTCCACTGCGAGCCAGTACCAGCTCCGGTCCAGCGCCACGCCGAGGTCCATCGCGGAGACCTCGATACGGTCGGCCTCCTTGAAGATCCGCCGGTCGCGCAGCGGCTCGTCGAGCACCAGGAGCCCCTCGCCCAGCGCCTCGGCGTTCTCGGCGAGGAAGCTCGCGATCTGGCTGCGCTTGAGCTTCATGTTCGCCGGCGCGCGGAACTTCCGCTCCTTGCCCTCGCGCTCCAGCTCGGCCAGCACTCCCAGGGCCTGGATGTAGACCAGGTTGCCGTAGCGGAACTTCTCGAGGTCGCGGCGCTCGAGGAACCGCTCCTCGCCGTTCGCCTGGAGGGCGCGGATGACGGGCCGCACCTCGAGGTCCAGCTCCGTCTCCTGGGTGATCCGGAAGATCGATTTCAAGGGAACGGGCCGCACCGCCAGATCCTCCTGCTCCGGATACTCCGCCGAGAGGAGCTGCAAGGCTGCCCTCACCCGGTCGCGCGGCACGCTGAAGCGGACCGCCTCCTCGCCGCCGGGTCCGCGGTAGGTGAAGGTGAACCGGCCGCTCGTCTCGTCGATGGCGGGATGGAACGTGCCGCGCCCTTCGTCCTCGAATTCGCGCACGCAGTGATAGGCCAGCCGGTGCCAGAAGCACTCCTCCCACGTCTGGCGCTGGGTCTTCATGCCGGCCTTGTGGAACAGGCGCTCCTGCTCGGTGGCCTGGAAGAGAGCGAGCCGTTCGAGCAGGCCGGCGCGGTCGAAGAAGCCGTCGCCGTCCGGAGCGGCCTTACCCGTCCTCTCCAGGAAGCGCACCCGTGCCGAGGACGCTTCGAGATAGTCCGCCAGCTCGTCGCCGGCCGGCGAGGTGACGCGGATCAAAGGCGCGCCCTCCCTCGGCACCCTCAAGACCCGCACCTTGGCGGACGACTGCGGATTGCCTTCGAACAGCAGGCGCGCCAGCCGATACCAGACGGAGCCTTCGAACGTCGCCTCCCAGCGTCCCGTCGAAGGAATCTTCTCGATTGCGGCGACGGCCCGGGAGAGGTCCTTTTGATGGTCGCACGTCTTCTGTTTGCTGGCCGCGCAGGTGCAGGAGCGCAACGGGTTGCCGCTGCCGGGGACCTGGGCGACGTAGATGGCGGTGTGCCTCTGGCCGGGCTCGACGGGTACGAGGCCGATTCCCTGACGATGGAACTCGAGATGGGTGAAAACGGGCATGGTAGTCTTTAGACGGTACAAGTTCCTGAGGTTGGTTCGCGAGTGGGGGATTCTAGCCGAGGTCAGCGGTGGGAAGGGAGAGGTCTTGGTCTCCCGTAGGTACAACACTAGGTTGCTCGTGAGGAGTGCAGGGTGTAACGTCCTCAAAGTGTCAGGAGCAGCACCACGAACGATGAAAATTCAACGGGTTTACGTCGACACCTCGGTCATAGGCGGCTGCTTCGACGAAGAGTTCGCCCCATGGTCGAATGGCCTGCTCAAGGACTTTCAGCAGGGCCGTCTAAAGCCGGTGGTGTCCGAGGTCGTCTCAGCCGAAATCGATGACGCACCTACAACGGTTAAGGAGAAGTACGGAGAGATCCTCTCGCTGGGAGCGGAGATCCTTCCCATTACGCGCCAAGCTCAGGATCTAGCTGATGTCTATCAAATACGAAACGTGCTTTCACCGAAGTTTTACGATGATGGACTGCACATAGCACTGGCGTCGATTGCCGAGGTCGACATCCTTGTGAGCTGGAACTTCAAGCACATCGTTCACTTCGACAAAATTCGCCTGTTTACCGCGGTCAACTTGGAGTTGGGCTACCGGCCACTCCTGATCTACTCTCCGCGTGAGGTGACACACTATGGGGAAGAATGAGATCAAGGCTGTTGAGATGACCCGGAAGATCCGGGATGCTCACTATGAGCAGCTCAAGGGGACGTCCGCCGAAGAGCGTATTGCCTTCTACAAGCAGAAGGCACAAGCGCTGGAAGCTCGCATGGCAATCGCACATGAAGTCAAAGAACATCCTACCGGCGCTTCCCGGGCAACTCGTCCGACAAGATGAGGCGACTGTCGCCCTTAGTAAGGATATGGACTCAGCCAGGAAGAAGGAAGAGGACGGGCTCGTCTGGGTCGATAATGGAGAGGTGATCCGAGCCTTTCCCGTATCGGAGGATCCTGTGGCCGCCCTGCGCGGAATAGGAAAGGGAGAGGGGCTCTTGAACCGCTTGCTCCTGGACCGCCAGGAGGATCGGGAAAGAAACTCGTAGCTTCAGTACCCCATCACCGCCCGCAATGCTTCCGCGAGATTCCGGTTCGACGACAGCGTTCCTTCCTGGAAACCGGTCTCCAGCGGCGCCCCGCCCCGGGTGAGGAGCATGCCCCCGGCCTCTTCCAGGATCGGTTTCAGGGCGGCCACGTCGTGGAGGGCGACCTCGCCTTCCACCATGGCGTCGCAGCGCCCTTCGGCCACCAGGATGTGGCCCCACCAGTCGCCGAAGCCGCGGGTGCGGGTGGTGCGGGCGACCAGATCGCTGAAGGCGGGCCACAGGCCCCGGCGCTGGAAGATCTTGAGGCCGCCGTGGGCGACGAAGGCGCGCTCCACCTCCGAGGTCTCGCTCACCCGCAGGCGTCTCTGCCGGCAGGTTTCGAGCGCCGTCCCCGTACCTCCCCAGGCCCCTTCGCCCCGCGCGCCCCACCAGGTCTCGCCCAGGGCGGCCGGATCGCCGCCGCTCTGCGACGCGGCCAGCCCCGACCCCGGTCCCAGGACGGGCGCGTGGACGACGCCGAGGACGAGCTCGCCGTCGAGCTGAAGACCGATCAGGGTGGCGAAGAACGGCAGGCCCGCCACGAAGTTCTTGGTGGCGTCGATCGGATCGATGATCCAGCGGTCGCGTTCACTCCCCTCCTGTCCAAACTCTTCTCCCAGGAGCCCCAGCTCGGGCGTGGCCCGGTGGAGGATCTCGCGAATGGCCTCCTCGGAGCCCCGGTCCGCCAGGGTGACGGGCGAGGCGTCCTTCTTCAGCTCGACCTGGAGGTGGATCGAGCGGAAATGCTCGCGATGGATCTCGCCCGCCCGGCGGCAGGCGGCGAGAGCGGCTTCGAGGTAACGTTTGGATTCTGGGGAAAGAGACGGATCGTTCATCGTGACGGGAAGTTTAGACGATGGCCCGCGAGGCGGCCCGGGCTGGAGGCTCCTTCCAGCCCGGAACGCCCGGCATCCCGGCTTCATCCCCCGAAGTGATCGAGGTACCGCTCGGCTTCCGCGATCACGTCCGCCGGCGGCTCCGTGCACCCCCTGCAACCGAGCACCAGGGAGAGATAGCCGCGCAGCAGGCCGGCGCGGTCGGCTGCCTGCAGGCTCGCCGCCAGCGACGGCGCGGCGGCAAGGGCCTGCTTCAGCGTGATCTTCGCCCAGCCGGTGCGCTGGATCTCGGCACAAAGGCTCTTCGAATCAGCTTCCGAGAGTCCGGCCCAGGGAGTCGACGTCGTGGGGATCTTCGCGAGCTCCGCCGGTGAGACGGTACAGCCGGTGCTGATCCGGCGCTCGTCGAGCAAGGGAGACTCGGCCGTGACCGTGATCATGTCCTCGACCGGACCTTCCTCGGGCAGGTTCATGGGCACGACCTGGGGCACCGGCTGGACGCCCGCGGGCACCGTGACCTCCGGGTCCACGGCTACCAGGCTGGTGAAGTCCGTCACCAGGTGGTGGCGCAGGCCGAGCTCCAGGATGGCGCGATGCACCGCCTCCGGGTCCGCGCCGTCGGACAGGCTGTCCGACAGGCCCTGGATCTTCCTGCGCGCCCAGAGCCTGTCGATGCCGGCGCCCTTGAATTCTCCGGCCACGGCAAACGAATCCTGCCAAGGGGCGCCGGCCCGGAGCCCGGAAACGGTCACGGGCCCGGCGCCGGCCTCAAGCCGGGCGGTGACCACCAGCGGATCGCCCAGGTAGAGGTCCGGAATGCTCGCGGGCCAAGCCTCCGCCGACGGATCGCTCCACTGGGCTTCGATCTGCCGGAGCATGGGCGACTGGAGCCGCGAGAACAGCGCACCCATCGACTCCGCCACCTTCCCTGAGCTCGCGATCTGGGTGAACGATCCACGGCCCAGGTCCCCCAGCCGGCGCAGGAGCGGGGAGTTGGGCGCCGAACCGATCGCGACCGGAAAAAGCCGGCGGTTGCCGAGGTTCGCCTTGAGGAACGGGACGGTCTTCGCCTCATCCTGAAGCTGGCCGTCCGTGACGAAAATCACCTGCGGCACGAGACCCGCCGGCGCCGGCTTCGCAAGGGCGACCTGGAATGCCGGGAGAGGGAACGTGTCGCCGTCGGCACGGAGGCCGGCGACGAAGAAGCGAGCCTTCTGGACGGAGCAGGGGCTCGCCGGCACGCTCGCCGGGAAGACCGACCTCGCCGTCGAGTTGAACTCGACGACGTTGAACCAGTCCGTGGGCTGGAGCTTACCGAGGCCGAACAGGAGCGCCTCCCGAGCCTGCATGATCGAATCTCCCGACATCGAGCCCGAGGTGTCGATGATGAAGACCGTCTCCCGTGGCAGGCGCGACGCCGCCGCTCCCGGCGCGTCGGGCGGCATCACCATGAGCAGCGCGTACGTCTCGCCGTCCACTTCCTCCGAGTAGAAGACGGCCCGAGGCTCGCGGCCCACGGCCGGCGTCCACTCCAGGACGAGGTCGGAATTCGCCGGCTCCACGCCTTTCTTCAGGTCCACGGCGTATTGAAACCTTTTCCCTTTCTCGACGGTGATCGCGTGGCTCGGGCTCTCCACCCTCGCCAGCGGGAAACCCGGGTAGAGATCGGCGTGGAAAGCAAACGGATGATTGGGGCCCTGCCGCCGCACCGTGCCCTTTCCATCTTCGGGCCGCACGACCATGGGAAAACGCAGGTTGAACCGGCCCCGCTCCCACTTCACCACCTGCTGCAACTCGATGGCGACCTCCACCGTCTCCCCGGGTCCGATATTGGCGATCGAGGTGGTGAACACGTCGGGCCGCTCCTGTTCGACGAGCGACGCCTTGGAGCCCTGCTCCTTCGCGGTCTCGTAGGTCTGCCGCGCCGCCTCCTTGTCCTGGATGACGCCGAGGATCGTACGGCCCCCCACTTTCATCTTCAACGTGTCGACCGCCGCGTCCTCGGGCAATGGAAAGCGATAGATCCCTTCCACCCAGTCCGTGGAAGGATTCGTGAAGATCTGTGTGACCTTGGAGCGCGCGATGATGCCGGTCACCCGCACCTCGACGGTGGCGCCCAGGACAGGCGCGGCCTGGTCCCCGAAATACAGTCCTTGGAGGCGGTCAGCTTCATAGCCCCAAGCGATACCGGTTCCGATCACTAAAAATAGAAAGAGCGCTGCCATTCGAACGAGCACCGATCGCATTTCATCTACCTCCCATTTCTGGGGGCCGTCCTCCGGGGAAGACAGTCCCGCTTTGCGTTACCTTGATAAAAGGCAAGCGGGATGCCAGCCACGGCTGATTTTGACAAATCCTTTACAAATAGGGGTTTGGGAGGTCCAGCGAAAATATCCGGCGCGCCGATCCAAGAGAGTGAATCGGGCGGCGTTCAATTTTATGATCGAAACGACGGATCGATCCTAAAAAGAGTACTTTGCGTCCAGGGGCGAGGACGGCCGGCGCGTAAGGCTACTTTGAGCCCAGTTGCCGAGCCTCCGCCAGCATGTTGCAGAAGAGGGCGCCCTGCTCCAGGGCGTCGTCCAATGCCACGTGGTTGTGCTTCAGCGGGCTGAACCAGCGGCGGGGCATGGCCTTCTTGGTGGTGGCGCGATATTGGGTGCCGAGGAGGGCCATGGCAAAGGTCTTGACGTCCAGGGCCGAGAAGGAGAAGGGGCTGCGGCCGGCGAAGCGGATCAGGTACCAATAGACGAACAGGAAGTCGAACCCCGCCGGATACCCCACGAAAACCGGCTTGCCGGGCAGCCCCTCCAGCCACGCGACATAGTCGGCCATCGCCTCTCCCGGCGGCCGGAGGTTCTCCCGGCAAGCCTTCCACGCCTCGGGCCTGCCGGCCCACCAGGCCATGGTGTCGGGATTCTGCGAGGCGCCCTCCAGGGTCTCCAAATTGGCGGTAAACGTGCCGACCAGCGTCTTGTCGGCCCGGTACGCCGCGGAGCCGAAGCTGAGCATCGAATAGGGCCCGGGGATGGGGCCGTCCGTCTCGACGTCGGTGCTGACGTAGATTTCCATGGGGTCAGCGTGAAAGCCCGAGAGCCGTCGGGTGCGATGGCTGGTAGAGGCCGATTTCGCCACCGCTCGGCAGGCGGAGGGTCGTCTTCATCCCCCACGGCTCCTTCGTCACCTCCGTGCATCGGACGTTCCTGGCCTCCAGCGAACGGATGAGCCCCTGAAGGTCGTCGCACATCAGATAGAGGACGGCGCCGAGGAGCGAATGCCCCGCATGGGCCTGCACGGCTCCGGCCTCGGTGGGATGGACGGCCATCTCCGCGGGAGGCAGCGCGAAGATCAGCCAGCCATGCCCGACATCGACGAAAGGAAATCCCAGAACGTCGCGAAAAAACGCCCGGTCTCCTTCCGGATCCGGGCTGTTCAGGAGAATGTGAGCGCCGGTCACCATACAGGCAGTATAGCGACCCTCACCCCTTCGCTTCGGCGATCATCTCCTCCAGCCGGTCCAGGCCGCGGCGGACCTCTTCGATCGAGGGGCCGAAGGAGAGGCGGACGTGCTGGTGGAAGCGGGAGAGGCGCTGCGAGCGGCGATGGCCGGGGTTGATGTCGAAGAAGACGCCCGGCACGCAGATCACGTTGTGCTCGAGAGCGGCACGGAAGAAAGCCATGCCGTCCGAGAGCGACTCGGGCAGATCCTTCACGGACACGAAGGCGTAGAAGGTGCCCGCGGGGTCGGGGTAGATGCGCATGCCCATCTCGTGGACCCGGCGCAGCATCAGCTCCCGTTTGGGCAGGAAAGCGTCGCGGATGGCCCGCGTCTCGGCCAGCGCCACCTCCGGCGTCAGCAGATCGACCGCCGCCCGCTGCTGCGGCCGCGAGCCGCCGCCGTCCAGGAAGGAGCCGGCGCTCTCCACGGCCTCGATGACCTGGCGCGGTCCCACCGTCCAGGTGACCCGCCAGCCGGGATAGCGCCAGTTCTTCGTCAGACCGTCCACGATCACCACCGGATCGCGGTCCACGTCCTCGACGTAGCGGGCGGCGCTCACCTTGGGGCCCGGCTCGCCTTCGCCGAAGTTCCACACGTAGTGCGAATAGAACTCGTCGATCAGCAGCGTGCAGTCGAGGTCGCGGCCGACGGTGATCCAGTCCGCGAGCTCGCCGCCGGAGACCAGCTTGCCCATGGGATTGCTGGGGTTCGAGAACAGCAGCACCGAGAGGCCGCGGCCGAGCACCTCCCGCCGCAGGTCCTCGACGCCGAAGCTGTAGCCCTGCTCGCGGCGGAGCAGGATGGGGATCGGCGAGACCAGCCGGAAGATGTCGAGCAGCTCCTCGTAGGCCGTGTAGTCCGGCAGGAAGTGGCCGAGGTTCACCCGGTCGAGCGAGGCCACGGCCCGCGTCAGGGCCGCCCGGCCGCCGCCCGAGATGGCCACGTTCTCCGCCGTGTACTGCGAGCGCATGCCGCGCCGGAAGAGCTGGTTGTAGAGCGACGCCACGGCCTCCCGCAGCTCCCAGACGCCCGCGACCGGCGCGTAGTAGTGGTCGCTCGGATCGATCGTGATCGCCTCGACCCGCGGCGGCGCGCCGGGCAGGGGCCCCGTCTCCGGCTGTCCCTGGCCGAGGTTCGACCAATCGGGATCGCCCGTCTTGTAGCCTCGCCCCGTCGCCTCCTTGGTGACGTACACAACGCCCGTGCGCGGGACGGAGCGGAAGGCCTGAAGGGTCGAGGGAGAGGTGAGCGTCGTCATGGCGCCGGAGCCTAGCATGCGGGGAAGGGGGCGGTCCGAGCCCATCGAATCCGGGAAACCGCCTACACTCGTCGCCATGAACCTCCACGACCAACTGGGCCCGATCGACATCTACCTGTTCGATCAGGTGATGAAGGGCCGCTTCGAGCCGGGCATGAGCCTGCTGGACGCGGGCTGCGGCGGCGGCCGGAACCTGGTCTACTTCCTCCGCAACGGGTACCAGGTCTTCGGGGTGGATGAAAACGCCGAGGCGGTGAGCCAGGTCCGCCATCTTGCCGCGCGGCTCGCGCCGGACCTTCCTGCGTCGAGCTTCCAGGTTTCCGATCTGGCGGAGATCCCCTTTCCGGACGAGAGCTTCGACGCGGTCGTCTGCAGCGCGGTGCTCCACTTCGCGCGCGACGAGGCGCATTTCGAGCGGATGCTCGACGAGATGTGGCGCGTTCTCAAGCCGGGAGGGCTCTTCTTCGCGAGGCTGGCCTCGACGATCGGGCTCGAAGGCCGCGTCACACTCCTGCAGGGACGGCGGTATCACCTGCCGGACGGGTCGGAGCGCTTCCTCGTGGACGAGGCCATGCTCACGCGGGCAACCGGCCGGCTCGCCGCGAGTTGGGCCGAGCCTCTGAAAACCACCCTCGTCCAGAACCTGAGATCGATGACCACCTGGGTCCTGTGGAAGACCTGAGCGCCGCCGGCTTCACTGTTACGGCCCCAGCACAAACCGGGCACGCTCGTGCCGGAGCATCTCGAAGGGCGTCATGCACTTCACCCCAAGGCCGATGCAGGCGTTGGGAATCTTGATCTTCTTCGTCGAGGTGGACACTACTTCGTGAGTGACGAGCGTATGCCCGTGGGCAAGAGCGTGAGCCACCAGGTAGTAGTCCGCCACCTGGAGGAACGTGCTCACGGCGGCAGGCTCGTAACCTTGCCTGGTCGCCCAGCTACTGGCCGCGCCGAGTGCGGGGAGCATCGCGGGATCTGGCTTTAGGAAGAATTCAGGCCCGCGCTGCGCAGCCCAAGCAGCAAGCTCATCGCTGCCGGCATCGATCTCGTCTCCAACCCTCTCGATGCTGAAAACCAGCTTTGCCGCATTGCGTGCGATGAGCCAGTCCCAGAATGCCGGGCAGAAATCGATGCCGTAATGGAGGTTCTTCGCCTGGATGAACACATTGGCATCGAGCAGGTACGGCATCAAGCCACCTTCAGGCTTCGCCCGAGCTCGTGGAAGGTCGAGAGCTTCGAGAAGCCGAGCATGCGGAATGCATCTCGGTACAGCGTCTGGCCTTCAAGGGTGCTGGCGACGAGGGCGCGGGCAAACCGCTTGCCCACCCGCGCCGCGTGCGTCAGGTAGAAGTCGCCGCCACTTCCCCTGGGGATCGCCCGCAGCCGTGCCAACTCCTCCTGATAGGCCTCCCAGAGCTGCTCCCGCGTAAGGCCGCCAGCGTCGTGGATTCGACGCAGGATGACCAGCGTACTGACCTTGAATCGTCGAGCCAGGCGGTTGACCTCGCCAAACAGCTCAGCACCGTTCTGATACTCCTCCCTCAAGATGGAGAGAGGCACCAGGAACTCGGCGGCCACCCGGTTACACCAGATCTCGACGTCGTGCGACAGCGAGGAGATCGGCCCGGCGTCGGAGAGCGCGGACCGGCCGAGCCAGATATGGGCCAGCTCATGAGCGAGCGTAAACATCTGTGCCGCCTTGGTATCCGCGCCGTTAATGAACACGAGCGGAGCCAGGTCGTCGACCAAGGCAAAACCCCTGAACTCCTCCGGATCGAGCTTGCGCCGGTTGTTGCTGCCGACGACGCCGCTTACCATCACCAATACGCCCAGCGCATCCGCCTGCTCGATGAAGCGGCGTAGCGCGTCGGTCCACGTCCTCAACTGGCGGCGCTCCTCGATATCGAAGCCAAGGGCGCTCCGGAGAGTCGCCGCAGCCGTCTGGACATCGCTCGTCAGTCGCGCAGAGCCCACGAACGCAAGCCGCTCCTCGCCCGTGGATAGAGCAAAGTCGTGATACCAATCCTGGCGTTGCTGGCAGATGTAAATGGTATCGAGCAAGTCTGGGCTCGGCTGCTCGATGTGTTCGTTGTTGATCGTGCGAAAGTCCGGGATCGGAACGCGCTCGACAGGCGGCTCCTGGAGAAAGAGATAGCCGACCGGTGTGTGCGTAGCCTGGGCGAATCGCTCGATCTGCTTGAGCGTCGGACGCTCCTCGCCGCGTTCCCAGGCTTCCAGCTGCGGAAAGCGATCCGCCAGCGAACCAAGGCCTAGCCCGGAACGCTCGCGGGCCCACCGCAGCAACTCCGGTCTGACCTCAACGCGCATCATAGTCACGCCGCGACGGTCTGGCGGATTCGCGCGATCTGTTGGAAGCGCTGTTGCTGAGCTCGGACATTATGTCTCCTCAGGGAGATCTCCTGAGGTCGATTATAGCGCTGCGGTCAGCCTCTGCCGCCCGGGGAGCCGGGGCGCCCGCGCTTCAGAAGCTCTTCGGCGTCGAGCTGCAGATCCGGGAAGATGGCCCGGCACCGGCCGACCGTCCGGACCGTCGCCTCGCGGTCTCCCTGCACGGCCCGCGCGATCGCCAGCTCCTGGCAGGCGGGCCACAGCCTCGGATCGACCGCCAGGGCGTGCTCGAGGGCCTCCGTGGCCGTTTCGAGGCGCTGGTCGTCGAGCGCCTGGCGGCCGAGCGCCCACCAGTGATAGCCGGAATCGGGCGTCGGGCTCAGCCGGGCGGGCAGCGTCACGTCGCTACGCACGAGGAGCACCGAGACCCCGTCGCGGTAGATCGGCTGCCAGCGCCGCGAGGCCACGAGCTTCTGCACCAGACCGCGGAAGGCCGGCGAATTCATGGGCCAGAGCACGTACTGGGCGCCGGAACGGTCGACGATCGACGCGGCGTCCCAGGCGAGGCTGGTCACCTGCTCGTGCTGGCGCATGGTCTCGTCGGCGAACAGCGTGTCCGACCGCGTGTCGAAGTGGACGCGCAGCCCGCCGGCGGTGCGCCAGTGGACGTAGCCCCCCCACAGGTAATAGGCGAACACGTCGCCGCGCAGGCCGTTGACTTCCATGAAAGTGACGCTGTCCACCGGCTGCCGGGACGCCCAGTTCAGGGGGTCGAAGGCGTTGGGACCGAGAGGATAGGGAGCGAGCCGCCAGCCGGCGAGCGCGAGCAGGATCACGGGCACCGCCAGCCTGAGCCACGGGTTAGGCCGGGCCGCCTTACGGGAGGCGGCGGCGGCCTGCCGCCTCGCGACGACCGCCAGCCAGGCCTGCGCCACGACCAGCGCCTGGGCGATGCCGAAGAAGGGGATGAAGCGGCGGCTCTGCAGAGACATCGCCAGCGTGAGCAGGCCGAGCCCCAGCACCGACAGGGCGCGCCGCCGTTGCGGTGACAGCTTGCGCGCCAGGACGACGAGGGCGGCCACGGCGAAGAGAGCGATCGCCGCCGGATAGAGCGCCGCCCGCTCGCCGCCCGGCTGGAACGGCGGCAGCCACTCCTGGAGCAGCGTTCGCGTCGCCGAGCGGCCGGCGAAGGCGAGCCGGAAAGGATAGGTGATGGCTCGCCAGCCATAGGGGTTGGCCAGCGTGGCAAGGAAGCTCGCGACCCACAACCCGGCGGCGTAGGGCGCGCGCTGGCGCCACGAGCCCTCCACGGGGATGCCCTCCTCGTCCGTCTCGGGGACCAGCGCCCAGCAGCCCAGCGTCACGAACGCCGCCATCAGCCCGAAGACGGCGCCGCCGTGCAGGTTCACCCAGACCAGGAAGAGCACCGGCAGGGCCAGCGGCGGCCGGGCGCGCCAGACGGTCAGGAAAATCAGCAGCACGAAGGCGAGCATCGACCAGAGGTGCGGCCGGACCTCGTAGAAAGGCGTGCCCAGAGAGAGCGCCAGAAGGGCCAATAGGTAGGCCACGGCGTAGCTGCCGGTGGTGCGGTGGAGGAGGCGGAAGAGGAAAAGGTAGGTGATCCCCACCACCAGCCACTGCCAGACGACCAGCGCGTCGACCCCGAAGGCCCGGGTCCAAAAGTAGAAGAAGACGTCGGAGAGCCACTCGTGGTTCTGCCAGAAGCGTCCCACGGCCGTGAACGACCAGGTGTCGGTGGCGGGCAGAGCCTTCCGCTGCCAGATCAGGCGGCCGGCGGCGAGATGGAACCAGATGTCGCTGTTGAGATTGACCCGGAACTGAAGCAGCCAGAACGAGGCCGCCGCCGCCAGGTGCCAGAGCCAGGGGACGGCGCGGTCCACGGCCGGCGTCTCCACGGGTTCCGGGGTGGGAGCCTTCCCGGCGGGCTGGCGGCCGGCCGGGCGCTTCGCGGGAGGCCGCCGGCGGCCTTTGTCAGGCGTCGTCATGGCGCCGGAGCCTAACCGATTTCCATCCCCATCGCCCGTAGAGGCACCGCCAGATCTTCCGGCACCGGGGCCGCGATGCGCAGCGGCTCGCCCGTTCCCGGGTGCTCGAAGGCCAGCTCCAGCGCGTGGAGGGCGAGGCGGTGGAGGCCGAAGCGCTCGCGGAAAAGGCGGTTGTGCTCCCCCTTGCCATAGCGGACGTCGCCGATCAGCGGGTGGCTGAGGTGCTTGAAGTGGCGGCGGATCTGGTGGAAGCGGCCGGTCCTGGGACGGGCCTCGACCAGGGCGTAGCGCTCGAAGGTGGCGAGGCGGCGGAACTCGGTGACGGCGTCGATCCGCTCTCCTCCCGGCCCGCGGGGGACGGGATGGTCGATCACCCCCTCCTCCGGCGGGATGCCGCGCACCAGGGCGAGATAGCGTTTCTCCACTCCTCCGGACTCGAACTGCTCCTGGAGCCGCCGGGCCGTTCCGGCGTCCAGAGCCAGGAGCAGCGCGCCGCTGGTGGCCCGGTCGAGGCGGTGGACCGGATAGACCCGCCGTCCCAGAAGATCGCGGAGCGTTTGCAGGACGACGACCTTCTCCCGCGACAGCCCCCGGTGCACGGCCAGGCCGGAAGGCTTGTTGACGACCACCAGGAGGTCGTCGCGGAAGAGCAGGGGCAGGTCCGGACGCTTCACAGCCGGAAGTGAACGCGCCGTCGGTCCGGCGAGACCGTCTCCTCCAGGCTGCGCCTCCCCTGGCCGCCCGGCCAATCGCACGCGAGCTCGTGCCGGCCCGGCTCCAGGGCCTTGGTGAGCGGCGTGAAGCCGGCGTGGCGGCCGTCGATGCTGACCCGGCAGCGCCCCGGCTCGCTGGTGATCCGCACCTCGACCGTCTCCGCCCCGGCGGCCTGGAAGTCGGCGCTCCGGCCTTCTTCGGGGACCGGCTCCGCGGTTTCCTCGGTTCCATCTCCAGTCGTGTCTTCAGGAGTGGCAGCCTCGGCATCGGAGGATTCGGGAACCGTGGTTTCCGGCGGAGCCGTAGTGTCCGGGCTCACGTCGCTGGTCTCGGGCGTGGTTTGCGGCGATTCCTCGTCCCAATCCACCGACATCACGAGCCACATGCCGCCGAGGAAGAGGAGGAGGAGCAGGCCCAGGCAGCCGAGAACCCAGGGCAGCGCCCGGCGCTGGGGCGCGGGCTTGGCCGATATTGCGGGAGATATTACGGGAGGTATCGCGGGCGGCACAGGCTTCGGGGGAGGAGGAGGCGATGGCGTGACCGCCGTCGATTCGGACTTCGCTCCTGCCGCCAGGGCGGCGGCCAGATCCTGGGCCAGGGCCGTGCACGTGGGATAGCGGTCCGCCGGCTCCTTGGCGAGGGCGCGCAGGATCACGCGGTCCAGGGTCGGAGAGAGGGAGGCGTTGAGCGCTCCCGGCCGCTCGGGCTCGGTCTGCAGGATCTTGTAGAGGATCACGTGGGTGTTGCCGCCCGCGAACGGCTGCTGCCCGGTGAGCATCTGGTACAGCATGACGCCGAGGGAGAACTGGTCCGACCGGCCGTCGAGCGGCTTGCCCTGGATCTGCTCGGGCGACATGTAGGACGGCGTCCCCAGGGCGATGCCGGTCTGCGTGACGTCGAGGGAGGCGAGCTTCGCGATGCCGAAGTCGGTGATCTTCACCAGGCCATCCTCGGAGAGCAGGATGTTGGCCGGCTTGATGTCGCGGTGCACGATGCCGCGCCGGTGGGCGAAGTCGAGCCCGGAGGCGATCTCCCCGGCGAGCCGGACGATCTCGGCCGGCGTCAGCGGCACGCCCTCGCCGAGGCGCTCGTCGAGGCTGGTGCCCGGCACGTATTCGAGGGCGATGCAGTAGGCGCCCTCGCTCTCGAAGGCGTCGTAGACGGTGGCGATGTTCGGGTGGGAGAGCCGGCCGGCGGCCCGCAGCTCCACCTCGAAGCGGACCCGCTGCTCGGCCTGCGCCCGCTCGCCCACCCCCACCTCGATGCGGATCACCTTGATGGCCACCTGCCGGCCGATCATCCGGTCCTCGGCGAGATAGACGGAGCCCATGCCGCCGCGGCCGAGGAGGCGCACGGTCTCGAAGCGGCCGAACCGTTGCGGGGGGTCGGGGCCGCGTTCGACGCGGGTGGTGTCTTCGGGTCCGGAGGTCATGCGGCTACGCTTCCTAGGGCACCTGCATCGCCAGGTAGAAAGAGTAGACCGAAATCATCGCGCCGATCAGGCCCAGGCCGATCATCATCCGGAAGAAGGTGCGCTGCACGCCGTCCCGCTGGACCACCAGGCTGATGGCGCCGAAGACGAGGCAGAGCTGGAGGAAGAAGGTCGAGTAATCGAAGAAGTCCCCCGCTCCGCCCAGGGCGTTCGCCTTGGCCTCCCATTCCTGGGCGCCGGTGACCTGGCCCATCTTGCCGCCGACGTCCTGCACCCAGTTGGCCTCGCCCACGGCCGTGGAGCCCTGCAGGATCTCCTTCTTCTCCTTGCCGTAACGCTGGACCTTGGCGTCCAGCTTCTCGATCAGGCCCTGCACGGCGGCGATCTGCTCGGGCCGGATCGAGTCGGCGGCCACCAGGGCCTGCAGGGTGTCGCGCTGGCCCTCGACCAGGGTCTCCTTGATGCCCTTCGACTGGTACCAGAGATAGGCGCCGCCCTTCTCGTTGTGGGCGATCAGCTCGTCGTCGCCGTACTTGCCGGCCCCCAGATCGGTGACCGCCAGCACGGCGGCGAACAGGGCGATCACGACGCCGCAGATCACCTCGAAGCTCCTCTTGCCGTCCTCTTGCTCCGCCATGAAACGCTCCTCGGGCTCGTCCGGCCGCCCGCGAGCGCCATCCGATGCCTGCTGTCCTGAGATTTGAGCGCCGAGGATACCTCAACTCCGCCCGGGAGCCGCGGAGCCGGTTATTTGACCATCAGGGAGTTACAATTCCCGTAAATGGCCCAGATACCTACCGAGGGCTCGACGGCCGAGCTGTCGGGAACCTTAGGCAAGATCGGCCCCTACCGGGTGCTGAAGCGGCTCGGGGCCGGGGGCATGGGCGAGGTCTTCCTCGCCTACGACGAACGCCTCGACCGCCAGGTCGCGATCAAGCGCATCCGCTCCGACGCGAGCGCGTCGTCCGACCGCCGCGAGCGCTTCCGCCGCGAGGCCCGCGTCGCGGCGCAGCTCAACCATCCCGCGCTGGTTCAGATCTACGACGTCCTGGCCGAGGGCGCTGTGAATTACATCGTCATGGAATACGTCGAGGGCACGAACCTCCGGCAGCTCCTGGAGGAGGAGCCCCTGACCGTCGACGAGGCCGTCGTCGTCGCGCGGGACGTCGCCGCGGGGCTCGCGGAAGCCCACCGCCAGGGGATCGTCCACCGCGACCTCAAGAGCGAGAACATCCTGGTCACCCCCTCCGGCCACGCCAAGATCTCGGACTTCGGCATCGCCAAGAGCCTGCTCAAGGGGGCGGAAGAGCCCCTGACGGCCCTGGGGCACGTCATGGGGACCTACCGCGCGATGTCGCCCGAGCAGGCGCGGGGCGAGGAGGTGGACCATCGGTCGGACCTGTTCTCGCTGGGCGTTCTGCTCTACGAGTCGCTGACGGGGAAATCGCCGTTCGAGGCCGAGAACGAGCTCGCGACGATCCACCGGATCGTTCGGGACCCCCAGACTCCCGTGCGGGAGGTGGTGCCGGCGGTGCCGGCGGAGCTTTCGGAGCTGGTGGACCGCCTCCTGCGGAAGGACCCTGGCCTGCGGCCCCAGGACACCGGCGAGGTGCTCCGGGAGCTCGAAGCCCTGGGCCCGAAGGCCACCGGCTCCGGCGTTGGGATTGGCGTCGACACGGAGATCAGTGCTTACATCAATGCGGACCAGACCCTGGCCGAGCCGGTGCGTCCCCTCCGCTCCTCTTCCCGGACGCGACAGACCGGGACGGGAACCTTCGCTCCGGCCCGCGCTCCGTTGCGCATCGCGGCGGCCCTGCTGGTGCTGATCGCCGCGTCGGTGGCCGCGTATCTGGCTCTCCACCGTCCCGCCGCCGCTCTCTACGTCGCGGTGCTGCCGCCCAAGGTGGAACCTCTGGGCAACGATCTGGAATTACCCCAGCTCCTGGCCTCCGGTGTCCGCTCGTCCCTGGTGCGCGCCCTGGCCTCCCTGGACGGCGTATCCCCGAAAGCCACCGAGGACGTCGCCGGCACCTCCGGCTCGGCCGTCCAGGTGGCGCGCGCGGTGGCCGCCGACGAGGTCGTCGTCCCGCGGCTGGCCTGCCATGCCGCCACCTGCCGGATCACGCTGGACCGGATCCGTGGGACGGATGGCGTGCTGCTGGGGTCGGAGAGCTTCGAGGTGCCCCGGGACAATCCGTATCTGGCGGCCCGGGCGGCCGCCAACCAGCTCCGGCGGATTTATCCGGAATACGGCCTGCGCCCGCACGATCCCGGGCTCGACGTCAGCCGCGAGGACTTCACGGAGTTCCTGCGGCTCCGGCAGCGGTTCGAGGATCGGCGGGAAGCCTCCCTGGCCCCGATCCTGGAGGGGCTGGCGGCGCTCCGGGGCCGGTCGCCGCGCTTTCTCGACGCCTACCTCCTCGAAGCCGTGGTGGCCCGGAATCAGTTCCTGACCTCCCGCGACCCGCGGGACCTCGCCCATGCCCTGGAGATGGCGCAAGAGGCCCGGGATCTGGCGCCGGACGACCCGCAGCCGCTGTTCACCCGGTTCGTGGTGGCTCTCGACGGCGGCCAGCTCGCCACCGCCGAGCAGGCCCTCGGCGACCTCGAGCGGCTGATGCCGGGCGATCCGGCCGTCCTGGAGTACCGGGCCCAGCTCCTCTACACCCGCGGCCAGGCCCGAGAGGCCATCGCGGCCATGCAGGAGGCCGTGCGCCAGCGGCCCTCCTGGAAGCGGCTGTACAAGCTCGCCTTCTTTCAGCAGCAGCAGGGGAAGACCGAGGATGCCCGCCTCACCCTGCGGCGGCTCCTCGCGACCCTGCCGGGCAACCTCGACGGCCTGTCTCTCCTGGCGAGCCTGGAGCTGATGAGCGGCGACGCCCGGCGGGCCGTCCAGCTCTATGGCGAGATCGTGCGCCGCAGCCCCGGATTGACCGAGATCGGCAATCTCGGGCTCGCTTATTTCGTGCTCGGCAACTACGCCGAAGCGGCCAAGGTGTTCCGCCGGGCGGCCGCGCAGGCCCCGGGCAATGCCCTCGTCCTGCTCAACCTTGCCGACAGCACCCTGCTGGCCGGCAGGCAGGCCGAGGCGGCCGGCATCTACCGGCGCATCGTGGAGCTGATCGCCCAGGACCCGGCGGCGGCTTCGAACCCGCAATACCTCACCGTGAAGGGCCAGGCGCTCGCCCATCTCGGCGACGGCCCCGGCGCCGTCACCGCCGTGCAGGAGGCCTTCGCCCGGGCGCCGAACAGCGCTTCGGTGGCCTACGAGGCCTCTCTCATCTACGCCCTCCTGGGCGAGGACAACTCGGCGCTCGTCAACGCCAGGAAGGCCCTGGAGCTGGGCTACGAGCCGCGCTGGTTCGCCTTCCCCTGGTTCGACCGCCTGCGGACCCACCCCGAGCTCCAGGCCCTCCTCTCCCGCAAGGAACCGGTCAATGCTCCCCTTGATACTCCTTAATACTCCTTAAGACTTCTTAATACTCCGCCATCGCGGCCGTGACGGCGCTCTCCTTTACGGGCAGGACTTGAGCCTGACCGTCGGGCGGAGGAAGCGGGTTGTTGAGGATCGTCGGATCGCCATCGTGGAAGCCCTTGGGGTGAATCGTGAACGACACCTCCTGGACCTCGTCGGTGGTGTCGTTGTCGTTATGGATCAGGACGACCTTGCCAGCGATGGACGCCGTGACGTTGGCCGGCTGGTCCGTGAAAGTGATCACGGGGTCGAAGTTCGTCGCAACGACCAGAAAGACGTACTTTCCCTGGTAAGCGACGAACTCCCGCGCGTCGTCGTCGAAAACCGCCGCGCCTTCCGTGTCATTGACGATCTCGGAAAAAGAAATGGTTTCATCCGACGCCATCGTGGCCGTGAGACCGATCGTTCCACGTCCTGCCATGGTGGGCTCCTTTCTGACTGATTTGACTGCCGTTGCCTGCGAAGCCTACATCGCAAGAGCCATACCATGCGAGCCGCCCTGGGAGACGGCCCCTTCAGGATGTGTCAGCCCTGGCGCTGACACACACCGGGACTGGCGACCCGCAGTGTCAGGGTCGTTATAAAGGGAAGCATAAAAGGAAGCTTTGTAAAGGGAAGACGATCAAAGAGGAGGACCTTTGCGGTCCTCCTCTTTGATCTATTCAATCAAACGTGGTTACCGGCGGAACCGGTTGAAGCGGGCGGGAGAGAAGGCGGAGAGGATCTGGCCGACCCGCTCCTCGGGGGGCTTGGTCGTGGGATCGACCTGCCGGGGCTGGGCCTGCTCGACGGGCCGGTACGGCTCGGCCCGGCGCCGCTGCTGCTGGTTCTTCCCCTGGCCTCCCTGGCCCGGCCTCTGATGGCGAGGCTGGGCATCCCCGTGACCGCCCTGACGGTGGCCGCCGCCGGGACGCTGGTGGCTGCGCGGCTGCTGGTCGCGCGGCGGCTGCTCGCGGTTGTTGCGGTCGGGGCGGTCTTCTCCACCCTCCCGCGGCTCCCGAGGTCCCTGGGGTCCCCGGGGCTGCGGCTGGGAGCGACCCGCCATGCGGGCCTTCTCCTCGGCCTCGCGCTGCGCCTTCTTCTCCGCCTTGGCCTTGGCCCGTGCCCGCTCCTCGGCCTTGCGGGCCCGGATGGCCGCGATGCGCTCCTGGATCGGGATCTCGAAGCGCTCCGCCGGCTTCGACTGGTAGTCGAAACCCTCGACGGTCAAGCGGGGCAGGCGCTGGCCCACGGCCCGCTCGATGGCGTGCAGCTCGCCGAGCTCATCCTCGGAGACGAAGGTGAAGGCGTCGCCCACCATCTCGGCACGCGCCGTGCGGCCGACGCGGTGGATGTAGTCCTCCGGGATGTTGGGCACGTCGAAGTTGATGACGTGGGAGAGGGCCTCGACGTCGATGCCCCGGGCCGCGATGTCCGTCGCCACCAGCACCTGGAGGGTGCCGTTCTTGAACCGGGCCAGGGCGTCCGTGCGCTGCGGCTGGCTGCGGTTGCCGTGGATGCGGTCGCACGAGATGCCGTGACGCTCCAGGAACTCGGCCAGCCGGTTCGCCCGGTGCTTGGTGCGGGTGAACACCAGGACGTTCTTGATCTCTCCCCGGCGCAGCAGGTCGACCAGCAGGAACGGCTTGAGGTCCTCGCGCACCGGGTAGACCGCCTGGGTGACGCCGCTCGCCGGAGCCGACTTCCGCTCGACGTTGAGGCTCGCGGGCTCGCGCAGCATCTCGCGGGACAGCGTCACGATGGGCGGCGGCAGGGTGGCGGAGAAGAACAGCGTCTGCTCGGCCTTCGGCAGGTGCTTCAGCACCCGGCGGATGTCGGGCAGGAAGCCCATGTCGAGCATGCGGTCGGCCTCGTCGAGGACGAGGATCTCGAGCCCGTCGAGCTTCGCGTAGTCGTTCTGGAAATGGTCGAGGAGCCGTCCGGGGGTGGCCACCAGGATGTCGACGCCCTTGCGGAACGCCTTTTCCTGGGGTCCCATGGCGACGCCGCCGAAGACGGCCGCGCCGGTCAGGTCCGTGAACTTGGCGAGACCTTCCAGGTGCTCGACGATCTGGGCCGCCAGCTCGCGGGTGGGAGCGAGGACCAGGCAGCGGGTGGTGCCGCGGGGCTTCTCCATCAGCCGGTGGAGGATGGGCAGGAGGAACGCCGCCGTCTTGCCGCTGCCCGTCATGGCGCAGGCGAGGACGTCGCGGCCCTCCAGGGCCGGGGGAATGGCATCCACCTGGATCGGCGTCGGCTGGGTGAAGCCCAGGGTTTCGACGCCACGAAGGAGGTCGGGGTGAAGACCGAATTCTGAGAAATCGTTCAAAGGGTCGCAGTCCTTCCGAGGCGCACGGACCTCCAGCCAAACGGCCAGGCGCTTGCGCTCTCAGTACTTCCGGCGAAAATGAAGGAAGAACGGGGACTTGCCGGTGAGGCCGCCGCTCAGGGGCTCAGAGTTGAGCCGTTCCACACACTGCACTCACCGGGGGTGAGCAGGCATTAGAGTGTCACATTCGGGCCCGTTTGCCAAGACGGTCACCCCTGAAATAACGCCCGGCGCCCGAGCCCTATTCCCCAGGCAAGCCCCTAAACGGCCCTCTTCCGCCGGGCGCGCCAGACTTCCCAGACCGCCGGCAGAAGCGACAGGAAGATGATCATCAGCACCACGAGCGAGAAGTTCTTCTGCACGAACGGCAGGTTGCCGAACAGGTAGCCGGCCAGGGTGCAGATCAGCACCCACGCGGCGCCGCCGATGACGTTGTAGCTCATGAACCGCCCATAGCTCATGGTCCCCAGACCGGCCACGAACGGCGCGATGGTGCGGACGATGGGGACGAAGCGGGCGATGATGATCGTCTTGCCGCCGTACTTCTCGTAGAACTCGTGGGTGTAGGCCAGGTGCTCCGGCTTGATGAGCCGGCGCTTGGCGTTCAACAGCCGGTGGCCCAGGAAGTGGCCGACCCAGTAGTTGACGGTGTCGCCCAGCACGGCGGCCACGAAGAGGATGGCCATCAGGACCCAGATGGAGAGGGAGCCGGAGGCCGCGAAGGCCCCGGCCGCGAAGAGGAGGGAGTCGCCGGGGAGGAACGGCGTCACCACCAACCCCGTCTCGCAGAAGACGATCAGGAACAGGAGCAGGTACGTCCAGGCTCCATACTCCTGGATGATGGGGCTCAGGTGCTTGTCCAGGTGCAGGACGAAGTCGAGCACCTCCTTCAGGAATTCCATGCGGGTCCCCCCTCGCGGGCGCTCCAGGGGCGGCGCGTCCGGCGGGGGGAGAGTATGGGCGCCGGGCCCGATTGTCCAGCCAGGGCCCGGCAGGCAGCGGCCCGATCAGGCCTCTTCCGTGAACTTCTTCTCCATGATGTCCTTGCCGCGATGGATGAAGAACGTCTCGATGTGCTTCGGCTGGAACCAGCCGCGCACGAAGTCGACCACGTCCTGCTGCTCGAAGGGCCGGCAGGAGTACACGTCGATGCTGATGAACCGGTTGTTGGCCGACGTGTGGATCTGGATGCCGCTCTCGATGATCGGCACCCAGCCGCTGTAGCCGGGCACGCCCGGGAACGTCCGCTCGCAGGTCTTGAAGATATAGGGCTGCGTCTGCTTCGTCATCTTGAGGTGCACGCAGATCTGGTCGAGGAACTCGTATCCCCGGTCCAGGTTGCAGCACGCATCCGTGTCGCACCCGAAGCAGTCGAGCACGAGTTGGAAACCCCAGGAGGTCTGTCCGCTCTTCTCACAACAGGCTTCGTCTTGGGCGTCTGTGGTCGTCGTGGTCAGCGTTTGAGTGCTCATGGTCTCCTTCTCCGGTGCACCATAAATCTTCATAGGGACAATTCCCGGTCGACGGCATTTCAGCAATTGGAGGGCTGGGGCCGTGGCTAAGTAGCCTCGGGAAACCCCGAAGAAATACTCCCCTTTGAAAGGGTGCATCGTTTGTGCCCAAAGGGGACAATCCCTGGAACCGGAGCGCGACCGGATTGGAGCTCCCGCTGGAACCGCCGTGCCGCCGAAGCGGGAAGCCGGGACAACGCCCGCCCGAGGCTTCATCCTCGGAGGGATTGGGGAACGCACCGTCGCGCTCCGCCGCCGCCTCTTCCCGGCCCGCTGACCCGGCCTGCTGACCCGGCCCGCTGACCCGGCCCGCGGATGGGATCCTGAGATGCCCCGAAAGGGCACGCCCTGCCAGGGCGAAATTTGACCAGCCCGGGGTGTCAACCCCGGGGACAGAGGTGACCCAATCTCCCAAGCCCCGAAGGGCCGGCACAACCATCGCCGACCTCCTTCCGTTCAATCGAAGAGGTAGGCGGGATCGAATTCGATCTTGTGCTTCTTTAGGAGCCGCACCAGCTCCTGCTCGAAGCTGGCTCGCCGGTGGTGGGCCTCCTGGTTCACGATGTAGGACCGCACCTTGGCCTCCACCGACTGGCTGACGGAGAACGCGGCGTAGCCTGTCTGCCATCCAAACTCCGGCCGATCCGGCTTCTCATGGACCCATTTGGAAGACCCGGCCTTCAGGGCCCGGACGAGGTCCGACAACCGGAGGTCCGCTTTGAGGCGCAGCAACGCGTGGACGTGGTCCGGCATGCCGCCGAGGGCGAGCAGGGTGGACCCTTTCTGGCGGACGATACCCGCCATATAGGGGTAGAGCTCGGCGCTCAACGCAGAATCGATGAACGGAGACCGATGCTTGGTGCTGAAGACAATGTGGACCAGGACCTTCACGAGCGAAGCGGCCATGAGGTGTTCTCCAGGAATGAGATCTGGGCACCGGTCGGGTCATTCCGCCAGTCCCCATACTGATAAGACGTAAAAACCTCGTCTCATCGCTCCACTTTTTTCGGGAAGGCGGTTTTTACCGTTGGGCGGAGGTCGTGCCGGCCCTTCGGGACTTGGAGATCGGGGTTGCCTCGGTCCCCGGGGTTGACACCCCGGGCTGTTCAAATTTCGCCCTTGCAGGGCGCCGATCTCATGACGACCCGAGCCGACAAGATGTGAGTAAGAGGTTGGGTGGCAACCCCGGGAACAGACGGTCTCCGACCTCCCAAGCCCCGAAGGACCGGAAGAACTGATGGGGCTTGGGATCGTCGCCTACGAGGAAGAAGCGTCGTCGCCGTGCGCGACCTCCTCGCCGAGTTGGGGGAGGCGACCACCGCCGACGTCCTGGGACGGTTCAAGGGTGTCCAGCGGGACCAGGCGGAAAAGCTCCTGGAAAGTCTGGCCGCCGTCGGCGTAGCTCTCGAGACTACGGCGGGCTCCTCAACCACCCGGGCCTGGAGCTTGCTGCGGTAAGCAGATCATCCCGAGGGAAAGCCGGCCTTCCGCCAACCTTGGCGCCCCATTCGCCAACCCCGACGACACATTCGACGGCCTGACGACACATTTGAGGACCCTGGCGACACATTCGCCAACCCTGGCGCCTCATTCGCCAGACCTGGCGCCTCATTCGCCAGACCTGGCGAGTCATCCGCCAGACCTGGCGGGTCATCCGCCAGACCTGGCGACACATTCGCCAACCCTGGCGAGTCATTCGCCAGCCTTGGCGAGTCATTCGCCAGACCTGGCGAGTCATCCGCCAGACCTGGCGAGTCGTCCGCCAGACCTGGCGAGTCATCCGCCAACCCTGGCGGTTCGTCCGCCAGACCTGGCGGGCCAACCGCCAACCTTTAGATATCGTCTGCCGAGCCCGCGGCGGGACGCGTCCGCTACTTCTTCTCGTTCTGCGCGGCCGACTGGGCGCGCAGGCGCTCCTCGGCCTCCCGGAGCTCGGGGGTGAGGACGTCGCCGAAGTCGTCCGCCTCGAACACCTGGCGGATCTCGATCTCGGACTCCGTTCCGGGCATGGGATTGGGGGCGCGCTTGACCCACTCGATCGCCTCTTCCTTCGACTTCACCTGGAACAGCCAGAAGCCGGCGATCAGCTCCTTCGTCTCGGCGAAGGGCCCGTCGATGACGGTCCGGTTCGATCCGGAGAACCGGACGCGGGCACCCTTGGAGCTCGGGTGGAGCCCCTCGCCCGCCAGCAGAACGCCGGCCTTCACCAGCTCTTCATTGAACTTTCCCATCTCGGTCAGGAGCTCTTCACTGGGGAGGACACCCGCCTCGGAATCCTTGTTGGCCTTGACCAGGATCATGAATCGCATCGTCGTATCTCCTTGAAGTTCAGGTTGGGAGCCAGGCTTCCGGGCGGTTTCGACCGGGTGTGAACCCTGGCTCTACTCTAACGTCGAACGGGGAGACGGGAAATCGACACGGCGGCGAAAAAAACTCCGCGATCCTGTAGAAAAAATCTCGGACCCATTGGGTCGCGCCGTTTTTCTGGTGGAAAAAATCCCGGACCCAGCAGGAAAAGACTCGGACCTGGTAGAAAAAACTTCGAACCCATTGGGTCGCCCCATTTTCCTGGTGGAAAAAACCCCGGACCCAGCTTAAAAAGACGCGGACCCAGCTTAAAAACCGTGGATCCAGCTTAAAAACCGCGCACCGGCTGAGTCGCGGTCTTTTCCTGGGTTAAAGCCTGCCGCGAAGCCAGGCTGGAGGGCGTATCCAGGTTAAAAACCCGGATCTCACCCAGTTGCCGGCCCGATCCAGCCCAAAAAGCGCCTAGACTTCGCCCGTCATGCCTCTCCAATCCCCAATCCGCCCGTCCGATCTCCGCGGAGTCAGCCGTCTGGCCATCGACGCCACGGTGGGCGTGACCGACCTCGTGGAGGCCATGCACCTTAACATCGCCCGGGTTCCGGGGGCCACTCGGGGCGCGGCCACGGGAGGCATCACGGGGCTCGTCTACCGGAGCATCCGGGGCGTGACCCGGCTGGTGGGCGGCGGATTGGACGCCGTTCTCGCCCGGATCCTGCCGCTGCTCGGCGACGGGAGCTCGCCGCCGGGGCGCGAGGCCTTGCTGGCAGCGCTGAACGGCGTGCTGGGCGACCATCTCGCCGCCTCGGGGAACCCGTTGGCGATCCCCATGCGGCTGCGCCGGGCCGAGAGTATTCAGGAGACCGCTGCGCTTCCCACTGGCAAGCTGCTCGTGCTGGCCCACGGCCTGTGCATGAACGATCTCCAATGGCGCCGGCAGGGGCACGACCACGGCGCCGCGCTCGCCCGGGACCTCGGCTTCACCCCCGTCTATCTGCACTACAACAGCGGCCTCCACATCTCGACGAACGGGCGCGCGCTGGCCGACGAGATGGAAAAGCTGGTGCGGCAGTGGCCGGTGCCGGTCGAGGAGCTGGCGATCGTCGGCCACAGCATGGGCGGGCTGCTGGCCCGCGGCGCCTGCCACTACGGGACGGCCGCGGGGCACGACTGGCCGCGGCATCTGAAGAAGCTGGTCTTCCTCGGCACGCCGCACCACGGCTCGCCCCTGGAGCGCGGCGGCAACCGGATCGACTTCCTCCTGGGGGTCAGCTCCTACACCGCCCCGCTGGCCCGGCTCGGCAAGATCCGTAGCGCCGGCATCACCGACCTGCGCCACGGCAGCCTGCTGGACGAGGACTGGCAGGGACGCGACCGCTTCGAGCGCTCCAGCAGGACCGGACGGCCGGTCCCTCTCCCGGACGGCGTGGACTGCTATGCGATGGCCGCGACGAAGGGAAAGACCGTGGAGAGTCTAGCCAGCAAGCTGCCCAGCGACGGCTTGGTGCCCCTGGACAGCGCCCTGGGCTTGGGCCTGCCGGAATCCCGGCGCTGGGTCCTCTACGGAGCCCACCACTTCGACCTGCTCAGCCACCCGGACGCGTACGGGAAGATCCGGGAGTGGCTTGGGGGCCTGAACGGACGAGTTGTTCGCCCCGAAGGGGCGGCCGTTGAATAGCCTGGTGCTTTAGCGCCAGGTGGGCAGCCCTCCACCCCTATCTTCGCCCCGAGGGGGCGGTGCCTTTCGGGTTCGTTGGGGACCGGCCTTTCAGGGCGGACAATCGGGGGGCTCCGTTCCTGGCGCTAAAGCGCCAGGCTACTCAACGAGCGCCCTTTCAGGGCGCGCCTTCGGGGTCCGAGAACCTCGCCCCTCGGCGAATCCCCTGCATTGTCATTTGTAGAAAGATCCACCCCTGAATTACTAAGCGAAACCGCCCTCCGAGCCTCTCTCGCTTCCTGTTTTTCTTCCCGGCGGAACCTCGCCTTCCGGGAATCGATTCAAAGACGTCTATATAAAATAACTTCCATTAATGGAATGTAGATTGCATCTTTGTTGAGCTATCAGGATGTCTCTGATTTGATTTACGGCAGACCGCGCCTCGGCGTAGCAACCCCAGCTTCCGGCTCCGGCCGGTGCGACAAGGCTCTCCTGGCGCTTCGCAGTCTGTAAGGAGAAGAAACGTGCGTAGAACCGTCCATCCGCCCCCATGGCTCTTCCTGACGGCTGCCTTGGCCGTGCTCCTGAGCCTCACCCCCGGCGCCGCTTCGGCGCAGACGTGCGCCCGCACCCTGACGGCGGACGTCGTGGCCTTCGATCAGGTCTTCTTCTGGAACCGTCTGGGCGCGGTCCAGCCACAGGGGATGATGTATGCCCTGCGGCGCGACGTGGTGCCGATCAGCGGCACGACGCTGTCGGCGGGCAATGTCCGGCTGCGGCCGGACAAGCGGCCCCGGCCCCTGGTCCTCAGGATGAACGTGGGCGACTGCCTGAGCATCCAGTTCCAGAACCTGCTGAGCCCCACCCGCCGGGATCAGGACCAGGCCTCCACCCGCTGGGCCTCGATCCACGCCGTCGGCCTGCAGCTCTTCAATTCCATCGCCAGCGACAGCTCCTACGTCGGCCAGAACACCAACAGCCTGGTGGACGTGGGCCAGTCGGCCACCTACACCTACTACGGAGAGCGCGAGGGCGAGCACGTCATCCAGAGCCTGGGCGCCGCGGCGGGCGGCGAGGGGGATGGCGGCCAGGTCAACGCCGGCCTCTTCGGCGCCATCGTCGTCGAGCCCTCGGGGTCCCGCTGGTACCGCAGCCAGGTGACCCGCGCCGAGTTCGCCTCCGCGACCACGGGGACGGCGGCCGGCGGCTTTCCCGTCCTCAATTACGAGGCGGTCTACCCGGTGGGGCATCCCCGCGCCGGCACGCCCATCCTCAACATGCTGAGCGGCACCCAGATCATTCATTCCGATCTCACCGCCGTCATTGCCGGCTCGGCCCCGAATACGGGCGGAGCGGCGGCCGGGTGGTTCCCGGCCGGCGCGTTCCCCGTCAACACCTATACCTATCCGCAACGCAATCAGCCCTTCCGCGAGTTCGTCATCATGTATCACGACGAAATCGGCGCGGTGCAGGCCTTCCAGCAGTTCAACGACGAGACTCTCGCCCACACCCTGCACAGCGGGCGCGACGCCTTCGCCATCAACTACGGCACGGGCGGCATCGGCGCCGAGGTGCTGGCCAACCGGCTGAAGGTCGGCCCCATGCACGACTGCGTCGAATGCAAGTACGAGGAGTTCTTCCTGACGTCCTGGGTGGTGGGCGACCCGGCCATGGTGGTCGACGTGCCGGCCAACTCGCCGTGCATGGTGAGCACCACGAGCCCCAACACGGTGGGCCAGGACCCGCAGCTCGCCAATTCGGTGAGCAAGCTGCGCGACCCGGCGTCGAACCCGCCTCCCTGCTCGCCCACCCAGGGCGCCAAGGCCACCAAGGCGTTCTATCCGGACGATCCGTCCAACGTCTACCACGGGTATCTCAGCGACCACACCCGGTTCCGGGTGCTCCACACGGGTACCAAGGAGCACCACATCCACCATCTGCACGCCCACCAGTGGCTGTATTCGGCGGACGGCGACAAGTCGAGCTACCTGGACAGCCAGGCGATCGGCCCCGGCGCGTCGTTCACCGGCGAGATCGCCTACAACGGCGGCGGCAACCGCAACCTGACGCCGGGCGACTCGATCTTCCACTGCCACTTCTACCCGCACTTCGCCCAGGGCATGTGGTCGCTCTGGCGGGTGCACGACGTGCTGGAGACCGGCACGCCGCTGGACGCCAACGGCCGCCCCGCGGCCAACTCCCGGGCCCTGCCGGACGGCGAGATCGCCGCCGGCACGCCGATCCCGGGGGTCATCCCCCTGCCCGGCAAGCCGATGCCGCCGCCGCCCCAGGCGCAGGTGACCATCGTCAACGGCCAGGTGGTGATCCCCAACCTGCTGTCGCTGCCGATCGACGCCAACCCGGGCTATCCGTTCTTCATCCCGGCCCGGGCCGGCCACCGGCCGATGCACCCGCCCCTCGACACCATCGACGACGGCGGCCTGTCGCGCCACGTCATCACCGGCGGCACGTTCAACGAGGCGCACGACCGCCACGACTTCCACAAGGAGCTGTTGACGGCGACGGGCCTGGAGTATGCCCCGAGCGGCTCGCCGGCCGAGATCCGGGCGATGTTCTACCACCAGGCGGGGACCCACTCGAGCTGCCTGCCGGACGGCACCTGCGGCGTCAACTTCCCCACCAACGGCCAGGCGGCGCGGGCCGGAGCGCCCATCGCGCCGCCCTGCACCTCGGTGAACCGCCGCTTCAAGGCGGCGGACATCGAGGACGACGTCAAGATCAACAAGGCCGGCTGGCACTTCCCCCAGCAGCGTTTCTCCGCCCTGTGGGAGGACGTGGACGACTTCCTGGGCCTCGGCGGCGTCACCAAGAAGACGCCGGAGCCGCTCTTCTTCCGCGCCAACAGCGGCGATTGCATCGAGTTCCAGCTCACCAACCTGGTGCCCCACGAGTACAAGCTGGACGACTTCCAGGTGCGCTCGCCCACGGACATCCTGGGCCAGCACATCCACCTGGTGAAGTTCGACGTCCTCGCCTCCGACGGCGCGGGCAACGGCTTCAACTATGAGGACGGCTCGTTCTCGCCCGCCGAGGTGCGCGAGCGCATCAAGGCCCTGCGGGTCGGCAACGGCTGCATCACCGGCGACAGCCGGGACGGCACCTTCGCCTGCCCCCTGGTCAAGACCCATCCCTTCTTCGGCGCCGGCCCCGACAAGGACAACGACGGCGTGGGGGACTGGCTGGGCGCCCAGACCACCGTCCAGCTCTGGTGGGCCGATCCGGTCAAGGACAACACCGGCAAGGACCGCACCCTGCGCACCGTCTTCACCCACGACCACTTCGGCCCCTCGACCCACCAGCAGGCCGGCCTCTACGCGGGCCTGGTGGTCGAGCCGGCGGGTTCGACCTGGTTCCACAACGAGACCGGCGTCCAGCTCGGCACCAACGTCGGCCGGCCCATCCAGGACGGCGGCCCGACCTCCTGGCAGGCGGTCATCAATCCGGTCGCTCCGGAGCCGGACTACCGGGAGTTCCTCGTCGAGTTCAGCGACTTCCAGCTCGCCTACCGGCCCGACAGCCTCGGCTGCACCCTGCACAGTTGCGCGGACCCCGCCAAGGCCGTCAACCCGCCGGGACGGATCGAGGTGGGGCTGCCCGAGCTGCTGCGGAAACCCGACCAGTGCCCCGGCGGCGGCGCGCCCCCCTGCCCGGAGCTGATCTCGGCCGCGGACCAGGGGACCATGTCGGTCAACTACCGCAACGAGCCCGTCGCGCTGCGGGTGCGCAACCCCGCCAGCAATACCCAGGCCGCCGGCACCGCGGGCGACCTCTCCTACGCCTTCTCCTCCCTCGTCACGCGGGCGGACGCGGCGCTCAACGTCCAGCCCACCTTCTATCCGGCGCTGACCTTCGACCTGAAGCCCAAGGACCCGTACACGCCCGTGATGCGCGCGCTGGAGAACGACCGGGTGCAGATCCGCGTCCTGGTCGGCGCGCACGAGGAAGGGCACAACTTCAGCGTCCACGGCATCAAGTGGCTCTTCGAGCCCTCGGAGCCCAACTCCGGCTATCGCAACAGCCAGATGATGGGCATCTCCGAGCACTTCGAGTTCATCGTGCCGCAGCTCATCAAGAACCCGGTGGGGGACTACGTCGACCGCCTGTGGTCGGCCGGCTCCTCGACGGACGACTACTGGAACGGCATCTGGGGCCTGCTGCGGGCCTACACCGGCCCCCGCAACGACCTGATGGAGCTGCCCGAGAACCCCAACGGCCGCTCCAACATCGACCCCGGCGCCGTGGGCGCCTTCAACTTCTCCTGCCCCAAGGACGCGCCGGTGCACACCTTCGACGTGTCGGCGGTCTCCGCCGCCACGGCCCTGCCCAACGGCCGGCTCGTCTACAACAACCGGGCGGACGGCTCCTACGGCCCGCTGTTCGATCCGACCGCCATCATGTACGTCCGCAGCGGCGACCTCGACTCCAACGGCCAGCTCTTCGCGACCTGGACGTTCCGCATGGAGCCGCTGATCCTGCGCGCCCAGGCCGGCGAGTGCATCAAGCTCACGCTGCGCAACCGCCTGCCCACCACCACGCCGTTCGACGTCCCCGGCTACAACACCCTGCCGATGATCGTCGACAACTTCAACGCCAACGACGTCAAGCCCTCCTACGAGGTGGGCCTGCACCCGCAGCTCCTCTACTACGACCCCAGCCGGTTCGACGGCGCCAACGTCGGCGGCAACGGCGTGCAGACGGTGGCGCCGGGCCAGTTCAAGACCTACGAGTGGTACGCCGGCGACATCGTGACCAACCCCGACGGCACGATCACGGCGATACCCATCGAGTTCGGCGCCACCAACCTGATCTCCTCCGACCGCATCAAGCACCCGAGCAAGGGAGCGATCGGGGCGCTGATCATCGAGCCCCAGGAGGCCTTCGTCGTCGAGGACAACCCCCTGCGGCGCTCCGAGGCGTTCGTCGGCGGCATCCCCGGGCAGCCGGACTACCGCGAGGTCGTCCTGCTCTTCCAGAACGACGTCAACATGAGGATGGACGAGCCGCCGCCGTCCTTCTGCGACCACCTGGTCGAGCTCCCGCCGCCGGGCACGGGTTTTCCCGTGGAGAACCTCGCCTGCGAGGAGGACCCCGAGGACACGGGCCAGAAGGCCATCAACTACCGCACCGAGCCGCTCTGGAAGCGGATGCAGCACGCTCCCACCACCCCGTTCGCCGACACGGACAACTTCACGACCTGGTGGAACGCGCTGTCCAACACCAAGGTGGGCTCGGTCGATCCGCAGACGCCCGTCTACCAGGCCGCGCACGGCGTCGGCGTCCGCTTCCGCGTGCTGATGCCGGGCGGCCACAGCCGCAACATCGTCTTCGCCCTGCACGGCCACGAGTGGGACAAGGAGCCGTACGTCCAGAATTCAACTTCTATCGGACGCAACGCCTTCTCCTTCTGGGAAGGCGCGCGCACGGGCCACGGCCCCTCCAACCACTTCGACGCCTTCCTCCGCAACGGCGCCGGCGGCAAGTTCCAGGTCCCCGGCGACTACCTGTTCCGCGACCAGGTGGGTATCGGCCTGGACAACGGCCTGTGGGGGATCCTGCGGGTCCTGCCGTAGGCTTCCCCTGACCCTCCTTCCCGGGCGGCGGCTTCGGCCGCCGCCCGGCTCTCTCCTCTGTAATCTCCCTGTAAGGTCGGCGGTCCTATCCTCGGCGGCCCCGGTACAGCAGCCGGAGTCATCAAGGAGAGACAACTTGAGATTGCCTTCGTTCCGTCTCCCGATCCTACTTGCGGTGTGCGCGATCTGCGCCCTGCCGACCAGCGCATCCGCCCAGACCTGCGCCCGCACGATCACCGCCGACGTCGTCGCCCTGGACCAGATCTTCTTCTGGAACCGCCTGGGCGCGGTCCAGCCTCAGGGAATGGTCTTCGCCCTGCGCCGCGACGTGGTCGCCTTCGACGGCTCGGCCAACCTGAGCCCGGGCAACGTGCAGCTCCGGTCCAGCAAGCGCCCGCGTCCGCTGGTGCTGCGCATGAACGCGGGGGACTGCCTCACCATCAATTTCCAGAACCTGCTCGATACCGTCCGGATCGACCGGGACCAGGCCGCCACGCGGATGGCCTCGATCCACGTGAACGGCCTGCAGCTCGTCGGCTCGACGCTCTCGGACGGCTCCTTCGTGGGCGCCAATTCGAGCAGCCTGGTCGGGCCGGGACAGAGCGCCATCTATTCCTTCTACGCCGAGCGCGAGGGGGAGCACCTGCTCTTCAGTGCCGGGGCCACGGCCGGCGGCGAGGGGGACGGCGGGCAGATCAACGCCGGCCTTTTCGGCTCGGTCATCGTGGAGCCAGCGGGCTCCTCCTGGTACCGCAGCCAGGCGACGGAGGAGGACCTCCGCTACGCCACCACCTCGACCACCGCCAGCGGCTTTCCGGTGATCAACTACGACGCCGTCTACCCGGCGGGGCACCGCCTCGCGGGGCAGCCGGTGCTGAAGATCCTAAACGGCACGGAGATCGTACGCTCGGACCTGACGGCGATCATCGCCGGCTCCAGCGCCAATTCCGGCGGCGGCTTCGCCCCGTCCGCCTTCCCCGCCAACGTCAACACCTACCCGCGCCGGCAGGAGGCGTTCCGCGAGATCGTCGTCCACTACCACGACGAGACCGGCGCGGTGCAGGCCTTCGCCCAGTTCTATTCCGCGGATATGGCGCACACCCTGCACAGCGTCCGCGACGCCTTCGCCATCAACTACGGCTCGGCCGGCACGGGCGCCGAGGTGCTCGCCAACCGCCTCAAGGTGGGCCCGATGTGGAAGTGCCCGGAGTGCAAGTTCGAGGAGTTCTTCCTGAGCTCCTGGGCGGTGGGCGACCCGGCCATGGTGGTGGACGTGCCGGCCAACTCGCCCTGCTCTCCCGGCAACGGCGGCGATCCCAACGCCGCCAACCAGAGCCCGAGCTATTTCACCCAGGCCAACGCCCTGCGCGACGGGCAGCCCTGCACGCCCACCACGGGCGTCAAGGCGACCAAGGCCTTCTATCCGGACGACCCCTCGAACGTCTACCACAGCTACATCAGCGATCACGTGAAGTTCCGGGTGCTGCACGCGGGTTCGAAGGAGCACCACATCCACCACCTGCACGCCCACCAGTGGCTCTACTCGCCCGACAACGACAAGTCGAGCTACCTGGACAGCCAGGCGATCGGCCCCGGCGCGTCGTTCACCGCCGAGATCGCCCACGAGGGCAGCGGCAACCTGAACCAGACGGTGGGGGACTCGATCTTCCACTGCCACTTCTACCCCCACTTCGCGCAGGGGATGTGGGCGCTCTGGCGCGTGCACGACGTGCTGGAGAAGGGCACGGCGATCGATGCCGCGGGCAAGCCGGCGGTGGGATCGCGGGCTCTGCCCGACGGCGAGATCGCCGCCGGCACGCCCATCCCGGCGGTGATTCCGCTGCCCGGCAAGGCCATGGCGCCGATCCCGGCGGCCGTCTCCATCGCCAGCTCGACGACCGGCGGGCAGATCAAGATCACGGGCACCGGCAACCCCGGCTATCCGTTCTTCGTCCCCGCCACGGCCGGCAACCGGCCACCGCACCCGCCGCTGGACACGGTCGACGACGGCGGCCTGCCGCGCCACCGCATCGACCGCGCCAGCAACACCCTCGCGCTGGCCACGTCCACGAGCCGGACCTCCTTCCACAAGGAGGTGCAGAACGTCAAAGTGGTCGCGGTCCCCGAGGCGGGCACCGTCACCGAGCAGGCCGCCATGGCCTTCCACGCCCAGCGGGAGCACGCCACCTGCCGGCCGGACGGCACCTGCGACAGCGCGACACAGGCCGTGAAGTTCGTCACCAACGGCCGCCCGGCGGTGGCCGGAGCGCCGTTCGCGGATCCCTGCATGGACGCCAACGGCAACCCGGTGGGCAATCCGCGCACCTACAAGGCCGCTGCCATCCAGGTCGACGTGACCGTCAACAAGGCCGGCTGGCACACCCCGCAGCAGCGCTTCTTCGCCCTGTGGGAGGACGTCAATGCCTTCATGACCCCCGGCGGTAAAGCGCCCGAGCCGCTGTTCTTCCGCGCCAACAGCCGCGACTGCATCCAGTACTACTTCACCAACCTGGTACCCAACGAGTACAAGCTGGACGATTTCCAGGTCACCACCCCGACCGACATCCTGGGCCAGCACATCCATTTGGTGAAGTTCGACGTCCTGGCCTCGGACGGCGCGGGCAACGGCTTCAACTATGAGGACGGTTCCTTCGGCCCCGGCGAGGTGCGGGAGCGGATCAAGGCCATCCGGGCCGCCAACGCCTGCGCGACGCCCGACACCCGCGACGGCACCCTCACCTGCCCGGTGGCCAAGGTCCACCCGTTCTTCGGCGCCGGTCCCAACAACGAATGGCTCGGGGCCCAGACCACGGTGCAGCGCTGGTACGCCGACCCGGTGCAGGACAACGCGGGCAACGACCGCACCCTGCGGACCGTGTTCACCCACGACCACTTCGGCCCCTCGACCCACCAGCAGACCGGCCTCTACGCGGGCCTGGTGGTGGAGCCCACGGGCTCGACCTGGGTGCACAACGAGACCGGCGCCGCGCTGGGCACCGGCCGCTCGGACGGCGGCCCTACCTCCTGGCAGGCGGTGATCAACCCGCCGAACGAGCCCGATTACCGGGAGTTCCTGCTGGCCTTCAACGACTACCAGCCCGCCTATCCGCAGGGGGTCGTCTCTCCCAGCCCGGCGCTGGCCATCAATCCGCCGGTGCGCGACGAGATCCTGCTCTCCTCGGGCAGCAACGACCTCATCCAGCGCGCCACCACCTGCCCGGGCGGCGCCGCTCCTCCCTGCCCGGAGGCGATCTCGTCGATGGACGTGGGCACGATGACCGTGAACTACCGCAACGAGCCGGCCGCCCTGCGGCTCTACAACCCCTCGACCAAGTCGCTGGCGACCGGCACGGCGGGCGATCCCTCGATGCTCTTCTCCTCGCAGGTGACCCGCTCCGACACGCGGCTCAACGTCCAGCCCACCTCCTACAGGGCGCTGACCAACGACGTGCTGGCCAAGGACCCTTACACCCCCTTGCTGCGGGCCTACGAGAACGACCGGGTGCAGATCCGCGTCCTGGTCGGCGGCCACGAGGAGGGGCACAACTTCAGCGTCCACGGCATCAAGTGGCTGCAGGAGCCTTCCAACCCCGACTCGGGCTACCGCAACAGCCAGATGATGGGGATCTCCGAGCACTTCGAGTTCATCGTGCCGCAGCTCGTCAAGCAGCCGTCGGGCAGCGCGGTGGACCGCCTCTGGTCGGCCGGATCGTCGACCGACGACCTCTGGAACGGCCTCTGGGGCCTCTTGCGGGCCTATACCGGCAAGCGGCCGGACCTCGCCGCCCTGCCGGAGAACCCCAATGGGCGCGCCGGCATCGACCCGGCGGCGGTCGGCAACTTCGACTTCTCCTGCCCCAAGGGGAACGCCGAGCGGCTGTTCAACGTCTCGGCGATCACCGCCCGCTCGCTGGCCAACCACGGCTACGGCTCGAAGCTCGTCTACAACGAGCGCACGGACGGCGCCTTCGGGGCCCTCTCCGATCCCACCGCCATTCTCTACGTGCTGGACTCCGACCTCGACCTCGGCGGGACGGTGCCGCAGCTCAAGACCACGGCGCGGATCGAGCCGCTCGTGCTGCGCGCCCGGGCCGGCGAGTGCGTGGTGGTCAACCTGACCAACCGCATGGGGACGCAGACGGTCCTCGACGGCTACAACACCCTGCCCATGCTGATCGACGGCTTCAACGCCAACGACCTCCGGGCTTCCAACTACGTGGGCCTGCACCCACAGATGCTCTACTACGATCCCAGCCGCTACGACGGGATCACGGTGGGCAACAACGGCGTCCCGGGCTCGCAGATGGCCGCCGCCGGCCAGACCGTCACCTACAAGTGGTACGCCGGAGACATCCGGGTCAACTCCGACGGCACGGTCACCGCGACCCCGATCGAGTTCGGCGCCACCAACCTGATCTCCTCCGACCGCCTGCTGCACGCGAGCAAGGGGGCGATCGGGGCCCTGGTCATCGAGCCGGCGGACGCCACCTGGCTGGAGGACGGGATGTCGAAAACCCTGCCCGGCGGCACGGTGGTCAACCAGACCGCCCGCTCCTCGGCCACGGTGACCTCCGGCGGCGCTTCCTTCCGCGAGCTCGTGCTGCAGTTCCAGAACGACGTGAACCTGCGGATGGGGACCCTCTCCGTCACCGGGAATCCGGTCCGCAACCTCGGCGGCGAAGAGGACGCCGAGGACTCGGGCCAGAAGACGATCAACTACCGCACCGAGCCGCTCTGGAAGCGCATGCAGCACGCTCCGGAGACGCCGTTCGACCAGACGGACGACTACGCCGACTGGGACGACGCCGTGTCGAACACCAAGGTGGGAGGAGCCGATCCGGAGACCCCCATCTTCACCGCCCAGGCCGGCGAGCCGGTGCGGTTCCGGCTGCTCCAGTCGGGCGGGCACGGCCGCAACGTCTCTTTCGTACTGCACGGCCACGTCTGGGACCGGCAGCCCTACCTCGACAGCTCGACCCAGCTCGGCCAGAACGGTTTCTCCTTCTGGGAGGGAGCGCACATGGGCCACGGCCCCACCAACCACGCCGACCTCCTGCTCAGGAACGGCGCCGGCGGCGCGTTCTCGGTGACCGGCGACTATCTCTTCCGCGACTTCGCGGGCCCCGGCTTCGACGGCGGCCTGTGGGGGATCCTGCGGGTCCTGCCGTAACCCTTCGTTCGGAACCGTTCGGAATCAGAGCCGGGCAGAAACGACAACCGCCCGGCTCCCCTTTCTTCCCTCTTCTTCCATGACCGTGCCGTTCGGAGGGACGGCACGGCCTTTCTCTCCATCACCAAAGGCCCGAGCTGCCGTTATCTGAAATCCAAAAGAAGAAATTTATAGCGATCCTTAAATAAGGGAACGAATTTTGCAGTCTTTCCCCCGCCGTTGGACCCCGTTGGTAGCCGCAACCGGTCGACGCCTCGAGGTGCTCCTTCTCCCGCAATTCCGGCGTGAGCGGCGGTCACTCCGAGCCGTCGTGTTTCTCCAAGGAGGAGTAGGAATGGCTGGTCCTGTCTGTCTTCGCCGTCTCTCTGCGATGGCACTCCTGGCCCTGCTGTGTTTGCCCGCGGCCGTCTCGGCCCAGGCCACCTGCGCCCGTACGGTCACCGCGGACGTGGTGGCCTTCGATCAAGTGTGGTTCTGGAACCGGCTGGGCGCCGTGCAGCCCCAGGGAATGATGTTTGCCCTGCGGCGTGACGTGGTCGCCACCAACGGCAGCACGGTGCTGTCGGCCGGCAATGTCCGGCTGCGGTCGGACAAGCGCGCGCGCCCCATGGTCCTGCGCATGAACGTGGGCGACTGCCTGCGGATCACCTTTCAGAACCTGCTGAGCCCCGTCCGGGTGGACGAAGAGCAGTCGAACACCCGCTGGGCCTCCATCCACGCCGTCGGCATGGAGCTCGTCGGCTCGAACCTCGACGACGGCTCCTACGTCGGCGCCAACGCCAACGGCCAGGTGAACGTCGGGCAGACCGCCGTCTACACCCTCTACGCCGAGCGGGAGGGGGAGCACGTGATCCAGAGCCTCGGCGCCGTGGCGGGCGGCGAGGGGGACGGCGGACACGTCAACTCCGGCCTGTTCGGCGCCATCATCGTCGAGCCCGCCGGATCCCGCTGGTACCGCAGCCAGCTCACCAAGGTGGACTTCGACCTGATCAAGACGGGGACCACGGCGAACGGCTTCCCGATCCTGAACTATGAGGCCAACTATCTTTCGGGCCCCCGGGCGGGGACGCCCGTCGCCAACATGCTCTCTACGGCCAACGAGATCATGCACACGGACCTGACCGCCGTCATCGCCGGCTCGCCGCCGAACGGCGAGACGGCCAACCCCGGCTGGTTCCCGGCGGGGGCGTTCCCGCCGAACATCTACACCTATCCCGAGCGGAACCAGCCGTTCCGCGAATTCACCATCCTTTACCACGACGAGATCGGCGCCGTGCAGGCGTTTCCCCACTTCGAGGACGCCGTGCTGAGCCACACCCTGCACAGCGGCCGCGACGCCTTCGCCATCAACTACGGCACCGGCGGCATCGGCGCCGAGGTGCTGGCCAACCGGCTGGGCGTCGGCCCCATGCACAACTGCACCGAGTGCATGTTCGAGGAGTTCTTCCTGGCGTCCTGGGTAGTGGGGGACCCGGCCATGGTGGTGGACGTGCCGGCCAACTCGCCGTGCACCGTCGCCAACGTGCGGAGCGGCAACATCGCCTCCTGCACGCCCACCCCCGGCCGCAAGGCCACCAAGGCGTTCTACCCGGACGACCCGTCGAACGTCTACCACAGCTACCTGAGCGACCACGTCCGGTTCCGGGTGCTCCACGCGGGCACCAAGGAGCACCACATCCACCACCTGCACGCCCACCAGTGGCTCTACTCGGCCGACAGCGACAAGTCGAGCTACCTGGACAGCCAGGCGATCGGACCCGGCGCCTCGTTCTCGGCCGAGATCACCTACAACGGCAGCGGCAACAAGAACCTGACGGTGGGCGACTCGATCTTCCATTGCCATTTCTACCCGCACTTCGCGCAGGGCATGTGGTCGCTCTGGCGCGTCCACGACGTGCTCGAAACAGGCACCCCGATGGATGCCGCCGGACGCCCCTCGGCGGGCCAGCGGGCGCTGCCGGACGGCGAGATCTTCGCCGGCACGCCCATTCCGGCGGTCGTCCCCCTGCCCGGCAAGCCCATGGCGCCCATTCCGGCCCGGGTGTCGATCGGTAACGGCCAGATCCAGATCGCCGGCGCCGGCAACCCGGGATATCCGTTCTTCGTCGCGGCACAGGCCGGCCACCGGCCTCCCAAGCCGCCGCTGGACACGATCGACGACGGCGGTCTGCCGCGCCACATCATCACGGCCGGCACGTTCACCGAGGCCCACACCCGGCTCGACTTCCACAAGGACCTGCTCACCGCCAATGCCCAGGGGATCCCCGAGGCCGGCAGCACCGTCGAGCAGGCGGCGATGAATTTCCACGCCCAGCCGAGCCATGGCACCTGCATGACGAACGGCGTCTGCGACGGGGCTACGCCGGTGCGGTTCGCCACCAACGGCCGTCCCCCCATCGCCGGCGCCCCGTACGCCGACCCTTGCCCGGCCCGCCCCGGGAGCGTGGCGCGCTACGACCGCCTCTACAAGGCCGCCGACATCCAGGACGACATGAAGATCAACAAGAAGGGGTGGCACTTCCAGCAGCAGCGCTTCCTGGCGCTCTGGGACGACGTGGACGACTTCCTCGGCCTCGGCGGCGGCGCCAAGAAGACGCCGGAGCCCCTCTTCTTCCGGGCCAACAGCAACGAGTGCGTCGAGTACCAACTCACCAACCTGGTGCCCAAGGAATACAAGCTGGACGACTTCCAGGTGCGCACGCCCACGGACGTCCTGGGCCAGCACATCCACCTGGTGAAGTTCGACGTCACGGCCTCCGACGGCGCCGGCAACGGCTTCAACTACGAGGACGGAGCGTTCAGCCCCGAGGAGGTCCGCGCCCGCGTCGCCGCCATCCGGGCCTTCAACGGCTGCACGGCGACCGACGCCCGGAACAACACCATCACCTGCCCCCTGGCCCGCCTGCACCCCTTCGCCCCCTTCCAGCGGGAAGAGTGGCGGGGCGCGCAGACCAACGTCCAGCGCTGGTGCGCCGATCAGGTCAAGGACAACGCCGGCAACGACCGCACGCTGCGCACCGTCTTCACCCACGACCACTTCAGCCCCTCGACCCACCAGCAGGCAGGCCTGTACGCCGGCCTGGTGACGGAACCGGCGGGCTCGGCCTGGTACCACAACGAGACCGGCGTCCAGCTCGGCACCAACGCCGGCCGCACCAGCAACGACGGCGGCCCCACCTCCTGGCAGGCGGTGATCGATCCGGCCGCCCCGGAGCCGGACTACCGCGAGTTCATGGTGGCGTTCGGCGACTACCAGCTCGCCTACGAGCCGAATAGCGTCGCCTGCTCGGCCACCAGTTGCGCGGACCCCGCCAAGGCCATCAATCCGCCGGGCCGGAAGGAGATCGGGCTGCCCGACCTGCTGGCGCGTCCGGTCGTCTGCCCGTGCCGGTGCCCCAACGGCGCCTCGTCGTGCGCCCAGTGTCCCGGCAACATCCCGCCCCCCTGCCCGGAGCTGCTCTCCGCCGCGGACCCGGGAACCATGTCGGTCAACTACCGCAACGAGCCCGTGGCCCTGCGCGTCCGCAACCCCTCCACCAATGGGCAGGCGGGCGGCACCGCGGGCGACCTCTCCTACGCCTTCTCGTCCAACGTCATACGGGCGGATACGGCGCTCAACGTCCAGCCCGCCTTCTATCCGGCGCTGACCAATGACGTGAAGGACAAGGACCCGTACACGCCTCTCATGCGCGCCCTGGAGAACGACCGGGTGCAGATCCGCGTCCTGGTCGGAGCGCACGAGGAGGGGCACAACTTCAGCGTCCACGGCATCAAGTGGCTCTTCGAGCCTTCGGACACCAACTCGGGCTACCGCAACAGCCAGATGATGGGCATCTCCGAGCACTTCGAATTCATCGTGCCCCAGCTCATCAAGAACCCGACGGGGGACTACGTCGACCGCCTGTGGTCGGCTGGCTCCTCGACCGACGACTACTGGAACGGCCTGTGGGGGCTGCTGCGCGCCTACACCGGTCCCCGCAACGACCTGATGGAGCTGCCCGAGAACCCCAACGGCCGCTCCAATATCGATCCCGGCGCCGTCGGCGCCTTCAACTTCTCCTGCCCCAAGGACGCGCCGGTACGCACCTTCGACGTCGCGGCGGTCTCCGCCGCCGCGGCCATCCCCGGCGGCCGGCTCGTCTACAACAACCGGGCGGACGGCTCCTATGGCCCGCTGTTCGATCCGACCTCCATCCTGTACGTCCGTAGCAGCGACCTCGACGCCAGCGGCGTGCTCACCGCGCCTTGGGCGAGCCGCCCGGAGCCGTTGATCCTGCGCGCCCGGGCCGGCGAGTGCATCAAGCTCACGCTGCGCAACCGCCTGCCCGCCACCACGCCGCTCGATGTCGACGGCTACAACTCCCTGCCGATGATCGTCGACAACTTCAACGCCAACGACGTCAAGCCCTCCTACGAGGTGGGCCTGCACCCGCAGCTCCTCTACTACGACCCCAGCCGGTTCGACGGCGCCAACGTCGGCGGCAACGG
>Ga0207681_10000056_pt1 | contig 106145 bp, 91 predicted proteins | sample KBSS53metaG_FD_184324 | JGI IMG/M metagenome (GOLD analysis project Ga0207681, IMG submission 184324) | Switchgrass rhizosphere microbial communities from Kellogg Biological Station, Michigan, USA - KBS S5-3 metaG (SPAdes) (version 2) | ecosystem: Host-associated > Plants > Roots > Rhizosphere... | reverse complement strand
GCGACAGCAGGATGTGCTCCCGCGTCTGCGGCATCGGGCCGTCCGCCGCCGACACCACCAGGATCGCGCCGTCCATCTGCGCCGCGCCCGTGATCATGTTCTTCACGTAGTCGGCGTGGCCCGGGCAATCCACGTGCGCGTAGTGACGGTTGGGGCTCTGGTACTCCACGTGCGCCGTCGCGATCGTGATGCCGCGCTCGCGCTCTTCGGGAGCCTTGTCGATCTGGTCGAAGGCCACGAAGTTGGCCAAGCCCTGAGACGCCAGAACCTTCGTGATCGCGGCCGTCAGGGTCGTCTTGCCGTGGTCGACGTGGCCGATCGTCCCGATGTTGACGTGCGGCTTCGAACGATTGAACTTCTCCTTGCCCATGGCGCTATCCGATGCCTCCTAGACGGGTATTTGTTAGTGAGATCTTAAAAGTACAAGTCAATGGAGCCCACGACCGGATTTGAACCGGTGACCCCTTCCTTACCAAGGAAGTGCTCTGCCACTGAGCCACGTGGGCTTGAGACACCTATGGACCCGCCCGAGGCTGGTGCCTGTGCGTTTCCCAGCGGTCAAACCGTGCAATCCTACCTTCTCCCCCACTACGTGTAAAGCCCCTTCGCTCGCGGGTGACGACTGAGGTGCCCGACGCGGGCGTCCCGGGAAGGGCGCCCCAGAGGAAGACGAGCATTATGCCTGAGGTCCCGTGCGATGTCTAGGGGTCGATTTCCAGAAGAAGGAACTAGCGGGCGGCGGGCGGCGGCTCCCCGGCGCGCTCGAACAGCCACCAGCGGCCGGCGGTCCGGCCGCGCAACCCCAGGCGGGCCGGGTCGCCGCGGAACGCCGCCATCACGGCCTCGGGGCTCCCCCGCACCAGGAAGTACCGGAAATCGCCGTAGCGCTCGTACGAGAAGCGCTGTTCCTCCCACTCCCGCAGCAGCCCGTCCCAGCTCCGGCCCGGCTTGATCCTGGCGGAGGTCTGGAACAGCTCGGCGAAGGAGAACAGCAGGCGCCCGCCCTTCTCGACCTGGTACCAGGCCGGGTAATGCACGTAGACCGGCACCCCCGGCCAGCTTGCCGACTCCTGCTCGTAGATCAGCCCCACCAGGCTCTGGCCGGGCTCGGTGCCGGCGAGCAGCTCCTCGAGGCCCGCGCTCTCGGCCCGGAAGCGGAGGAACCCGGAGGCCGTCTGGCCGAGCTGGAAGACGGCCAGAGCCACCGCCAGCACGGCGACGAGCCGGCGGCGCGCCGGCGCCGGCGCGGGCAGGGCCACCACCGCTACCATGACCGCCAGGGGCGCGATCCGGTCGGCGATCAGATAGCCCTCCCGGAACTCCGGCAAGGTCAGGTAGAGCGCCCCGAGCCAGGCCGCCAGGCTGGCGAAACGGGTCCGGAACAGAGTCTCTCGCCACGGGCGCCGCAAGCTTCCCCCGTCCCGGTCGCGGAACGCCACGGCCACCAGCGCCACGGCGAGCAGGAGCGCGAACAGCACCCAGGCGGTGAGGTCCGGATAGCGCCCGAAGAGCAGGTCCGGGACCTGGGCGAGCTTCACCCAGACCGGCAGGCGCAGGGTCGGCGAGCTCCGCATCCTCATTTCGTAGCCGCTGATCACGCCTGCCCGCGACTGCAGGACGGCGTAGGCCATCACCGCCGCCGTGGCGGCGACGCAGGGCACCAGGGCCGAGCCCCACAGCGCCAGGCGGCGCCATCCCGGCAGCCGGCAGAGGGCGAGCCAGCCGACCGTCCCGGCGTAGATCAGGAGGAATTGCAGGTGGACCGTGTAGAAGAGCAGCCCGAGCCCCGCCACCGCCAGCCAGGAGCCCGCCGAGAAGCGCCGGTCCAGCAGCCGGTCGGCCATCGCGGCCCCGCCCAGCACCAGTGGATAGGCGATCAGGTTGTCGACGAACCCCCAGAAGAACGTGTAGTTGTACGTCATCGCCAGCGCCAGAAGGGCATACGCCGCGGGCCGGCCCGTGCGGCGGCAGAGGGCCAGGGCGGCGGCGCCCACGCCGAGCAGCGACAGCGACAGCACCACCTTGCCGGCCGTCTCGATGGGCACCGCCCAGGCGAGCCCCGCCACCAGCAGCTTGAACAGCCCGTGCGGCGTCCAGAGCGCCAGCGTGTAGGTATCCTGGAAGTGCCGGACGGGGTCGCCGTACCAGCGCAGGATCGCCGCCAGCGCCAGTTGCTGCGGGTAGTCCACCATCGGCAGGTACGTCACCAGCCAGAGAGGCAGCACCCAGAGCGCCGCCAGCGCAAAGAGCAGGCCCTTCCTGGTCCTTCCCGCGGGGAGAGGATCGTCTGATGGATTCAGCTATCCAAACCCCTTCTCGTCCGCCGTCGGGCCGTAGAGCGAGGGGACGGGGATGTCGTTGAGCCGCAGATACACGGTCAGCTGGCCCCGGTGGTGGGCCAGGTGATTGAAGGCGCTGTCGCGGATCGCGACGTACCGCGTCTCTTCCAATACCACGTGGCCCTGGGCGAGCAGCCGCCAGGTCGTCGTCGTCAAGTGCTCGTCCGTGGCGGTGGCGAAGGCCTCCCGCGCCTGGGCCAGGGCCTTGTCGAACGCCTGCAGGAGCTCGGCGTTCGTGGCGTAGTCCCGTGTCTGGGCCTCCCCCGGCGCGCCAAGGTTCAGCTCATCCTGCGTGATGATGAGCGCGGCCCAGGACGGGATCGTCGCGACGAGCCCCGCCAGATAGCCCAGCGGCATCGATTTCTCATGGGGCTTCCAGTCGTTACGGCCCTCGGGGACCCGCTCCAGCGCGCGGCGCGTCCCGGCCGCTTCCCGTTCCAACTCGGCTAACAGCAACTCTGCGATCGTAGGCATGGTCTTTGACGCCTCCTTTCAGACAGGAAGCGGATTCTATGGCGGGCCGACCTCGCCTGGCGAGCGGTAAACGCGGCTTGGAGGCTAAATGTCACAGCCCAAGGATCAGACCCGCGACGTAGAGAGCCAACGCGAGCGTAACGCCCCGAAAAGGAACGCTGAACCAATAGAGCTTTGCCAACACGAAATAGCTGGCGAGGCAAATCAACCCCAGGATCGCCAAAAAACTGGGCATGACAAGCAGACTGGAGTGGACGAGCGCCAGATAGCCGTAGACGAGGCCGAACAGGATGGCGCCCAGGCTGTGGCTCGCATTGAAACCGACCCAAGCCCGCCACATGGTGATCTGCGAGGTCAGCACCGGCGAGACGACCTTGAGCCTTGCTTCCAAATCGGGGTCGCGAGGGCTGAACTTGTTGGTCGTAAAGGTGTAGAGGAGATGAATGAGGCCGAGCGTCAGGACGACGAGGGCGCTTGCTGCGATAAGAGCTTGGGCGAGCATCGTTCTCCTCGGTTTCTATGGCTGGTTCCAGCGTAAGGGGACGATACCACGGTGATCTCGCAGCCAGCGATCCCCTATCTCCTAAAAAATTAGTTGACACGCGCCGGCGGCGGGCGTATCGTCCTAAAAGATTAGGAGGTAGACGATGACCCGGAAGACCGCGGAGCCGTTGACACCCTTGGAGCTGGAGATCATGAAGGTGCTGTGGGAGACCGGGCCGGCCTCCGTGCAGACGGTCCAGGAAGGGCTCGCCGCCGAGCGGACGCTCGCCTACAACACGGTGCAGACGATGCTCAACGTCCTCCTCCGCAAGGGCAAGGTGAAACGGGAGATCCAGGGGCGAGCCTACCTCTACGAGCCGGTGGTGAGCCGGCCCCAGACGGCGAGGCTGGCGGTGAGCGACCTGGTGCACCGGATGTTCGACGGCTCGGCGGAAAGCCTGGTGCTGAGCCTCGTCGAGACGCGCCAGCTCACCCCGGAGAAGCTGGCCGAGCTCTCGAAGCTGCTGGACGAACCCGCAGGAACCGTCATGAAGAAGGGGAACCGTCATGAAGATTGACGCCCTCGTGCTCACCTTCCTGCTCAACGCGTTGTGGCTGACGCCGGCCGCCCTCGCCGCCGGGCTCCTCGGGGCCCGCCTCCTCCACCGGGCGCCGGCCCGCCAGCGCCACATCCTCTGGCTGGCCGTGGCCGCCGCCTGCGTGCTCCTGCCCGCCGCCAGCCTGCCGCGGCCGGACCGCGCCTCGGCGGCGGAGAATCGGCCCGCGGCGAAAGCCGCCGCCGCTGGAAACGGCGCCGCGTGGCTCGACTGGCTTCCCGAGGGCGGCCGGCGGCCGGCGGCGGTCCCGCCCATCGCGGGCTCGACCGTGCTGCTGGGCTACGGCCTCCTGCTGCTGGCCCGCGCGGTCCGCCTGGGGCTCACCTGGAGCCACACCAACGGGCTCGCCCGGCGAGCCTTGCCGCTGGAGGTGCCGGAGCCCGCGGCTCCCCTGGTCGCGCGCTGCCGGGAGATCCTCGGCATCGGAGCGGTGGACCTCCTGACCTCGAACGAGGTGACCGGGCCGGTGACGCTGGGGGCCCTGCGGCCGGCCATCCTCCTCCCGCCCGGATTCCTCGACGGCGCCTCTCCGGAGGAGGCGCTGTCGGCCCTCGGCCACGAGATGGCCCACGTGCGGCGCCGCGACTATGCCGTCAACCTCCTCTGCGAGGCGCTGCTGATTCCCGTCGCGTTCCATCCGGCGGTGCGCCTGGTGCGCCGCCGGCTCGCGGAAGCCCGGGAGATGGCCTGCGACGAGGCCGTCCTGGAGACGCTGATCGGGAGCCGGTCCTACGCCCGGTCCCTGCTCTCCCTGGCCGCCTCCATCGCCGGCCTCGACCGGCCTTCCTACACCCTGGGCGTTGCCGACGCCCACACTCTGGAGGTGCGTATGAAAAGGATTCTGGATGACGGTCCACGCATGGGTGCGCGGCGTGCGCGCATGGCACTGGGAGCGGCCCTGCTGCTGCTCGCCGGGATTGGAGCGGCCGGCTCGATCTTTTCGGTCGAAGCGTCGGTCGCGGCGGTCTCCACCGGCACGGGCGATCTGAAGCCCTTCGTGGGGAACTGGAGCGGCGACTGGCCGGCCGACAAGGAAGGCAAGAACCCGGGGCAGCGCGCCCTGGACCTGGAGGTCCGGCCGGGCGGCGAGATCCTGGCGACGTGGTACCGCTACGAGAAGGCGGCCGACGGCTCGATGAAGGCCGAGAAGAGGACGCGCCCGGTCGCCGGCTACGCGGTTGCGGGCAACACGCTGACTCTCAAGGTCCGGATCGAGGACTGGAAGGTCGGGGACAACCCGCCGGTCACCACCGAGATCAAGGAGTCGCTGGAGCTCCAGGGCCGTGACGCGGCCGTCTTCAAGGTGCTCTCGAACTCCTACTTCGAAGCCGCCAGGAAGCGCGGCGAGTCCGTCCCGCCGCCCCCGCCCCCGATCTGGATGAAACGCGCCTCCTGATCCGGCTCCAAGCCAGGATGGCAGCCGCGGGAGGGCCGGGGAGAAGTCCCCGGAAGGGGAAGGTGTGCCTGGAGGACGGGGGTGAAATTCGCCGACCGTTAGCGCATACTGTGGACCATAAACTAGGAGGTTCACAGATGAAACGGAACGCATGGATTCTCGTCCTCGTCCTCTCCTGCCTCTGCATGGCGGCCGTCGTCCCGCCCGCCGCCGCCGACGATCCGCCGCACGCCAGCTTCTATGGGGTTTGCGTGCCCCACCGCTGGTGTGCGGTGGATGCCGAAGCCTCCACCGACGACGGCTACATCACGAACTATCTCTGGAACTGGGGGGACGGCACGACGACGAACGGCACCAAGTCGGACCCGAGCCACATCTACGCCGCCGCGGGAACCTACACGATCACCCTGGTGATCACCGACAACGCCAATCAGACGGCGAGCTACCAGCTGCAGTTCCAGGTCCCGAACTGAGCCTCGCGCGGGCGGCTCCCTCCTGGGGGGCCGCCGCGCTTTCCACCAAGGGAAATCCGAGAAGAGAAAGGGGGTTGGAGCGGGAGACGGGATTCGAACCCGCGACCAACAGCTTGGAAGGCTGTGACTCTACCCCTGAGTTACTCCCGCGTATCAACTTGACAATCAAGACGGGAATGGTGGAGGCGGGAGGATTCGAACCTCCGTAGGGCGAAGCCCGGCAGATTTACAGTCTGCTGCCATTGTCCACTCGGCCACACCTCCAAAGAACTTCATCGCGCCGGATCGGGGTTGGAGCCGGCACCCGGATTTGAACCGGGGACCTACGGTTTACAAGACCGTAGCTCTACCCCTGAGCTATGCCGGCCAGGTCCCAGGCCCCAGAACTCCACCAGGCCACCCCGAATTCCAGGAGCCGGGAGAGTCTAGCGTCCCAACCTCCATCTGGCAAGCTTTGGCCTACCGGGAGCTCCGCTGCCGGACCGCGTCGTAGAGCACCGCGGCGGCGGCCGTGGCGATGTTGAGGGAATCGACGCGGCCGCGCATGGGCAGGCCGATCATGCGGTCGCAGAGCTGGCGGGTGCGGGAGCGCAGGCCCTTCTCCTCGCCGCCCAGGCAGAGCACGACCTTGCCCGTCAGGTCGACCTCCCAGGGGGGCTCGCCCTCGGCGTCCGTGCCGTAGACCCAGAAGCCCTGAGCCTTGAGGCGCTCGATCTCGGTCGCCGTGTTGGTGATGCGCTCGATTTCGAGCCACTCGGTGGCTCCGGCGGACGTCTTGGCCACCGTCGGCGAGACCGGCGCCGAGCCGCGGTCGCGGATCAGCACCTGGCCCACTCCGGCGCCCTCGCAGACGCGGAGCAGGGCCCCGAGGTTGCGCGGGTCCTGCACGTCTTCGAGCAGCACGATCAGCTCGGCGTCGCCGCCGGCCCGCGGCGCGGCCTCGGCCTCGCGCACCTCGGCGGCCATGCCGTTGTGCGCCGGCCCGGCGAGGTCGGCGAGCGCCCGCTCGGGCACCACCACGAAAGGCACCTGGTGACGCCGGCACGCCTCTTCGATCTCCTCCCGCCGCCGCCCCGTCCGGGAAGCGCTCACCAGCACGCGCACCACATCCTGCGGCCGGTGCCGCAGGACTTCGCGAACGGGATGGTAGCCGTAGAGGAACAGGAGGCTCAGACCTCCAGGATCTGCTGCTCTTTCTTCTGGAGGGCCGTGGTGATCTCGCCGATGTAGCGGTCGTGGAGCTTCTGGACGTCGTCGAGGCCCCGCCGCTCGTCGTCCTGGCTGATCTCCTTGTCCTTCTCCTTCTTCTTCAGCTTGTCGTTGCCCTCGCGCCGGGCCTGGCGAACGGCGTTCTTGGCGTGCTCGGCGATGTCGTGGGCCTTCTTGACGATCTCGCGCCGCCGGTCCTCGGTGAGGGAGGGGACGGGGATGCGGATGACCTTGCCGTCCGAGGAGGGGTTCAGCCCCAGGTCGGACTTCATGATCGCCCGCTCGATGGCCGGGCTCTGGCTCGGGTCGAAGGGCTGCGCCACGATCAGCGTCGCGTCGGACACCGAGAGGTTCGCCACCTGGTTCAGGGGCACCTGGCTGCCGTAGTAATCGACGGTGATGCCCTCGAGCAGCCCCAGGGAAGCGCGGCCGGTGCGCAGGTGCTTGAGCTCGTGGTGGAAGTGCTCCAGCGCGTGCTTCATGTGGGATTCGACTTCATTGAACACTTCTTTCATGTTCCCTCCTTTGAGACGCCGTCAGGCCCGGACAATGGAGCCGACCCGCTCGCCGCAGACGACACGGCGGATATTACCCGGAGTCATCAGGTCGAAGATGGCGATCGGGATGCCGTTGTCCCGGCAGAGGCTGATGGCCGCGGTATCCATGACCTTGAGGTCCTTCTCCAGGACCTCGAGGTAGGTTACCTCAGGCAGCATCACCGCCGTCGGATCTTTCTCCGGGTCGGCCGAATAGAGGCCGTCCACCTTGGTCGCCTTGAGCAGGATGTCGGCGTGGATCTCGTTGGCCCGCAGGGCCGCGGCGCTGTCGGTGGTGAAGTAGGGGTTGCCCGTGCCGGCGGCGAAGATGACGGCCCGGCCCTTCTCCAGGTGCCGGAGCGCCCGCCGCCGGATGAACGGCTCGGCGACCTCGCGGATGTCGATGGCCGTCTGCACCCGGGTGGGCACGCCCCGCTTCTCCAGGGCGTCCTGGAGGGCGAGGGCGTTGATCACCGTGGCGAGCATGCCCATGTAGTCGCCCGTCACCCGGTCGATCCCCCGGTGGCTGGCGGCCAGGCCGCGGATGATGTTGCCGCCGCCGACGACGATGGCGATCTCCACGTTCATGCCGTGGATCTCCCGCACCTCGTCGGCGATGGTCGCCACCACGGCCTCGTCGATGCCGAACGGCTGCGAGCCCATCAGGGCCTCGCCGGAGACCTTGAGGAGGATCCGGCGAAAGGCGGCCGTACCGGGCTTGCCAGCGTCCGGCTTGCCTTCGTCGGACTTGCCCGGATCCGACACTACTGACCCGCCTGGGCCGCGACTTCGGCCGCGAAGTCGTCCTGGCGCTTCTCGATGCCCTCGCCCAGCTTGAAGCGCGCGAAGCGCCGCACCTGGATGTTCTCGCCGATCTTGGCCACCTTCTCGGAGATGAGCTGGGCGACCGTCTGGTCGGGGTTCTTGACGAACGGCTGCTCGAGGAGCACGAACTCGGAGTAGTACTTCTCGATCTTGCCCGCGACGATCTTCTCCACCACGTTGGCCGGCTTGCCCGAGGCGAGAGCCTGGTCCCGGAAGATCGCCTGCTCGCGCTCCAGCAGGTCGGCCGTGACCTCCTCGCGGCGGACGACGCGCGGCTCGGCGGCGGCGATGTGCATCGCGATGTCGCGCACCAGCTCCTGGAACTGGTCCGTGCGGGCCACGAAGTCGGTCTCGCAGTTGACCTCCACCAGCACGCCGATCTTGCCGCCGGCGTGGATGTAGGAGGCGACGGCGCCCTCGGCCGTGATGCGGCCGGCCTTCTTGGCCGCGGCCGCCAGGCCCTTCTTGCGCAGCGTGTCCACCGCGGTTTCCATGTCGCCCTTGCTCTCGTTGAGGGCGTTCTTGCAGTCCATCATCCCGGCGCCCGTGCGCTCCCGGAGCTCCTTGACCATTTGAGCGGTGACTTCAGCCATGACAGCGTTCTCCTTGCGAACCGCGATAAAGCCGCGGATTTTTCTTTGAGGTCCGATCGAAAAAATGAGGTCCGATCAAAAAAGAGGCCAAACAAAAGAAAAGGTCAGATCGACGCGGGGTTCGACTGACCTGTTTCTCCACGCCGCCCGACTCCGAGAAGGAGTCCGGGCGGCGCGCCGTGTCGCGAAACGTAGGGCTTTCAGGCCGGAGCGGAGCTCGCCGCGGCGTCCTTGTCGAAGATGGGGGCGGCCATGCGCCCGTCCTTCGACCGGATCATCGAATCTTCTTCCAGCTTGCCGGCGCCGGCGAGATAAGCGTCCGCGAGGCGCGACGCGAACAGACGGATGGCCCGGATGGCGTCGTCGTTGCCGGGAATCGGGAAGTCGATCAGCTCCGGGTCGCAGTTCGTGTCGACGATCGCGATCACCGGGATGCCAAGCTTGTTGGCCTCGGAGACGGCGATGTACTCCTTCTTCGGATCGACCACGAACAGCGCGTCCGGCAGCTCGCCCATGTCGCGGATCCCCTCGAGGTTCTTCGACATCTTCTCCCGCTCGCGCTCCAGCCGCAGCTTCTCTTTCTTGGTCAGCGGGCTGTTCTCGTCGTTGAGCCGGGACTCGATCTCCTTCAGACGCTGGATCGAGGTGCGGAGCGTGACGAAGTTGGTCAGCGTGCCGCCGAGCCAGCGGTTCGTGACGGAGAACTCGCCGCAGCGGGTCGCCTCCTCCGCGATCGCTTCCTGGGCCTGCCGCTTGGTGCCGACGAACAGGATGCGCTTGCCATCGGCGGCGAGCTGCTGCACGAACTCAGCGACCTGGTTGAACAGCTTGAGCGTCTTCTGCAGGTCAATGATGTAGATCCCATTACGCTTGCCGAAGATATAGGGCTTCATCTTCGGGTTCCAACGCCGGGTCTGGTGTCCGAAGTGGACACCGGCCTCCAGCAGCTCCTTCATCGTGACTTCTACCAAGGATCTCTCCCTTCTGACCTTAACGCTTGCTGAACTGGAACCGAGCGCGGGCGCCCTTCTGACCGTACTTCTTGCGTTCCTTCTTGCGAGGATCGCGGGTCAGGAAGCCGGCCGACTTCAAGCGGTCGCGCAGCTCAATGTTGTAAACGAGCAGGGCGCGCGAGATGCCGTGCCGGATCGCACCGGCCTGGCCCGCGCTGCCGCCCCCCGCGACCCGGACGAAGATGTCGAACTTCTCGACCGTCTCCGTGAGCTGCAGGGGCTGCTTGATGACCATCTTCAGGACTTCGTTCGGAAAGTAGCCGTCGAGATTGCGACCGTTGATCTGCATCTCGCCCGCACCCGGCCGCAGGTACACGCGGGCCGAAGCCGTCTTGCGGCGCCCGGTGCCGTAATATTGAGTCTGATTCACTCGATCTCTCCTTGACTTGATCCGACCCGCTACAGGGCGGCGGCGACGTCGAAGCTCTCGGGCTTCTGCGCCTGGTGCGGATGCTCGGTGCCGGCGTAGACCTTCAGCTTGCGGAGCTGCTGGCGGCCGAGACGGTTCTTGGGGAGCATGCCCCAGACCGCGTCCTCGACCATCTTCGTGGGCCGGCGCTGGCGCCGCTTGGCCGCCGACTCCGCGCGGATGCCGCCCGGATACCTCGTGTGGTGGTAATAGATCTTCTGCTCTTCCTTGCGCCCGGTGAGCACGGCCTTCTCGGCGTTGATGACGATGACGAAGTCACCCGTGTCGATGTGCGTGGCGTAGGTAGGCTTGTGCTTGCCCGTCAGCAGACGGGCCGCGAGCGAGGACAGCCGACCCAGGGGTATCCCCGCGGCATCCAGCACGTGCCAGCGATGCTCGATTTCGGCGAGCTTCGGGCTGTAGGTCTTCTTCAGCATCTTCAATCTCTCCAGGTCAACTCGGGCTGGGAAAACTGCCTCGACGCGCCGCCACGGTATCCGCGGATAGCCATCTTCGCGGCGCAAAGGACCCACATGGTAGGCCGCAGGGCAGGGAATGTCAAGAGGACAGGAAACTACTTCTGCCGCGGGAAAAGATCGGCAACCGCCAGCTCGAAGCCGGAGAGGACCGCGGAGTGGACTCTGTCCCCCTCACCGCCCCGGCAGAGCTCAGTATACCCTTTTCCCTTCTCCAGGGTATAGACCACGACCGTCCGGGCCCTGGGATCGACCAGCCAGTACTCGGGGACACCGGCATCCAGATAGGCCTGGAGCTTGACGGTCTGGTCACGGCGTCGGGTCCCGGGAGAGAGGATCTCGGCCAGGAGATCCGGCACGCCCTCGTAGTGCCCCAAATCCCAACGGGGCCCATTCCCCTTCCGGAAGAACATGACGTCGGGCTCCACCGGAGTGGCGATGCCACGCGGAAGCTTGACGGCGAGAGGAGCCGCCAGAACGAGGCCAAGATCTTTCCTGCGCACGAAATCCGAGAGCTGGAAAGCGACCTCGAACGACGAGAACTGATGCTCGGGCACCGGCGGCGGCGTCACGTAGAGGTGCCCTCGGAGGACCTCATAGCGGTTGCCATCGTCGGGAAGACGCAGATAGTCCTCGTACGTCCACCGCCCCTGGATGGGCCAATTCGCTCCGTCCTTCTTCCTGGAAACTGTCCTGGGGATCGCCGGCTCGGTCATCGATGACCTCCTCATAGCTCGCGCCGGATTCAGGCTACGCGCCCTCGATGAGACCGTCAACTGGGGCCGTCCGCAGCCCCATCCTCGATCTCTAATCGCGAAACATGGTAACGCCTGTACCGTCCGTGCGCAACGTCCGCAACGGCGTGGAGAGCCTCCGCCATCCGGGATACACTTTCCCCGATGGCTGAGACGACGACCGTTCCCCTCGACAAGTCCGGGGCCGCCATTCGCGACATGTTCGCGGGCGTGGCGCCCCGGTACGACCTGCTCAATCACCTGCTGTCCGCCAACCTGGACATGGTCTGGCGGCGCAAGGCGGCGGCGGCCCTCGATCTGCCCCCGGGCGCCGAGGTGCTCGACCTCTGCTGCGGCACGGGCGACCAGGCCACGGCCCTGCGGCGGCGGGGCGCCCGCGTCGCGGCGGCCGATTTCTGCGTGCCGATGCTGGCGATCGCCCGGCGGAAGTTCGCGAAGATCGCCGCGCCCCGGCCGGGAGCGCTCGCCGCCGACGCGCTCGCCCTCCCCTTCCCCGCCCGGCGCTTCCGCGGCGCCACCGTCTCCTTCGGCCTGCGCAACGTCGCCGACCTGGGAGCGGCCCTGCGCCAGCTCGCCGGGGTGCTGCGGCCCGGCGGCAAGCTGGTCGTGCTGGAGTGCGCCATCCCCAAGTGGCAGCCCCTCAAGGGGCTCTACCTCTTCTACTTCCTGCGCCTGCTGCCCTGGCTCGGCCGGCTGCTCTCGCCCCAGGGCTCGGCCTATACCTATCTGCCCACCTCGGTGCTCAGCTTCCCGCAACGGCAGGAGTTCCTCGACCTCATGGCCGCGGCCGGTTTCACCAGCCTCGCCTGGGAGGACCTCTCCGGCGGCACCGTCTGCATCTACCAGGGAAGGATCCCCGAATGACGGATCTCCAAATAGGCAACCTGCTCGACGGCAAGGCGACGGCGGCCGACATCCGCGCCGAGGTGGCCGCCGGCGTCCGCCAACTGGCCGAATCCGGCGCCCGCCTGCCGCAGCTCGTCGCCGTGCTGGTGGGCGAGGACACGGCGTCCCAGGCCTACGTCGGGAGCAAGACGCGGGGCTGCGCCGAGGTCGGCATGCTGGGCCAGACCTTGCGCCTCCCCTCGACGACCTCGGAGGCCGAGCTGCTGGCCGTCATCGACCGCCTGAACGGCGACGACGCCGTGGACGGCATCCTGGTCCAGCTCCCCCTGCCCCGCCAGATCACCGAGAAGCGCGTCCTCGACCGCGTCTCCGCCGACAAGGATGTCGACGGCTTCCACCCCATCAACGTCGGCCGCCTGTGGCTGGACGAGGAGGGCTTCACGCCCGCGACGCCCACCGGCGTCGTCGCCCTGCTCAAGAGGAACGGCATCGCCCTGAGCGGCCGGCACGCGGTGATCGTGGGCCGCAGCGCCATCGTCGGCAAGCCCATGGCCGGGCTGCTGCTGCGCGAGAACTGCACCGTCACGGTGTGCCACTCGCGCACCGCCGACCTCGCCGCGAAGACCCGCGAGGCCGACATCCTGGTGGCCGCCATCGGCCGCCCCGCCCTCCTCGGGCCGGACCACGTGCGCGACGGCGCGGTGGTGGTGGACGTGGGCATGAACCGCCTCTCCGACGCCGCCGAGACCGAGCGACTGTTTCCCGGCGACGAGGGCCGGCGCCAGCAGGTCGCGGCCAAGGGCTACACCCTGGTCGGCGACGTCGACTTCACCCGCGTCGCCGCCAAGGCCTCCGCGATCACCCCCGTACCCGGCGGCGTCGGCCCGCTGACCGTCGCCATGGTCCTCTTCAACACCCTGAAGGCCGCCCGGCGCCGGCAAGGGCTTCCCCCGCTGCCATGAGCGCCCCATGAGTGCCCTCCGCGTCGGCCTGACCGGCGGCCTCGCCAGCGGCAAGTCGACCGTGGCCGGCTGGCTGCGCGACGAGGGCTTCGAGGTGATCGACGCGGACCGCCTCGTGGCGGAGCTCCATCAGCCGGGCGGCGAGGGGGCCGCGGCGGTGCGCGCCCTCTTCGGACCCGAGAAGCTGGACGCGCGGGGCGCCGTGGACCACGCCAAGGTCGCGGCCCGCGTCTTCCGCGACCCGGAGGCGCGCTTTGCCCTGGAGGCCGCCATCCATCCCCTGGTACGGCGCCGCTTCGAGGAGATCGCGGACAAAGCCCAGGGGATCGTCATCCTGGAAGCCACGCTGCTGGTGGAGGCGGGCTACGCTCCGGGGTTCGACCTCGTCGTCACCGTCGAAGCCCCCTGCGAGCTGCGTCTCCAGCGCGCCGTCGAGCGCGGCATGGACGAAGCCGCCGCCCGCGCCCGCCTCCTCGCCCAGGGCGACGGCGAGAAGCGGCGGAACGCCGCCCAGCGAGCGATCGACAACTCCGGCGACGTCGGCTATCTCCGCCACCAGGTGGACGAGCTCATCGGGGAATTGCGCCGTCTGGCGGCGGAACGCCGCCCTTGAGCTGCCGGAAGAGCTCTTCGGCAGCCTCACGGGCAGGATTCGCCAACTGAATCTGAAGATCCTGTGTATCCAGGAGCTCGCCGAATCGTCTGGCCGCGAGATTGGCCGACTCTTTGAAGGCAAAGACCCCGCGAAGGGTTGCGACCTCCGCTTCAGTGCCCACTCCTCGAATGACCAGAACGATTCGCTTTTGAAGCCACTCCTGATCCGTCGTTACGCCCGCGTACACGAGAAGCGGCAGGACCGCGGCGCCGTAATGCCGCTGGAGTATGGGGGCCGCCGCGAGCATGTCGAAAAGGGACTTGTGCTCATTCGAAGCCGCCTCACTCCAATTGAAAGCCAGAGCGCGGATCAAGAGAACCGCGGCGTCAAGCCTCTTGGTCGAACCTGCCCGCTCCAGGAGAACGACGACCGCCGGCGTCACCTCCGCGGGCTTCTTGGGGGTCACCGACTCCAATAGGGCCAGTCCTTGCGCCGGGTCTTCCTTTGCGGAAACCGTGAGCACGAGCGGATCGATAGCGATCCTGAACACCTTGATCAGATCGGAATTCTTTGCATCGAATTCCTCGAGAGTCGCAGGGGTGTCGTGCCACTTCGCCGCGCGAGTGAGGAGATATCGCCGCGTCTCGACGGACACGCCATACCGCAGGAAGGCAAGAGTCTTGGTGAAAGTTTCGCCCAGAGTCCGCCGCACTTTCTCCAGAGACGCTTCGTCCTTCTCACTCCAGGACTTCCCAGCCACCAGCCATTCCATGTCGAGGTCAACGGATTCGAGCCGGTTCTCCACCGCGGCATAGACATCGTATGGAGTCTTACCTCCTCGAAGCTGCAGCAGGATCTCGGCGCTCTCCCAGATCGACAGGGTTTCGGAGATCGCGGCGAGCTGCCAGGCCGGCTCCATGGAAGAACGGGACTTCGCTCCCTCAAGATCCTTTCGTACCTCCGCGAGCCGGTCATCGATCAACTTGCGGAAGCCTGCGCGCCCTTCGTCCACCTTATCGGTGTCGTAGAGAGCCAGGAGATCCTCCTCAGGCGACACCGGATCCGTGGCCCACGCACAGCCCGCGGAACAGGACAGGAGCAGGAAGCCGATCAAGGCCGATCGACGCCAAATCGCCGCGACGCTGGCGGTCTCAGTCCGCATTTCTCATTCTCCTACCGGTGTGGGATTGCCCGCCCACCTTACCTCAAGCAGGAACATGGGGTCTAATGAAGCGATGAGATCCCCCTTCGTCCTCGTCACCGGCAACGCCGGCAAGATCGCCGAGGCCCGGCTCGCCGTCGGGGCGGACCTGGAGGCGGTCGAGGTGGATCTGCCCGAGATCCAGTCTCTCGACTACCGCGAGGTGCTGCGCGGCAAGGCGGACGAAGCCTGGCGGCAGGTCGGCCGTCCCCTCGTCGTCGAGGAAGCGGGCCTCGACCTAGCCGCCCTGAACGGCTTCCCCGGTCCCCTGGTCAAGTGGATGCTGCGGGCGGTGGGCGCCGAAGGGCTGGCGCGGACGGCGGCCGCCCTGGGGGACGTGCGGGCCGCCGCGCGCTGCTTCCTTCTCTATAAGGATGGGGACCGCGAGGTCGTGGCGGAGGGCCGGACCGAAGGCACGCTCGTCCTCCCCGGACGGGGCGCCCACGGCTTCGGTTGGGACCCGGTGTTCCTGCCGGACGGCTCCGCCCTGACCTTCGCGGAGCTGACCGGCGCCGAGAAGGGGGCCGTCAGCCATCGCGGCAAGGCCTGGCGGGACCTTGCCGAGCGGCTCAGCCTTTAGCGGCTGATATGCCGCGAGCTTGCCTTGGCGAGCCACCCGCCCCGGCGGATATACCGCGTACCCCCGTAGATATACCGCCTACCCGGAAAGATATACCGCATACCCCCCGGGATATGCCGCGTGCCCCGGTGGATATAACGCGTGCCTGGCCAGATCTGCCGCGTACCCGGGAAGATCTACCGCGTACCCCTCGGGAGATGCCGCTTACCCCGGCGGATATACCGCGTGCCCCGAAAGATATGCCGCGTACCCTCGGGGGAATGCCGCTAGTCAAGCGATAAATGCCGCGTGCCCCGGCGGATATACCGCGAGTTCCTGGGTCTTTGCCGCCTGTCCAGCCCAAGATGCCGCGAAAAGCTCCGGGGGCGTGCGCCGGAGAGATGCCTAGACCGCCACTCCCGCCATCAGCCACAGCATGACCGCCTTCTGGACGTGCAGGCGGTTCTCCGCCTCGTCGAAGATGCGGCTCTGGGGGCCGTCGCAGACCTCGGCGGAGACTTCCTCGCCGCGGTGGGCGGGCAGGCAGTGGAGAAAGACGGCCTCCGGACGGGCGTGCGACATCAGATCCTGGTCCACGATGAAGCCGTGGAAGTCCTTGAGGCGCTGCTGGGCTTCCGCCTCCTGCCCCATCGACGCCCAGACGTCGGTGTAGACGGCCGAGGCGCCGTCGACGGCCTCCTTGGGATCGTTGGTCAGCGTCACCTTCGTGCCGGCCGCCGCGGCGTCCTGCCGGACCAGATCGGCGTAGTGCGGCTTGACCTCGTAGCCCTTGGGCGAGGCGATGGCGACGTCCATCCCCACCTTGGTGGCGCCGAACATCAGCGAGTGGGCCATGTTGTTGCCGTCGCCCACGTAGGCCAGCTTGCGCCCCTTGAGCGCCTCGAGACCGCCGAAGACCTCGGAGAGGGTGAAGTAGTCGGTGAGCCCCTGGCAGGGATGAAGGTCGTCCGTCAGGCCGTTGATGACGGGGATCGAGCCGTACTTCGCGAGGTCCGTCACCGTCTGGTGGGCGAAGGTGCGGGCCATGATGCCGTCGACGTAGCGCGAGAGCACCTGCGCCGTGTCGGAGATCGGCTCGCCGCGGCCGAGCTGGATGTCGCGGCTGGAGAGGAAGAGCGCGTGCCCGCCCATCTGGGCCATGCCCACCTCGAAGCTCACCCGGGTGCGGGTGGAGGACTTCTCGAAGATCATGCCCAGGGTCTTCCTGTGCATGTGGTTCTCGTACTTGCCGGGATTGGCCTTGACGTCGGCGGCGAGCCGGAAGAGGCCGGCCACCTCCGCGGCGGTGAGGTCGTGGATCGAGATCAGGTGACGGGGCATGGAATCTCCTCGGACTGGAAAACGGATAGAGGCAAAACGGGATCAGTAAATTGGGATCAACCTCAGAGCGGGTCCCGTTCGAGCGGCATGGTCATGCAGCGGGGACCGCCGCGGGCCCGCGACAGCTCGTTGGAAGACAGAGAGACCACCGCCGGCCCGCCCGTCAGCAGGTCGTGCTTGCCGGCGGCCACCTCCTCGTCGGGGAGAACCCGCCAGCCCCGCCGCGCCAGCTCGTCGAGGGTCTTGCGGTTGCGGCGGTAGAGGAAGATCAGTCCCGGCGCCACGGCGAAGGCGTTGGCGCCGTCGGTCCACTGCTCGCGCTGCTGGTCGATCGCCTCGTTGGCGCCGCCGCAGGGCAGGACGTCGAGGTCCATCCCGAAGTCCGCCAGCGCCCGCAGCAGCGAGGGGCGGACGGTGAACGTCAGCTCCTTGGCGTAGAGGTCGACCGAGTAGACGTGGGCCGACTCCGGCCCGCCCGGCCGGATCACCGGCAGGTAGGCCAGGCAGAGGTTGTGGTCGATGACGGTGAAGACCGTGTCGAGGTGCATGTAGGAGCGCCGGCGCGGCAGCTCGACCATGATCAGGTGGCGGAAGGGGGTCTCCTCCAGCCGCAGGTACTCGGCCAGCACCTCGATCCCCCGCCGGTTGGTCCGCTCGGAGAGGCCGACGAGGATCACCTCCGGGCTCACCACCAGCACGTCTCCCCCCTCCAGGTTGGGATAGGGGAAGTGCGGGTTGTGATGGGGGGCGCCCGAGGGCGGCACGTCGATCTCGAAGAGCGCCGAGTGGCCCGCGAGCGCCGGATGGTGCTCGAACAGGGTCCTGGCGAGGAGCGGCTCGCGCTCCCGGGCGCCGGTCGCCATCGAGGAGACGACCACGCGGTTGCCCATCACCACCTGGGGATCGCGCTGGAAGAAGTAGTTCGGCAGCGGGTCCAGCTCGAAGAACTGCGGCCAGCCGGCACCCACCGACTCGGCCGAAGAGCGGATGCCCTCGATCAGGGCCGAGGCCAGCTCGCGCGGCGTCAGCTCGTCGAGGCGCCGCACGAGGCTGAAGGCGGCCCCGTACTCGGCCTCGAGCTCGTCGAGGAGCTGCTTGCGGGGGCCCTCGCCCGCCAGCACGTCCGCCAGCAGGTCCTGGACGTCCAGCGTCTCGACCCCGGCCTGGCGCAGCACCGTGGTGAACAGGTCGTGCTCCTCGCGGGCCTCGTCGCCGTCGAGGATGTCGTCGAAGAGGAGGCTCTCCATCATGGCGGGAACCATCCGGTCGATCTCGCGCCCCGGTTGGTGGACCAGGACACGGCGCAGGCGTCCTATTTCGGAATCAACTCGTATCGGCATAGAACCTCGAAGAGGGGTGCGCACCCGTGGGGGCGCGGTGGGGGCGGATTGTAGCAGAGCCGTGAAAAGTGCCCTGGGATACAATCCCGCCCGGCCATGCTCTCCGACACCCCACAGAACCCGCTGTACGAACGCTACGCCTCGCCGGAGATGGCGAGGATCTTCTCCTCACGCCACCGGTTCCTCACCTGGCGGCGGCTCTGGATCTCCCTCGCCGAGTGCGAGCGCGAGCTGGGGCTGCCGATCAGCGCCGAGCAGATCGACGCCCTGCGGAAGGTCGCGGACGACGTCGACCTCGAGCGGGTGGCGGAGCTCGAGCGGCGCACCCGCCACGACGTGGTGGCCCACATCCGCCACTACGCCGAGCAGGCCGACCGCGTGCGGGAGGGCGCCGGCGGCATCCTCCACCTGGGCGCGACCAGCGCCTTCATCACCGACAACACGGACGTCCTGCTGATGCGGGACGCCCTGGAGCTGCTCGCCGGCCGCCTCGCCGCGACCGCCCGCGAGCTGGCCGCCTTCGCCCGCCGGACGCGCGCCACGCCGACCCTGGCCTACACCCACTTCCAGCCGGCCCAGCTCACCACCGTCGGCAAGCGGGCCTGCCTGTGGCTGCAGGACTTCCTGATGGACCTGGCGGAGATCCGCCACCGGCTGGCGACCCTGCGCTGCCGCGGGGTGAAGGGGACGACCGGCACGCAGGCCTCCTTCCTCACGCTCTTCCAGGGCGACGGCGCCAAGGTGCGCGAGCTCGACCGCCTGTTCGCCCGCAAGATCGGCTTCGCCGAGAGCTTCCCCGTCACCGGCCAGACCTACTCCCGCAAGCAGGACAGCCAGGTGCTCCAGACCCTCGCCGGCATCGCCGAGACCTGCCACAAGTACGGCACGGACCTGCGGCTGCTCCAGGGCGTGGGCGAGCTCTCGGAGCCGTTCGACGCCGAGCAGGTGGGCTCCTCCGCCATGGCCTACAAGCGCAACCCGGTGCGCGCCGAGCGGATGTGCGGCCTCGCCCGCCGGCTGATCACCGACAGCCTGAACGGCCCCCTGAACGCCGCCACCCAGTGGCTCGAGCGGAGCCTGGACGACTCGGCGAACCGGCGGCTGGTGATCCCCGACTCCTTCCTGGGCGCCGACGCCATCCTGGGCCTCGCCGCCCACATCTCGGCCGGCCTCGTGGTGCGGGAGTCGACGGTCGCCGCCCGGGTGGCGCGCGAGCTTCCCTTCATGGCCACGGAGACCCTGCTGATGGAGGCCGCGCTGCGCGGCGGCGACCGCCAGCACCTGCACGAGCGCATCCGCGGCTACAGTTTGGACGCCCAGAGCACTCTGGAGAGCAAGGGAGGAGAGAATCCCTTGATCGACCTGATCGTGGGCGATCCCGACTTCCGGCTGACGCGCGAGGAAGTCGAGCCCTGGCTCGATCCCGTCGCCTTTACCGGACGGTCGGCCGAACAGGTGGATGATTTTCTGGACGAGGTCGTGGCGCCCGCCCTGGAAGGGGCCGAGACGGCCGCCGTCTCGGCGCCGCGGGTCTAGGCGCCCGGAAATGCTTGAAGTAACTGAAAATAAAGGACGGAGGGAGGGATAGAAGAGGCGAAAATTGCAGTGTGGTAATATGTCCTTCAAGCGCAAGCCGTTCCGGCGCTATTGGACCCCCGAGCTCTCACGAAGATGGCTCTAACCACCTTACGGAGAACCCAAGCCCATGCGCGAAGGGATTTCTTTTCGGCTCGTCGCCGTTGTTACGTCTCGTAACGTTGTACTGCTCGGCGCAGTCCTTCTCTGCCAGCTTCTGGCGGTGGGCTGCTCCAACAACCGCAAGCCCTCCGGCCCGACCTCGCTAGGCGTGCCCATCGAGCGGGGGGTGGCTTCCTGGTACGGCCCCCGGTTTCATGGCCGGAAAACCGCCAGCGGCGAGCGCTACAACATGAACGATCTCACCGCCGCCCACCCCTCACTCCCCTTCGGCACGAAGCTGGGTGTACGCAATACTCGTACCGGCCGCGAGGTGGTGGTGCGGGTCAACGACCGCGGGCCTTTCGCGAAGAACCGGGTCATCGACCTGTCGTTCGCCGCCGCCCGTGAAGTCGGCGTCGTGGGTCCCGGCACGGCCAGCGTGGAGCTGTACCTGGTGCCGGCGGCCGGCGCGCCGCCGCGCTACACGGTGCAGGTCGGCGCCTTCAGCGAGCCCGAACGGGCCGTCGTCCTGCAGCGCGAGGTGGCCCGGCTCTACCCCGAAGCCGTCGTGGACTCCGACGGCACCTGGAACCGCGTCCAGATCGGCGCCTTCGACCACCGCGAGGAGGCCGAATCGCTGCGCCGCGAGCTGACGGTGATCGGGCTGACTTCGGTCGTCGTGTCCGCCCGGTAGTCCGCCTTGTAAATTGGCGGAATCCTCCGGTGCGCCTGCCTGTTGTAAGAACAGGCAAGCCAGCTAAACGTTCCTCGAAGGAGGCGCCATGACCCGAGAAAAGCTTCTCGTGCGTACGACCGTCGCCCGCCCGGAAAAGTCCCGGCGCCGGGGCACGGCGTTCGTCTGGATGTCCTCCCTGGCTTTCGTGACCTACCTGGGGGTCGCCGTGGCGGCCGGCCGGCAGGACTTCCGGAATCCGGGCGCCGTCCTGCCCGAGGACTCGGCGACCATCACCTCGGGGGCCCGGCCCTCGAAGTCGCACTGGATCGACCTGCGGTGGGGCTCGGCCCTTCAGGGGCAGGCCTCCTGGTACGGCGCCGATTTCCAGGGCTCCCCCACCGCCAGCGGCGAGCCTTTCGACATGAACGGCCTGACCGCCGCTCACCGCAGCCTGCCCCTGGGCAGCCGCGCCCTCGTCCGCAACCTGGAGAACGACCGCACGGTCGTCGTCCGGATCAACGACCGGGGTCCCTTCCACCGGGGCCGGGTGCTCGACCTCTCCTACGGCGCCGCCCGCGAGATCGGCATGGATCGGACCGGCTCGGCGCGGGTCGAGATCACCCCGCTCTAGCAACTAACTCCCGTCGATACAGATAGGACGGCCTCTGTAGGGTGCGCTGTGCGCACCACAGCCGCCCTTTGTGCGCACAGCGCACCCTACAAGCCAGTTACGGCACCCATGCGTAGCCGAGCTTCAGGAAGAAGCTCCGGTCGGTCCGCGTCAGGTCGATCCTCTGGTCGCCGATGGCGTTGTCGGAGTAGCCCACGAAGAGCACCGTCTGGGGGTTCAGCTTGTACGAGAAGAGGAGCTGGCTGAACAGCCTCTCCGTGCTCTCGTCGACCGCGACCGCGTAGAGGGACGGATCGCGCTGGACGTCGGTGTACTGGAAGACGGCCCGGACGAAGGTGCGCACGTTGAGCTGGTAGACCGTGGAAAACTGCGTCAGGTTCGCCGTGAAGAGGTTCCCGCCCTCGACGTCGAGCTGCTGGAAGACGTGGGAGAGCCGGGTGCGCAGGTGGAGCCCGAAGTTGTAGCGCACGGCCGGCTCGAGCTGCACGAGATCTCCGGGCTGGGTGTTGACGAAGTCGATCTCGTCGGAGAGGCCGACGAAGAGGCTCAGGGAGACGTCGCCGGTCGGCTGGGCTTCGATGAAGGTATTGGAGAACTTCTCGTCGAAGGTCACGCCGTTGAAGCTCCGCTCGCGCTGGCCCACGTCCACGGAGAGGAAGGACTGCCGGGGACCGTTGAATTCGGCGATCACCTCGAATTCCTCCTCCAGGAGCTGCCCCCGCTGGTCCTCGCGGCGGTCCCAGTCGCCGCCCAGGCTGGCGCGGGTGACTCCACGCCAGTTGCCGTTCCAGACCCGACCCAGCCCCGCCAGCATGAAGGTGTAGTCGACCCGCGGCAGGAAGCCCATGTCGGCGCGGAAGTCCCGCCCGACGTCCTCGTACCTCGCGTAGCCGAACCAGTCGCGGGAATCGTGGTTGTAGGCGACCTGCCAGGCCTCGTCCTCCAGAGTCCCGGCGGGCTGGCTGAAGCCCTCGATGATCGCCAGGGGGTACTCGGTCCGGGAGCTCAGGAACTGGCCGCGGAACCTGTCCGAATCGCCGAGCCGGTAGCTGCCGTCGACCCCCGCGACGTGGTTCAGGTAGTCCTCGCTTTCGCCCCTGCCTTTGCCTTCGCGGCCGGTAAACAGGACGCCCACGGCGGACGAGGCCCCGAAGTCCCGCCGGTAGCGCAGGACGGCGTCGGAGGTCTCCAAGCCGAGCAGCGAGGCGGACGCCGAGCCGTTGCTCCCCGGAAGGAGCAGGTTGGTGCGGTCGTCCTGGGCGGCGAAGACGCCGACCGCGTTCTTCCCCTCCTTGCCGGTCAGCTTGAGGCCCCAGGCGGGGTCGGCCACGTTGCGGGTGAAGACCGCGTCGAACGGCGTGGCGAAGAAGTCCGCCCCCTCGAGAAAGAAGGGGCGCTTCTCGGGGAAGAAGAGGGCGAACTGGGTGTTGACGTCGAGCTGGGCGGCGTCGGCCTCGACCTGGGAGAAGTCGGGGTTGATGGCGGCGTTGAGGGTGAGGTTCGGCGTGATCCCCCACTTGGCCGTCAGGCCCAGGTCGGACTCGAGCTTGCCCTCGTCGAACGGGCCGAGCTGGCCGGCGACGTCCTGGCGCCGGTCGGTGCGGCCGGCCGTCACGGTGGGCGCGATCTCGACGTTGCGCCCCGGCGTGATGCCGGAGAAGCCGGTCATCTTCGAGGCCTGGCAGAGGTAGCAGTTGACGTTGCGGTCCAGGGGATGGCTGGAGATCCGGGCGCGCTGGCTGCGGGGGTGGAAGCGCAGGGCGTCGAAGCCCCACGTCTGCTCCCCCTCGGTGCGCGGGAACCGCAGCGAGCTCAAGGGGATGGCGATCTCGACGGCGAAGCCGTCCGCCGTGATCTTGCCGGCCGAGCTCCAGATGGCGTCCCAGGAGGCGTCCTCGTTGCCGCTCAGGTCGTCGATGAACATGTCCATCTGCACCCCGAGAGGATTGACGAAGAACTCGAAGGCCCGGCGCTCGTCGTTGAAGGTGTCGAGGACGATGCCCACGAAGTCGTCGTTGAAGGCGTCGTCGCGGTCCGAGAGGTGGGCGCGGATGGCCGACGGGTCGGGGTCCTGGGCGCGGAAGGCCACGTAGAGATGGCCGTCGTCGTAGGCGAGGAGCATGTCGGTCTTGACGCTGGGCGGCGTGTTCTCGCCGGGCCGGGTCTCGTACTTCAACTCGACCACCGACGCCGTCTGCCAGGCGGCGTCGTCGAGCACGCCGTCGACCTTGATCTCCGAGGCGGCCCGGCCGACCTTGTGGACCGGGCGCTCGGCTCCCGATACCGCGATGGGCGACGCGAGCGCGAGCAGCGCACAGCCGATTCCCCTCAACCATCCCTTCATCAACATCATCCCTCCTCCTTACTACTGGGGTAGTACGATCAATCGACGCTTTTAGTTGCAGCCAGCCCGTCCACTTAGACGCGCGGGTACCGGCAACGGTTTGGCGGTCCAGCGGCTAACCTCTCGGTGGACGCCTCGTCTAAGCCATCGAAATGGAACGCACCGAGACCAGCGTGGTGGAGCGAGCCCGGGAGGGCGACGCCGAAGCTTTCCGGGAGCTGGTGGAGGCCTACAGCCCGAAGCTGTTCCGCCTCGCCTTCCGGATCACCGGCGACGAGCAGACCGCCGAGGACGCCGTCCAGGAGACGTTCCTGCGGGCCTACCGGTCGCTCGGCCGCTTCGACGCCCGCTCCCAGTTCGGCACCTGGCTCCACCGGATCGCCGTCAACGCGGCCCTGGAGCTGGTGCGCAAGCAGCAGCGGCACCGCTCCCCCCGTTCCCATCACCAGGAAGAAGAGCAGCCTCTCCCCTCCCCCGATCCGGGCCCCGACCGCATCGCCCTCGGCCTGGAAGTGGAGCGGGCCGTGCGCTCGGCGCTCGGCGACCTCTCCCCCATGGAGCGGACGGCATTCGTGCTCCGCCACTTCGAGGGGCGCTCCATCGCCGAGATCTGCGACCAGCTCGGTCTGGGGGCCAGCGCCGGCAAGCAGGCGGTCTTCCGGGCCGTCAAGAAGCTGCGCCGCGTGCTGGAGCCCCTCGTTCAGAGACAGGAAGTGAGGCCATGAAAGATCCCTTGGACGACGACGACATGATTCTTTATCTATACGGCGAGGCCGACGACCCCGAGGCCATCCAGCGGGAGATCGACGCCTCCCCAGAGCTGCGCGAGCGCTACGAGGCCCTGCGGCAGGTGCTGAACACGGTAGATAACGCCGTGCCCGTCCCCGAGCGGGGAGAGGGTTATGGCGCCGAGGTCTGGGCGCGGCTCCAGCCCCGGCTCGCCGGGGAGCGACGGCCGGGCCGTGTCGTCCCATTTCCCTCCCGGTTCCGCTGGCAGGCGGCGGTCTGGGCCGCGGCGGCCCTGATCCTGCTCGCCGTCGGCTTCGGCCTCGGCCGCCTGTCCACGCCGGCGGCCCTTCCCGCCCAGGCCCGGGACCGCATCCTGCTCGCCACCGTGGCGGCCCATCTCGACCGCTCCGAGCGGTTGCTCACGGAGGTCGCCAACGGCCCGGGCAGCTCCGTCGACCTCTCGGCGGAAAGCGCCTGGGCGCGCGACCTCCTCGCCGCCAACCGCCTCTACCGCCAGTCGGCCCGCCAGGCCGGGAAGCAGCGGCTGGCCGGCCTGCTCGACGAGATCGAGCCGTTCCTCCTCGACCTCGCCCACGCCTCGGACGAGCCGGCGACCGAGGAGATCGAAGCCCTGCGCGACCGGATCGCCGGCCAGGCCCTGCTCTTCAAGGTACGGGTCGCCAGCAACGCCTTGGCCACCCGGAAACAGATTCTCTAGGAGAGACCGACCATGAAAACCACCTTTCTTTTGCTCTGGCTGGCCGCCATTCCCCTGCTGCCCGGCCTGAGATTCTCGCTTTCGCCCGACCCGGCCGCCGCCGAGGCGCAGAAGGACGACCTCTACCGCGAGGCCCGCAAGGACCTCGACGCCGGACGCTTCAACGCCGCCGCCGACAAGTTCGGCCGCTCCGCCCAGCGCGGCGGCAAGGACGCCGACGCGGCCCTCTACTGGAAGGCTTACGCCCAGCGGAAGGGCGGCAAGACGTCGGAAGCCCTGGCGACCCTGCGGCAGCTCGGCGGCGCCTATCCCAAGAGCGGATGGCTGGACGACGCCCGCGCCCTGGAGCTGGAGATCCGCGGCAACGCGGGCCAGCGCCCCGATCCGGCGGCCGAGGAGGACGAGGAACTGAAGCTCTACGCCCTGAACGGCCTGGTCGCGGCCGATTCCAAGCAGGCCGTACCGCTGGTCCTCAAGTTCCTCGAAGGCCCCCACTCGGCGCGCCTCAAGGGGCAGGCCCTGTTCGTGCTCTCGCAGAGCGATTCGCCCGAAGCCAGGAAGACCCTGCTCGACGTCGCCCGTGGCGCCCGCCATCCGGAGCTCCAGCGGCAGGCCATCGAGTCTCTCGGAGCCGCCGGAGACGTCGCGACCCTGGCCCAGGTCTACGACGGGACCTCGGACGCCCGGGTCAAGCTGACCGTGCTCGACGGCTACATGGCGGCCAACGGGCGCGACCGCATCGTGGCCGCCGCCCGCGCCGAGAAGGACCCGGCGGTGCGTCGCAAGGCCCTCGGGCTGCTCGGCCCTATCGGCGCCCGCCAGGAGATGCGCCAGCTCTACCGAAGCGAGAGCGATCCGGGCGTCAAGAAGATGCTCCTCGACGGCCTGGCCGTGGCCAACGACGTCGAGGCCCTGGTCGGCATCGCCAGGGACGAGAAGGAGCCCGACGCCCTGCGCCGCAAGGCCATCCAGGGCCTGGGGATCGGCGGCTCGGCCCAGGCCACGGCGGCCCTCAAGTCGCTCTACACCGGCAGCACGGACACGGGGGTCCGCAGGGCCGCCGTCGAAGGGCTCTTCGTCCAGAACAACGCCAAGGCCCTGATCGAGCTCTTCCGTGCCGAGAAGGACCCGCAGCTACGGCGCGAAATCCTCCAGAAGCTCGGCCTCATGGACTCCGACGAGGCCACCGAGTTCCTGTCCAAAATCTTCAGTAATTGAGGTAACTGAAAGGTGAATGCCATGAAAACGCGGATCTCGCGCTCCCTCCTGCTCCTCTGCCTCGCCGCTCCGGCGGCCTCGGTCGCCCAGGTCCCCAAGGTCGACAACGCCAGGCTGGAGACCGCCTCGGCCGCCGCGGGGCTCGAACCCGCCGTCCGCCAGGCCGGGCGCAGCGGCCAGCCCGCCTGGGCCGCCTGGACCGTGCCCATGATCGCCGGCGAGCGCTACAACTGCTGCTGGAGCCACGACGGCGATTTCAAAAACGTGAAGTCGAGTGTTTGCCATCTCGAAGGCAAGCACCAGAGCTGGGGCAGCACCGACGACGTGAAGGTGCCGGCGAACCAGGACCTGATGGTGCTCGCGCGCCTGGAGGAGGGGAAGATCGGCCGGGTCCTCGCCTTCTCCTCGACCTGCGGGATCGACGCCGACGGCCGCCGCTTCGTCTGGCTGGGCGCCGCGAAGCCCGAGGAGAGCGTGGCCCTGCTCGCGAAGACGGCGGAGCAGAGCGCGGTCAAGGTCGCCGAGGAAGCCCTCGCCGCCCTCTCCTATCACCGCAACGCCCGGGCGGACGACGTGCTGGAGGCCATGGCCTCGGCCCCCAAGCCGGCGAAGGTGCGCGAGAACGCCATCTTCTGGATCGGCCAGAACCGCGGCGAGCGCGGCGCCCGTTTCCTCACCCGCGTGGTCACCACCGATCCCGAGGCGGAGATCCGCAAGAAGGCCATCTTCTCCCTCAGCCAGAGCAAGGCGCCCGGCGTGGCCGATTCCCTCATCCGGGTCTCGCGGGAGGACCGCAACGGCGACGTCCGCGGCGAGGCCCTGTTCTGGCTCGCCCAGATGAACGATCCGAAATCGGCGGACGCCATCTTCCAGGCGATCGACAAGGATCCCGACATGGGGGTCCGGAAGAAAGGCGTCTTCGCCCTCTCGCAGCTCAAGGGCGGCGGCGTGCCCCTCCTGATCCAGCTCGGCCGGCAGACCCGCGACCGCGAGGTCCGCAAGGAGGCGCTCTTCTGGCTCACCCAGTCGAAGGATCCCGAGGCCCTGAAGTACATCGACAAGGTGCTCAACGAGTAGGATTTGAGGCGAGATCCGGCCCCGCCCGGGCATAAATGCCCGGGCGACCCAAAACAGCCGGCTAAAGCCGACTGAGTCCCCTTCAGGGGGCTCTTTTGACTAGCCCTGGCATTTATGCCCGGGCGGGGCTCCCGGAGGGCATGCCGCCCCAGCAAGCAGGGGCCGGATCGCATAATCTTCTCCCATGACCGATCCCACCTCCGAACATCCCCTTGAATTGAACCCGGACGAGATGCGCTCCCTGGTCGGGGCGGCGCTCGACCGCATCGTCGCCCATATCGAATCGCTCCCCCGGCAGACGGTCTCCGACACCCGGGGGGGCTTCGAGCTGGCCCGCTCCCTGGTCGAGCCGATGCCCGAGACGGGCGCGCCCGCCGGCGAGCTGCTCGACCTGATCTTCGACCGGGCGGTGCGCCCCACGTACAACACGGCGAGCCCGGGATACCTCGCTTTCATCCCCGGCGGCGGCCTGTTCCACTCCGCGGTGGCGGACCTGATCGCGGACTCGATCAACCGCTACACCTCGATCTTCGTGCCGGCGCCCGCCCTGGCCCAGCTCGAGGCCAACGTCGTCGCCTGGTTCTGCCAGATCGCCGGCTATCCGCCCGAGGCCCGGGGCACGCTGACCAGCGGCGGCTCCCTCGCCAACTGGACGGCCCTGGTGACGGCCCGGCGCGCGCGGCTGCCCGAGGACTTCCTCCAGGGGATGATCTACGCCTCCGACCAGGCCCACTACTCGGTCGCCAAGGGCGCCATCCTCGCCGGCTTCCCCGAGAGGAACGTGCGGTCCGTGCCCACGGACGAGCGCTTCCGCCTGCGGCCCGACGCCCTGGAAGCCATGATCGAAGAGGACCGCGAGGCCGGCCTCACGCCGTTCCTGATCGCTGCCAGCGCCGGCACCACCAACACCGGCGCCGTCGATCCCCTGCCCGAGCTGGCCGATCTCGCCGCCCGGCATGGCCTGTGGCTCCACGTCGACGCGGCCTATGGCGGCTTCTTCCTGCTGACCGACGAGGGACGCCGGGCGATGCGGGGGATCGAGCGCGCCGACTCCATCGTCCTCGATCCCCACAAGGGGCTCTTCCTGCCCTACGGCACGGGCGCCGTCCTGGTGCGCGACGGCCAGGCCCTGAAGCGTGCCCACAGCCTGACGGCGGACTACATGCCCCAACTACAGGAAGACCCCGGCCAGGTGGACTTCTCCCAGTACTCGCCCGAGCTCTCCCGGCCCTTCCGCGGCCTGCGGGTCTGGCTGCCCTTCAAGATGGCCGGCGCCGGGGCCTTCCGCGCCGAGCTGGAGGAGAAGCTGGCGCTCGCCCGCCTCGCCGCGGACCGGCTGCGGCAGATGGCGGGGATCGAGATGCTCGCCGAGCCGCAGCTCTCCCTGCTCGCCTTCCGGCTGGCCCCGGCCGGCGTGCCCGAAGGTGAGCTGGACGCCCTGAACCACCGGTTCATCGAGAGGGTCAACGCGCGCCAGCGGGTCTTCCTCACCGGCACCCGCCTGCGCGGGCGCTTCGCCCTGCGCATCTGCGTCCTCTCGTTCCGCACCCACCGGGACCGGATGGAGCAGGGGCTGGAGGATCTGGCGGCGGCGCGGCTGGAGGTGCTGGAAGGGTTGGGAGAGAAGGTGCCGGGCGGAGACTCGTCCCCGCCCGGCGATCTTTGGGAAGCCAGCTAGACCGGCGGCTTCTGCTCGGTCTGCGGCTGCTCCTGAGGCTCGACCTCGGCGGCGCCCGGCGCCCCGGGAGCGGCCTGCGGCTGGCCGATCGACAGGAGCTCGACCTCGAAGACCAGCGGCGCGTTGGGGCCGATGACGCTGCCCGCGCCACGGTCGCCGTAGCCCAGCGCCGACGGGATGTAGAACTTGTACTTCGAGCCGACCTTCATGAGCTGCACGCCCTCGGTCCAGCCCGGAATGACCTGGTTGAGCACGAACGTCGCCGGCTCGCCGCGGTCATAGGAGCTGTCGAACGTGGTGCCGTCCATCAGCGTGCCCTTGTAGTTCACCGTCACGGTGTCGGTGGCCTTCGGCGCGGCGCCCGTGCCCTCCTTGAGGACCTCGTACTGGAGGCCGCTGGCGGTCGTCTTGACCTCCTTGCGGCCCTTGTTCTTCGCCAGGAAAGCCTCGCCCTCGGTCTTGTTCTTCTCGCCCAGCACCTTCTGCTTGGCTTCCTGCTGCTGCGCCACCTGCTGCTGGAAGGCGGTCATCGCGGCCTGCATCTCCTCCTCGGTGAACATCGCCTGCGCGCCCGAGAGGCCATCGCGGAGACCCTTGAGGATGAGGTCGGTGTTGGCCTGGATGTCGTTGGTCTTCAGCGACTTCCCCAGGTTGAGACCGATGATGTAGCTGGCCCGATCCTGAAGGGATTCCGGCTTCCCGGCAGTATTACCACCGGCAGTATTACCCGCAGTATTCGGCGCGGCCTGCGGCGCGGGTTGGGCGGTCTGAGGCGCGGGCTTCTGCGTGGGCTGGCCGGACTGCTGGGCGCCGGCCGCCACGGCCGCCGCAAGGAGCAGCACGGCGGGAATGGCGAAGGTCTTTCTCATAAAAGTCTCCAGAAATCGGGTGAATTCTTCCGGGAGACGGACATCGATCAGCGATCGATCGCCGATCCTCCGTCTCCGGGCATCGCGACATCTTAACCTAGCGGCTCGCCCCGCCGATTCCCGCTCTGACGAGAAACAGCTTCTTGGGATAGACTTCCCTCATATGCTGCCATCGCATCGCCCCCGACTGGCCGTCCTTCTGGCCGGAATCTCCTGGCTTGCCCTCGCGGGCTCGGGAACGCTGGAGGCCTGGCAGACGCCCGCCTCGCCGCAGCCGGCCCTGACGCAGCGGCTCCAGCTCCTCCTGCGGACCCGTTTTCCCGCCTCGGGCCAGCCGCCCGAGTTGGCCGCTCCGGACGGCTCCACCTTCCGCGCCGCTCCGGCCCTGCCCTGCTTCTACGGCCGCCGGGGCTTCGCTCCCGCCTGGGTCGCCGACACCGGGCTCCGTCCGGAAGCCGACGATCTGCTGGCGGCCGTGGCCGATGCCGCGGGCGACGGCCTGCTTCCCGAGGATTACGGCCTGACGGCGCTCCGGCAGCGGATCGCCCAGGCGCGGAGCCGTTCCTTGCCGGGGGTGCCGGGCGATCTCGCCGAGCTGGACCTCCAGCTCACCGACGCCTTCCTGCGCCTGGCCGCCGACCTGCACAACGGCCGGGTGAACCCCGAGCTGATCTACAGCGACTGCGAGCTGGACATCCCCGATCTCGACGCTTCCACCGTCCTGGAGAGCGCCCTCGCCGCCGGCAAGGTGCGCCAGGCGCTCGCCGACCTCGCGCCCGCGCAGGCCGGCTACCGTTCCCTGAAGCAGGCCCTCGCGCGGTACCGGGAGATCGCCGCCCGGGGCGGCTGGCCGGCCGTGCCCGCCGGGCCCACCCTCAAGCCGGGCGAGAAGGGAGAGCGCGTCGCGGCCCTGCGGGCCCGCCTGGAGGCCTCGGCGGAGCTGGCGATGGCGGCCCCGGGGGCGCCGGGAGATCCGGCGGCCGTGGACCGGGACTTCTTCGATCCCTCCCTGCAGGCCGCCGTGCGGACCTTCCAGGAGCGCAACGGGCTGGACGCCGACGGCGCCGTGGGCCCCGGCACGCTGGAGGCCCTCAACGTCACCGCCGCCGAGCGCGTGCGGCAGATCGAGATCAACCTCGACCGCTGGCGCTGGCTGCCGCGCGACCTCGGCGAGCGCTACGTGATGGTGAACATCGCCGGCTTCGCCCTGGACGTCGTCGAGGCCGGCAAGCCCGCTCTCTCCATGCGCGTGGTCGCCGGCAAGCCCACCAACCGCACGCCGATGTTCTCGGGCACGATGACCCACCTCGTGCTCAACCCTTATTGGAACGTGCCGTCGGGCATCCTCAAGAAGGAGGTCCTGCCCCACATCGCCCGCGATCCCGGCTATCTGGCGCGCCAGAACATGGAGATGCTCCCCGGCGGCAAGGTCCGCCAGAGGCCGGGCGCCAACAACGCCCTGGGGAAGATCAAGTTCCTGTTCCCCAACCGCTTCGACGTCTATCTCCACGACACGCCGTCGCGCTCGCTCTTCAGCCGCTCCGTGCGCACCTTCAGCCACGGCTGCATCCGCGTCGAGAAGCCGCTGGAGCTTGCGGAGTACCTCCTGAAGGACGATCCGGCCTGGACGCCGGAGAAGATCCAGAAGGCCCTGGCCAAGGGGAGCGAGAGCTGGGTCAAGATCCCCAACCCGCTGCCCGTCCACCTCGCCTACTGGACCGCCTGGGTGGACGACGCCGGCGTCACGCAGTTCCGGAAGGACGTCTACGGCCGGGACAAGCCGCTGGCCGAGAAGCTGGAGGCGGTCCAGGGCCCGGCCGCGCCCTGATCGCGCTCCCCACGAGCGGTGCCCCCCTTAATGTAGAGACGCCCTCACGGGTACCCCGTGGGGCGTCTCCTGCGGCGGGGCAGGCGCTTCCTTGGCAAGATCGCCCCGCGGGAGATTGGTTTGGGGCGACGGCATCGCCGCCTCGGAGACGCCCCACGGGGTACCCGTGAGGGCGTCTCTACATAAATTAAGGGACACCCAGCCGCACGCCCTTGAACACCGTCACCGCCGAGCCGTCCGCCAGGAAGGCGGAGCTGGGCTCGCCGGCGAGCGGCCCGGCGAAGCGCTCGCCGTAGAGGGCGGCGACGTCGCAGTCCAGCACGGGCCGCAGCAGGGGCCACACCTTCCAGCGCGGGTGCTCCACCCGGTACTCGACGGCGCCGCCGCCGCGCAGCGACGAATATCCCCAGTAGTGCTCGGTGATGAACTCCTCCTCCGAGCCCGGCGCGGCCTCCTGCGGGGCGCCCGCGACCACCGAGCCGATGCCGTTCCACCGCCCGCGCCTGCGCCAGCCGTACGTCACGTACAGGCCGCCGCGCGTGGGATCGCCCGTGATCGAGTGGCGCATCGGCAGCGCCACGTACTTCTCGCCGTAGAGCAGCCGCGCCACCCCCGCGATGGCCAGCCGGGGGACGATCTCCTTGACGAAGACCACGCCCCGGCGCCAGCCGTCCGCCGCCTGCCGCCGGACGTAGAACCGGAGGTTCACCTCCTCGAAGTCGCGGTGGTACGGCACCCCGATCCCCAAGACCTTCGTATCGAGGAAGAGGAAGCCCACGATGCTGACGAAGGTCTTCCCCTGCCAGGAGTCCAGCTCCGTGCCGCTGGGGACGAACGGCTGGAGAACATCCGGCGACACCTCGTAGTTGAGCATGGCGAGGTACCGCCAGCGGGCGGTCAGGAAGGGGCGGAGCGGCGGCGGTCCCATCGGCACATCTTATCCGTGCCGGAGCGCTCCTACGGCGGGCAGCCGTCGCTCATCCAGGTCTGGAACAGGGCGATCTGCTCCGGCGTGAGGGGGTCGAAGGGCGGCGGCGGCATGCCGCCGCCGGAGATCCGGTCGGAGATGGTCTGGGCGTTCGCCATCACGGCCTGGTAAGAGGTCAGGTCGAAGCGCCACGCCATCCGCTCCTGGTACGGAGCGAAGATGGGCCGGATGTCCGTCTCGAACGAGACCGAGGGCGGAGCGGCGGAAGTCGTGGCGGCGGCCTCGGCCTGGTGGGCAGCGGTGGCCTTGACGGTGCCGCCGGTCGTGGCGGCGGCGGCCGGGTGCGCGGCCCGCCTCTGCTGGATCGGTGTTCTCATCGGCTTCCTCCATTTTCTTCGAGGGCTGTCAATTTTCTTCCAGAGCCGTCAAGGGGATCTTCCAGAGCGCGCCGCTCCCCGCCTTCGCCTCGGCGCCGGACGGTCCCAGCTCGAACTCGCCGAAGTCGAGGACGTAGACCTCCTCGCCGCCCGGATGGACCCGGACGTCGATGGGCCGGTGGAACGGCGGGCAAGGCAAAGGGTGGAGCGAGCCGTCCGCGAGGTCGAGCCGGGCGATGGAGCGCCCCACCCGCGGACCCGCCGGGCCGGTCATGGGCCGCTCGTCGCCGAACAGCGCCACCAGCACCTGGCCCGGCCAGCGGGCGGCGCCCTCGGGAATGACGTCGAGCTTGGTGGCGGCGGCGTTCACGGCGAATTCCAGCAGCGGCCGCTCGGGCGGCGGCAACTCGGCGTGGTTGGCGAGCAGGAACCGTGGAGCGGGGCCGCGCGCCGGGCGAAACCGCTCGTCCGTCACGGGAGCTCCCCCCACGAAGTCCGGCCAGCCGTACCAGCGCTCCTGCCGGACCTCGAACAGGACGTCCGGCGCGTTGCCGATCGGCCGGCTCCCACGGTCGTCCGCTCCCTGATCCGTGGCGAGGAGGCGCCCGTCGGGCAGGAAGCACAGGCCGTAGGCGTTGCGCAGCCCCCAGGCCACCAGCTCGAGCCCGGAGCCGTCGAGATTGCAGCGCAGGACCGAGGCCGTGCAGGGGACTCGCCCCGCCAACCGCTTGCCGGCGGCGGCCTCGACCCCGAACGGCGAGAAGGCCCCCGTGCGCACCCGGCCGCTCTCCTCGCCGTCCGGACCGGCCGTCTCGAAGCTCTCGCCGCTCAGCACCACGCCGTAGCCCGGGACGTCGCAGTTGTGCGGCAGCCGGCGCAGCCATCCCAGATCGTAGGCGTCCAGGCCGATGACGCCGCTGTTGGTCAAGGCGCCCTGGCTGAAGTACAGCTTGCCGTCCGGCCCCAGGGCCGCCATGTTGGTGTGGTAGTTGCCGAATCCCGGCAGCCCGTCGAGGATCGGCCGCCACTCCCCGGCCGGCGTCAGGCGGCTGACGCGCCCGGGATATCCGCCCTCGGAAACGTAGAAGCAGCCGTCGGCGAACAGCAGGCCGTTGACCGGCTCGCGCAGGCCATTGTGGAGGGGAACGGCCCGGCCGTCCTTCTCGATGCGCACCACCCGGCCGCCAGGCCGCGCACCGCCAAAAGCGAGGCCGGACTCGGCGACGTGCGGCGTCCCCGCCGCGTCGAAGGCGAGGCTGGTGGGGAAATCGAGACCGTCCGCGACCCGTTCGGCTCCCCTCACGAGAAACTTCCCCCCAGGAGGCGGAAAACGGCGAGACCGATCAGATAAACGCCGCCCAGGATCTCCGCCCGCTCGGGAACCCACCTGGCGATCCAGGCTCCGCCCAGCAAACCCAGCAGGCACAGGCAAGAGCTGACCAGGCCGATGACCAGCGCCGAAACGATCACCGGGTAACCCAGGGAGCCCAGGCCCACGCCGGCGAAGAGGTTGTCCAGGGAGAGGGAGATGGGAAGGCCGATCCAGGCCAGCCGGCCGTCCATCGCGGCGGCGTCCTCGCCGCCGCGCAGGGCCGAGACGACGATGACGGCGCCGCAGAGGGCCAGCACGGCGGCGCCGATGCCGTCCGCCCAGGCGCCGGCCAGGCGCTGGACCCAGCCGCCCAGCGCCAGGCCGGCGAGGGGCATGCCCGTCTCGCAGACGCCGAAGGCCAGGGCCAGGAGCCAGCGGCGCCGCGCCCGGGAGGGCACGAGCCCCAGGGCAGCGCCCACCTGGAGGTTGTCCAGCCCGACCAGCAGGCCGAGAAGGAGGACGGTCTTCACCGCCCGTCAGCTCCCCGGAAGCTTGTAGATCCTGAGGACGCCGCCCTTGAGCCCCCTCACCAGGGCGCCGGCCACAACGTAGTCGCCCCACACGGCGGGGCCGAGGCAGTAGCCGTAGCCACCGTTGTCGCCGCCCGTCTCCGAGCCGAGCTGGTCCTGCCAGAGCAGCGTGCCGTCCGCGACGGCGAAAGCGTAGAGGCTGACCCGGGTGGTGGCCATGAGGACCACGTCGTTGACCACCGCCGGCACGCTCAAGCCCGACTCCGTGGCGTTGGTATAAAGAGGAGGCCGGCCGTTGACGTAGCGCGGCGGATCGCCGCCGTCGAGCGGCCAGGCGTCCGCCAGCGTGTGCCAGTCGAGGGCGCGCAGGAAGGGCGTGTTGTCCGTGTCGATACCCGGCGCCAGGGGGTGGTAGTTGTTGCCGCCGAGGCCGACGAACAGGCGCTGCGTAGCCGCGTGGACGGCCGCGGTGCTGTAGGTTCCCGAGTAGTTCTCCCCCGGAGTGGAGTTCGACTCCTCGTTGGAGACCGGCGGGTTCATCGCCGAGCTTGTGGAATGGGGGTCCACCGTGGCGATCCGGCTCCCGTCCGCGTGGTAGGGCAGCATCTGGCGGACCTGCAGGATCTCGAGCGTATCGGCGTCCATCACCATGTAGCTGCCGTTCTTGCAGCCGAGCCCCACGAGGCGCCGCCCCTGAGCATCCGTGAACAGGGTGGCGGCGCCGCCGACGTCGACATCGATGTCCGACACGCGATAGCTGCTCGTCTCCGGGAACTGCGCGAACCCCACGAAGGCGCCGGTGGCGGCGCTGAGCGTCAGCAGCCCGTTCGAGTACCCATGCGTCGGCAGCGCGCCGTCCGGCTGGGGGTTGCCCGTCGAGCAGAAGAGGCGGTCGAGCTTCGCGTCGTAAGCGATGCCCGCCCACACCGAGCACCCCTTGGTGACCGGGTTGCCGCCGAACGCCGTGAAGCCCGGCGGCGGGTTGCCCCCGTCGAGCAGCTCGGCCGGCAGGGTGTTGGGCGCGTTCGCCTGGTTCGCCTGGAACTGGCAGGTGCAGAAGATCCACACCACGTTGCCGCTCCGCCCGTCGAGGCAATAGACGAAGCCGTAGGCGAACGGGTTCTCGCCCTCCCCGATCCCCACGTACACCCGGCCGTTCGCCACCACGGGCGAGGACCAGCCGGCCACCACCGGGTTTCCCAGCTCCGTGCCCAGGTCGTTGGTCACCGGCTGGTTGTGCAGAGGATCGGCGTAGCGCAGGTCGGTGATCCATTCCGCCGCCAGCGTCTCCTGGTCGAGGCAGTAGAGCTTGCCGTTGAAGGCGCTGAAGTAGACCTTGCCGTCCGCCACGGCCGGCGTGCACCCCATGCCGCAGAAGCTGTGCGTGTCCCGCTCGGACGCCGCGATGTCCCAGTGGAAGACCGCCGCGATCTCCCCGGTCGCGATGTCGATCTTGTAGAAGGAGCCGCCGTTCGATCCCACGGCCTCGTGGCTGTTGGCCGTGCCCACGTAGATGAAGCCGTCGACGATGGCGGGCGTCGACAGCACCGGGCCGTCGAGGGCCACGTCCGTCATCGCCTTCAAGCCGGCGACCGTGGCGCTGCTGATCGAGCTGGTGCTCACGAACCCCGAGTGCTCCGGATTGCCATGGAACATCCACCAATTGGCGGGCGTCTGCGTCATCTCGGCTCCTTGCCCTCGATGGGGCCCAGGGGTGCTTCTGGTGGGTCTTTAACAGAATTGTATACCAGTGCTTGACAGAAGGCCACGGCAGACCCTAGCATTTCCCCCGGCAGGTACGGACAAGCCTGCTTATGTAACCAGTGAACGACGAGGGACCTGGCTTTTTGGGTGGGTCCCTTTCGTATTTCTGGGGAAAAACAAGAAAGAGAGTTTAGGAATGAAGAACACCGGAAGAGTGAAGTGGTTCAACGACAGCAAGGGTTTTGGTTTCATCACGCCGGAGGACGGTCAGAAGGATTGCTTCGTCCATCACTCGGCCATCCAGGGCAGCGGCTTCAAGTCGCTGGCCGAGGGTGACCGCGTGGAGTTCGAGATCGTCCAGGGCAAGAAGGGCCCGGCCGCCGAGAACGTCGTCAAGATCAGCGGCTGACAACCACTTCGCTCACCGATCAAGCGCTTATCGATCGAAAGCCGCTCCGGAAACGGAGCGGCTTTTTCGTTTCGGTCCGCCCCGCGGCATGGACGGGAAGAGACGGGAGGAGAGCGACGGCTGGAAGAGACGTCCGCGCTGTAACATAGCGGTCTATGCCCACCCCCGACTGGACCATCGACGAAGACATCCGCCGGGCCGCCACCCTGCCGGCGGAGGTGTACAGCGACCCGCGCTACTTCGCGGCCGCCCGCGAGAGGATCTTCACGCGAAGCTGGCAGATCGTGGCCGACACGGACGCCGTGCGCGTCCCGGGCCAGAACCATCCCTTCACGCTCCTCGAAGGGGTTCTGGACGAGCCCCTCCTCCTGACGCGGGACGCTCGGGATGAGCTCCACTGCCTCTCCAACGTCTGCACCCACCGGGGCACCCTGGTCTGCGAGCACCCCGGGGTCGATCCCGTCCTGCGCTGCCGATATCACGGCCGGCGCTTCGCCCTCGACGGCCGGTTCCTCTCCATGCCCGAGTTCGAGGCCGCCGAGGGGTTCCCCTCGGAGAGGGACAACCTGCCGCGCGTGCCGTTCGGGACCTGGGGCAAGTTCCTCTTCGCCTCGCTCGACCCCGCCGCCCCGCTCGCCGAGCTGCTCGCCGAGGTGGACGCCCGGGTCTCCTGGATGCCGCTGGCCCAGGCGACCCTCGATCCAAGCCGCTCGCGGGACTACCTGGTGCGGGCCAACTGGGCGCTCTACTGCGACAACTACCTGGAGGGGTTCCACATCCCCTACGTCCACGCGGCCCTGGCGGACGCCCTGGACTACGGCGAGTACCGCACCGAGATCTATCCCTGGGCCAACCTCCAGATCGGCGTGGCGAGCGGCGGCGAGGACACCTTCGACCTGCCGCCGTCGTCCCCCGATTACGGCCAGAAGATCGCCGGCTACTACTTCTGGCTCTTCCCCAACACGATGCTGAACTTCTATCCCTGGGGAATCTCGGTCAACATCGTCCGGCCCCTGGCGCCGGACCGCACCAAGGTCTCCTTCCTCTCCTACGTCTGGGATCCCACGGGCCTGGACCGCGGCGCCAGCGCCGGCCTCGACCGCGTCGAGAGGGAAGACGAAGCCGTCGTCGAGAGCGTCCAGCGCGGCGTCCGCTCGCGCCTCTATCATCGAGGCAGGTACTCCCCGGCCCGTGAGCAGTGCGTGCACCATTTCCACCGCCTGCTCCAGGGGTTCCTGCAGGATGGGCGGGCCTGATGGCCACCCCCCTCCCGAAGCCTCAGGAATCCGTAGCTCCCCCCACCCTCCTCCGGGGACTCTCCACCTGGGACGGCACTCTGCTCACCATCGGCTCGATCGTGGGCACGGGCATCTTCATCACCACGGCGGACATGGCGAAGGTGCTCCCCCATCCCGGGCTGATCCTGCTGGTATGGCTGGCGGGCGGACTGCTGACGCTGGCCGGGGCGCTCACGTATGGCGAGCTCGGGGTGCTTTTCCCGCGGGCCGGCGGGCTTTACCACTTCGTCAAGGAGGCCTACGGGCCCCTGATCGGCTTCCTCTACGGGTGGACGGCGTTCCTGGTCATCATGTCCGGCGGCAACGCGGCCATCGCCGTGGCGTTCGGCGAGTACCTGGGGAGCTTCCTGTCGTGGTTTCAAACCGGCCACATTCTGCTCTCGGTGCCTATCGGCTCCTGGACGTGGACGCTCTCGGGCGGACAAGTGGCCGCCGTGGGCGCCCTGGTGCTCCTCACGGCCGTCAACCACTTCGGCCTCAAGGAGGGCGCCTGGGTCCAGAACGCGCTGACGGTGCTGAAGATCGGCGCCATCCTGGGCCTGATCGCCATCGGCCTCTTCGCGCCGGCGCCGGTGACTCCCAACCTCTTCGGACCCGCCGGGCACATTCCGAGCGGTCTGCTGGCCGCCTTCGGGGTGGCGATGATCGCCGCGCTCTGGACCTACGACGGGTGGTACGGCCTCACCTGCTCGGCGGGCGAGATGCGCGATCCCGGAAGGAGCCTGCCGCGAGGGCTGATCCTGGGCACGTCGGCGGTCATGCTCATGTATCTCCTGCTCAACCTGGTCTATGCCCGGGCGCTGCCCGTCGCGGCCATGGCCGGGACGACGCGCATCGCCGAGACGGCCGCTTCGGCGCTCTTCGGATCGGGCGCCGCGCGGCTGGTCTCGCTGGTCGTCCTGGTTTCGAGCTTCGGCTGCCTCTCCTCGACCATCCTCTACAGCTCGCGCATCTACCTCCCCATGGCCGAGGACGGCCTCTTCTTCCGCTCCCTGGCCCGCATCCACCCCGTCTACCGCACGCCCGTGCCGAGCCTCTGGGCGCAGACGGCCTGGTCGATCGTCCTCACCGTCTCCGGCACCTACTCGCAGCTCTACACCTACGTCATCTTCGCCTCGGTCGTCTTCCACGCCATGACGGCCGCCGCCGTCTTCATCTTCCGCCGCCGCCTGCCGGACGCGCCCCGCCCCTACCGGACCTGGGGCTATCCCGTGGTGCCGGCCCTGTTCATCCTGGCCTGCCTGCTGCTGATCGTGAACACGCTCAAGGAGAGCCCGGTGGAATCGCTCGTAGGGCTGGGGATCGTGGCGCTCGGGGTGCCGGCGTACGCGATGTTCCGGCGGCGGGGAGTGGCCCGGGGCTGATCTCCCTCTTCTCCCGGCGGAAGGGGGGGAGGCTGGGAGAAGAGGGTCGGGGTGATGAGGGCTCTGACGGCACGGCGGTCGTCGGGGTCAGGCAGGTCTTACGCATCGGGAAGGAAAGGGAAGCGTTTTGCGCCGATGCCCAAGGATTCTCGACTCGTTGCCGTGTCCGCGCCGCCGTGCCCTCACTCCCCCGGCCCCTCTCTCCCGGCCTCCCTCCCTTCCCGACGGGAGAGAGGGGAGAGAGGGGAGACTGTTGGGACAACTTCCGCCCAAAACCTTCCCCGCCTCCCTGCGTATCCACTTCCCAGGGAGAGGTGTGCCCTTCGAAGGCCCTCGCTCCCATAGAATCCGGTTCCGAAGGACCTAGGGGAGGTCATCTCGCGGTGCAGGGCAATAACCCGACGCTCCGCTGCTGTTCCTGAACAGGGACGGCCGACGCTCAGGCCCGTCCGATCCCATCGATTGGAGGATTTTCTGTGAAACAGATCTCTGTAGCGCTCGCGCTCGGCTCGCTCCTGCTGGCGAGCGGCGCCTTCGCCGCTCCTCCCGAGGCCTACAAGGGCACGGAGAGCAAGAAAGCCGACGCGGCCCAGAAGGCCGGCAAGCCCGCCAAGGGCGACAAGAACGACAAGGGCAAGAACGACAAGGGCAAGAACGACAAGGACAAGAAGGCCGAGGAGAAGAAGGGCGGCCTCACCGCCACCACCTTCGGCGGCCTCGAGCTGCGCAACATCGGGCCCGCCGTGGTCGGCGGCCGTATCGTCGACGTCGCCGTCGACCCCACCTCGCCCAGCACCTGGTACGTGGCCGCCGCCTCGGGCGGCGTGTGGAAGACGACCAACGCCGGCACCACCTGGTCCCCCATCTTCGAGGGCCAGGGCTCCTTCTCCATCGGCTGCGTCACCCTCGATCCCAAGAACCCGCTGGTGGTCTGGGTGGGCACGGGCGAGAACAACAGCCAGCGCAGCGTCTCCTACGGCGACGGCGTCTACAAGTCGACCGACGGCGGTAAGAGCTGGGAGAACGTCGGGCTCAAGAAGTCCGAGCACATCGGCAAGATCCTGGTCGACCCGCGCGACTCCAACACCGTCTACGTGGCGGCCCAGGGCCCCCTGTGGGCGCCGGGCGGCGACCGCGGCCTCTACAAGACGACGGACGGCGGCAAGACCTGGAAGCCGGCGCTGACGATCAGCGAGAACACCGGCGTCTCGGACATCGCGTTCGACCCGCGCAACCCCGACGTCCTCTACGCCTCCGCCTATCAGCGGCGCCGGCACATCTGGACCCTGGTGGACGGCGGCCCCGAGGGCGGCATCCACAAGTCCACGGACGGCGGCGCCACCTGGAAGAAGCTCGCCGGCGGCCTGCCGGCGGGAGACCTCGGCCGCATCGGCCTCGCCGTCGCGCCTTCGCAGCCGGACACGGTCTACGCCGTCGTCGAGGCCGTGGGCAAGGCGGGCGGGTTCTTCCGCTCGACCGACGCCGGCGGGAGCTGGGAAAAGCGCAGCGACTACGTCGCCGGCAGCCCCCAGTATTACCAGGAGCTCTTCGTCGATCCCGAGGACGCCGACCGCGTCTACTCGGTAGATGTTCTGGTCATGGTCACCGAAAACGGCGGCCAGAATTTCAAGCCCCTGGGCGAGAAGGACAAGCACGTGGACAACCACGTCGTCTGGATCGACCCCGCCAACCGCGAGCACCTGCTGGTGGGCTGCGACGGCGGCCTCTACGAGACCTGGGACCGCGGCGCCAACTGGGACTTCAAGAGCAACATGCCCATCGCCCAGTTCTACCGGGTGAGCCTGGACAACGCCAAGCCCTTCTACAACGTCTTCGGCGGCACCCAGGACAACTTCAGCCTCGGCGGCCCCTCGCGCACCACGAACAACCACGGCATCCGCAACTCGGACTGGTTCGTCACCCAGGGCGGCGACGGCTTCCAGACCCAGGTGGACCCCGAGGATCCGAACATCATCTACGCCGAGTCGCAGTACGGCGGCCTCGGCCGCTACGACCGCAAGAGCGGCGAGGTGATCCAGATCCAGCCCCAGCCGGGCCGGGGCGAGCCGGCGCTGCGCTGGAACTGGGATTCGCCCCTGATCATCAGCCCCCACCTGCACACCCGGATCTACTTCGCGGCCAACAAGCTGTTCCGCAGCGACGACCGCGGCAACACCTGGAAGTCCGTCAGCCCCGACCTCACCCGGCAGATCGACCGCCGCAAGCTCAAGGTCATGGGCCGGGTGTGGAGCGCGGACACGGTGGCCTACAACGCCTCGACCTCGTTCTACGGCAACATCGTGGCGCTCACCGAGTCGCCCGCCAAGGAAGGGCTCCTCTACGTCGGCACGGACGACGGCCTGATCCAGGTCTCCGAGGACAGCGGCACCAACTGGCGCAAGATCGACAAGTTCCCCGGCGTGCCGGACAACACCTACGTCTCGGACCTGGAGACCTCGCCGACCAACGCCGACACCGTCTTCGCGGCGTTCAACAACCATCAGAACGGCGACTTCAAGCCGTACCTGCTGAAGAGCATGGACCGCGGCAAGAGCTGGACGTCGATCACGGGCGACCTGCCCGAGCGCGGCTCGGTGTGGACCGTCGTCCAGGACCACGTCAACTCGAACCTGCTCTTCACCGGCACCGAGTTCGGCCTCTTCTTCTCGATCGACGGCGGCAAGAAGTGGGTCCAGCTCTCCAGCCTGCCGATCATCCCCGTCCGCGACCTCGCCATCCACAAGCGGGACAACGACCTGGTGTTGGCGACTTTCGGCCGCGGCTTCTACATCCTCGACGACCTGACGCCGCTGCGGATGGTGAAGACCGAGATGCTCGAGCAGGAAGCCGGCCTGTACCCGGTCAAGAGCACCCCGATGTACATCGAGTCCTCGCCCATGGGCGTCCCGGAAAGGGGCTTCCTGGGCTCCTCCTTCTACGTCGCTCCCAACCCGCCGTTTGGCGCGGTCTTCACCTACTACCTGAAGGACGACCTAAAGACCCGCAAGAAGCAGCGCCAGGAGCAGGAGAAGACCCTGGAGAAGGAGGGCGGCAGCCTTGTCTATCCGACCTGGGAAGCGCTTCGCGCGGAGGAACGGGAGCAGGCTCCGTCGATGCTCCTCACGGTCATGGATGAGGAGGGCAACGTCGTCCGCCGCCTGACGGCGCCGGCCAAGGCGGGATATCACCGGGTCGCCTGGGATCTCCGCTTCCCGCCCTCTTCGCCGACGCAGCTCCAGGCCGGTGCGCCGAACCCCTTCCAGGGTGAGCCGCAGGGCCCCATGGTGGCGCCCGGCAAGTACAAGGTCATGCTGGCCAAGCAGGTGGACGGCGTCGTGACTCCGATCGGCGATGCGCAGACCTTCGAGGCCGTGCCGCTCGGCATGGCGACCCTGGCGGCACAGGACCAGGCCTCGCAGCTCGCCTTCCAGCGCAAGACGGCCGGGCTGCAGCGGGCCGTGATGGGGGCCACGGAGGCCCTGGACGAGGCCCAGGATCGGCTGAAGTACGTGCAGCGCGCGATCCTCGACACCCCGAAGGCGGATCTCAAGCTGTCCCAGCAGGCGCGGGCCCTGGAGCTTCGCCTGCAGGACATCGAGGAGAAGCTGACGGGCGATCCGGTGCTGGCCTCGCGCAACGAGCCCACGCCGCCGGCCATCGTCGACCGGGTGCAAGGCATCATCTTCGGCCACTGGGCCTCCTCTTCCGAGGCGACCCGCACCTTCCAGGACGACTACGCCATCGCGGCGGCCGAGTTCGCCCCGGTGCTGGCGGACCTCCGCCAGGCCATCGGCGTCGACCTCAAGAACCTGGAAGACCAGCTCGAAACCCTCGGCGCCCCCTGGACGCCGGGCCGTCTGCCGAGCTGGAAGCCGGAGTAGGTCCCGGCTCGGTTCACTTCTCCTGTAGGGAGATGGAAAGGGGCGGCTCCGGCCGCCCCTTTTTATTTCTGCGGGCCCCGCCCGGGCATAAATGCCAGGGCTAGTCAAAAGAGCCCCCTGAAGGGGACTCAGTCGGCTTTAGCCGGCTGTTTTGAGTAGCCCAGGCATTTATGCCCGGGCGGGGTTTCGGCCACTGACGAGCAACGACAGGCGCTCAGGACCGCCCGCCCCGGAACCGGAAGACCTCCCGGCTCCGGGCCAGCACTGCCCGTGCCTCCAGGGGCCGGTTGGCGTCCACCAGGCAGAGGATCTGATTGAAGCGGATCAGGCCGTGCAGGCGCTCGTCCTGCCGGCGATCGACGAACAGGCTCGCGCGCTCCAGGAGGAGGATCGCCCGCTCCGGCTCGCCGCGGTGCCGCTCGACCAGCGCCAGCCCCACGATCGCCTCGGCCGCCCGGCGGGACTCCCCCGCCTCCAGGAAGACCGAGACGGCACGCCGGAACAGGTTCGCCGCCTCCAGGAACCGGCATTGGGCCCGGCGCAGGCAGGCCTTGTAGGTGAGGAGCTGCGCCCTCTCCAGCCGGTCCCCCGTGCCCTGGCGGAAATAGGCCTCCGCCGCCTCGAAAGCCTGCTCCGAGCTGCGGAGATCGTCGTCGACCCGCCGGGCGTTGCCGATCAGCATCCAGCACCGCGCCCGCGCGTCCGCCAGCACCCGCTCGCCGTACCAGTCCGGGTCCAGCAATCCGACGAGGGCGAGGGCGAACGCCGCCAGCCGCTCTCCCTGGCGGGGAGCCTCGAAGCTCTCCTGGCAGCTCCGCTCGAGGAGCAGGCCGCAGAGGGCGAGGCTGCGATAGCGCTCGCCGCCGCGCACCAGAGCCTCCCACCGCTCGGGAGCCTGCTCCAGCAGCTCCGCGAGGAGGAGGGGCGCGTCCGCCCGTTCGCGGGCCGCGCCTTCGATCCGCGGCCGGAACCCCGCGAGGACGCGGTCCACCGTCAGCCCGTACTCGTCCCGCGAGGGACGCCAGGGTAGCACCTGGCCGCCGGCGTCCAGCGCGGCCGGCAGAGCTTCCGGCTCGCCGGCCATGGCCGCCCGGCAGTGGGAACACCTCCGCGCCAGGTGAAGGAGCCGGTCCCGCTCCTCCGGAAACAACCTCAGGAGACCGTCGAACACCTCCGGCTTGGGATGAATTCTCGGCATGAGCGCCTTCCCGCCTTCCTCGTCTTTGATGAGAGAGCCTTCAATAATTTTTCAGAGCCTTCAGTAATCAGTTGCCGATGGAGCCAGATTTGTGACAAAGATTTAAAAATCTCCTCAACCGCCGCCCTGCTATCATCTCGCCAGCCTATGACCCGCCTCGTCAGCCTCCCCCTCTGGCTGGTCGCCCTCGTCTTCCTGCTTGCCGCCTGGGCGGCGCTGGACCGCCTCCTGATGCCCGGCGTCCGCTGGTACCTGCGCCGACGGGTCAACCGCGCCATCGACAAGCTCAACACCCGCCTGAAGCTGGAAATCCCGTCCTTTCACCGCACCCGCCGGCAGGTGCTGATCGACCGGCTGGTCTACGACCCCAAGGTGGTCCAGGCGATAGACGAGGAGGCCCGCGAGAAGGGAGTTCCCCGCGCCGTGCTGACCGGCCGGGTCAAGCGCTACGCCCGCGAGATCGTGCCGGCCTTCAACGCCTACTTCTACTTCCGCATCGGCTACTGGATCTCCAAGCGGGTCGCCCGCTTCCTCTACCGCGTGCGCCTGGGCTTCTCCGACGAGGCCGGCCTCGCCCAGGTGGCTCCCGGCTCGACGGTGGTCTTCCTGATGAACCACCGCAGCAACATGGACTACATCCTGGTGGCCTACCTGGCGGCGGACCGCACGGCCCTCTCCTACGCCGTCGGCGAGTGGGCGCGGGTCTGGCCGCTCCAGACCCTCATCCGCTCGACCGGGGCCTACTTCGTCCGGCGAAGCTCCGGCGATCCGCTCTACCGCCGGGTGCTCGAGCGTTACATCCACATGGCGACCTCGGCGGGAGTGCCGCAGGCCGTCTATCCCGAGGGCGGGCTCTCCCGCGACGGCCGCCTGCGCCCGCCGAAGCTCGGAGTCCTCGATTACATGATGCGCTCTTTCGATCCGTTTCACGGCGAGCGCGACCTCGTTTTCATTCCGGTGGGAATCAACTACGACCGCGTCCTGGAAGATCGCACCCTCCTGCTCGACCTTGAGCCGTCGAAGAAGAGCCCGCGCGGCCCCCTCTTCGCCGCCACCACCACCTTGCGCTTCGTGCTGCGCAACCTCTCCCTGATGGCGCGCAGCCGCTGGCATCGCTTCGGCTACGCCTGCGTGAACTTCGGCAGCCCGATCTCGATGCGCCAATACCTCGGCGAGCGGGGGCTCGACCTGCGCTTCCTCCCTCGCGAGGAGCGCTCCGTCCACCTCGAGCGCCTCGGGGCCGAGCTGATGGGGGCCATCGGTGGCGTGATCCCCGTCCTGCCCGTGCCCCTGGTCGCCACCGTTCTCCTCCGCCACGCCGGCGAGCCCCTCTCCGACCTGGAGATCAAGTCCCGCGCCTGGCGTCTGATGCAGGAGCTCGAAGCGGCGGGAGCCCACGTCTACATCCCCCGCCAGGACCAGGACTACGCCATCGTCGCCGGCCTGCGGATGCTCACCCAGCGCCATCTGGTCGAGGAGAAGGACGGCCTCTACGCCGCGAAGCCGGAGGAGATGCGGATTCTGGAGTACTACGCGAGCTCGATCGGGCACCTGCCGCTAAAGGAGACGACCCAGGAAGAGGACGTCAGCGGACATCCCGGGAATGCGACTCCAGCCACTGGCTCAGATCAGCCTCGGTGATCTCACCCGCGGCGAGCCGCAGGAATGTCAGGACCTTGTCCTCGCGAGAGCCTTCCACGCGAACGCCGTGGAGATCCAGAAACGTCAGCGCCGCCGCCAAGGCGATCCGTTTGTTCCCGTCTACGAAGCAGTGGTTCCTCGCCAGACCGTAGGCATAACTGGCGGCAAGGTCAAACAGGCTGGCCTTTTCTGAATAGGCGAAAAGGTTCTTGGGACGAGCCAGGGTAGATTCCAGCAGGCCCCGGTCCCGGATACCTCCGGCTCCCCCATGCTCGGCGATCAAAGCCTCGTGAGCAGCGACGACGACCGCTGTCAGCAACCAGCGAGGCTCGTCCCTCACTTGGCCAGCTCGCGCAGAACATCCCGATTCTCTCGGATGACGCGCTCGGTCGCCTCCATCTGCCGGGCGAACTCCTCGTCGTAAGGAGTGATCTTGTACCCATCCGGGGTCTCCGTCAGGTAGAGGACGTCTCCCTTCTCCAACTTGAGACGGGAAAGCACCTCTCGCGGTAACACAACTCCGGTCGAGTTTCCCACCGTTGTAACCTTCAGCTTGATCATTGTGCCACCCCTTCGTTATAACGGATATCATAACAGAGGGGGAAAGATAAACTCCGGCGGCAGCCCTCCGTATCACACCACCATGAGGAGACGCTCCAAGATCCCGGTCGAGACGCCGGGCAAAGCCCCAGGCAAGCCCCAGGGCCTCCAGGCTTTCTTCCGGGAGTACACGGAGGGCCTGAACCCCAGGGACGTGCGCCGCCTGTTCGACCGCGACGCCGCGCGGGCCTACAAGGTCCTCACCCGCGAGCACAGCCAGGAGCCCGAGCCCAAGGAAGGGATCCGGCGGTTCTTCTTCCGGGCCAAGCTCGCTTTCCTGGGGCTCTCCTACAAGCTGTCGCCGCCGCGCCGGATGCTGTTCGGGGTCTCGCTGCTGGCCTTCGTCCTCGGGCTGCTCAGCGAGTCCGGCATCCGCTTCGCCGTGCGCCGGGTCATCGTCAGCATCCACTTCTCGCCTTTCTGGTTCACCGTCAGCGCCGGCTGCCTGATCTTCCTCCTCGCCCTCGAGCTGGTCGACCGCGTCCGCGTGCGCGACGAGCTGGAGGTCGCCCGCGAGCTGCAGGCCGACCTGCTGCCGCACGACCTGCCGCCGCTGCCCGGCTACCTCTTCGCCCACTCCTACCGCACCGCCAACGAGGTGGGCGGCGACTACTACGACCTGACCCGCCTGCCCGATGGGCGCATGTCGCTGGTCGTGGGCGACGCCAGCGGCCACGGCATGGCCGCCGGCCTGGTGATGGCGATCGCCAACGCCACGCTGAAGACGGCCCTCGACCTCGATCCCAGTCCGGAGCGGGTGCTGACCCTCCTCAACCGCACCCTCTGCCGCACCGGCACCAACCGGACCTTCATGAGTGTCTTCTACGCCGTGCTGACCCCGGAGACCGGCGAGTTGGAGTACATCTGCGCCGGCCATCCCTTCCCCTTCCTGCGGCGGGCGGACGGCTTGATCGAGGAGCTGGGCTGCGGCGGCTTCCCGCTCGGCATGCGGGAGCCCCTCGAGCTCGTCCGCCGCACCGTCGCCATGGCCCCGGGAGACGTCCTCGTGCTCTACACGGACGGCCTGCCCGAAGCCGTGGACGCCCAGGGACGCAGCGCCTTCGGCTACGAGCGCATCCAGTCCGCCGTGGAGCTAGGCGGCTCGCCCCAGACCGTCCACGACGGCATCCTCCAGAGCTTCGACCGCCACATCGGCGGCGAGCCGCTGCTGGACGACCTGACGCTGGTGGTGATCGCGCGCCTGCCGCCGTTGCCGACCCTCAGCCCGGCACTGGCTACCGCAGAACTGTCCGGAACCACCGACGAAAGCTGAACCGCCGGCCGACGCCGGCCTCCTTCGCGGTCTCCCGGGAGATCCCCAGCTCGCCCAGGATGAATTTCGTGTGCTCGCCGAGCTCCGGCACCTTGCCGCCGGAGGGAGGACGCTGGCCGTCGAAGCGGGCGGGGAAGGCGAGGCGCGGCAGGTGGTCCGCCGCCTTAGAGAGGAGGCCGCGCTCGCGGACCTGGGGATGGTCCAGCGCCTCGGCGGCGGAGAGGACCGGCTCGGCGGGGACGTCCTCGCGGCCCGCGAGCTCCATCCAGTCGGCGAGAGTCCGGCTACGGATCAGCTCCTGGACCTTGCGGCGCACGCGGGGCGAGGAGTGGTATTGCAGGCGGATCAGGTCCTTGCGGCCCACCGCCAGGCAGAAGCGCTGCCAGAAGTGGGGCTCCAGGGCGGCGAGCGCCAACAGGCGGCCGTCCGCCGTCTCGTAGAGGTTGTAGCAGGGGAGCGCGCCCGTGAGGGGCAGCCGCTCGCCCACGCCCTTCGGTCCGCCGGCCTCCACGGCCCAGCCGATGACGTTCGAATGGACGGCCGCGTCGAGCAGCCCGACGTCCACGCGGCTCCCCTCCCCCGTCCGCTCCCGCGCCAGCAGGGCCGCCAGGATCGACGCCGCCGCGCTCCACGCGCCCGTCAGGTCCGAGGTCGGGGACGCCGGCATGGCCGCCGTCGGGGCAAGGGCGCCCGCGACGGCCTGATACGTGAGGTCATGTCCCGCCCGCGACGCGTAGGGCCCGTCCTGACCCCAGCCGCTCATCGAGCAGATCACCAGCCGGGGATACCGCTGCCGCAGCTCCTCCGGCGCGCAGCCGAACCGCGCCAGCGTTCCCGGACGGAAGCTCTCCAGCAGCACGTCCGCCCGCGCCAGCAGCCTCTCCAGCACCTCGCGCCCGCCCGGCTGCTTGAGGTCCAGAGCCACGCTCTCCACCCCCGAGAGCAGGATGGCCCCCAGCGAGCTCACCCCCTCGCGCACCGGCGGAGCCAGCCGCGCCGGATCCCCCAGCGTCGGCTCCTCCACCTTCACCACCCGGGCCCCGAGATCGGCCAGGAGGCGCGCCGTCAGAGGTCCGGGAAGGTGGCGGGAGAGATCTACTACGACGAGGCCGGAGAGGGGGAGGGGGAGGGGGGGCATTTTGGATTTCCGATTTGGATTTTGGATTGAAGAGCGATTCAGGAGCGGTGAGGGCGTGGCCCATCGACCAATCCAAAATCTAAAATCCAAAATCCAAAATCGCTCTTACTCCCGTTCCACCACCATCGCGAACCCCACCCCGCCCGCCGCGCAGACCGTCACCAGCCCCAGGTTCTGGCCGCGGCGGCGCAGCTCGTAGAGGAGCTGCGTGACGACGCGGGCGCCCGTGGCGCCGAAGGGGTGGCCGATGGAGATCGAGCCGCCGGTGACGTTGTAGCGCTCGAAGTCGATGACGCCCAGGGGCTCGCCGCGGCCCAGCTCCCGCTCGGCGAACTTCTTCGAGGCGAACGCCTTCATGTTCGAGAGGATCTGCGCCGCGAACGCCTCGTGCATCTCCACGAGGTCGATGTCCGAGAGCTTCAACCCCGCCGCGTCGAGGGCCGCCGGAGCGGCGTAGGCCGGCCCCTGGAGGAGCTGGTCGCCCGGGTTGAGCGCCGTGAAGGAGTAGGAGCGGATGTAGCCGAGCGGCGTGTAGCCGAGCGCCTTGGCCTTCTCCTCGCTCATCAGCAGCACGGCCGAGCCGCCGTCCGTCAGCGGGCTCGCGTTGCCGGCCGTGATCGCGCCGTAGCGCTTGTCGAACACCGGCTTCAGCTTCGCCAGGGCTTCGAGCGACGTGTCGGCGCGGATGCCGTTGTCGCGAGTGATGGCCTTGTCGTAGCCCGGGGGCGGGAAGGTCGGCGCGATCTGCAACGCCAGCCGGCCGTCCTCGGCGGCGGCGGCGGCCCGGTGGTGCGAGAGCAGGGCGATCTCGTCCTGGGCGCGGCGGGAGATGTCGTTCTCCTTGGCCATCTTCTCCGCCGACTCGCCCATGGTGAGCCCCGTCGTGTACTCGGCGATGGCCGGCGCCACGGGCGCGAGGTCCGCCGGCCGCAGCTTGCTCAGGGTGCCCACCTTCTGCGGCAGCGTCTTGGCGCGGCTCAGCTCCATGAACGTCTTGGCCGCCTTGCGGGAGAAGGTGATCGGCACGTTCGACAGCGACTCCGCCCCGCCGGCCAGCACCACCTCGGCCTCGCCGGAGAGGATCGCCCCGGCGCCGAAGGTGATCGCGCGGGTCGACGAGGCGCACGCCAGGTTCAGCGTCACGCCCGGAATGCGCATCGGCAGCGAAGTGCGGAACACCACCTCCCGGCCGAGGTTCGGAGCGTTGAGCGCCGGCACCACGACGCCGAAGATCGACAGGCCGATCTCGTCGGGATCGATCGCCGTCCGGGCGATCAGCTCCGACGCCGCGACGCTCGCGAGGTCGGTCACGTCCATGTTCGAAAGCTCGGTGCCCGACTTGGCGAACGGCGTGCGGCAGCCGTCCACGATCGCCACCCGGCCGCCCGGCCCCCTCAGCTCGCGGCGGCCCGTCGTCTGGTACTTGACCGGCGGGCCGGTCTCCCGCGTCCAGACGGTATCGGCACGCTCGGTGATCTCCTCCAGCGCCGTGGCCGTATTCGGCGGCCTCAGCGGCGCGGGCGGTTGGACTTCGGGGGCGGCGTTCTCAGGCATGGCTTCCTCCTCCTCGCAGGAGCTATATACCACGGTTACGCCGCTATGCGGCAAGACCCCAACCCTACGGGACCAGCGCCCGCCCCACCCGCACTCCACGCCCCTGCCAGAACGCCGTCTCCTCCTCGGGCAGATCGTCCAGCGCCAGCACCGTCCGCAGCCGGCGGAAGGGCAATCCGGGACCGCGCCGCCAGAACGCCGTCTTCTCCTTCTCCACCCAATTCCGCAGCCCGGCGATCTCGGCGGCGGTGCCGTGGAAGACGGTCGGACGCACCCAGGCGGCCGTGGCGATCCGCAGGGCGGGATCGGGCTCCAGGACGACCGCCGCTCCGGCCACCGTCGCCCAGGAGAGCATCGCCCGCTCCTCCGGCCGCTCCAGCGGACCGCTCAGGACCACGATCTCGCGCGAGCCCTGCCGCGGCGGCGCCTGGATCTCCGCCTGGACCCGCGCTGCCAAGGCCATCGGATCTGGGAAATCGGAATCCGGGGAGATTTTTTGTGGGATAGCACGCGCCAGCTCGGTCACCTTCAAAGCCTCGCCTTCGATCTCGATCCAGAAGCCCGCACCAGGAGGATGGCTGGCGGGCCCCGAAACCGGCACCGGCACCAGCCCCGCCGCCTGGATCGCGAGGTCGAGGAAGACGGCCGGCGGACGGGGGGCGTAGGAGAACGCCGCGCGGGAAGCGGCGGGCAGCCGGGAGAGGCGCTCGGCCCAGGCGGTCATCCAGCGGGCCGCTTCGCCCCAGGATTTCCACCGCCAGTCCCAGCCCTCGGCGTGGAAGAGCCAGGGCTCCTCACGGCCCTGGGCGGCGTGCTGGAGCAGCGCGGCGGAAAGGTTCGGCGGCGGCTCGGGCAATGTCTTGCCTTCGGCCCTGAAATCGCCCGTCAGAGGGCGATCTTCTTCATGACCGAGGCGATCTTCTGCTCGATCACCGGCTTCATCATGCTCGCGGGAGGCTTCAGATGAGCCCGCCCGATCAGCCAGCCGTTCTCCAGCACGATCGTGGCCTTGGCCCCGGGGCCGGAGAGGTGCATCACGTCCCCCTCCCAGTGCCACTTCAGCATGCCGCCGGGAAAGGCCTCCTTCAGCCCAGCGTCGAGCGCCGGCCGGACCTCGTCCATGGATGATTTCGTCGTCGCCACCTCGATGGTCAGGTCGCTCATGCGCGGAAAGCTACCACAGGCGTAAGGCCCTCATCACCCCGGCCCTCTTCTCCCGACCCCTCCCTCCCACCCACACCGGGAGAAGAGGGAGAAATCAGGAGCCTTTTTGTTTCTTTTCCCTCTCCCGGTGAGGGCGGGAGGGAGGGGGCGGGAGAGGGTAGGGTGAGGGTCTTCGGGCGGGCGGCCTCGCCCCGCCCGAATTTTCCCCCCGCCCCCCGTGTTGTCACAAAGGGACTCCGCCGCATTGCGGTAAGCTTGAGCCACGTTTCAAGGGGATGGCCATGATGACCCGTTCGAAAAATTTCCTGAACAATCGCCTCAGCGCTCACTGGAACAATCGCCCGAACACCCAGCGCGCCCTCGCCTCCATCCTCATCCTCCTGCTCGTCTTCTCCGCCGCCGGTCCCGTGGCGGCGCAGGGCCCGCAGACGGCCATCCCCGGCATCGCCAACCCCGACCTGTTCGAGAAGAGCGCCAAGGCGGCGAGCGAGGCGATCCACCAGTACGGCGTCCCGGACGATCCGGAGCGGATCGGCCGCGTCAACCGCATCGGCTACGAGGTCGCCCAGCAGGCCGAGTTCACCAAGTTCCCCTTCACCTTCGGCGTCGTCGAGATGTCCGCGCCCAATGCCTTCGCGCTGCCCGGCGGCCAGATCTTCGTCACCACGGGCATGCTCGACCTCGGGCTCGACGACGACATGCTCGCCAACGTCCTCGGCCACGAGGTCGGCCACGTCATCAAGGAGCACTACCTGCACATGCAGCGGCGGGCGACCCTGATGAACGTGCTCGGCAACCTCCTGGTGGCCGGCGTCCTCATCGGCGAGAACAACAGCAACCGCCGGCAGGGCCCCCAGGCGCCCTACGACCCGCGCGTCGGCTACGACACCGGCGGCGACCTCGTGCAGGGCGCCGCCGCGGCCAGTCTGGTCATCAGCGAGCTCCTCCTGCGCAGCTACAGCCGCGAGAACGAGGACGAGTCCGACCGGGAAGGCCAGCGCCTGGCGGCGGCCGCCGGCTACGATCCCGATGGCGCCCGCAAGCTCTGGGAGCTGATGAACAGCCGCGCCCCCCAGCTCAAGCTCTACGGCTACTGGCAGACCCACCCCTTCGGCGACGAGCGTGTCCGCTCCGCCGCCGCCCGCAAGGACACCTGGGCCATCGGCACCAAGAAATCCGCGGACGACTACCGCAAGCGCACCCAGGCCACGCTGAGCACCTTCCTCGACCGCAAGAAGCCGGCCGAGGACGTGACCGTCTTCCTCAAGGAAGCCCTGCTCGCCGCCTGGCCCTCCGGCAAGACCTCCGACGGCCTCCGCCTGGAAAAGCTCCACAAGCGCCGGGACGAAGAGCTCGCCCGTCCCCTGCTCTCCCGCGACTACGGCGCCCTGCTCCGCCTCTACAAGGAAGAGCTGGCCGAAGTGCGCGGGCTCGACGCCAGGAGCGACCTCATCGCCGCCCTCGAAGGCGAGGTCACCGACCTCGAGGCCAAGCGCAAGGAGCTCTACCCGCGCGCCATCGCGACCCTCGGCGGCGGCATCTACGAGACCTCCTTCCTGGTGAGCTTCCTCAGCAACTTCCCCGAAGGCCCGGAAGTGCCCGAAGTCGCCCTGGCCCTCGGCGACGCCTACAGCCGCCTCGGCAACCGGACGGAAGCCGTGACCCAATACCTCAAGGCCTGGGAGAACGCCCCCGAGAGCTCCGAGGGCAAGCGCGCCCGCGCCGGCCTGCGCAACCTCGCGCCCAACCTCCAGGAGCTTGCCGCCCTGCAGCAAATGGCCACGCAGGAAAAGGACCCGGACCTCAAGCGCATCGCCAACGATCGCCTCTCCGCCATCGCCAAGAGCTACGAAGAGGTCACCAACGGCGCCGAGTACCTGCGCCGCTTCCCCGAAGGCCCCTACGTGGTGCCCGTCATCGAGCGCCTCAACGTCCTCGCCGACAACCTCTACGGCGAGGTCGTGCTCTACCAGAGCGTCGGCGACTCCGTGAAAGCCATGGAGCGCATCAACAAGATCCTCACCCACGCCCCCCTCTCCCCCGCCGCCGAAAAGCTGCGCGACCGCGCGGTGCTGACGGCGAAGGCGGGGTAGGGGCGGCCGCCCGGTAGAAACGCCCGGGCCGGCCCTCCGGCCGGTCCCTCATCACCCCGACCCTCTTCTCCCGACCTCCCCCACGACCGCCGGGAGAAGAGGGAGAAGTTTGTCTGAGAAAGTCTTTAAAATTCCGTCCGGGAAATCGAGAGCTCCCCCGAGGCGCCAACGTACTCCCTCTTCTCCCGGTCGGGGGGAGTGCGGTGGGAGAAGGGACAGGGATGAGGGGTCTTGGGCGGGGGGACCCTGCGCCTCGCCGGACCAATGCTAAAGTCTCCGCCGCCGCAGTTTCTACGGAGAAACGGTGCCCATGACCCCAGAAAAGGCCGCCAAGCGGATCGCTACCCTGCGCTCCGAGATCCGCCACCACGACTACCTCTACTACGTCGAGGACCGCCCCGAGGTCGCCGACGCGGAGTACGACCGCCTCTTCCACGAGTTGGAGGCCTTGGAGAAGGAGTTCCCCGACCTCGTCGCGGAAGACTCCCCCACCCAGCGCGTGGCCGGCCAGCCCATGGACGGCTTTCCCACCGTCGAGCACGCGGCGCCCATGCTGTCGCTCGAATCCAACCAGGACGAGACCGCCCTGCGCCGGTTCGACGAGCGGCTGCGCAAGGGGCTGGGACCGGACGCCGCCGTCGAGTACGTCCTCGAGCCCAAGCTCGACGGCCTGTCGGTCGAGCTGGTCTACAAAGACGGCATCCTGCTCCAGGCCTCCACGCGCGGCGACGGCCGCAAGGGCGAGGGGATCACGGCCAACGTCCGCACCATCACGAGCGTCCCCTTGAGGCTGCGCGACGGCAATCTGCCGGCGCCGCCCCTGCTCGCCGTCCGCGGCGAGATCATCCTCTCCACTCAAGGGTTCGACAAGGTCAACGAGAAGCTCATCGCCGAGGGCAAGGAGCCGTTCGCCAACCCCCGCAACGCCGCCGCCGGCTCCGTGCGCCAGCTCGATCCCCAGGTAAGCGCCTCCCGCCCCCTCCACCTCTACGCCTACGACATCCTGGCCGGCGGCGAGGGCCTCGGCAGCCAGTGGGACGTGCTCGCCGCCCTGCGCGCCTGGGGACTCAAGGTCAACGAGCGGGTCAAGAAGGGGCGGACGGTGGACGACATCCTCGCCTACCACGTCGGCCTGGAGGCCGCGCGGGACGACCTCGGCTACGAGATCGACGGCATCGTGATCAAGCTCGACGACCTCGCCGCCCGCGAGACCCTGGGCTGGACGGCCCGCCATCCGCGCTGGGCCTTCGCCTACAAGTTCCCGCCCCGGAAGGAGGTCACCCGCATCCTCTCGATCCTCCCCTCCGTCGGGCGGACGGGCGTCGTGACCCCCGTCGCCATCATGCTCCCCGTCGAGATCGGCGGCGTCACCGTGGCGCGGGCCACCCTCCACAACCGCGAGGAGGTGGCGCGCAAGGACGTCCGCGAGGGCGACCGCGTGCGCGTCCAGCGGGCCGGCGACGTCATCCCCCAGGTCATCGAGCGCATCGACGAGCCCGACCGCGAGCGGGCCCCCGAGTGGCGCATGCCCCTCGCCTGCCCCTCCTGCGGCACGGAGCTCATCGAGCGCGGCCCCTTCACCGTCTGCCCCAACAGCTTCGAGTGCCCGGCCCAGCTCGCCGGCCGCATCGTCCACTTCGCCTCGCGCGACGCCCTGGACATCGAGGGCCTGGGGGACGAGACCTCCAAGCTCTTCGTCGCCAAGAAGCTGGTGCGCCAGCTCCCGGACCTCTTCGAGATCCGCGCCGAGCAGCTCCTCGAGCTCGAAGGCTTCGCCCAGAAGTCCGCCACCAAGCTGGTGGACGCCCTCAAGAAGGCCGCCTCGGCCGCCGAGCTGCCCCGCTTCCTCTATGGACTGGGGATCCCCGAGGTGGGCGTCGCCGTGGCCCGCGACCTCGCCCGCCACTTCGGCACCTTCGCCGGCCTGCGCGGGGCGGACGCGGACGCCCTCCAGGAGGTCCCCGGCGTCGGTCCCAGGATGGCCGAGCAGATCACCGCCTTCTTCGGCGAGCCCACCAACACCGCCGTCCTCGACGAGCTGACGGCCAGGCTCCACCTCGTCGAGACCGAGCCCAAGCCATCGAAGGCATCTGCGGAAGGGGCCGCGCCCGTACTACCTCTTGCGGGACAGAAGTGGGTCTTCACCGGCGGCCTCACCCGCCTCACCCGCCGCGACGCCCAGGCGCACGTGGAATCCCTGGGCGCCCGCGCCACCGGCTCCGTCAGCAAATCGACTAGCGTCGTCGTGGTCGGCGAAGACGCCGGCTCCAAGGCCGACGACGCGCGCAAGCTGGGGATCCGCACCATGAACGAAGAGGAGCTCCTGGCCTTCCTCGAGGGGAATGGGATCGCCGTCTGACCCGTTTTCCCCGCTGTAGGCTGGGAACGAAAGGACACACCGATGAGATCCGCAACGACCCTGTTCGCCCTCGTGCTCATGCTGGCTGGCGTGGCGATCGCCGCCGGCCCGGCGCAGAACCCGAAAGGAAAGAACGAAGTGATCGAAAAAATCGTCAAGACCGACGCCGAGTGGAAGAAGACCCTGACGCCCGAGCAGTTCTACGTGCTGCGCGAGCACGGCACCGAGCGCGCGGGAACGAGCGAGCTGAACCACAACAAGCACAAGGGCGTCTACGTCTGCGCCGCCTGTGGCCTGACGCTCTTCAGCTCCGACACCAAGTTCGACTCCGGCACCGGCTGGCCGAGCTTCTGGGCGCCGATCGACCCGAAGCACATCGGCACCTCCGTCGACAAGAGCTTCTTTTCGACCCGCACCGAAGTCCACTGCGCCCGCTGCGGCGGCCACCTCGGCCACGTCTTCCCCGACGGCCCCCCGCCGACCGGCCTGCGGTACTGCATGAACGGCGTCTCGTTGAAGTTCGAAGAGGCCAAGTAAGACGGTTCGCTCCCTGGAATCGTAACGAGCCTTCCTCCCCGCTTCGAAGGAATCTGCCGGACTCCCGGCGGCAGCCGTGCCGCCGGGGCCCTTATCACCCCGGCCAGAACGCTCCAGCGAGTTGGCGAGACTAAAACCGTCTCGGCGAACCCTAAGAGCCCTTGAATACCTGGATCCGCGGTAAAGCCCGGAAAAACCGTCCCGGCGTAATTTTATTCGCCGCGATGTGCCCTTATGCGCCGCGAAGCAAGATTACCCGCCGCGAAGTAAAACTATCCGCCGCGAACTAAGATTGCCCGCCGCGAAGTGGCCTTATCCGCCGCGATCTAAGATTATTCGCCGCGAAATAAGATTACGCGCCGCGAAATAAGATTACCCGCCGCAGAATAAGATTATCCGCCGCGATCTAAGATTACCCGCCGCGAAGTTGTCTTATCCGCCGCGATCTTTTTTTGCGCGCCGCGAAGTAAGACTACACGCCGCAAACTAAGGCTACGCGCCGCAAACTAAGACTATTCGCCGCGAAGTAAGGCCGGGCGCCGCGAAGTCGAACGATCCGCCGCGATCTTCTTTTAGGCGCCGCGATCTTTGGAGAATCGCCGCGAAGTTGCGCCAGATCGCGGCACCTTGGGCTACCACTTCGCGGCGCGGGATCTTTGGCGCAGGATAGCGGGGCAGAATCCCAATCCGTTTTGGGACCTCCCGGAGAAGCCGCCGCGATCCGGTTCGCGGCGGCTTCGCGGCGGAGAGCCCGGGCACCGCCGAGATCGAAATAGTTCGGCTGAGGCAAAAGAGCTTGCCGCATTTGGGGGGCTCTTGGGAGGCGGGGGTGGCTCGTCCCCAAGGCTGGCGCCCACCCTCTTACAAACATCTTGGGCCTCGCTCAGCCATGCCTGAGACGACAACGAGGCTCGCCCTGCAAGGGCGAAATTTGACCAGCCCGGGGTGGCAACCCCGGGAACAGACGGTCTCCGACCTCCCAAAGTCCCGAAGGGCCGGCAGAACCGAACGAGCTCGGGATCGTCGCCTGGGAGGAAGAATCTTGCTGGGGCCGCTTCTGTCGGCCCTTCGGGACTCGGGACGGATGCGGGTCGGCGTTCCCGGGGTTTCCGGGTAGACCTGGGTGGTTGCCCACCCAGGCCCCCCACGGACCCGTACGTGCGGATTTCCCGCATACGGTTCTTCAGGTCACAGGTTCGCTACGCGATCTCAGGCTGCTTGACAGATCCTCGGCTTAGGTAGCGGGTAGCGCTCCAGGAGGAGCTTGAACCCCGCCCAAGGGACTTTGGATGTCCGCGAGCGACGACTAAGCCACTTGCGCCAGATCCTCTCGACCCAATACTGCGTACTGCTTAGGGCCTTGAAGTTTCCGGTGATCCCGTAGTACTGGTTGTGCCCGCGCAGCTTGCTTATTAGCTGGCTGTGTTGCCAGGCTATAGGGGTGTGCCGATTGCCTTGGCACCACAGGTTCATCTTCCGCAAGAACCGGGTGATCCGGTTGGAAGCCGTCTTGCGCTTTACCACCCAGTGGCCCTGACGAGACTTCCCCCAATGATGGCTGAAGCCGAGGAATTCGAAACTCCTTGACCCCTTGGGCTGCTGCGTTTTCCCACGTTCCGCTTCACCAGCGGGCGGTTCGAAGCGCATCAGACGAGTCTTGTCAGGGTGGAGGCGAAGACCGTATCTGTCGAATCGCTTCGGCAGTACCTCCAGCACCCGCCGCGCATCGCTCTCCAGTTGGAAGACCAAGACAAAGTCATCGACGAAACGGACCAGAAACGCCTGCCCGCGAAGACAGGGCTTGACCGTTGTCTCAAACCACTTGTCCAGGACCTCGTGGAGGTAGAGATTCGACAGGAGCGGAGAGATGACTCCTCCTTGCGGCGTTCCTGTGGCCGGGTGGCTGACGGTACCCTCTTCCATCACTCCCGCCTTCAGCCACTTATCCAGCGTGCGGCGTACCACCCCATCGCGTACCCTCTGATCCAGAAAATTCCGGAGCTGACCGTGGTCCAGGTTGTCGTAGTAACTCTGGATGTCTGCCTCCAGGACCCAGCCCCCGCCCATCGACATCAGACCCTTCCACAGGTCCCGGATCGCGTGGTGCGCCGATCGTCCGGGCCGACAGCCGTACGAGCAGTCCAGGAAGTCCTGCTCATAGACGGCTTCCAGCACCATCGCGACCGCCCTCTGAAGCACTTTGTCCTCAAAGGTCGGCACTCCAATCGGCCGCTTCTTCAACGGGTCGCTCCCTTTCGGAATGTAGACTCGCCGAACCGGCGGCGCTTTGTAGTGACCAGACTTGAAGCGGTCCAAGAGACTTTGGAGATTCTCTTCCAGGCGCTCCTCGTACTCCGCTGCCGTCTGGCCATCTACGCCTGGAGCACCGTCTTTGCGCGTTCGGCGATAGGCCTCCCGCAGAAACTCCAGGTCCACGTGGTGGGCTAGGCTTACAAAAGCTCGACTCCGGTCTTCCTGAGCCAGGTGTGCTATTCGCTGAAGTCTCGTTGAGATGCTCTCAAGGTTCGGTGTCCTTGCCATCTTTCCCTCCAACGATTCTGTGACCCGGCACCCCCCTTCCCTCCACGGGGTTCCTCGGGACGGTTCCCCCGCTTCCTCGGTACTATGAGGGTGCTAAGACGCCCTGAATCCATCCCGCCGCGCTTCGTTTTCCTTCGCTTGGCGGTACCGCAGATACGCCCGCTGCTTCGCTCCCACAGGGCGCGGACGCCCTCGAACTGTGGGCCTGGACCTTTGGTCTCCCGGAGCCCAACCGGCATTCGTCTGCGGAGATCTCAGGGTTCTCCCAGGTTCCTGGGCGGACCCCTTGGTGTACATGCCCTGGGCTGATACCCCGGAGGACCCTCGCCGCCAGGCCCGGTTCAGCGACGAGGATGTTGCCTTCCGCCGGTGACACGACGTCGGCTCCCCCAACTTGCCCCTATCGAGGCTGATTTACCACGGCCTGCACACTCGCTGTCTACGCTTCGCAGATTGGGTTACCCCAGGACTGCGCAAGACTCGCTTTCGGTGGGTGGCCAACCCTTGCCGAGTAGGATTCGGACCTACAAGGTCCACGACAAAGGGTTTCAGGGTCTACTTACTGCATCCTTCCTCCCTTCCCAGGCTTGGCCTGGCGCAAGCCACCCCGGGCTGGTCAAATTTTGCCCTTACAGGGCAGATCTGCTCCGGGGCTGATTGCTACAACCGCGCGGGAGTGTGCCGCCAGACGAGGGACCCTTGCCCTTGGGCCGTGGTCCCTCGCCTGTCCTTCAGGGAATTATGGGCAATACAGCTCCGCGTCTCCGGAGCAGACCCCGCTGAAGCTTCCGCAGATGCTGTTGGCCCAGGCACAGCAGGCCGACGCCGACAGCGTCCACGAGCAACCGATGAGGACCTCGTTGCCGTTGCAGTCGCCTTCGCAATAGGCCCCGTTCGCCGCCGGCAACGCCGCCGGAACGGCGGCGATCGCCAGCGTCAGGGCCAGGAGAACCAGAGCGGCTTTCTTGATTTTCATCACAGCCTCCTTTTCCGCAAAAGGGGTAATCCTTCTGCTTCTAAAGGAACGGTGCGCGCCGGGTTCCCGACGGAGCCGAAGCCCTACTTCTCCCCCATGTGCGGATACCGGTACTCCGTGGGCGGCACGAAGTTCTCCTTGATCGCCCGCAGGGAGGTCCAGCGCAGGAGGTTCACCATCGAGCCGGCCTTGTCGTTGGTGCCGGAGGCGCGGGCTCCGCCGAAGGGCTGCTGCCCCACCACGGCGCCGGTCGGCTTGTCGTTGACGTAGAAGTTGCCGGCCGAGTGGCGCAGGGCCTTCGAGAGGTGCTCCACAGCCTTGCGGTCCTCGGCGAAGATGGCGCCGGTCAGGGCGTAGGGGCTCGCCGTGTCGACCAGCTCCAGCGTCGACTCCAGCTCCAGGTCGTCGTAGACGTAGACGGTCAGCACCGGTCCGAAGATCTCCTCGCGGATCAGCTTGAACCGCGGATCGGTGGTCTTCACCACCGTCGGCTCGATGAAGTAGCCCTTGGACTTGTCGCCCTTGCCGCCGGCCAGGATCTCGGCATCGTTCGAATCCTTGGCGTGGTCGATGTAGCGCATGATACGGTCGAAGGAGGGCTCGTCGATGACCGCCGCCATGAAGTTGCGGAAGTCGAGCGGCGAGCCCTGGGCGATCGACTTGATCTGGTCGACCAGCATCTCCTTGACGCGCGGCCAGAGGGACTTCGGGACGTAGGCCCGCGAGCCGGCCGAGCACTTCTGCCCCTGGTACTCGAAGGAGCCGCGCACCAGCGCCGCCACGTAGGTCTCGACGTTCGCCGACGGATGGGCGAAGACGAAGTTCTTGCCGCCCGTCTCGCCCACGATGCGCGGATAGGACCGGTAGCTCGCGATGTTGTCGCCGATCGTCTTCCACATCGACTGGAAGACGGGGGTCGAGCCCGTGAAGTGGATGCCCGCGAGGTCGGCGTGCGCCAGCGCCGGATCGCCCACCTTGCTGGCCTTGCCCGGCAGGAAGTTGATGACGCCGTCCGGGAAGCCCGCCGCCTGGAGCAGCTTCATGATGAAGTAGTTCGAGTAGACCGAGGTCGAGGCCGGCTTCCAGAGCACCGTGTTGCCCATCAGCGCCGGCGCGGTCGGCAGGTTGCCGCCGATCGACGTGAAGTTGAAGGGCGAGACGGCGAAGACGAACCCTTCGAGCGGCCGATAGTCCACACGGTTCCAGGTGCCGGGCGAGGACCACGGCTGGTCCGTGTAGAGCTGCCGCATGAAGTAGGGGTTGACGCGCCAGAAGTCGATCATCTCGCAGGCGGAGTCGATCTCGGCTTGGAGCACCGTCTTCGACTGGTTGAGCATGGTGGCGCCGTTCAGGGTGTCGCGCCAGGGGCCGGCGAGCAGGTCGGCCGCGCGGATCAGGATCGACGCCCGCTCGTCCCAGCTCGTCTCGCTCCACTCCTTCCAGGCCGTCCTGGCGGCGTCGGCGGCCGCGGCCACCTCCGCGGCGCCGGCCTGGTGATAGGTGGCCAGCACCTTCTTGTGGTCGTGAGGGCAGACGGCCTTGGCGGTGTCGCCGGTGCGCACTTCTTTGCCGCCGATGATGACCGGGATCTCGATCTCCTCGGCGAGCATCTCGCCCAGGCGCTTCTTGAGGGACTTCTTCTCGGGGGAACCCGGCCCATAAGAGCGGACCGGCTCGTTGACCGGGGTGGCGAGGGGGTAGATCGCATTCGACATGCGGGACGGCTCCAAGGAAAAGGCCGGCGCGCCGGCCGTCAGGTTTTTTGGATTTCGGCTCCGGGGAGGTGGAGCCGTCCGGATCGTATCATCCCGGGATCAGCCTCGCAGGGACGCCCAGGCGAAGATCAGGAAACCCGCGATCAGCAGGGTGCCGCCGATGGGCGTGACCGCCCCGAGCCACCGGGGCCCGCCCAGGGCCAGGCCGAAGACGGTGCCGCTGAAGACGGCGCTCCCCGCGAGCAGGCACCAGCCGGCGGCGTCCACGCCACGCCGCGCGCCCTGGGCGCCGAAGAGGCCCGCCAGGACCATGGCCAGGCCGCCGTACATGAGGTAGCGCGCGGCCACTTCCCAGAGCTGCAGCTCCCGGGGGCCCAGCCGGTCCGCCAGGGCATGGGCGCCGAAGGCTCCGGCGACGACGGAAAGGGCACCGCAAACGGCGCCAACGAAGATCCAGTTCATGGAATTTTCCTCCCAAAGGGCGCTCTTTGTGATCCCCTGGCCCAAGCTTCCCGGCCGCAAAATAAGATTACCTGGCCCAAAATAAGATTACCTGGCCCAAAATAAGATTACCCGGCCCAAAATAAGATTACCTGGAGAAATTTAATCTTATCCGGCGGCAGCGTAAGATTGCCCGCGACGACGCAAGATTATCCGGAGCGACTTAATCTTATCCGCCACGACGCAAGATTGCCCGCGGCGAATTAAGATTATCCGGGCCCGCGCAAGATTACCCGGAGCGATTTAATCTTACCGGGCGACAGCGCAAGATTACCCGCCACGGCGCAAGATTATCCGGCGCGATTTAATCTTATCCGCCGCGACGCAAGATTACCCGCGGCGAATCAAGATTATCCGGGCCCGCGTAAGATTACCCGGAGCGATTTAATCTTACCGGGCGACAACGTAAGACTGCCCGAGCGGGCGGCGGCGGCCCGCTCCCGTTTCAGACTTCGCCGAGGCGACGTACCGAGGCGATGCGGTCGCTGGGGATCATCAGGTGGTCGTACTTCTTCCAGACGCCGAGCTGAGAGGCGCGCCGGACGTAGTCTTCCTTGGAGCGGCCGTTCTCGCCGTCGCGGTGGACGTCCACGTCGTGGAGGAAGATGCCGCGGTCGTCCATGTCGTCGCACCGGCCCACGAAGACCTCGGGGCCGGTGGTGTCGACGACCACGGTGATGCCGTGCAGCTCGCCCTTACCCTGGTGGAAGGTGCCCATTTAGCTGGCCGGCACCGCGCAATGCTCGGCGAAGACCTGGCCCAGATCGTTGGCCACCGAGTGGGCGTCGCGCCCCTCGATCCGGTGGCGGGGCATGAAGTACACCAGCTCGCCGTCCTTGAAGAAGGCGATCGACGGGCTGCTCGGCGGGATGTCCGAGATGTAGGCGCGGGCCTTGGCGGTGGCCTCGAGGTCCTGGCCGGCGAACACGCTGGCGACGCGGTCCGGGCGGCGGTCGCCCTCGAGGGCCAGCCGCACGCCGGGGCGGGCCATGCCGGCGGCGCAGCCGCAGACGGAGTTGACCACCAGCATCGCCGTGCCGTTCTTTTCGTTCATGAAAGCGTCCACATCCGCGGGAGTCCGCAACTCCTTGACGCCGGCGGTCGTCAGCTCTTCGCGCATGGGCCGGACTAGAAGCTCGCTGTAGGGCACTGTCGCACCTCCTTGTCACGCGCCTGAGGCGCATCGGGTTCCTATTGTACGTCGAAGATGGAAACGTGGCGCCGGGGGGTCGAGATTCCCGCCTCCTGGCCGGGCTCTTGCAGCCGAGACCGCGATATGGAGGTTCCCATGCACCGACCCAGACCACAGGCAGCCGCCGCGCTGCTCTTCCTTTCGATCGGGATCTTGCCGGTCCTCGCCGGCTGCCGGCCCTCGGAGCCCGAGGGAGACACGGCGATTAATCAGACTGCCGCCCCGTCTACCCCGCCACCAGCCGCTCCCGCGCCCCAGCCGGCCCCGGCGCCGCCGATGGACAACACGGCCGGCGGCACCAGCGATCTCACCAGCGACCTCGCGGCCTCGGACCTGCCGCCGGGCGCGGCTCCAGCCGCCGATCTGCCCGCGGGCCGGCCGTTGCGGGCCGCCTTCCTGGTGGTCGACGGCGTCTACAACACCGAGCTGGCGGCGCCGTACGACGTGCTCCAGCACACGAAGTTCCACAGCCAGCCGGGCATCGAGGCGTTCACCGTCTCGCCGGACGGCAAGCCCGTCACCACCTTCGAGGGGCTCCGCCTCACTCCCACCTACAGCTTCCAGAACGCCCCGGAGATCGACATCCTGGTGGTGCCCAGCGCCCGCGGCAGTATGGACAAGGACCTCCAGAACCGGGCGCTGATCGACTGGGTGCGGCAGGTGGGCGGCCGGGCGCGGCACGTGGTGTCCCTCTGCGACGGCGCTTTCGTGCTGGCCCAGGCCGGTCTGCTCGACGGCGTGGCCGCCACGACCTTCCCGGACGACTACAAGCGCTTCTCCCAGATGTTCCCCAAGGTCGACCTGCGCATCAACGTCAGCTTCGTGGACGCCGGCAAGATGCTCACCTCCCAGGGGGGCGCCCGGAGCTACGACGTCGCGATGCACCTGGTGGACCGCCTCTACGGCACCAAGGTCGCCGAAGGCATCGGCCACGGGCTGCTGATCCCCTGGCCGCCGAACCCCCGCGCCGTCAAGTTCGAGACCGTGGACCCTTCGGAGGCCGCGCAGCCGGAAACGGATGGCCCTGGACAGTAGGGTGCGCTGCGCGCACCTTCTACGGCTCCGGAGGTGCGCACAGCGCACCCTGCAAAAGAAAAGGCGGGGACAAGTCCCCGCCTTTTCACGCTGAGATGAAGGAGAGCCTTACCGGAACCGCAGGATGGCCCCGACGCGGAAGACCCGCGGGCTCAAGACCTCGAGAGTCTCGTAGCGCGAGCTCCTGATGGCGAAGGCGTCGCGGTCCCGCTGGAGCACGTAGTGCGCGTTGGTGAGGTTGAAGCCGTCGACGCCAAGGTTCAGCGTGAAGTCGCTGAACGAGAAGTCCTTGTCGATGCGGGCGTCGAGAACGAACACGTCCGGAGTGCGGAATTCGTCCAGGCTGCCCGTGAGCTGAACGTTTCGTCCACCGAGGCCGGTGTTCGAGCTCACCCGGGCGAACGGCGGCGAGACGTAGCCCTCACGGCCCGTGACGCTGGTGGCCAGGTTGAAGCCCCAGGGGCGCTCGGGCGCGACCTGGTAGAGGCCGTTGACGTTGAAGTTCCAACGGCTGTTGATGTAGGTGTTGCCCTTGCCGGTGCCCCCGGCTTCGAGGTACAGGTCGTCGTTGTCCGAAAAACCGAGGTCGTCCGAGACCACGTCGGTGGGATCGTCGAACCGCTTGTACTCGTCGCCGATCTTCCAGTCCCAATCGGAATAGGTGAGGTGCCCGCGCATGCTCCAGCGGTTGGCGAGCCGCCGCGAGAAGGAGATCGTGGCTCCCAGGTAGTCTTGCTCGCGGTCGCCGTTGGTGTAGAACCGGCCGGTGGGGCTCAAGCCGTCCCGCAGGTCATACACGGTAAACGGGGCGACCGTCTGTCCGTTGGGAAGCGTGCAGCCTCCGAAGTCCGGATCGGAATCCGGTTCGCAGCCGCGGTCCGGCGACACCACGTAGTCGTTCCGGGTCGCCTGGCGGATCTGGCCGGTGGCGTCGTCGAGCACCAGGAGGCGGGTCTCCGGGATCTCGTGGACGTTGCGGAAGGTCAGGGTGAGCCCGCCGGCGAAGTTGGCGCCGAAGCCCTGCTCGTAGCCCAGGGTGACCTCGTCGGTCAGCGTCGGACCGAGGTCCGGGTCGTTGACGTTGGCCGAAGTGAGGGACGACGGGTTGGCCTCGTTGATGCCTACCGAGTAGCCGAAGTAGAGCGAATTGCGCTCGGCGTCGTCGAGGAGGAGGTTGTTGTTGGCGTCGACGAAGTAGAAGTAGGCGTAGCTGTAGCCGAGCGGGCTGACCCGGCTGGCCAGCGGCAGCTGGCCGAGCTGCTCGGCGTAGCGCGAGAAGGTGGCGCGCAGCAGCGACTTGCGGTCCGCGCCGAGGGCGTAGGTCACGCCGACGCGGGGCTGGACCGTGCTCCAGGTGAACCCGCCGGCATCGTTGCCCGGGAAGTCGATCGCGGGGATCAGGGGCGCCGAGCCGGGCTCGACACCCGGGGCCTCCGGGTTGCCCGCGTCGGAGCTGGCCAGGTTCTCGAGGGTCTGCCGGTCGTAGCGCAGGCCGGCGTTGATCGTCCAGCGGTCGTGGGTGATGGTGTCCTGGGCCCAGGCCGACTCATAGGTGGAGTCGATGGCCACGTTCCGGTTGCGCTGGAAGCCGACGGCCGCCAGCCCGTCGTCGAGGCCGAACAGGTTGCCGGCCCAGACGAGCTTGCCGCCCGGCCAGATGGTGCTGGAGTGGTTCTCCTGGTCGCGGTAGCTGCCACCGAACTTGAGCTGGTGGTCGATCGAGCCGGTGTTGAAGAAGTAGTTGGCGTCCAGCCGCGTCTGGTCGATGATCGCGTCCTGCTGGAAGTTCAGCCAGGTGCCGTGCCGCACGTTGTTGGGCGTGACGAAGATGTCGGCGTCCAGCCCGCCCTGGGGGGTCAGGGTGAAGATGCCGTCGTCGCGCGACGCGAGGGCGGTCACGACGAAGTCCGGGGTCAGGATCCAGGTGTCCTCGATCTTGTAGATGTCCTGCGGCGTGGTCTGGTCGAGGGTCGTCTCCGGAGCCCTGCGCAGGCTGGCGCCGCGGCCGAACTTGAGCTTGTCGTTGGTCCAGTAGTGGAGCACGCCCGAGTTGCTCGAGCCCGCCTGGAAGTTGACCTTGGTGTTCAGGTCCTCCAGCTTGGTCCGGTCGAGCTGGCTCGCCGGATCCGTCGCGTCGGCGGTGGGGCTGGGGACGAGGTTCTGGATGTCGCTCCGGCCGTAGGAGCCCCAGAACCACAGGTGATCCTTCCAGACCGGGCCGCCGATGTCGGCGCCGTACTCCTCCACGGTGTCGATCCGGTTGCCGTTGGGCAGGAACGGATCGGACTGCAGCTGGCCGTCGGTGCGCAGGTAGCGGGCCGCGCCGCGCCAATCGTTCGTGCCGCGCTTGGTGACCTGGTTGATGGTCACGCCGGCGGTGGCGATGGTGACGTCCGTCGAGGAGACCGTGAACTGGACCTCCTCGAAGGCGCCGAAGTCGAAGTAGGTCGCCGAGCCGCCGACCGCGTTCATGTCGGTGAGCACCACGCCGTCGACGGAGAAGGTGTTCTCCCGCGAGCCCGCGCCGGCGCCGAGGAAGCTCGACTGCTGGCCGCTCTCGTTGCCGCCGACGTTGATGCGGTCCACCAGCACGCCCGGCGCCTGGCTGAGCAGCGACCAGGGATCGCGGGCCGTGGGCACCTTGTCGAGCTCCACCGTGGAGACGTTGGAGCCCTGGTTGACCCGGCGCTCGTCCAGCAGCGGGCTCTCGCCGGTGACGGTGATCGTGTCCTCGACGGCGCCGCTGAGGGTGATCCGCAGGTCGGCCTTGCCGCCGAGCCGGACGGCGATGTCGGGGTAATCGATCGAGGAGAAGCCCTCGAGGTCCGCCTTGACCCCGTAGCTCCCGGGATACAGGTTGAGGAACCGGAAGTTGCCCTGCTCGTCGGTCTGCTGCACCTGCGGAGCGCCGACGCCCGTCAGGGTGATCGTCACGCCCGGAAGCGGCTGACCCTGCTCATCGGAGACCGTGCCGTACAGGTCCCCTGTCTGCAACTGCGCGAAAGCCGGGACGGCCATCGCCAGCAGCAGCGCGACCGCGCCGAGTGTGAGACGCATCGCGAGACGCATATAGCTGCCTCTGCCCATGCTGGTTACCCCCTTTCAAGGTCAAGCTTGGTGTGGCTCAATTATCTTGACCCGGATTATGCAACGTCTTAGCGATGGTTACCAGCGCGGGCGCCAATCCCGCGTCGATCCCCCATCAATAAGGGTTCGAGCTGATCACGCCGTTGGTGACGCTACGCAGGTAGTAGCCGGTCGTCGGCCGGTTCTTGAGGTCGAACGTCCCGCCGGAGGTCACCTTCCAGATCTTGAAGTTGGAGTACGTCAGCGGCACGCCCGACAGGCAGGTCTCCGGCGCGTGGTCGCCCAGCACGAAGTAGGCGGGGCCGTCGCCGATCACCGTGGCGAGGCCGTTCTTGTCCACCAGCACCGAAGTCGCCTCGTTGACCGCCACGGCGAGGGCGCTCGCCGCCTTGCCGTCCTTGATCTGGCGGGCGACGAAGGCCAGGGTCCGGCCCATGCGGTCGCGGGTCACGAAGTGGGAATCGGTGATGGTGTTCTGCAGGTTGGCCCAGTGGAAGAAGTCGTAGGTGAAGGTGACCGTGCGGTGATAGGGGTTGGCCAGGGCGTCGGCCGACAGGGCGGAGCCGCCGCAGCCGTCGTAGGTGAAGTCGCCCAGGATGGCGAGCCCGGCGCTGGTGCCGCCGACGCCGCCGCCGCGGGCGTAGACGGACTCGGTGGCCGTCTCGACCTTCGTGCCCTTGAAGAACTTGACGTAGTCGCACTGGTCGCCGCCGGCGTAGAAGACCACCTCGGCGTTCTTCACCGTCGTCTCGACGGCCACGGTGTTCGAGTCGCTCGCCCGCGTGATGACCAGGGTCTCGACCGAGTCGACGCCGTTCATGGCGTAGATGTAGTCGTTGTAGCCGTTGGAGCCCGAGGAGCGGAGGATCACGACGTCGATCTTGGTCGAGCAGGACGTGCAGCCGCGCACCTGGTCGATGATCCACTGGAGGCCCGCGTCCACGTCCGTGCCGCCGCCCCCGAGGTCGTGGGCCGGCCCGGCAAGGGGGACGACCACGTCGGCGGCGTTGCCGGTGAGGTACCGCGTGACCTTCGCCTGGGCCGGAAGAGTGAGAGCGGCGGCCAGCAGCACCACCAGAGACGTCACCAGAAACAGGGGGGAGAGCGTCTTGCGGGTCATTCGGTTCCTCCAGTCTGTCAAAGCGCGGGAACGCGCAGGGACTCCAGATAAGATCTCTACCCCTCTAGTAGTGCTCCGGACGGCGGGGAGTGAGTCAGGGGGCGGCTGTCAGGCCACGACCTGCCCGGCAAGGTCGCGGATCTCCCGCCAAGGCAGCACTTCGGCGGCGGACCGGCTCTGACGGGCCGTGCCGCCATAGACCAGCCAGGGACGCCCGGCGGCCTCTCCGGCGATCTCTCGCCAACGCTCGATCCCCAGGAAGAAGTCCTGGGTGACCGTCTGGCCGGACTTGGCCTCCACCGGCACCAGGATCGCCCCCTGTTCGATGAGGATATCGACCTCCAGCCCGCTCCGGTCGCGCCAGAAGTAGAGGTTGGAGGCGAGAGCCCGGTTGAACCGGGCCTTGAGCAGCTCCGCGACGGCCCAGGTCTCGAACAGGGCACCCCGTTGCGGATGATGGGCGAGTTGGTCGGGGTTCTGGATCCCCATCAGCCACGCCGCGAGGCCCGGATCGGAGAAGTACAGCTTGGGTGTCTTGACCAGGCGCTTGCTGAAGTTCCTGTGGTGAGGCTGCAACAGGTGCAGGATGAAGCTCGCCTCCAGCACGGAGATCCAGGATCTCGCGGTGTGATGGCTGACGCCGCAGTCGTTCGCCAGGGTCGAAAGATTGAGCAGTTGTCCCGTCCGCGCGGCGCACATCCTCAGGAGGCGCTGGAACGTGCCCAGGTCCTGAACGTTGAGCAGTTGCCTTACGTCCCGCTCCAGGTAGGTACCGACATAGTTGCCGTACCAGATTCCGGGGTCGAGCCGCCGGTCGTGAACGGGCGGATAGAGCCCCGTGAACAAAAGGTTCTCCAGGGTTTCGGGAGCCTGTCCGGCGTCTTGCAGCTCGACCAGGGTGAAGGGGAGCAGGGGAACCAGGGCGATGCGCCCCGCCAAGGTCTGGGTGACGTTCGACAGCAGATTGAACTGTTGAGAGCCCGTCAGGATGAAGAGGCCGGTCCTGCGGTCCTGATCGACGCGGGTCTGGAGGTAAGAAAAAAGTCCGGGACAGCGCTGGACCTCGTCCAGGATCGCGCCATCGGGAAACCTCGCCAGGAACCCTCGGGAATCCCGGGTGGCGAACTCCCGCTCGTCCAGGTCTTCCAGGGAGACGTAGGGCTTGGCGGGAAACGTCGCCCTCGCCAGGGTGGTCTTCCCCGACTGTCTGGGCCCGGTAACGGCGACGATCGGATAACCTTCCGCCAGTCGGAGAAGAGTCCCCTGGGCTTTTCGAGGGATTAGCATGAGAGGGAGAATAACCTGTCCTCGGCAAATTGGAAATCCGACTTCCAATTAGCCAGAATCGCCGGATGGGATTGATATGAAACGGCTTCTGACTCTCTGGCTGACGCTCCTGGGGGCCTTCTGGCTCACCCGGGCGGCCGTTTCGGCTCTGCTTTTCCAGCGCGCCGCCGATCATGAAGCCGGGGCGTTGCTCCTGCTGACCGCCGTGCCGCTGCTCCAGGCGGCGGCGGTCGGCTGGCTCACCCGGCCCCATTCCGGGGGTGAGACCGCATCCGAGCCGGCGTTCGATCCGGCCGAGGGAGTCGGCGTCGGCGATCCCGGTCCAGACGCTTGACCTGGCTGCTTGACCAGGCTGCTTGACCCGGCTGCTTGACCAGAACAGGCCGCGCCGATACCGTATCGCTTCCACGAAACCTCTTCAGGAGGCGGCTGCCGATGTCCAGTGACGAAGGTACGGTCATGATATTGGCGACGTTCGCGGCCGGCATCGTCTGGGCTATCTGGCTCTGGCAGGTGGCCTTCACGGCGCGGCGCTGCTCCCGGTTCGCGCACCGCTGGCCGCTCACCGTCTATCCGGGCGCCGCTTTCGCCCTCCTGTACGGCATCCTGAAGCGCTTCTCCTCGCTCGACGTGCGCGAGGATCCGGTCTACTTGGCCTTCTACATGATCCTGGGGGCGGCGTGGGTCGGCGCCGTGGCCTGGCTGCTGCCGTACCTGGGCTTGAGCGCCCGCGACGACGTCATCGAGCGGGCAAACCCGGCGGTCGCCCAGGCCATCGGCGGCGCCCTGCTCGGGCTTACCCTCGGCTACGCGGGCGCCAACATCGGCAACGGCCCGGGGTGGTGGGTGGTCGTGTTCTCCGCCTTCCTCGCCACCGCCGCGCTCCTCCTCCTCTGGGTGTTCCTCGACAAGGCCACGGGCCTGGCGGACACCCTCACCATCGACCGCGACCTGGCGGCGGGCCTGCGCGCCTTGGGCTTCTTCGCCGGCACCGGGCTGATCCTGGGCCGGGCCGTGGCCGGCGACTGGACGTCGGCCGCCGATACGGCCGCCGATTTCGCGCGGACCGGCTGGCCGGCCCTCCTCCTTTGGGCCGTGGCGGTTTTCCTGGAGAAACAGCTCCGCCCCAGCGCCGAGCAGCCCCAGCCGCCGGTCGTCACCCACGGCCTCGCTCCCCTTCTCCTCTACCTGGGGATCGCGGCCTTCTCCTTGAGATGGATGGGTTGGTGGAGCTGACCCCTCCCTGGGAGCCGGTGGAGCCCGTCGGGGCCGAGGCCTTCGCGCGGGTGCGCCGCCGGGCCATCTTCGACTGCTGCAAGTGGGACCCGCAGGTGGAAGACGTCGCCACTCTCTCCCCCTTCCCGCTCCTCCTGCGCCGCGAGGCCTGGAGCGAGATCGCCGGGCTCGCCGAGCGGCTGGCGGCCGAGGCCGCGGCGGCGGAATCGGAGCTGCTGCGCCGGCCGGAGCTCCACCGCCGTCTCGGCCTGCCCGGCGCCGTCCGCCGGGCCCTCAAGGCGGCCCGCAGCCGGGGGATCTCGCCGGGCATCGCCCGCGTCCTGCGCTTCGACTTCCACTGGACGACCGAGGGATGGCGGATCTCGGAGGCCAACACCGACGTGCCGGGCGGCTTCAACGAAGCGTCGGGCTTCGCCCGCCTGATGAGCCCCCACTATCCGGGCTCCGAGCCCGCGGGCGACCCGGCGGGACGGCTCGCCGAAGCGGTTACCGACTCAATCGCCGCAACGATCCCGCCGGAAGCGGCCGTCGTCCTGGTCCACGCCACGGCCTACACGGACGACCGGCAGGTGATGGTCTACCTGGCGCGGGAGATCGAGGCGCGCGGCCGGCGGGCGGTGCTCGCCGCTCCCGACCACCTGCGCTGGCGGGACGGCCGGGCCACGGTCGAGAGCGGCTGGTTCACGGGCGAGGCCGGGGCCGTCCTCCGCTTCTTCCCGGGCGAGTGGCTGCCCAACCTTCCCCGCGCCTGCGGCTGGAAGCACTTCTTCCGCGGCGCCCGGACGCCGGTCAGCAACCCCGCCGCCGCCCTGCTCACGCAGAGCAAGCGCTTCCCCCTCGTCTGGGACCGCCTGGAAACGGCGCTGCCCACCTGGCGCGCCCTCCTGCCGGAGACCCGCGACCCGCGCGAGGCGGACTGGCGGCGGGACGGCGGATGGGTGCTCAAGCCTTCCCTCGGCCGCGTCGGCAGCGGCATCGGCCTCGCCGGCGCCACCACCGAGAAGGAGTGGCGGCCGATCCGGAAGAACGTGCGCTGGTCGCCCGGCTGGTGGGCGGCCCAGCGGCGGTTCGAGGCCGTGCCGCTCCGCGTCGGGGACGAGCCGTTCTTCCCCTGCGTCGGCGTCTACACCGTGGACGGCCGCGCGGCCGGCGCCTATGGCCGCCTCGCGCGGCGGCCGCTCATCGATCATCTCGCCCAGGACGCCGCGGTGCTGCTCGCGCCGCGGCAGGAGGCACCGCATGGACTCGTCGCAGCTCTTTGAGATCTGGGCGCCGCCGGCATCGGTCTGGTCGCGCTGGGCCAAACCCGTGCTGTTCGCCGACCCGGGCCAAGCTCAGGGTCCGGCGCCGCCGGCGGTTCCTGCCGCTCCCCCGGCAGCTCCCCCGGCAGGCGCTCCACGGCCGAAGAGCTGGGGCGATCCGGCCACGGCGTTCGTGCTCGACCTGCCGGGGAGTTGGGCGGTCGAGCTGGGCCTGGACCTCGCCCGGGCGGGCTACCGGCCCGTGCCGCTCTTCAACGGCGCCGACAATCCCTACGCCCTGGTGGACGTCCGGCCGATCTTGAACCTGCTCACCGTCGGAGCGCAGGAGCTGGCCGCGCTGTCCATCGCGCCCGAGGCGCCGCCGGCCTTCCTCCTCGACCTCAACCGTCAACCCTTCGCCCCGCCGCCGCTCTCCCCCGGCAGGTTCGACAACCGCTGGGTCGTCTTCCCGCAGGACTTCCCGTCCGCCGCCTTCCTCCAGTCGCGCGGCATCCGCCGGGTGGCGCTGCTGCAGGAGAAGCGGCTCGGGGAGCAGCCGCGGCCGGACCTCGCCCACGTTCTGCGGCGCTGGCAGGAAGCGGGGATCGAGATCTACCGGCAGGACCCGGCGGCGGACGAGCCGCCCTCGCCGCTGAACGTCGAGCGGCCGTCGCGCTTCCGCGGCCTCGTCTATCGAGCCCTGGCGCTCGCCGGACTGCGGCGCAACAGCGCGGGCGGCTTCGGCTCGATCATCCCCCAGCCCTCGTCGGGAGGAGGCGGCGGGTTCGGGGTGGGATGAGTCCGGAAGGCCTGTGCTAGGCTGACCGGCAACCGCTCCCTACAGCGAGGTCCGCCATGCGTGACACGAAGCTGATCGTGATTTTCCTGGGTGTCCTGGCGTTCATAGCCGTGGGCTTCGTGCTCCATATCCTGGGGCCCTTGCTGGTGCCCTTCGTGGTGGCGGCCTTCCTGTCGCGGATTTTCTCGCCCCTGGTCGCATCCCTGCGCCGGCGGCGGGTGCCGGCTCCCCTGGCGATCCTGCTGGTGCTGGTCCTGGTGTCGGTCGTCATCGGGTTCTTCTCGGTGGTCCTCTACTCGAGCGCCCAGTCGTTCACCGAGGCCATGCCGCGGTACCAGGTGCGCCTCAAGGGGCTGCTGGCGAGCAGCTCGGCCTGGCTCTCCTCCGTCTTCCCCTGGCTGCAGTCGCAGATCCAGCACTACCAGTGGGACAAGGCGGTGGAGATCTCGTCGGTGACCGGCGTCGTGGCGGCCATGGTCGGCTCGTTCCTGGTGCTGTTCAACGACGCCTTCCTGGTGATGCTCTTCCTGGTCTTCCTGCTCTCGGGGAGCGAGGCCTTCCCGGAGAAGCTCCGGCGGGCCTTCGCGGCCGAGCAGGCCGAGCGGCTCGGCACGGTGATGCAGGACATCGAGGAGGAGATCCGCAGGTACCTGCTGATGAAGACGGTGTTCAACCTGATCCTGGGCATCGCGGTGGCGATCCTGCTGGCGGCCTTCGGGGTGGACTTCCCCCTGTTCTGGGGCCTGGTGACCTTCCTGGCGCACTACATCCCGAGCCTGGGCGCGGTGCTCTCGGTGGGCCTGCCGGCGATCTTCCTCTTCCTCCAGTTCTCGCCCGGCATGGCGCTGCTGATCTCGCTGCTCAACGCGGCGCTGCAATTCGTGGCGGGCAACGTCACCGAGCCGCGGGTGATGGGCGAGAGCCTGAACCTGAGCACGCTCGTCGTGCTGCTCTCCCTGATCTTCTGGGGCTGGCTCTGGGGCCCCTGGGGCATGGTGCTCGCCGTCCCCCTGACCTCGACCATCAAGATCGTCTGCGAGCACGTCGCGCCCCTCCGGCCCCTCGCGGTCCTGATGAGCGGCTCGGTGGAGCCCCTGCCTCAGACGAGCCCGGCGAGAAATACCGACGCCGGCGCGACGCGGATCCCCTCGGGGCTGACGTAGTCGTTACGGCCGGTGCCCGAGACCTGCCAGGCCTCGCATGCGGGGAAGCGGGTCTTGAGGTACCGGACGCTACGGTCGATCTCCGCGTCCGCCCATTTGGCTTCCACCATCAGGATGGGCTTGCGCCTCTCGGTGACGACGAAATCGACCTCCCGGCCTTCGACGTCCCGGAAATAGCGCAGCTCCAGGTCCCGCCCCTGCGTGTCCTGCTGGTACTGGACCCACTTGAGCAGATGCGAGGCCACCAGGTTCTCGAAACGCTGGGGAAGCTCGGGGACCAGGGTCCAGTCGAACTGGTAATGCTTCTGCTCCTTCTTGACCGCCCGGATGGTGGGCGCCCCGAACGGCGACAGGCGAAAGATGGCGAAGAGGCGCTCCAGGATCTGCAGCCAGCTCGACACCGTCTTGTGACTCACCTGGAGATCCTCGCGCAGAGCGTTGATCGACAGCGGCGAGCCGACCAGCTCCGGGAGGCGGATCATCAGCAGCTCGACGTTGCCCAGGTCGTGAACCCGCTCCAGGCTCACCAGCTCCTCCCGCACGAGCAGGTTGCGGTGCTCGCGGGACCAGCGGCGAGCCTCGACCTCGGAGCCGCCGAAGAACGGCTCCGGGAAGCCGCCGAGCGTCAGGAGCCCCCGGAGATCCTCTTCCGTGTGCCCCTCGATCTCCGCGAAGGAGAGCGGATGGAGGTGCAGCAGATGGTAACGGCCCTGGAGGGAATCCCCGGAGTAGCGGTAGTAGTCGAGCCGGGCGCTCCCGGTGACGAGGATGCGCTGGCCGGGCGGCTTGCCGTCGTAGAGACCCTTGAGGTAATTACGCCAGAGACGGTACTTATGGATCTCGTCGAACACCCAGAGGGAAGAGACCGGGAGCTGCCGCCTGAGGATCCGCTCCCGATGCTCGGGAATGTCCCAGTTCAGGTATCCCTTCTCCGCACCCTCCAAGCTACGGGCCAGGGTGGTCTTGCCGACCTGGCGGGGACCGGCGACGAAGACCATCTTCTTCTGAAGGTCCCGCTCGATCTGCTCGGACAGATATCGATGATAGGACCTCATCCCAGGAGAATGCCAGTAATTTCACCCCCAGTCAAAAATACTCGCGAGTAATTTCGACTAGGGGTGAATTTACTCGCTCCCTAGTGGCCTATCACCGTGGGATTGACGGGGAACTCCTGGGAGCGCCGGCGTCCCGCCGGCTTGACCAACTAGATTAGTAGGCCGGCGGGACGCCGGCGCTCCCAGGGAAACCTCCACCAATATGTCTGTGACAGAGCACTAGTCCACCCCATCCGGGAACGGCTGAATCGGATCGAAGTCGACCGGCACGTCGGTCGTCTTCGCCAGGGCCGCTTTGAGATCGGCGGGCATGGTGCCGTACTTCTGGAACCAGCTCTCGGCCTGGGCGCGGTCGCCGGTGGCCTCGATGGTCAGCAGCTCCTTGGCGAGGGAGGCGATGGCCGCCGGCATCTTAGCGAGATCGACCCGGTAGCGTCCCGAATCCTCGCGTCCGATCGCCCCCTGCTCGGTCAGGTAGTTGAACTCCATCATCTGGGCCCGGCCGTGGGCCTCGCCCGTACCGAAGCGGACGGTGCGGAAGATCCCGGCCACGTAGGAGGCGTAGAACTCCGGCAGGCGCTCCTTGGGCAGGGCGCCGTGCTCCACCAGCCAGGCGAGGCCGAACATGCCGGTGACGTCGGCCTTGGCCTCCTCCAGCCCCGAGTAGGTGGCGCCGATCGCCTGGCGGATGTCGATCTGCTTGCCGTCCACCCGGGCGAACGCCGGTCCGAGGCCGTGACTGATCTCGTGCATCATCACGTCGGAGAGGTACCCCTCGGCCGAGGCCAGCGAGGCCTGGTCCTCGCGCAGCAGGCGCTGGGCCACGGGCAGGATGATGTACTTCACCCGGGCCTCCATGTAGTTCTTGAAGAAGATCCGCTTGCTCCCCTTCTGCTCGTGGATGCGCGGGTCGTTCGGCAGGTTGTCCGCGACCGCCTGGTAGCCGTGCCGCAGGTCGCCGGAGCGGAAGGGCGTGTCCATGACCTCCATCGGCGCCACCCGGCCGCGCTTCGAGGGGCGGTCCTCGGGCGCCAGCGGCAGGGCGTCCTGGATGTCCGGAACGTACTTCTGGAACACCTCCAGCTTGCGGCTCTCGGCCTCGTTGCGCACCATAACGGCGGCGCCGTAAGAGGTCTTCACGCCGAGCAGGCCGTCGAGATAGGTCTCGTAGGGGGCGAAGATGATGTCGAACCTGGGATTCTGGAGGTCGAGCCAGGCGAGGTCGCTGGCGTAGTAGTCGTCGGTGAGGAGGGCGTCGGCCCGCAGGCGCAGGAAGTTGGCGAACGCCGGGTCGTCCGAGAGGGCAGCCGCCTCGCGCAGGGCCTTGGCGGCGGCATCGAGGTACTCCTTGTAGACGACGTGGTAGGGCTGGGCCTCGAGCCCCTTCGGCGTGCGGACGATGACGGTGTGCTCGTCGTAGAGGGCCGCCTTCTCCGCCGGGTGGGCCGCCGCGTAGGCTTCGATCTCCTGCCGCGTGATCCCCTTGGGATAGAGGGTGCGGCCGGGCTGCATCGGCTCCTTGCCCACGAACGGCTGGTTCTCCTCCAGCAGGTCGTAGCGGCTGCCGTTGATCCAGAGCATGCGCCGCAGATCCTGGGAAGGCTGGTCCTTGGCGTCCGCCAGGGACTTGTAGAGGGCGAGCCCCTCCGGATCGCTCTGGCGCCAGTAGATGTTCTCGAACTGGCGGGCGGCCTCGACGAGCTTCTCCAGCAGTTGCTTCTCGCGGGCGGAGAAACCCGGGGCTTCGAAGGTCATCTCGACCGGCTTCCACTTGCCGAGCCGCTCCTCGAGGTTCTTGACGACCTGGGGCGTGGGCTTCGCGGCGGCCTTGGCGGGCGGAGCCGCGGCGGTCAGGGGCAGCGGGAGAAGGACAAGGAGGGCGACGAGGACGGGTTTCAGGGTGTCTCTGCGCATGGAGAGGAGTCTACGTCCTTTGAAGCTCTCTCCGATGTTTTTCCTAATGTAGAGACGCCCTCACGGGAACCCCGTGGGGCGTCTCCTGGGTCGGGGCCGACGTTTCCCTGCGCAAGATCGCCCCGCGGGAGAGATGTGGCGCCTAGGACAACCTCACCGCCTCGGAGACGCCCCACGGGGTACCCGTGAGGGCGTCTCTACACTAAAGAGAAAACACCCGAACGTAATCTCCCGTCCCCTCTCACGTAAAGAACTCCATGAGACCCTCAACCCTCCTCACCGCCATCTTCCTGCTCGCGGCTCCCCTGCCGCGGGCTCATGCTCAAGACCCGGCCGAGATCCTGGCCCGCGCGAAGGACGCCGCGGGCGGCAAGGCCTGGGATGCCGTACGCGCCCTCCACACCCACGCCCGGATCTCGGCCAGCGGCCTCTCCGGAACCGTCGACGTCTGGGACGACGTGCGGACCGGCCGCCATTTCGACACCTTCACCCTCGGACCCTACAAGGGCGCCCAGGGCTACGACGGCAAGGCCGCCTGGGAAATGGATCCCTCCGGCCAGACCCGCGTCGACGACAGCGGCGACGCCCGCGAGGGCACCGTCAACGAAGCCTATCGCCGGGCCTTCGCCTTCTGGTACCCCGAGCGGCACAAGGCCCAGATCTCCTATACCGGCAAAAAACAGGACGCGGGCCGGGACTTCGACGTCCTGCGGATCCACCCGGAAGCCGGACGCCCGTTCGAGATGTGGATCGACGCCGGCAGCCATCTGATCGACCGCGTCGTCGAACACGGCGCCAACGAGGTCCGCACCACCTTCACCACCGACTACCGCACGGTGGAGGGCCTCAAGCTCCCCTTCGCCACGAAGGGCACCAACGGCGACGCCAAGTTCGACCAGACGGCCGCCGTGGAGACCATCGAGGTCAATCCGGAGCTCGACGAGGCGAAATTCCGCATGCCGGAAGGGAAGACGGACGACTTCGCGATCGCCGGCGGCAAGACCTCGGCGGTCCTCCCCTTCCGGCTGCTCAACAACCATCTCTACGTGCAGGCCCGGATCGACGGCAAGCCTCTCCAGGTGCTCTTCGACACGGGCGGCGCCAACGTCCTGACGCCCGACGCGGCCAAGCGGCTGGGCGTCGAGAGCGAGGGCGCCATCGAGGTCCGAGGCGGCGGCGAGAAGTCGGAGAGCTCCGGGCTCGCCAAGGTGAAGGAGCTGGCGCTGGGCGACGTCACCCTGCGCGACCAGCTCTTCCTCGTGGTGCCGCTCACCGGCCTCGCCGAGGTCGAAGGCGTGGACGTCGACGGCATCGTGGGCTACGAGGTGCTCAAGCGCTTCATCGCCCGCGTGGCCTACGCCCAGGGGCAGATCACGTTCTTCCTGCCCGAGGCCTTCCAGGAGCCGAAGGGCGGCACGGTGGTGCCCTTCACCTTCGACGGCGAGACCCCGCAGGTGGAAGGCGAGATCGACGGCGTGCGTGGCCGGTTCACGATCGACACCGGCAGCCGCGCCTCGCTGACGCTCAACCGTCCGTTCGCCGAGGAGCACGGCCTCGCGGCCAAGTACGCCGCGAGCGTCGAGGCCCTGACGGGATGGGGCGTGGGCGGCGGCGTGCGCTCCCGGCTCGCCCGGGCGAAGGTCCTCAAGCTGGGGAGCGTCGAGGTGCCGATGCCGGTCACCGACATGTCCCTCAATGCCAAGGGGGCCTTCGCCAACCGCTACCTGGCGGGCAACGTCGGCGGCGGCGTGCTCCGGCGGTTCGACATGACGTTCGACTACGGCAAGCAGAGGCTCATCTTCCAGCCCAACGAGAACGCCGCGAAGCCGGACAACTACGACCGCTCGGGAATGTGGCTCAACCGCGAAGGCGGCGGCTTCCAGGTGAAGGACATCGTGGCGGGAGGCCCCGCCGCCGAGGCCGGCCTGAAGGCGGGCGACACGATCACCGCCATCGACGGCCAGAGCGTGGGAGAGCTTCTCCTCCCCGAGCTGCGGACCCGTTTGAAGGATTCCTCCGCGGGAACGAAGGTGCGCCTGACGGTGAAGTCCGGCGGCGAGGCCCGTGAGGTGACGCTGGTGCTGCGGGATCTGGTGTAGGAGCCGGGGCTCCGGTTCCAGGAAATCCAACGCCACGGGAACCCCGCCCGGGCATAAATGCCAGGGCTATGTAAAAGCGCCGGGTGAACCCGGCGCCTTTAGGAGGGGAATTCAGTCGGCTTTAGCCGGCTGTTTTGGATAGCCCTGGCATTTATGCCCGGGCGGGGCCGGTTCTTGCCCCTACGGCAGCCGCAGGACCACGATCGTCTGGTCGTCCTCGCGGGGCGCGTTGGCCGTGAAGCGGGTGACGTCCGCGAGGACGCCGTCGCGCAGCCCCTCGACGCTCCGGCCGGCATGGGTCGCGAGGCTGGCCTCCAGCCGGTCGAAGCCGAAGAGATCCTCGGTGCCCTCTTTCCGCGCCTCGATCAGTCCGTCGCTGAACAGGAAGAGCGTATCTCCCGGCGCGAGGCGGGCGGTGCGCGGCTCGACGTTCAGCTCGCCGCGCACTCCCAGCGGGTAGGCCACGGACTCCAGGGCTTCCACCCGGCCGGCGGCGTTGATGCGGTAGGGGAAGAGGTGGCCGGCGCTGGCGTAGATCAGCTCCAGTTGGCGGGGGTCCAGCAGCGCGTAGCAAAGAGTCGCCAGGAGCCGCTTGCGGGCCGTCTGGTAGACGGTGCGGTTCAGGGTGTTGAAGACGGCCGCGACCTCGGGGTTGAACGTCACCTGCACCGCCAGGGCCGACTTGGCCATCGACATGATCAGTCCCGAGGAGACGCCGTGGCCGGCCACGTCGCCCACGGCGATGGCGAGGCGGCCGTCCTCCAGGGCCAGCACGTCGTAGAAATCCCCTCCCACCTCCGAGGCCGGCAGGTAGGCGTGGGCGATGTCCACGCCCGCGAGCCGGGGCGGCAGGTCGGGCAGGATGGAGCTCTGGATGCGCCGGGCCGTTTCGAGCTCCACGCTCTGGCGTTCGCGCTCGGCGATGCGCCGCACGTGCGGCGGCACATCCTCGTAGCGGTAGACAAACTCCTTGCCGCTGCCGAGGAAGCGCAGGCTGGCGACGAGCGGCGCCGCCAGCAGGGCCAGGGCGAGCCAGCCCTGGATCTGGAGGCTTCCGTCCTCGGCCGTCAGCAGCGGATAGGCCAGGAGGAGCACCTGGGCCACGCAGCCGCCGAGCAGGGCCGTCAGCAGGTCCGTGGCCACGAAGAGCGCCGTCAGCACGCCGGCCACGACGAGGGAGACGGCGAAGGTCCAGCCCAGGGGTGCGGCCAGAACGGACGGCGGAATGACCACGGCCCCCACGAGCACGGCGAGCGCCGCTCCGGCCCACTTCCCCAATCGCTGCGCCGTGGCCGGGAGGAGCCAGAGGACCACCGCGAGATAGAACGGCAGGAAGATCCCCAGCGCCGATACCACCAGCTCCAACCCCGGCCAGCGGGTGTCCGTGCCGAGCATCATGGAGGAGAACGGCCAGCCGCCCAGAGCCCGGGCGGCGAGCAGCAGGGCCACCACTCCCCCCGTCGTGGCAAGCCCCGCCATCCAGCCCCGGAAGGCGGACCGCGCCACGGTGCCGTTCGCCAGATCCCCCTTGAAGAGGGCATCGAAGGCCGCCAGCTTGTGCCCCCAGCGTTCGCGGCAGATGGACTCGCCCACGGACCAGGCGAAGAAGGCGAGCACTGCGGCCGGCAGGACCATGAAGACGATCTCGAACAACACGACGAGCCAGGTGTTCTGCTCCCGGGAGGCGAAGCCGAAACCGTTGCCCTGGGAGTTCACGCGGCTCGCAAGCAGCATGAACAGCAGGCCCGAGAGCGCCACCACCAGGAAGATCTGGGCGCCGCGGCGCACGCCGATCTCGCCCTCGTGATAGCGCTTGAGGAACGGGAAGGCGAGCAGGCAGGCCAGCAGGATGACCCAGACGACCCGGCTCACGCCCAGGAAGTTGAACCCCCGGAGCGAGCTGGCGAGCTCCTTCTCCCCGGGATCGTCCAGCCAGGGGCCGAAGCCCGCGAGACGGTCGCCGGCGAAGAACACCTGGACACCATGGAAGATCCCGGCCGGCAAGGGATTCCGGCGGTCGCGGTAGCGGACCGTCAGGTCGGTGCGCCGGGCGAGCTGCTGGCTCCGGATCTCCGGTCCGTCGTAGTGAGAGAGGTCGATCCCTTGCCGGGCGAGGAAGGCGTCGGCCTGCTCCCTCGCCGCCTGCTGGGAGATCGGCGCGCCTTTGGCCTCGGGATCGAGACGCAGGCGCAGGGTCTGGATCTCGCCGGAAAGCGAAACGGAGACCAGATAGGTCCAGTCACCCTGCTGCGCGCCCCTTGGAAAGACCAGCACCTGCCAACTGTTGATCCGGCTGGGAAGCCCCGACTCCCGCACGCTCTCGGCGCCCTTGCGGTCCAGGGCGGTTTGGAGCCGGCGCTCGAGAAGGAAATCCCGGTCGAGGGCCGCCACGACGTAGGGGTCTTGGACCGGCTCGCCGAGATCGCGGGCATGCTCGAGGGCGATGGCCACGGCCTCGGCCCGCGAGATCGACCAGGAATCGGGCAGGAAAGGGAACGCCCGCGGGTAGGCCCACACCAGGAGCACCAGCCCGGCGGCACCGGCGAGGAGCCAGAGGACGAGAGAGCGCGCGTTCCGCATCGGGGCTTGATACGTGGAAGGAGGGCGCGGGGTTTCCGGCCGCCGCGCCCTTCCGGGCCGGACTAGCCCTTCGGCAGGGCTTCCACCAGGCCCTTCACGGCCTGAGCCGACTTGTCGAGCATGCCCTTCTCCTCGACCGTCAGCTTCAGCTCGACCACCCGCTCCATGCCGCCGCTGCCAAGCACGCAAGGCACGCCGATGAAGAGGTCCTTGTAGCCGTACTCGCCCTGCAGGTACACGGCGCAGGGGAGGATCTTCTTCTTGTCCTTGAGGATGGCCGCCACCATCTCGTACGAGGAGGCGCCTGGCGCGTAGTAGGCCGAGCCCGTCTTGTAGTAGTTGACGATCTCGGCGCCGCCGTTCTTGGTGCGGTCGTTGATCTTGTCGATCGTCTCGGCGTCCAGGAGCTGCGGCAGGGGGACGCCGTTCACCGTGGCGTAGCGGGGCAGCGGCACCATGGTGTCGCCGTGGCCGCCGAGCACGAAGGCGTCGACGTCCTCCACCGAGACCTTCAGCTTCTCGGCGATGAACCAGCGCATGCGGGCCGCGTCGAGCACGCCGGCCATGCCGATCACCCGCTCCCGGGGGAAGCCGGAGACGCGGCGGGCCACCTCGCACATGGCGTCGAGAGGGTTGGTGACGATGATCAGGATGGTCTCCGGCGACCGGGAGACGATCTGCCGCACCACCTCGGAGACGATCTCGGTGTTCTTGGCCAGCAGGTCGTCGCGGCTCATGCCCGGCTTGCGGGCGAGGCCGGCGGTGACCACGACGACGTGCGAGCCCGCCGTGGGGTCGTAGTCGCCGCCGCCCGTGATGTGGGCGTTGAAGCCCAGCACCGGGGCCGACTCCATCATGTCCAGGGCCTTGCCGGTGGCGAGCTCGGCGGCGACGTCCACCATGACCACGTCGGCCAGGTCGGCCTGGGCGACCAGTTGGGCGCAGGTGGCGCCCACGTTGCCGGCGCCCACCACAGTAACTTTATAACGCATGAGGAAATCTCCCTCGAGTCTTGGTTTTATCGGATCTTTGGTCTATCAGATCACTGGTTTAAAGGTTTTCGACGATCGCAACCGCGAACTGCGAGGTGCTGAGCAGGGTCGCGCCCTCCATCTGGCGCGCCAGGTCGTAGGTCACCTTCTTCTGCTCGATGGTGCGCGCGAGAGCGGACTCGATGGCATTGCCGGCCTCGTCCCAGCCCAGCCAGCGGAGCATCATGACGCCGGAGAGGATCAGCGAGCCCGGGTTGACCTTGTCCTGGTTGGCGTACTTGGGGGCCGTGCCGTGGGTCGCCTCGAAGACGGCGAAGCCGTTGCCCTCGTTGCTGCCGGGCGCCATGCCGAGCCCGCCCACCTGCGCCGCCAGGGCGTCCGAGAGGTAGTCGCCGTTCAGGTTGGTGGTCGCCAGGACGTCGTACTCCTCCGGCCGCAGGAGCACCTGCTGGAAGGTGGAGTCCGCGATGCGGTCCTTGACCACGATCTTGCCTTCCGGCGCCTTGCCGTCGTGCTTGTCCCAGACTTCCTGCTCGGAAATCGTGAAATCGCCGAACTCGTCGCGCGCCACCTCGTAACCCCAATCCTTGAAGGCCCCCTCGGTGAACTTCATAATGTTGCCCTTGTGGACCAGGGTGACGCTCTTGCGGCGGGTGGCGATGGCGTACTGGAGGGCCTTGCGGACGAGCCGCTTGCTGCCGGTCTCCGAGACGGGCTTGATGCCGATGCCGCTGTCCGGCCGCACCTTCTTGCCCATCGAGGCGAGGAACTCGATGACCTTCTTGGCCTCCTCCGTGCCGGCGCGCCACTCGATGCCGGCGTAGACGTCCTCCGTGTTCTCCCGGAAGATCGTCATGTCCACCTTCTGCGGCTCCTTCACGGGCGAGGGCACCCCGGGGTAGTAGCGCACGGGGCGCACGCAGGCGTAGAGGTCGAGCACCTGGCGCAGGGTGACGTTGAGGCTCCGGATGCCGCCGCCCACGGGCGTCGTCAGCGGCCCCTTGATCGCCACCCGGTAGCGCTGAATGGCGTCCAGGGTGTCCTGCGGCAGCCAGTCGCCCGTCTGGGCATAGGCCTTCTCGCCAGCGAGCACCTCGAGCCAGGCGATGGAGCGGGAGCCGCCGTAGAGCTTCTCCACCGCGCCGTCGAGCACGAGGCGGGTGGCCTTCCAGATATCCGGCCCCGTGCCGTCCCCCTCGATGAAGGGGATGATCGGCCGGTCCGGCACCGTCAAGCGGTCTTCCTCCGCGTGCCAGAGGATCTCCTGGCCATCCGCGGGCGGAGTCGAATCGTTCAATGTGGCCAAGGCCATGCTCCTCCTGAGGGATGAAGGGAAAAGAAGCGTACGGAAGCGGCTCCGGCCGCAGAGCCCGGACGCGCCGGGTAAGGTATCACAGAGGGAGGGGGCTACGGGGGACGGTCACGGGAGGCAACTGGCTGCCTCCGAGGCGACTCGTCCCCCTATCGGGGTCTCAACTCTCCGGTTCGGGGTCGAAGTCCAGCCCATCCCCCACTGCGTCCAGGCACAGAAGGCTCGGGCTACGAATGGTTTTCCAGGAAACGTCTGTCTGGTCGGTTTCGACGTCCCCCTTGGTGATCTTTGCCTTCTTGGTCAGATAGTTGAGGCTGACCGTTGACATCTCGCCAGTGTTTCGCTTTGTTTCCGTGGAGTCGTAGCCGATCAGCTTGAAGCATCCATCCTGGTACCTGAAGGTGAGCTTGGTCTGCGACGTGTACCATGAGCCGGCGCTCATCCAGAAACCCAACGACACTTGGACCGTTCCCTTGACGATGGCGGCGTCGGTTAGAGGATCGTCCATGAGCGGATTGGTCTGTCTCGGAATCAGGGTGTGGTTCGCCAAGGCCAACGAATATTTTTTCGTCGCCTTATCGACGAATGCGACGACAAGCATCCGTGGGTTCGTATCGAGCTCACTGACCCCCAGGCCGTCATTTTTTATTACATTGCCTGGATGGGTCATGTGCAGCACGAGCATCAAATCCGGAGCACCATCGCCGTTGAGATCGCCGCGGCTCTCCGTTTCCACAACCCATCCTTTCGGCACCAAACCGGCCTTAGTTTGGGCCTGAGCGGGAATGGCGGGGAACACAACCGGCGGGGCCACTTCGTCAGCTCCCGCACGAGCGGCAACCGACAAGAGCAAGCAAGACAATAACGAAGCTGCAAGGCGACTCATCGAACCTCCGGATGCCGAACGTTTTGGCCCTAGCGGCGGGGCACCTTTAGGTTGCCGCTCGCCAGCGTTAATCTAGTGCAGGCGTCCGCTGCGGAGCTCCGCCTCGGCAGCGTCGATGTAGGCATGGTACCCCTGAGGGTCGATGAACGGTTCTACTGCGTTCTTCGCAGCAGCGCTGGCGACGAATTTGCGATATCTGCCCCACCATCTCGCATGGCACGTCACCCATATGTCAACGGGGAGGCCTCGGAGCACTCTGAAGCTGCGCTCGAGGTCGGCCTCTTGCTCTGGATACCGCGATGTGGCCAACCGCCCCAAGTCGCACGCGCTCACGACGTTCAGGACGCGATCACCGTCACGAACCTGGAACGACCATGAGGTGCATCCGCGCGTGTGGCCGCCGGTGATGTGCGCGGTGAGTGCGAGCGGCCCGAGGCGGATTGTGTCGCCATCCTTGAACCGGTGATCGACCCGCATGGCCGGGTACCCGACGACCCCGATCCGGGCAAGGGCTCTGAGAGGCAGGATCGCGTCGGGGTCATCGCCACCGGCGGCGAGGGTATAGGCACTCGCTTCGCTCGCCCACAGTTCGGCACCAGACGCCTGCTGGAGCACTCCCAGCCCGCCAGCATGGTCGGGATGAGGCTCTGAGTTCAGGAGCACTCTGACATCCTTGATGCTGAAGCCGAGCTTCGCAATGCTCGCGATGATCATCGGTGCGGTGCTGGGATAGCCGCCATCGAGCACGATATGGCCCTCGGGCCCGGTAATGAGGAAGGCCGCGGCATCCGTTGCGCCAACGTAGTACAGGTTGCCAGCGATGCGAAAGGGTTCGGCGGGCTCCTGCCCGCCTCGCTTTGTCGCGTTCAGCCACCTGCCGACGAGTACCAGCGCAGAAATACTCGCCAGTCCTACGAGGACTACCAACCGGTATCGCTTGGTGAACTGGGGCAACCGTCACTCTCCCAGCGCGAGTTCGCTCAACGCTGATGGGACTAACCGGCGGTGCCGCGCGACAGACCGGTGTCCGTCCGGTTGAGGCCCCGGGATGAGATTCTACACCCGACAACATGTTCATTACTGCGAGCCGCGGTCGAAAGCCTCCCCTTGCATGCCGCCGATCCGCGTGTTACACTGAACCTAATGGTTCAGTATTCTCGAGCCCGCCTCGATGCCTCGTTCGCCGCGCTCTCGGATGCCACCCGACGCGGGGTTCTGGAGCAGCTCGGACGTTCCGACGCTTCGATCACGGACCTTGCCGAGAAATTCCGCATGACCCTCACGGGCATGAAGAAGCATGTCGGCGTCTTGGAGCAGGCGGGGCTAGTCACCACGGAGAAGGTCGGGCGCGTGCGGACCTGCAAGCTCGGCCCGCGCCGACTGGAGGAGGAAGCTGCATGGATCGAGAGATACCGCCAGCTCTGGGACGCCCGCTTCGACGAGCTGGACAAAGTTGTCGAGGAATTGAAACGGAAGGAGAAGGTTGATGGACGCAAGAAGAGAGAGTGAGGTTGCCCCCATGAAGAACCGTACGACGGTGGAGCGGAAGTCCGAGCGTGAGCTCGTCGTCAGGCGAACTTTCAACGGCCCGGCGCGCCTCGTGTTCGAGGCGTGGACCAAGCCCGAGCTGTTCAGACAGTGGTGGGTGCCGAAGTCGATGGGAATGTCCCTGCTTTCCTGCGAAATGGATGTTCGTGTCGGGGGCAAGTACCGTTTGGAGTTCGCACACGGAGACTCACAGATGGCGTTCTTCGGCACGTACAAGGAAGTAACACCGCACTCGCGCCTCGTCTGGACCAATGAGGAAAGTGACGAGGGTTCCGTCACGACGGTGACCTTCGCGGAAAAAGGCGGCAAGACGTTGCTGGTCGTGCACGAGCTTTATCCCTCGAAGGAAGCTCTCGACGCCGCCGGTACCGGGGCGGCGGATGCGATGGTAGAGACGTTCGAGCAACTGGACGAGCTTCTCGTCACCCTGGGCGCGAGTTTGGGACAGGGATGAAGTCGTCGATCTGGCGGTCGGCCGCCTGGGTCATTCGTCCCGACCTCGATCCCTCGTGGTAAACCACCAGCGAGTGGGCGATCGCTCCTCACGGCTGACCTCGCGGCGCCGCTTGCCCCGGCCGGCCTGGCTCACACGCAGGCCGGGGCCACCGGGCGGCGCCGTGAAATTCGATGGTGCTTCGGTCCGTCCAACGGCTCTGGGCCTAACCGGCGGAACCGCACGATAGCGCCGTATCCGTCCGGTTGAGACCATGGTTTGGGCGGCGTCGTCCTCTGAACTTGTATGTTGTGGTATGAGACAAATTCTTGGCCGACAGCATGCGCTGGATGAAGACGCAAGGAAGCACGTTCAATGGGGACAGCTGCGAAATCGAGAAGCGCATGGCAGTTGGGGCAAAGACTCAAGATGTTTTCGGACACATCCGGGCCGTGATGCGGGCTCCCAAGTGGTTGAAGATGGTGGCCCTCTGAGTATGCTGAACCGTTAGGAAATTCTAGTCGCAGATTGCATCGCTGACACCGCCCGTCATGGAGAGCCTTGAGACGCTGAATAAGAGCTGTATCTCGAATGACCCGGTTCAACCTAACCTCAGTTCGACGTGGCTCCGAGATGTCTAAGGCAACAGCTACCCTCAATGGTGTTTCCGGCAGGCGATTTACCAATGCATATGAATACCTAAAGCTCACCGAAATCGGCTTACCATCACTGAGTTTGACGAGGTCTGTCATCGTAGAGCTGTTATCGGGTTGCTGGCAACCTGAGATCGCATACAATGTCTTGACATTACCTTCCCAAAGTCCTTCGGCGGCCGTTGCAGGTGGCACGTCCCCAAGCAACTGTTGTGTACGAACATCAGTCGAGCTTGGATGAAGTTGAACGTCCCGAAGCCATGCCTTGTAGGCGATCTCAGGGCCACCGCCAACTATGGCGAAATAGATCGGTAGCTCACCTTGTCGGTCCAGCAACACTTTTGCGCTTTTCCATTCCTGACTGCTACGGAACGTCACCAGTTTGCGCGGATCGCGATTCGCCTCCGCAACAGCATGATCTAGGTACGGGCGATGATTCCTGGCAAATACAGCCTCGTCGCCAGTGACAGTCCTCATTTTTCCACCTTTGGCTCGTGCCGCTCAACGGCTTATGAGTTCAGCGGCGCTACCCGGCTGAGTTGCCGAACGAAGCCGCTGCCTGCCGATGCCAGCCGCGAAGTCGTTTGTGAGTTCACCCGGGTGGCGTCCGCTGCAACGAGGGGTTAGGCGACTGACCACGTAGGGTCCGCATGCGCTTTCTTGGACACCAGCGCTACGGTTCAGTTGCGAGTGGTCGTCTATCCACTGCTGTTGCAGCCCGCCGGCGCGCCACCCACGAGCAGAGGCCCCAACCGATCAACCCTGTGTAGAGCAGCACGATTAGGACCCATCCCGGCGACCTAGGCGGTACACCAGCCAGCATACCAAGCGCCGTTGCCGGATAGACGTAGAAGGCTGTGAGAAACCAAATCGGACTCGTGTACCGTGTGTACCAAGGGTCCGTCGGCTCTGGCATCAGCGTCATAGCATCCGGGATGAGGAACATGATGAGAGGCAACGAAGGGACGGTGAACAGCAGCCAGTACAACGGCTTTCGGCTCCAATGGACCCCTGAATGCGTTGTAGGGGCTCGATGGTCGAGTGGCTGCTGCTGCGATGGAGTGGAGACGTTCATGGATCACCTTTCGCTCGTGTCATGGAAACGAAGCCGCTGATGCCACCGCATCAGCGAACATCCCAGAGAATCAGCGAGTGCGTAGTCGAGAGCGGCAAAGTCGGCGGCGAAGGCAGTTTCGCACTCGAGGAAGCGGAGCTTGAGTTCTAGTGCCTCGGTCGTCGCCGGTAGCCTTGCGATATGCGCCGATGAGCGGCGGCCTTCCCAAAGGGCCAGCGGGTGGTTACGAACCGCGTCGGGGTAGAGGGCCGCCTCGACGCCTCCTTTCTGAAGCGCGATTGGCTTGTGTGTCAACAGTGCTGCTCCTGTCGCCTAACAGCCCAGCTAAACTGTATCCGTCACTTTCTCGTTTCTCTAAACTGCCTTACCGTCAGATCCAGCTTCGAAAGGAAGACAGCCGCTGCTACGCCAAATCATTGATTCCATGTAGGTTTCATCTTACGCTTCCTTCTAATCTCCGTCAATACAGCTAGTTGTTGACGGTAAGGCAACTTGTATAGCCTTCCCTGTATTAGGTGCTGGATCCAACTTCCCGAACCAGGAAAGTTGCTGAAGGGACAGAAGTTAGCTCTCTTCTGACAGATCGCCGCCCCGCAGGGATAAGCATGCCGGCGGAACGTTATACGGCGCGGTAAGGATTCCAAGACGGGGTCTATGGCTGAGCCGAATGTCGTTGTATGTCCATGGTTTAGCGGGGCCAGATGGCCCTGAGGGCGAAGGGTGCTTATACGTCTGGAGGTGACAGATAAGGTTCTCGCGGCCCCTTCAGGCCGCGGAGTCGTGCCGGCCTGTGACCCAGGCATCGGCCTTCGGCCTCGGCCCAGGGCTGAGAGCTCGCGATCCTTCGGGCCGCAAAGACCGCGGGCTGGCTCGGATCGCGCCGCACAAAACCGTTGCTTGCGTGCCGCGACACGCGCACGGTATGCTGCCGCGCCGCGCTCGAGCGGCCGTCTTCAACCGGAGTCTGGTCCCCGCCTCGCCCTGACGAATACGTATGTCCGCTGCCTTTCGCACGTTGCGACCACTCCGCTCGCGCGCATCCCGCGTCTCCCGATTATTCGTCGCGCTCGTCCTTCTCTTTGCGCGCCTGGTCACCGCGCAGGGCACCGCCGAGTATGAGCGCCGCGAGCTGAAGATCCCGATGCGGGACGGCGTTACACTCTTCGCCGTCGCGCTCATGCCCAAGGGGGCGACGGCCCCTCTTCCCATCCTCCTCATTCGCACCCCGTTCAGTGCCGCTCGCGAGCTCCAGGGCAGCATGTTGCCGGAGTCGCTGCGCGAGCTTGGAGAGGATGGTTACATCTTCGTCGCGGAAGACATCCGCGGACGGTTCGGATCGCAGGGGACTTTCGTCTCCCTGAGGCCGCAACGCGACCCGCGCGACTCACGAGGCGTCGATGAATCGACCGACGCCTGGGACACCGTGGACTGGCTCGTCCGCGAGCTGCCTCGGAACAGCGGCAAGGTCGGCGTCCTCGGTGTCTCGTATCGCGGCTGGCTCGCGGCCCTCGCCGGCGTCGGGGCCCACCCCGCCATCAAGGCGATCTCGCCCCAGGGGCTCGTCGCCGACGCGTGGCTGGGCGACGATTTCTTCCACCAAGGAGCATTCCGCCAAAGCCAAGGCGTTGCGTACGCCGCCTACGTCGAGGGAACCAACGGGCTCTCGATCCCCGAGTACGACCAGTACGACTTCTATCGCAAGCACCTCACGCTCGACGCCCTGGCCAAGGCGACCGGGATCGCCCACCTCCCGTCGTGGGTCGGCTTTCGCACGCACCCCAGCTACGACGCTTATTGGGAGGCCCGAGCGCTCCAGAACGTGTACCGGAAGGCAGAGGTTCCAACCCTCGTCGTCGGTGGCTGGTGGGATGAGGAAGACATCCTGGGTCCGCAGCTCTTGTACCGTACGCTGGAGCGCGCGGACGGCGCGCGACGCAACTTTCTGGTGATGGGACCGTGGTCGCACGGGAGCTGGTCGCGCCCAGGCGGCGATTCGCTCGGTCCTCTCAGGTTTGAAGCCAGGTCGGCGGATTTCTTCCGCGCCAGCATCCAGCGTCCCTGGTTCGCCCACTACCTGCACGGCGAGGGCGACGGCCGCTTCCCCGAGGCGCAGGTCTTCGAGACGGGGGCGAACGCGTGGCGCCGCTTCGACGCGTGGCCGCCAACGGAGGCGACCCCGCGCCGGCTCTACCTGCGGGAGAACGGCCGCCTTGCTTTCGATCCGCCCTCCGCGGCCGCCTCATCATCGGGCATCGTCAGGCCCGCCGCCGTCAACCCGATGCACACCAACGCCTTCGACGCGTTCGTCTCCGACCCCGCGCACCCCGTGCCCAATATCCCCCGTCCCGACAACGGCGACGGGTGGAGCACCTGGCTGTTGCAGGATCAGCGCTTCGTCGACAACCGTCCCGACGTGCTCACCTGGACTTCGGCGCCGCTCGACGAGGACCTCACCATCGCCGGCGACGTCGTCGCGCACCTCTTCGCGTCCACCACCGGCACCGACGCCGACTGGGTCGTGAAGCTCATCGACGTCTACCCCGACAGCGTCCCGGATCGGCCGCAGATGGGCGGCTATGAGCTCATCGTCAACGCCGACATCCTGCGAGGGCGCTATTGGAAGGGCTTCGCGCGGGCGACGCCGGTCCCGGCGAACACCGTCACGCCATTCACCGTCGACCTGCACGGGCAGCTGTACCGCTTCCGGAAGGGGCATCGCCTCATGGTGCAGATCCAGAGCACCTGGTTCCCGCTCTACGATCGCAACCCTCAGCGCTTCGTGCCGAACGTCTTCGCGGCGAAGCCGGAGGACTTCCGGGCGCAGACGCACCGCGTGTGGCATACGGCACGGTATCCCTCGCACCTCAGCATTGCCGTGATGCCGTAATCCCCACCGGCGGGGGTTACGTGCGTCGAGACGGTCGTTTTTCGTCCGCTTGACACGCTAGCTCACGTGATTTAGTGTTGTACCCGTGCGCAACACTACTACGAGCCGGCGATGCTGGTGAACCTCGACCCGAACGACGGGCGGCCGCTCTATCTCCAGATCATGGACGAGGTGCGGCGGGAGATCGTCGTCGGGACGCTGCGCGCCGAGGATCCGCTGCCTTCGGTGCGCGAGCTCGCCGCGGAGCTGGTCGTCAATCCGCGCACCGTGTCGCAGGCTTATCAGGAGCTCGAGCGCGAGGGGATCGTCTACGTGCGGCGCGGGCAGGGGACGTTCGTCTCGCCGACGGTGAGGCGCGGTGGGGGGGAGAGGCGCCGCAGCCTGGCACGCGAGGTGGCGAAACGGGCGTTGCTCGAGGCGCGGCGGAACGGGCTGGATGCCGAGGAACTGGTGATGGCGATTCAGAAGCTGGCGGCCGAGGAGGAACGGCTCGCACGGAAGGGAGACGACGAATGAGTGACGCATTCGCGGTGGCCACGCACGGTCTGTCGATGCGATATGGCAGCGAGACCGCGCTCGCCGGCGTCGACCTTCGCGTCCCCGAGGGCGCGGTCTACATCCTCATCGGGTCGAACGGCGCCGGAAAAAGCACGGCGATGAAGGTGCTGTTGAACCTCGAGCGGCCGGATGCCGGACGTTCGGAGGTCTTCGGGCTCGACACCGCCAACCGCGGTCCGGAGGTGCGGGCGCAGGTGGGCTACGTCCCGGAGCGGCACGAGCACGACTATCCATGGATGACGTGCGGGCGGTTGATCCAGCACGTCGCCGCGTATTACCCGGCGTGGGATCACGCGTACGCCGCCCATCTGAGCGAGGCCTTCGGCGTCCGCCCCCAACGGAAGGTCGGAACCCTTTCGAAAGGGGAGGCGCGGCGCCTGCAGCTCTTGCTCGCGCTGGCGCATCGTCCGCCGCTCCTGCTGCTCGACGAGCCGACTGACGGTTTCGATCCTGTCGTGCGCAACCGCGCGCTCGCACAACTGGCCGAGCACCTGGCCGACACACCGACCACGGTCGTGATCGCGACTCACCACGTCCATGAAGTCGAGAGCCTCGCCGATCACGTCGGCGTGCTTCGCGAAGGGCGTCTCGTCGCGCAGATGACGCGCGACGAGCTGCGAAGGACCGTCGTCCGCTACCGCGTCGAGGTGCCGGAGGGGTGGGAACCGCCGGCTGAGCTTCGGATTACAGGCCTGCGGCGCTCGCGTGCCGGCCGCGAAGCACAGTGGACGCTGATCGGCGAGCCGGACGAGGTGACGGCGCGTCTCGCGGGCGCGGGCGCAGTGGTGCGCGACGTGAAGCCGCTGACGCTGGAAGAGGCGGCGCTCGCGTTTCTCGCCGAGGAGGGATCTCGATGATGCAGTTGGCGCTTCACCCGACGCCGCGGAGGCGCGACGTCGTGATCGAGCAGGTACGCGCCGTCGGTCTCGCGCTTCGCCCCGTGGCGCTGGTCGCCGCCGTGGTCGTCGGCATCGTCACCCTCCTCGTCGCGAGCGAGGGCGGTCGCGGTGCGGAGATGCAGTTCGGATCCGACTCCTGGTTGGGGACCAGCGTCGTCTCCTTCCTCTTCCCCTTCGCCGTGTGGAGGAGGGAGAAACGCTTCGGGCCTGCCTTCCTCTGGACCCTTCCCGTGGACCGGCGCCGGCTTGCGCTGGCGAAAGTATTCGCGGGGTGGGTGTGGCTGATGACGGCGCTGGCGGTCATCGTCGGATGGCTGCTCGTCCTGACGCTTCTCTCTGACGCGACGGCCGTACGGAGCGTCCTCTGGTCTTGGCTCGTTCGGTTCCCGGGCGCGACCGCGATGTACCTGCTCGGCAGTGCGCTGGTGCTGGGCCTGCGCCACCCACTGCGCTGGCTGCTCGGAACCGCCGGTGTGCTCTACCTGCAGGGCACCTTCAATGAAGCGCTCGGCCCCTACACACTCCTGAATTCGAGCGGTTTCTTTTCCGCCGCCGAAGACGCGACAGCGGTCTGGCGAAACCTGCCCGATCTCGCACGGTGGGCGACCACCACTTTCCTCTGGTTCGGAGCGGGCCTGGCCGCGCTCTGGGCCGCCGTCTCGCGACACGGCGAGCGCCGCCGGCACTGACTCGATCACTGACTCAATCGGAGAATCGATGCTGTACCTTCACGATGTCACCCATGTCTATCCCAATGGCACGCGCGCGCTCGACCGCGTCACCCTGTCCATTCCGCGCGGCATGTACGGCCTGCTGGGCCCGAACGGCGCCGGTAAATCCACATTGATGCGGACGATCGCGACGCTGCAGACGCCGACCGAGGGAGCGATCCGCTTCGGCGACCCTTCGGCAGGCTCAGGGCAAGTTATCGACGTGATCGCCGAGCCCGAGAAGCTGCGGCGGACGCTTGGCTATCTGCCCCAGGACTTCGGCGTCTACCCGCGCGTCTCCGCGTACGACATGCTCGACCACTTGGCGGTGCTCAAGGGAATCGCCTCGAAAGCCGACCGCAGGTCGACGGTCGAGACCCTCCTCCATCAGACCAACCTCTGGAGCGCCCGGAAGAAGGCGCTCACCGGGTTCTCGGGCGGGATGCGCCAGAGATTCGGCATTGCCCAGGCCCTGATCGGAAACCCCGGGCTGATCATCGTGGACGAGCCGACGGCGGGACTCGATCCGGAGGAGCGGAACCGCTTCCTCAATCTACTCGCCGAGATCGGCGAGAACGTGGTCGTGATCCTTTCCACCCATATCGTGGAGGACGTATCGGATCTCTGCCCTCGGATGGCGGTGCTGGCCGACGGGCGTGTCCAGTTGGAGGGGGCACCGCTCGAGCTGATCGGCGCCACCCGCGGAAGGATCTGGACGAAGACGATCGACCGGGGCGCGCTCCCGCATTATCGTGAGAAAGACGGGGAGCAGTACGACATCCTCTCCACGCGTCTCTTCGCCGGGCGCACGATCCTGAACGTGCTCTCCGACCGCGACCCGGGCGACGGCTTCGCGCCGGCCGACGCCGGCCTCCAGGACGTCTACTTCTGCACGCTCGCGCAATCGCGCCGCGCGGCCTGAGACCCTGACGATGCTCACCAAAATCGCTCGATTCGAGTTGCGCTATCTCCTCCGCAATCCGCTGTTGTGGCTGACGGCCGCCGCGACCTTCGCGCTCTTCGTCGTCGGGATGAGCGTGGACGGCTTCGATATCGGCAACGAGGGCGGCCTGCTGAAGAACGCGGCCTACGCGACGCTGCGGAACTACGCGGTGGTCTCGGTCGTCTTCATGTTCGTGACGACGGCGTTCGTCGCCAACGCCGTCCTCCGCGACGACGAGACGGGCTTCGGCCCGATCATCCGCTCGACGGGGATCACGAGGTTCGAGTACGTGATGGGCCGCTTCCTCGGCGCCTTCGCCATCGCGGCGCTCTGCATGCTGGCCGTGCCGCTCGCGACCCTGCTCGGGTCGGTGATGCCGTGGGCCCCTTCGGCGCAGATCGGACCCCACCGGCTCGTCGACCATCTCTACGGCTACTTCCTGGTCGCGCTTCCGAACCTCTTCATCCACGCCGCCGTCTTCTTCGCGCTGGCGACGATCACGCGCTCGATGATGGCGACGTACCTCGGCGTCATCAGCTTCGTCTCGGGGTTCTTCATGCTGCGGGATGCGTTCAGCGGCCAGCCGGAGCTCCAGACGGCCATCGCGGTCGCCGAGCCCTTCGCCGGGCGCGCCCTCAGCGACGCGGTGCGCTACTGGACGGTGGCCGAACGGAACGTCATGCTCCCGGAGCTCACCGGGGCCTTGCTCTACAACCGGCTCCTCTGGGTCGGCATCGCCGGCCTCTGCCTGGCGTTCGCCTGCGCCACCTATCGCTTCGCCGGCCAGGGGATGTCGAGGCGCGAGCGAAAGCGGCTGAAGCTCGTGCCGTCGCCGTCCGCGGAGGCAGGCCGCGCCGTGGAGGCCACTGCCCTCCCCTCTCCCGAGCACGGCTCCAGGGCGCTACGCGCCCTACTCTGGATGCGCACCCGGTTCGAGGTCCGGCAGGTCTTCCTGAGCCCGGCCTTCGTCGTCTTGATGGCGTGGGGGCTGTACACCACCTTCTACGCCCTGCTCGCGCGGGATGACGCCGGCAGGCCGACCTACCCGACGACGCTGACGCTGATTCCGCACATCAAGGATGCCTTCGGAGTGATGCTGCTGGTCGTCGCCATCTTCTACGCGGGCGAGCTCGTGTGGCGTGAGCGCGACCGGAGAGTGCACGAGATCGTCGACGCCACACCGCTTGCGAGCTGGGCGTACGTGGTGCCGAAGACGCTGGCGATGGCCCTGGTGCTGATGGCGGTGGTGCTGACCAACGTCGCCGCGTCCGTCCTCTTCCAGCTCTCCACCGGATTTACGGAGGTGGAGCTCGGCAAGTACCTGCTCTGGTACGTGCTGCCGGCGACCTGGGGCATGCTGCTCCTGGCGGCGCTGGCGGTCTTCATTCAGGCGCTCAGCCCCCACAAGACCATCGGCTGGGCCGTCATGGTGGTCTTCCTGCTGTGGCAGCAGCTCAACAAGGCCATCGATCACAACCTGCTGAACTACGGCGCGATCCCCGGCATGCCCCTCAGCGACATGAACGGCGCCGGCTCGTTCTGGTGGGGCGCGTGGACGGTTCGCCTCTACTGGGGAGCGTTCGCCGTCCTGCTGCTCGTGGCCGCGCACCTCCTCTGGAGGCGCGGCACCGAGATCCGGCTGAGTCCGAGGCTCGCCGCTGCCCGGCGGCGTATGACGGGAGCGCTAGGCTGGGTCGCGGGCGCAGCCCTCATGGCCTTCGCCGGCACCGGTGCGTACGCCTTCTACAACATCAACGTCCTGAACGAGTACCGCTCCCCTCGGGCCGACCTGGCGCGGCAGGCGGCGTTCGAGAAGAGGTACTGGAAATACCGCGGCCTGCCGCAGCCGACGATCGCGAACATGACGGTGTCCATCGACCTGTATCCCGAGGAGCGGCGGGCGGTGACCCGGGGGCGCTATCGGCTCCGCAACCTGACGCCGCGGCCGATCACCGAGATCCACGTCCGGCTGTTGAATGACGACCTCGAGCTGACCCGCGCAGCGATCGCCGGTGCGCGGCAGGTGCTGGACGACGGCGAGCTCGACTACCACATCTATCGCTTGGAGTCACCGATGCGACCGGGCGAGGAGCGTGTCCTGACCTTCGAGACGCGGCTCTGGCACCGCGGCTTTCGCAACGGCGCTCCGAACACGAGGCTGGTCGAGAACGGCACATTCCTCAACAAAAACGAGCTCACGCCCGTCCTCGGGATGAGCCGCGAAGGCACACTGGAGGATGCCACGGCGCGCCGCTACTTCGGTCTGCCCGAACGAGGGGGGAGGGCGAAGCTGGAGGACCTCTCCGCGACCGCGAACGCCGCGGACCTCGGTGGATGGGTGACGGCGGACATCACCCTGTCGACCACGGCGGACCAGACGCCGATCGCGCCCGGCCGGAGGGTCTCGGACGTTATCCGCGGCGGGCGCGGCGGCAGGCGCATCGCGCGCTTCGTGTCGGAGGCGCCGATCCGCGAGAATTTCTCGGTCCAGTCGGCCCGCTACGCGGAGAAGCATCGCCGGCACGCCGGTGTCGATCTCGCGGTGTACTACCACTCCCCGCACGCGTGGAACGTCGACCGGATGCTCGACGCGCTGGCGGCATCGCTCGACTATTACCAGGCGAGCTTCGGCCCGTACCCGTTCGACCACGTGCGGATCCTCGAGTACCCGGGGTATACGCACTTCGCGCAGGCCTTCGCCGGCACCATTCCCTATTCGGAGACGTACGGGTTCATTGCCGATTTTCAGGAGCCGGAGACCATCGACCACGTCACGGGCACCACCGCGCACGAGCTGGCGCACCAGTGGTGGGCGCACCAGGTGACCGCAGCGGACATGGAAGGCTCGATGGTGCTGTCCGAGACGCTCGCCAACTACTCCGCGCTGATGATGCTGCGGAAGCTCGGCGGCGAGGACCAGATGCGTCGCGGCCTGCGGTACATGCTCGACCGCTATCTCGGGTGGCGCGCCGCTGGATCCGTGGACGAGCCCCCCCTCGTCCGTGTCGAGAGCGAGTCCTGGATCGCCTATCAGAAGGGAGCGCTCGCCATGTTCCTGGTGCAGGAGCGCCTGGGCGAGGACGCGGTCAACCGGGCGCTGAGGAATCTGCTGCGGCGCTACCGGTTCAAGGGCGCGCCGTACCCCCGCTCGCTCGACCTCGTCGAAGCCCTGCGCGCGGAGGCCACGACGACCGAAGAGCAGAACCTGATCACCGACCTCTTCGAGCGAGTCACCCTCTACGACCTGAAAGTCGACCAGCCCACCGCCGTCCGCCGTCCCGACGGCAAATGGGACGTGACCGTGCCAATCGAAGCGAAGAAGCTCTACGTCGACGGACGCGGCGCGGAAAAGGAGACGCCGCTCAATGAGCGCATCGAAATCGGCCTCTTCACCGCCGAGCCGGGCCGCGACGCGTTCGATGCGAAGGACGTGGTCCTGATGGAGCGCCACCCCATCCGCTCGGGACGTCAGGTGCTGCGTTTCGTGACCGGCAGGAAGCCGACTTACGCCGGCGTCGATCCCTACAACTTCTACATCGACCGGAGCTCCGGGGATAACGTGCTGCCGGTGAGTTGAGGGGCATTCGGTGGGCCGCCCTGGCGCAAAAGAACCGGTTCGGGTCGCGGGCGTCGCGCTCGGCCTGCTGCTCCATACCGCGCTGCTTCTCGCCTTCGCTCTGGCCGCTTGGGGGGCCGGCCCGTGCTAGCATAGGTCTCGACATAGGCCGCTCCGGCGGCCAGGAGGTCCACCGTGCAGACTGAACGGATTGTGCGTTTGTTTCGGAACGGCCGGAACCAGGCCTTGCGGATTCCGCGAGACCTCGAATTGCCTGGCAACGAAGCCGTCCTCCACAAAGAAGGAAACCGCTTGATTGTAGAGCCGATTCGGAGACCATCCGTGTTGGAGCTTCTGGCCTCCTGGGAGCCTCTCGACGAGGACTTCCCCGAGATTGAAGACCCTCCGCCGGTGGATGACGTGGATCTGTGAGATGGGCGATTTTCGTTACCTGCTTGATTCCAATACCATGTCGGACCTGATCCGCCACCCCGGCGGGAAGGTGGCCCGAAGGTTCGCCGTCGTAGGAGAGCCCGTTGTCTGTACGAGCATCGTCGTTGCCTGCGAGCTCCGTTTTGGCGCGGCGAAGAAAGGTTCCTCCGAGCTCTCGATCCGCATCGACCAGTTGCTCGCGAGCTTCAATGTTCTGCCGCTGGACCGTGAAGCAGACCGGCACTATGCCGAAATTCGGACACACCTCAGCCGGAAAGGCCAACCTATCGGCTCGAACGACCTGCTGATCGCGGCCCATACGCTGGCGCTCGATCTGATTCTGGTGACCGACAACGTCGATGAATTCGCCCGCGTTCCAGGGCTTTCGATTGAAAACTGGCTTGCCGCCTGACCAGGGCTCGATCCGGGATCTCGCAGCGCATGGGTAGATATCGGCCGACATGGGGAGATCTCGCGGCAGATCTGTCGCCTCGTCGTCGAGTACGACGGGCGGCGAGCTCCTGGAGCACCTAGCAAAACCGGCCCAACGGGCCGGGAGATTCTAGCTAAGGTGCGAAAGACCCCACAGTCCGCCTTGACAGGGAAGTTTTCGCCAACCGTCCGTCAATTCAGGAAGGTACTCGCCCTTCCTCTCTACGAAGAGACTGGCACTTATTTGGGTTCTGGTTTCAAGGACAGCACCCCTTCGACTGTCCCAAGAAGACCAAGAGATCTCCCGCGCCGTCATTACCCGGCAGTGGCGCGCAAAGCGCGTTACTGTCCGGATTGCCTACGGGATAATTTCTTTGACGATCAAAATCCGCCGCGGTTCTAGCCACCACTCGACAGTTGTCTGGATTTCTAGAGCCATCCCGACGGTATGCATACCAGCGCTGACCGGTATGATCCATGTTCCTGAGAAGGTAGAGCTCATGCTTAGTCCATACGCGGAGAACTCATACCTCTTATTTGGTACTCCCGCGCCATCGAGCCGAAGGGCCACAGAGAGAAAGCTTGCACTGGTTTGGGGCGCGTGCTTAGTCGCTGCCATGACGAAAGAAATCTCAAGCAGGCTTGTCGCGGAAGTCGTTTCGATTGAAATGCTTTCGGGATAGGTATTGACCTGCAATGGCAGGAGTAGGGCACTGCTCCCCTCCGCATATTTAACTTGCACGACAGCTCCGCCTGGCCCAGCCGGACCTTGCGGTCCTGCAAGTCCCTGAGGTCCAGGTACTCCCGTGGGCCCGGTCGGGCCAAGCGCGCCTTGGATACCCTGTGGGCCGGGCAGACCTTGCATACCTTGAGGACCCGCTGGCCCTACAGGCCCTACTGTTCCATCGGCGCCAGTTGGACCTTGCGGGCCTTGTGTTCCTGAGGGCCCAGTTGCTCCAGCGGGGCCGGTTGGCCCAGGTTCGCCTTGGATACCCTGTGGACCAGCTAAACCTTGAGGGCCTTCGGGACCCATGGGGCCAGCCGCCCCGTCGGCACCAGATGGACCTTGAGCACCTTGGGGGCCGACAGGACCCTGCGGCCCCTGCACTCCCGGTGGACCGACAGGGCCAGGTGCTCCGTCGATACCAGTCGGGCCCTGTAATCCTTGAGGACCGGTTGATCCTGCAGGTCCTTGTGGACCTGCGGGACCTTCAGGCCCCGTGAGTGTCACCTCGAGCTCCGGCGCGTGACTCGTGCCCGTGCTCTCCTTGCTGTCGAGGGTGACTCGTACGGGATCGGAGGTTGTTGGAAGCAGGGCAATTCCGAAATTTGCAACTGATCCGTCATACCAACCCTGAACCAAGTCGGTGATATCAACTGTCACGAAGCGACTCTGGTCACTCATGGCTATGTCGAATGAACCTCTTATGAGATCCAATGGCGGCGCGCCAGAAGCCGACAGTGTGGCCTCGTCCCATGGACCCAAGACGGGATAGACGTCAATCGGACCCGCATCATTGACGACGGAGATCCACAGGCGCAGGGTCGCCTGGCCTACGGAGACGCCCGACGGCAACGTTCCTAGATCGAAATGAAGAAAGGAATGCCGTTCGCCTCCTGATCCGGGGCTACGAATCAAGAGCGTGGTCGCGGTCCCGTTGATCTGTGTCGGGGTCGCAAGGTTGATATTGGTATCCGAAGCTACATGAATTGTGTCGGCATAGCCAGGTCCCGTGCATAGGGTCCAAAGGACTCCGGCCAAGATGTATTTCGTCATGATTGCTCGTTTCATAGTGCTCACCCTCCGTGAGTTGACGCTAAATGTAGATGAAAATCGGTTGAAGCCGAACTCCTTCACAAGCTGTTCAGAGCTTGAGGCGGAAATTGGTTCCTGTAACGTAACGGTTGTATGTACACTCTTTATCCCCTTGGCGTGCCCGGGTTAGCTCCCCGTTGTTATGGTCAGAGATCTGTGTGACGTTGTAAGAGTCAAACTTGAATGAAGTCTTATAGGTGTACTGCCCGCTGGACGTTATGGACTCTGTGAATGTGCCACTTTTGGGAACGTATCCACCGTTGGCGTAAGTAGAATAGGCCAACTGGTGGCACCCGCTTCAGAAATTGATGTAGGGAGAATAGAAGCACGGTTAGTAGCCCATAGTTTTCATGATGCATCCTTTGCGAAGCTACGCCACTATGGCACAGCATGTCCTACAAGCAGAGAGAAACAACCGCGAGTGGTTGAATCCCTGCTGGTCATGATAGGAAGGCGATAAGGGAGAGGAAATCAGCTCATGGAGGAAGTGGGTAGGGCTCTCCGGCTTCCCTCTGGCCTACTGCTCGACTGGAGGAGCGTTCCCCATAGCGAGCGGCGACTGGTAAGACAACAGACTCTATACTTGTCTGCCTCGGTGGGCCTCTTACTACTCAGTTCATGACATAGGCTACACTTGCTGCAAGAAAAAAAGATCTGACCAAACTAGGGAGCGCTTTGATGGCAGCCAAGTCAGCCTCCACATGCTTCCGCAGCGATTCATTTTTCAACGGAGGCTTCTTGGCGGCCTCCTTCTCACGCAGGTAGTTCCACACAAACTCATCCGGATTCAGGTCGGGAGCATACTGTAGGAGCTCTAAAGTAGGCGCGCCACAGGATCGAGGGATCCCCGTTGAGGTGGATTGCGCCCCAACCTCGCCCCCTAGGTGCCCCCTCCAGGTGCCACTCCTGTGCGTGGTTAATACCCTGCACAGGGGCTCTCTTCCGAGGGCCCCTCTTACGTTTACTCAGTTCTATCGACCCATCGTCGCGCATCCTGCCACAGGATCCGGATATTCGTCAGGAGTAAACCCGGTCATCCCGTTGAGCAGAACGGGTCCCGCTGCACTATAACTCGATCCGTCCTGTATGTGGAAATGGAGATGAGCGCCGGTTACATTCCCTGTGTTGCCACTATACCCAAGAATCAGTCCGCTGCGGCTGATAGTGTAGCCCGTCGTTATGTAAAACTTCACGTCTGAGAGGTGGGCGTAGTAATGATAGTTCCCGCCAGTGTTGACGACGATATACTTGCCGAAAGGTGACATATTTCCAACTGTATCCGCTTTGTAGACGGTGCCTTCTCGTGCAGCAGAGATCGTTGTCCCAACTGGTGTCGCGACGTCTGCCGCATAACGCGCCGCATTGTTGGCGGTGCCGGTGTGAGCAGGAGAGTTACAGTTCACGGGCCAAGGGTTGCCGTTGCTTTGATTGCGAACCGGGGAAAGCCAGGTGCTCGCAAGCTTCGACGCCAAGGGCGCTCGAACAGTAGGTTCTCTATGAAGAGGGTTGATAGGTCTGAGCTCTGACGCTACACCGTAGACATCGGTGAGTGTGCGGGGCGTCAAGGAAGTAAACCGTATTGACCTGATAACCCTGGCCAAGTCCTTCTGCAGGGTCGGGTTGTAATAAGGGGTGAAATTAGCCTCGACGAACCAGACGAGCTCAGGCTGGCGAAAATGGATTAGTTGCCAGTTCGGGCCAGTCGCACGAACAAGTTTTTCTTCTTGTGTTCCACTGTGCTCTTCTGCCCACTTGATGCTGTCATCGATTTCGGTAGCAGTTTCAAGGAAGGCTTTGGACCATGAAAGCAGATTATCTCGTTCATTGACGAGATAAGGCCGGGGGCCAACCGTTATCGCACATCGCTGCGATGCGCGGCAGAATCCTTCTGCTTCAAGAGTCAGAAACCGAAAACTATCTTTCGAGATTTCTGGTGAACGTACCTTCCAGCCACAGGGGACTGATAAGGTAATCCCAAGGGCGTTGTCTCGATAGCTGCCGCAGGACGGAGCAATGGTCTCGGCATGAGCGGGAATGCTGAGCAGTACGGTGGCTGACAGGATGATTCTATACAAAGTCGTGGTCATGTCGGTTCCCTTTCTGTTATGTTGGAGCTTCGTCGGTGATTCTGTGCTGTGTTATTGCGGGTACAAAAATTGTATGTTATGTAACCTCCTGCGCACCGCTATTACGCGATCGGTGCAGCGATCCTTTGCCTATCTAAGAAGGCGAGAAGGAATAGGAAATCAGCTCAGGGATGAGAACTCTGCTCTCCAGATTGGTAGGAATTCGGAGTACTACCTGATGGCCTTGCACAAGGCAGGCGTTTTTACCTCGGCGTCATTGCAGAATCCCTTGAAGCGCCGGTAAGCTGTCTGAGTAACCTTAGCTTGTGCCCCAAGAAGTTCCTTAAGCCGTCTATGGCTGTCAGAGAGGAGGATGGCCGCTTTCTCACTATGGCCTTGACGCCCCAACACGTCGCCTAGCACGCTCTCAGCCTGTGCGAGTCGCCAGTCGTCCGAAGCGAGGGTGGCGCGGAGAGTCTCCTCCCCACCACGGATCAGTGGCTCGGCCTCGGCCGCTCGACCTTCGGTGGCCAAGAGGTCTGCGAGATCAACCTGAGTACGGGCAAAACTTGCCGGTGAGGAAGACTTTTTCTTGATGGCTAGCACCTCTCGAAAAAGCTGTTCGGCCTCTTGCAACTGCTCTTGCTTCCAACGTAGGTGGGCGAGGTTGTGGAGTGTCATCGCCACATCGGGGTGCTCCTTCCCAAGCTTCTTCCGGCGAATGGCGAGCGCTTCATTCAGGAAGCGTTCCGCCTCGGAAAGATCTCCCATCTGCATCATAAGCGCGCCCAAGTTGTTCTTCTTGCTGGCAACCTTCGGGTGATCTTCGCCTAGTACTTCTATGTCTATTTGTAGTGCCAATCGAAAATTGGTGGCCGCCTCATCGTCCTTTCCGAGGTTCATGAGGACGTTGCCGATGTTATTGTAAGCGCTCGCTATTGACTGGTGCGGTCCTGGGTAGGCGGATTTCCAGACGGCAAGAGCACTGCGATAGTAGCGCAGGGACTCCTGCGACTTTCCCTGTTTCTCGACACATAGCCCGAGGTTGTTCATGGCTGCGCCTGTGTCAGGGTGCTTCTCCCCCTTAAGCCGCCGTTGTAAGTCCAGGTTTTCGATTAGAAGAGGTGCTGCCTCAGTCAAGCGATTTTCGGATACCAAGAACAATCCGAGGTTGTTGAGGCTACCTGCAACGTCCGGATGCGATGCTCCCCACACCTTTCGACGGATTCGTAGTGCTTCGCGATAAGCCGCTTCGGCTTCGGAAAATCTTCCCTGGCTCTTGCGTAGGCCGGCAAGACCATTGAGGACGAGAGCTACCTCGGGATGTTCTGGTCCAAAATGACCCTTCAGAATCTGGAGGGCCTCGTTCGTTGCTCGCTCTGAGGCGGTGTAGTTTCCCGAGTCGCGATAGAATGCGCCTAGATTGTGCATGAGAATTCCGACTTCAGGATGATCTGGTCCGAGAGCGCGTCGGCGCAGATCCAGAGCCTTCAAGTAGAATCGCTCTGTGCGTGACATGTCACCCTGTTCCTTATAAAGCAGGCCAAGAGCAATGAGGTTGTCCGCCAGTTCCGGAGAGTCGTGTCCAAGGGCCTCAGTTCGGATTCTCAGGGAATCCTGCAAGAGAGTTTCTGCCTTTTCAAACTGCCGCCGGTGATAGGCGACGACACCGAGGCTATAGAGCGTCTCTGCCTCTTCTGGGCTTTCAGGTTCGAGAGTTTGTCGCCGGATGGCAAGAGCCTCGTTTAATAGGGCGTCGGCCTGATCGTAGCTTCCCCAGCTTGTGTAGACGTTGCCAAGGGTTTGGAAAAGATCGGCTCTCAATGCCGGTTGACTCGAAAGCTCCGTCCTGACTGTTCGCGCACCACGATTCAAAACGTCAAGGGCGGTAATGGGCTCAGCGCTGGGATCTACTGTATTGAAGACTTGCACAAGAAGATCTGCAACTCTTTGGGCCCGATCTCTCTCGCGCACCGTCTGGCGCTGCTGGAGGACCATCAGTACCCCAAAGCCAAGACTCAAAACAACTACTGCTGCGGTGAGAGTGGCGGCGAGACGATTGCGGTGGAGAAATTTGATGGTCCGGTATCCCCAGCTATCCCGCTGTGCCGAAACCGGGAAGCCCTGCAAGTGCGCATCGATATCTCAGCAAGGTGCCC
>Ga0207681_10000055_pt1 | contig 107660 bp, 135 predicted proteins | sample KBSS53metaG_FD_184324 | JGI IMG/M metagenome (GOLD analysis project Ga0207681, IMG submission 184324) | Switchgrass rhizosphere microbial communities from Kellogg Biological Station, Michigan, USA - KBS S5-3 metaG (SPAdes) (version 2) | ecosystem: Host-associated > Plants > Roots >... | reverse complement strand
CTTGCACCCTCTGTCGGGGTGCTTGCACCCTCTGTCGGGGTGCTTGCACCCTCTGTCGGGGTGCTTGCACCCTCTGTCGGGGTGCTTGCACCCTCTGTCGGGGTGCTTGCACCCTCTGTCGGGGTGCTTGCACCCGTTGATAGGGTTGCGGTTAGACACAGGGCAGGTATAGTGCTCTGTGTGTAGTGTTTTTGCCCATATCGGTAGGGACTTGCTCAGAGCCCCTACCGAATCCCATCCCCTACTCCACACCACCTCAGTTGTGTTGCATAGGCTGTCCTCCCTTCACTCTCTGTTACTTTTTCTATAGTAGCAAAAAGTTGTACCTGAAGTCAAATCACACCGCCCACCGCCGCCGCCACAGCCCCCGGACCAGCATCCGCCGCCCCGCTTCGTCCAACTCCTCCCACCAACTCCACCCATCCCCTGCCGCCTCCTCGATCCGCCTTGTGAGCTGCTCACGCCAGTCCGCCCCGTAGCGCGCCGCGTTCTCCACCGCCTGTCCCTCCTCCACCGTCATCGGCGCTGACCACTTCCCGTTGATGAACACCGACACTTTGCCTGAGGGTAAATATTGCATCTTTGTTCTCTCCTCTCTTGTGTGATCTTCTTATATACTACAATAAGTTGAACCTAATGTTAATAGCCCCTTCCGTCTTTGACAAACTTTCCCCAGGTGTCTAACAAAATGACCGCTAGTCGGTAGGTGAGCATCTCCGGTCGTGCCCCGAACCGTGCGAGCAACGCGAGAATATCCTCATCTGCAATCCCGGCCTCATGCATTGCTCTGAGTGTCGTCAACAGCGTGCGTCTCTTTCCCGCCAGGGACCGCCGGAGGCGGGTATCGAAGCGGCGGCCCCGAGAATCAGTATCGACATTCACGCGACGCTCTCTTTGAACAGGAGTGAGCCTTGCTCGTGCTGCGAGGTCTGAACAGAAGCGAGGTTCTTCACCATCTGGCGAAAATAACTGTGCTTGAGTTCAATGCCGATGCCCTTCCGTCCGTTCTGGACCGCTCCAAAAATTTCACTTCCAACCCCGGCAAAGGGACTTAAGACGGTTTCCCCAGGATTGCTCCACAAGACCAACGCCCGCTCGATCACATCGAGTTGTAACGGATGGACGTGCTTTTCGTCTTCTTCCTCCCGTGATTCTTTGTAGGGGAGTACGCGTTCGATCCGCACGTCATCCCAAAAGGCGCTGGCGTATTGTCGCCAAATCCAATGTGAGAACTTGTTCTCAATCTGGTTGCCGGTCCAGCCACGATAGCGCAATACATCGGCGGGCATCTGCCGTGATCCGGCATAGGTCAACAATCCGTTGGGGTGCGCAATCGGGATCGTGTTCTCCCCCTCCCGCCGAAACACTAACAGATAGTCTGCCCCTGCTGCACTGCATCGCGAGGAATCATCCACAATGGTTTTGTGTGCCAGATTCTTCGCCATCGTGCGATTTCTGACGGCAAGGGGCTCTTTCCAGATCGAATAACGCGCAACGTATTTCCACCCCTCCTCTTGATGCAGGCGGATAATATCGCCGGGAAAATCGATCAAATAATCCGTCCCACTATTGCCAGAGGGAATGTCAATACAATGAACCGCACTTGCTCTTCCCGGCATTGTTACCCGCGCTATCTCTTTCACGAGGAAACGGTAGTGGTCGAAAAACTGACCGTAATCCTTACTGTTAGACAGGTCCCGGTCTGAGGATGAATATGTGTATAACGCCCCCGAGGATGTCGCGAATGGAGGTGAGTACACCGATAAGCCCACGCTTTTACTAGGTAATGTAGGTAGAATCTCTAAGCAATCGTTATTGTACAGAGCATAACTATCAGTGATAACTTGAGTGTTCGTTTTCATGATACTTCTCCTAGATATTCTTTATGAACATTTACTTTGCTATGAACGAATCGATGACAGGGGCTACAGAGGAGGAGTAAGTTTGTTGGCACTCCTCGCAACTCCCGAACCTTGAATGAAATGACGTGGTGAATATGATAAGTGCCGCGATCTTTCTTACGTTGCTTCTCTCCACACCGTTCGCAATACGCTTTTGCTCTTCTCCACACCGTAATACACGCCATTCTCCATTCTTCGGATCGATAGAAGGCTTGCCGCTCCGGTGTAATGCCGCCTTTCCAATTGGGAGTTTCAACCCCGCGCTTCCCCTTCAAATGATGAACACCATTTTTAAGATAGGGAACACGGCCATCTCGTGCGCGATACTCCTTTATTGAACGTAAGGGGATTTGATAATGATTTAACCATCGACCTACCGTAGTTTCTCCGACTTGTAATCTTTCTGCGATGGTAGCAAGACTTTGCCATTCTTCTCGGTACCATCGCTCAAGATCAATTTGAGCAGGTCGCATGACTTCAATATGACACGGCACCCATTTAGGCCCGCCAACTCTTTTGTTGTGCCCACCTCGCCCTCTCGTGGGAATGTGAAAATCTTTTAACCAATTCCATACTGATTTAGGGTCGCGAGAGACGAGCCTTCCAATGATACTCGTGTCTAATTTCTCTACGAGATATTTCTGCTCAAGCCATTCTTTCGTGACAGGTTTGGCTAGCCGTTGGTATTCGCCCTTGCACTGGTTGTTACAGAAATGCATTCGTACATTCGCCGATACCGATTGTTGCTTCCTCTTTACTGGTTGATGACAAAATTCGCACTGCCCTTGAACATCCATAGTTAATTATCCATTTCCTAATAGCCATGTCGGCACCGTAATATCTCGCGTCGCGTGATAGCTTCGTGCTACTGGAGCCGCTGCGTTCATCTCCGCCACGAGCGTAGCGAACATTGCATCGGCCTGCTTTGACTTCCGCTGTACGTTTGTCATCACCCGTTGCTCTCCCTCGGTCGTAATCATATCTACGGTCACTGACTGTGTTTGACCAAAGCGGTGGCACCTTCTGATAGCTTGATAAAGTTGCTCGTAGCTATGCGAGGGGAAGACAGTCATGTGATTGCAGTGCTGCAGATTTAAGCCCCACCCAAACAAAACAGGCTTCGTGACGAGCACCCGCGTTTCCCCTGTAATGAACCGCATGAGTTTCGCTTCCTTCTCCTCATCTTCATCCGCTCCGCTCACTTGCTCACTATCCGGTATCAACCCCTTCAGGAGATCGCCTTCGTCATTCAATTGGCACCACGTAATCGCAGGTTTGCCAGTCTTGTTGACCAGTGCCGCAGCCAATTCGCACCGCTCTTCAATCGTCCGCCGCCGTTCCTCCCGCTCCTCCTTCAACCCCACCGCTGGCAGGGTAAACAGCATCCCATCTGGTGCTTTGCGGCTGACCACCTTGTGCTCGTTCTCAATCAATGGCGGGAGGGTGAATCGACTATCGTCAAACCCGAGGTCGGAGGGTTTGCGTACCGCTCGTGCCCACGAACACACCCACCGCCAAAAGGGAAGCTGCGCATGCCCTTTGAACCGCCACTTGACCTGCTGCCCATGAAAACGCCCCTGGCTAGAATTGTTCAAATCGTTCTTGAAGAAGCGGTTAAGCATATCGATGTAACCGAGTTCTCCGAGTGCCTCACTGGAGGTGCCAAGCTCGATATAATCGTTTGGAGAAGGGGTAGCCGTACACAGCAATCGATAGGAAATCTTCTTCATGAACTCGGTCACTGATTTGCGAGTCACACTAGAAAAGGCTTTGATACAGCCAGATTCATCACACACCACGCCGCCAAAATCTTCCGGCTTGTAGAAATGCAACTGCTCGTAGTTCGTGACAATCACTCGTGTCCCGGTCCATTTGCCAGCGCGTGACCGCTGCGCGTCAATGCCAAACTTCTCCGCCTCTGTCACCGTCTGAAATGAAACCGCCAAAGGGGTCAAGATCAATACGGGCTTGTTCGTTCGTTCAATGACATTCTGCGCCCATACTAGTTGCATGATCGTCTTGCCCAAACCCGTATCGACGTATAACGCTGCTCTGCCTTTATTCACCGCCCATGCGACCAATGCTCGCTGAAAGTCAAACAGAAAGTCTGGCATGAACGTGGGTTCAAAACCCGTCATGCTCGTGTCTTGCGCCTTCTTCAACAGAAAGCGGTCATAGTCCGATTGGCGCTGTTCTGGCGTCAAACAGATCGTGGTGAGCATACTCTGAAACCCCGTTGCGGTTGCCTGATCTTCCATGTTCTTTTCTTCCTTTCCTTGGTTCGCTCTCATGTATTTACTTATAGCAATAGAAGGCGCATATGTCAATAGATAAAAGAGAGCAAATGAAAATATTTCTTATTTTTTTTTCGTGGCCGGTGGACGGCCACCAGAGAAGGTGTGTGGTGTATGTTTGCGGGATTCGCTGTGTTTGTACTGAGCAAGTGAGTCTGGATCGATAATGTACACTCGTGCGCCTGCACGTTCGGCTTTGATTGTTCCTTCGTTACAGAGCTTGGAAACCCGCTTGGTAGAGATCCCTAACTGCTGCGCCGCTATTTTGACTGTGAGATATTTCATTTTATAGTATTGGAGTATAGCAATAGAAAGGGGAATATGTCAATAGTGTTCCACGTAAAACATGCGCCCGCCCATGCTTTCCATCCCGCTGCCCGTTTCCCCCCTCGTCCTTCCCTCTCACAACCTGTTTTTACTTGCCTTCGTCATCCTCTTATTAAGAGAGAGAGTGTGAGCACCCGACAACGGAGGGGGCGAGCCACCAACTAGGGGGTGAACGCCGGACCCATGCAGGCAAGTGACGCCGTGGGGTGGGGCCATCACTTCGCCCATTCTCGCGCCCGCCCGGCTGGGGTCCCATTCTCAAACGTCGCGCAGTTCAAACAGTAGTGATCCCGACTGACCGGCGACGAAGCATGTAGCTGCCCCTTCTCAATAACGGTCGTACACCGCCCGTTATCGCAGGAATACTGCTTGCGCGCTTTGTGAACTCCAAAAATCTGTACATACCGAGGGGTAAAAACGCAGTCCCCTTCTTGCGGTGCGCGGTCAGGAACGATGCCCTCTTTTTCAATCTTCTTCAGTTCTTCGGTGTTCATGTTTCTATATATACATCAGGTTGAACCTAATGTCAAGAGAGAAGGAGAAGAAAAAGGAAGACTCTGAAAATTATTTATGCTTGGGAGTTTCGGACTAGTGAACAGACACGCTCGTGTTCACACCCCATCAGGAATCCCCTCAGGAAGGGGAGACCTGGGGCGCGCAGGGCTTCGGCCCGCGTGCGAGAACGAAAGAACTTGTGATCGAGTGGGCCGCCGAACACCATCGTTTCGAACAGGAGCGGCGGAGTATCACGGCTATGGAAATTGTGATCCATCCCGAGAAAGATCGTTGACACGAGCACTTCTCCGAGTTGGGTGTACGCTACTCTGGTCTCGTCAATATGCTCGCGAACCCACGCCATGAACTCTTCGAAGGCGACCGGCTGCGGTTCGCCGCCCACTAAAATGTAGTGTTGGCCGAAGGTTCGCGGCATTATTCTCCCACATTCGAGGGGCCTGGCTTTTTCTTGCTCGCACCCTTTTTGGGGGTGCACGCGACGTTGCTCGGTGTACTTTTCCCCGTCGCGTTATAGGCCCGCACCCGGAAACAGGGGTAGGTGTTCGGCGGAATCTTCACAAGAAACATGGTGCTGTTGGCGATCGGGCGGCCAATCTCGGTCCATTTCGGCCCGACTTTCTTCTCGACGATAAACCCCTGCTCGTTATTAGATTTGTCGGTCCACGCCAGTGTGGCGGCGTCACACACACTGGCCGTCATCAACAACAAGAGTACGACGAGAAGTTTCATGACTCACCTCTGCTTGCGCATCTTTGCATAGAGCCGTTCGATCAGGGGGCCTGCATTAGGCTTCAACACAATTTCCACCGTCCCTGTCAGGATGTCAGTTTCCGGCTCTTGCGTCTGAGGATTCAACCGGAATCTTCTTTCGTGACTGTCGGCATACGCGACGATTTCTCCCCGGTCTTCATCGGCTGAGAAGATGTGCCGGGAACAGAGTTTGCCGTTGAGAAACACCATGACATGCAAACTCACAGGTCGATCATGCGCGGTGATTTTCATGGCAGCCTTCTTAAATCGCTCGCCTGACATCCGCCAGCGCGTCCGCTTGCCAATCTGCCGCTTCCTCTTGTTCAGCCTCTCTTAGTTCTTCGGCTTCAGCGCGAGGCAGAAAGCCGGACTCCTGCTCCTCCCGCTCCACCAGGGGAATCCGAATATACGCCGTGCCAAAGGCGCCCACCTTCAAGTAGGCACGCCCGACCGGAATCTGCCCGGCCTGTGAGGGCGTGATCGCGTATTCTTCTCGGCTCAGGTTGGGATTGAGATGCACCGCATCCCGTCCATCTTTACTCCCCATCGTGTGGCTCTCGACCTGCCGTGCCACATCATGCCGCCCGATACTGGCCGCAACCCACTCCTGGGTCTTGGGGTCATTAGTTTGCATATATACGCGCACCGCCGCCGCGTTCAGAATCGAATCAGTCTCGTGTTCTCCGTACACCGATTCTAACTTGCTCCGGTCCGGGATCGAGTAAACGATCGCCCCACCGCGCTTCCGTACTCGTGTGGCAATCCGTGGCAACGTCGCTAGCGCGGGCAAGTCTCCGAGTTCGTCAAAATAGAGCCACAGGAGTTTCTCAGGACGAAGCGGTTGTTCTAACAATTGCCGTCCGAGGAGGTCAAGCGCTAAGCCAATAAACGGCAACACCGCTGCTTTTTGCGATTCACTCACCGTAAAGAAGCACCAGCCTTCCCCTTGTGTGACCCATTGCCGGGCACTCCACGGGACAGTGTCTCTCGCCAAGTCGCCTGGCTGTGGATCGAGATACCGAAAGCTGTCTGTCGCCGTGCGAATGCCCGAAAGAAATTGCCGCCGTTCTCTGCTGTCTTTGTACCCCAGCTCCGCCGCTGCCTCCGTGTCTCCGAGCATCTCCAGCAGGGCTTTCGGATGCCGGAGGAGTTCGGGAATCACACGCAGGTCGGCATTGCCCTGCTGTCGCATCACATTGAGCACATCCCGGATCACGCGCCGCCCGACGCGAGCAAAATACTCTCCGGTCGTCCCGCGCATCCGTCCGGTAATCGGAAACAGGCTCGTCGCAATCGCTTCGCAGTCTTCTAACCGTTCGCACTCGGCGCTGATGTCAAACCCTTGCCAGCGTCGGTCCAAGGGATTCAGAATCACATCCCCGCGCTTGGGATTGAAAAACTTCGCCGTAAACGTTCCCTCCACATCAACCAGCGCCACCCGCTCTCCCCTCGCTTCGATCTGCTCAAGTATCCCCTCCATCAGCGTCGATTTCCCTGCCCCAGTCGAGCCGACAATCCCGGTGTGGGCGTTGATCTGCTCCCTCGGCACGAAGACCTCGCCAACAAAAACTCCGTCTCCTCTGCTGATTCCTATTCGTTTCTGTAGCTCCTCAACTGTGTGAATCTGCGCCCCTCTGATGTGTTGCTCTCCATCCTTCGCGGCCTTCTTTCGTACCCGCCACAACCCAATACTGCCAATCAGACTCACTGGTCCAATTCCCATCACCGCCGCCCACGCGAGCCACTGACTTAACCGCGCCCCGCCGTACACATGCTTGTCCATCCACTCTGCCAATACCTGCGGCTCGTAGGGGTCGCCTTTCCACCAGACTGTCTTGAGTCCTATGGTCTTGATCCGCGCCTTGGCACCGACGCTAGCGATTATCCACGTGACTGCGTTCTGTTTCCGTTCCGGCTCGATCGTCAGTCCCATCGCGAGAATAATCACAGCGCTGACCAGCCACACAACAATGCCCCACCGGAACCAATACTGCATGGCGGAGGCTTGGATTTGAGACCACGTCTTGAGTTGTTCGAGCTTCCAGAGAAGCGCGTTTGTCTTTGTCACTTCTTCTCCCTGGCCGGTGTCAGCAGCACGCCTTTCCCAGGAGGGCGGAGTTCGGGCCGTAACACCGCAAAGAACGGGGCGTACTTGCGTCTGTGTATCCCTTCCTGCCCCTCCCCACCCCACACCGCGACAATCCGCCCAGCCTCTAAGAGATTATCAAAGTGTGTGAGTAGCACCCGCTTGCTGATGTCCCGCCCTACGCGGTTCGCGATGATTTCTCCTACATCTTCTGCATGCGCGGGCCTGGGGGTCATCTCGGCAATGACCGCAAACACCAGATCGTCGGTCAGGAGCTTCCGTCCGAATATCTTGTCGAAAACCCAACTCCCTATTTTTGACATGCGATCCCCCCACTCCCCTTTGCTTCGCACGATGAAGACACAAGATTGCCGGTCGGGTCAAGGCAAACACAGTCACCTGCATACCGCCATTCCTGTAGTTTACTTTGCTTCGGATGCTCACAAACAACCAGCCCTTCCTTGTACCCCAAATCATGAAACACCATCCCAACCGCCGCAGTGAACATCCCCCACACCGGCAACACAAGCAAAAAGTATTTCCAAGGCACGCCTATCTCCGTCTCCGTTGCCACCGTTCCCATACCTGTTCGACCTTCTCTGCCTGCAAATCGCTCAACGTCCCCCGCTCTTCGTATTGCTCCCGAATCGAGCGAATAAACCCCTTCTCCCATAACGACAGTCGGTCCCAGTCCGCTCTCTCGTCCGTTGGCAATTCACTGAGCATCTCTTCATAGGCGGGGGTATTCAAACACGCGTAGCAAATCTCGTGGCCCCCAAAGAGCGCCTCTTGTGCCCCCGGCCCAAGCCCCCGCCCGCAGCGTGAACAGCGGTTCCCCAGTGGCATGATCTATTCCTTATTTAGATTGAGTGCTTCATACTCCTTCGGGTCCGTTGTCTCTGGTACTCGCCATAGGAAAAACTTCTCATCCCCAATTCCGTGTCCTGGCTTGGTCAGATTCACCCACTCTGATTCTTTCAGTTTCACTACAAGGGCTTGACTGCATTCGTTCGCCGTTCCTAAACATCTAGAGACTGCAACTTTCTCTTGTGGGTAAATACGAGGAATTGCTTCGTCAGCAGACGGTCCAACCTGTACTCTATTTGTCCACGCAAAGAGCCCATACCAAGGCTTCCCTCCCTTGCGTGCATAACACAACTCAATCGGAATCGCCGCTGTCCCCTCGGTTGGTGGTTGTCGTGGCGCGGTCTCCATACTCTGCCACCCCTCTCCCTGGCACTGGGGTGCCAGTAGGAATTGCTTTACCACGAACGCGACCGTCACACACAACACCAGCCACACAACCCATGCTCGCATTGGCTACCCCTTCCGCTTGCACCCTTCTCAGGGGTGGCATTCATCCCGCACCAGCGCATAGCCCCACGGCTCGTACCGCCACGGCGCCCCGCCCCGGTGCTCGATGACTTTGATCTTCCGTTCAGCAAACAGTCGCCGTACTCGCCTGCCAATCTCTCCCATCCTCACTCTGCGACCAAGCCGATCCTCAACCAACTGCTGCACGGTATACGCCGTCGCCCACCCGTGCAGCAACACAATCTCGGTCAGGACCATCTCGTCCGTCAGTCGAGTCCACATTTTGAATTCCTTTCGATACGGGCCTAAGCGTGCAGGTCTGAAGTTATGTGGCCGGAGGTCACTAACTGAAGGACTGCCGCTGGTAGTTTAAGCAGCGTCACCCCAACAGAGGGTGTGAACGTAGCGAAGCCGAGCGTGCGGGTCTGAGAGTCGGCGGACAAAGTTCGCCACTCGAAGGACCGCCGTAAGGCGAGCGGGGGTTACTGCCATTCCTTTTTCATGTCCTCTCTGAAGTTCCGCAAGTCATGCACGAACGCTGCCGCTTTTTCCCAATCAAGATCCATCCGCACCTTCAAAAACTCCACCACTGCCGCGTCCATGATCGCCGCCTCAGCACACGCGAGAATCACTAACGCATGAGCCTGTGCCTCTTCCGGTGTCCACTGAACCCGCTTGTCATCCCATCGGTAATCCACCAGCGGCTTGCCGGTCCGTCCTGACACAATCGAGGACGTTTGAATGAAGCCCTCGCGCTGTGGAAGCGACTCGTATTCTATGGTGTAGTCGAGAAAGCGTCTCCGTGCTTCTTCCTGAGAAATCTCGCCCGCGCTCAGGTCCGTAATCATTTGCCCGATTACTGCCGCTAGCGTCCCGTGTTCTGCTATGTAATCTTCTCTCGTCCGTTTGTCTGACATGCTGCTCCTCCATTCTCTCCGTTCACGTACGCTGCCACATCCTTCCCCGCCACCTCCATCAACAGCTTTCCCTTCTCCCCTTGCTCTCCGCCCTTCGGATCAATCACCCGCGCCACCATCGCCCGCGTCCGCATCACTTCATACGTCAGCTCGCCTACCTCACCCTTCAACCCTGCAATCTCGGCCAACAAAAGGTCCATGTTCTTCTGGCGCTTGTCTCCCTCTCCATTAAAATAGTTCTCGACGATCTCTTTCATGAGCGCGTGCCCGCTCTTCAGCCCTCGCTGTTTGGCCTGTACTTCCGCCCGTACTTCCATCTCGTCGCTTAACCTAAATGAGTACACCGTATTGCTCATCCCATAACTCCGATTGTATCCGCTCCCGTTTCGCGGCCCGTGTCTTCTTGGAATTCTCCGTGTGCTGTGGCTGATCGTGTTTTAGGTGGTGATAATCGCATAAGGCCGTCAAGAATTGTTCGTGATTACTTAAGTCATGATTTAAGTGAGCAACGGCGAGCTTGACAACGATCAATCCCCCGCCGTCTCTGGCGTAGCGGCGGGCTTCTTCGTAACTCGCTGCTTCAATGTGTAACGTGAATCTGCCATCCTTATGCCGCACCCCGACTGAGTACCGCTTCACTCCACACATGCGACACCGATACCCCTCGCGCTCAAGTATCCGTTTCTTAATCCGGTCCCACTCGGGGCCGTAATCCGCTTTGCGAAACGGCATTTCAGTATCTCCGTAGCTGCTCCCATGCCCGCCGCATTCTCGCTACCTCTTGTATCTGGCGGGTTACTTCATACGTGGGGCTCCGAGTCGTCCCGTAGTACCCGCTTCGTGTGTTCCGTGGGTAACTCGTACTCTGTGCGCACCCCGTCAACAAAAGCGTCAACAGTCCAATCCCTATTTTTACCCCGGTAGACATCCATCCCTCCCCGTAACTCCGCGTTAATGCTGATTCTTATTTCCAGATTATGCAATCGCCGTCTACAATCCCCAAACCGCTGGCGTCTCTGGGTTAAAATCGAAATTTCTGTCCGCATGAAAACTCTCGATTTTAAGTCCGACACTTTCTTATGCCGAATACGCCGCCTCACCCCTGAATGGCACGCTTGCCTCGATCTTCACTGGCTTTGCCCCAAGGCCCGGCCATGCTTGCACCCACTCCGGCCACGGATACCACACACATTGTCGCATCATGATCGCCCAATACTGCGGGTCTCGACTGAAAACGATCATCCAGGCGATGTGCCACGCGATCGGGAAAATAAGAAAGTAGAGCGCTTTCCACTGTCCATACATGGCTGTCATGAACATGAGAAAGGCAAGGAGAAACCCCAAATCGGCAGGGGCGCGTTCTGCTCCACACCGCTTGATAGGACTCAACACACCCTGCGCTAAGGGTAGAATAATCGGAGTGTCTTGGTATGATGAATCGTTCATAGTTACTCCAGGTTGCCCCTCTGCCCTCCGGCCAAGAGGGCAGAGGGGAAGCAGCTATACCACCGCCGCCGACCAGCCGATTGCCTCCACGATATTCTGTCCATTGAACAGCACGCCAACGACAATAAACAGAATAAAGAACCCCACCCACCCCGCACCAAGATCCCCACGCAGCAACCCCACCGCCCCAATCGCCACCAGCCAGAATCCAATGCTCCCCAGGATTTCCGTGCTCTGTAACGTGTCACCAACCGCTAACACGCCCGCACTCATCTCCGCCAGCGTGTTTGTTCCTGAGGCCATCGCCCCACCGGCGTCTAGTCCGACCATCGCCGCGACCGCAATTAAAACCAGCCACATCAACCGTCCCCTACGCACCATACCGTCCATCCTTTCGCTGTTTTAATGTGTTGTTGTGTACATCTCTTCTTGCCGCTTGAACTTAATTGGTATGTCTATGTCTTCATGCTGCACCTCCCTGATCTCGGTAATTTTCCGTCCTTCTTGCGTCATGGCGATATGTATCACAACGTCAATCGCTGCCTCGATCTGCATCCACAAAGGCGGCAACCTTGCCTCCTGGCAGAACATCGCAAACCGCACAAACGCACCCGCCGCACTCTCCGCGTGCACCGTGGTAAATCCACCCCGCCGCCCAGCGTTCCATATCTTGATGACCTCAACCCCCTCCGCACCGCGTGTCTCGCCGATCACTAAGCGGTCGTAATCGCCACGCAACGAATCACGCGCAAGACTCTGTAATGTGGCGACTGAATTGGCGGTCTGGAGTCGCGTGACGTTTGCACCGAGAAACTTTAGTTCCTTGGTATCCTCAACAATAAAGACGTGCTCGGTTCCCTCGATTTCTGCTAGACAGGCGTTACAGGCAGTGGTTTTGCCACTATCGACTGCGCCACACCACACCATGTTCTTATGCTCATGTACGTACCGCCGCAGTGTATTTGCCTGCTGTTGGGTCATGATCTGCGCGTCAACATAGTCTTCCAATGAAAAGACTTGTGAGCTGTGGCGGCGAATCACGAGACTGTAGTCTGCGATCGGTGGGCACCACGCCTGCACCCGATCTCCGGTCAACGGCAGCTCGCCGGAGAGGCTTGGTTGTTCTTCGTTGAATGACTTCTGCAACTCGGAAGAGATCATATTGAGCGTCGATCGCCGGACCGCTAACGGAACCACATGCAACGTATCGACCCATTTCGTGCTGTGTTCTTTGACAAAGAGCTTCCCGTCTTCGCCCGCAACCTTGATCCCCGTGACTCCCGGTTTGCGGATCGCAGCCCGAATCTCCGGCCCCAGCCCGGTCTCGTAATCGTCAAGAATGCGCTCTTGTTGGCGACGATTCGTGTTCACTCTTATTCTTTCTCGGCGGGCAGTTTATCTATTCGCAACTCAAATTTATGACCAGGAAACACGTCTACAAGATGTTGCCGTGGGTGCTCAAACTGCGACATCACAGCCTTTTCTTGGCCTAATTCATACCCAACATTAAATGCAATTGTTGCAATAAGAATTACCGCGATTACTAATGGAAACTTCATAATTAGTCCTCCCATAACCAGACCGGCTCCGCCGTTGCGAGGATCGTTGTCATGTCCACTGACCCCATGTACCGACTATCCCACGACTGCGGATTGTCGGCCAACAATAACACTTGTCCGGGCTGTAACGTGTAGGTGTGATCTCCGACACGGGGGATTTCCCGCCCCTGTGAGTCCAGAAACAGAGACGCCGTATTAAGCAGAATGAAACTATTTATCTGGATGTAGTCCCGTGTCGCCGTCACCGTATCACCCGGCACTCCGACTACGCGCTTGAGGATCGGCATAGTGCCGCTTGGACACGAGCCGCGCCCGATCCATTCTCGATCTTTGCCCAATTTGGAGAGTTGCGGCAACAAACACTCAACTACTAAAGCTCCCCGAACTACTGGACCGTGGGCTATCTTATAGATACCGCGAGGGAGCGAGTTCGTAATGTTGACGTGATACCCGAACGAGTTGATTGCCGACCCGCTCAGTAGCACGAGCAGACAGAACGCACCGATTATGCGAAGAAAGAAGGTCATTCCTCTTCTCCAAATGCAACGTCAGTCTCTTCTTGATAAGGCTGCTTAAAATCCAATGGGGCCGTCACAACCACAAAGAAGACTTCCCCACTCTCCGCTTTCCCGGTCGGCTGCCGATACCCGCGCCCCGCTACCTGCCGCCCCGATCGGCGAATCTCGCGCCCCGCTTCCATCTGTAACGCATCGCCTGGGTCAACGTCGTTGCCGCTGTACCCACCTCGTGTCGCCATCTGACCCGCTGCCCCTGTGACCGTCATTAGCAAGGCTTGGCCTGCGATTTCCCATGTGTGATTGTCAGTCTCAATCGGGATGCCTGACACCCCACGCCGGTCGGCCCCCGGCATTCCGCCGAGTGCCATTGGTCGCCCATTCGGCAAGATCAGCGTATGCCAAGCATTTGGTAATCGCTCCTGACTCCGCTGAATTTGGTCGTCGTATGAGCCGAGAATGCGCGTGCCCGCAGGTGCTAACTTGTGCATTCCGGTTGCCGAGTCCATCACATCTTCCACCACTACTGCGCTAATCTGACCGGGCGTATCCGTATCTATTCCATCCACTAACTTGACCGGAATCTTCCACCCCGGCCATACCGTGAACGGCGAGAGCGGTGCTTGCAGCACCCCAACTTGCCCCCGCCCGCGCTTGTCAAAGCTGGTGTTCCAGAGGCTTGCGTCTGCGCGATTGCCGCGCCCATTGCTGCCTGTTGACCCCACTTCCAAAGTGTTTCGGTCATTATATGGCTCTTGCGAGCGGGCCGCGTGTTGCGCGTTGTTACGTTCTTGTCCGTCCCTTGCACCCTCCTTTGGGGTGTTTCGTCCCAAGATTGGATTCCCCCAAATCGCCGCTAACCGCTTCTCTTCCTGCATCTCTTCAAACTTAGTTTTTTTCCTAGGCTGCCGCGCTTCGTGCTTGTCTTGTGTCTTCGGTTCCTTGTTTTGTACAGGCGGTGTTTTGACTTCTTCTTTTTTCTTATCCGGTAAGGTCAGGTCAGTTTGTGCTCGATTGAGTAACGTTGGAGAGGCGGAAGCCTCTCCCCCCCGATGCCGTATATCGGTCCACCGCACCCAAAAAAGCCCGACTGCCATCGCTACCAGGAGACCCACTGCGAGCTTAAAGAAGCGAGGTGACGCGCCCCGTTTCCTGGGTTGTGGAGTAGGATTATTGATTGCTGGCCCAGCCATTAGCTCCCCCTCACTAACTGACTAGATTGCATGTCTTTCTCTGCCGATTCTTTCGCTTCTGGCTTTGGACTGACAACGCCAATCGCACACACAGAGACAATGCTCATAAGAACAAGGGTGATTGCTAAGGCAACCTCCGAGTTAGGAACAGAAGGCGCGGGTTCGGTAAGTAATCCCTCAGGAAATGCGACAACAGTTAGCAGCCAGAAGAAGCTCGCAGGTAGAGTAAAAAGGACGCCAATTCCTAGCCCGGAAAAGAGCAGTGGAACCGCCTTTTCTAGTCGTGGTTTGGTCGCAACATACGCCCAAAATTTAAGCCGCAAGATCGGCCCTTGTTGCTCTAACCACGCCGCAATTCCGAATACAACAGCCCCTAAAATAAAGACTCCGATAATAGTCAGCACAATTAGCGCCCAGGCACACAAAAAGCTGAATAATGACATGTCCATCTTAATTCCCTCCTGAAATCAGCACTTCACCATCCATGCCGGTCAGCTTCGCTTGCTGTCGTACCGGCCCATCAACTACCAGCACAACCCGCCCATCTGTGTCCCGTACTGTCCGATAATTTGGTTGCTCATACTCGCCGTCTCGCATGACTGTGAGGATCGGCAACTCTGCCCCGGTCTCAGATGGCAGCTTAATAAAGGTATGCACATCGTCTCCTGTCACACTCACCGGATGCCACACCACCGCAGGCCCGCTGACCTGATACGTGCGCGCTGTCACTGTGTTCAGCGTCGGTATCTTGGGCTCTAGCGCTCGTTGTCGCCGTCGTTCTTCTTTAGCAATCCGGGCTTCTTCTCGGAGGAGTTCGGCGTTTGGATCGCGGAACCGCACGAGCCGCACATTGCGATTCACACCCTTACCACTGGGTAAAAGCTGCATCATGTAGATGTTCTTGTCGGTCGTTACCGTGAAGTCAGTCACCGGAGCGAGCGGCGTGCTTTTGATGAAGAACACTACCACCTCTTCTCCGTTCACCGACGAAGAGGAGGGTTGAATAATCCACTCTTCTCCGTTTGGTGCCCCATAATCCCGCAGAATCTCGCCAGGAAGAAGCCTGACAATCACCTGTCGCCACATGGGGCAGACGAGCGGATATTGCCGATCAGGATCGAAAATCAGGGTTGCTGCGGTCTTACCAATTACATCAACGGCGGGAGTAATGCGCGCCCTAGGAATGGGAGCCTCGGCCATCTGAGGATGCAGTTGCACTGCCGGTATCACACTCCCTGCGATAGCCGGAGGTGCTGCTGGCGTGGCTGCCAGGTGTGGCGTTGATACGTCAACTGGCGTCTGTCTGACCGGGGGAACCGCACACCCCCCTAAGAAAAGAACCAAAAATAGTCCGTATTTCGTATCTTTACTTAGAGGCATAATTCCCCCCTTGTACCCTCCCCTGGGGTGCTCCTTTCCCACATTGTTCCGTCTGATCGATCACGACCGCGCCAAATACATTGAGCGGATCGGCAAACTTCGGATCATACTTAATGCGAAAATGACCAGTGCAATTTTGTGTTCCTAGCACCACGCCATTGCGATCTTGGAGTTCCTCTGTCCATGCCGCTTCCCATGTATTCTCTGACGGCATCTGTGATACTGGCATCGGTGGGGATTCGCTCACCCGCACAACCACTTTCTCTCGTTCGCTCTTGTTCACCGGATCGGTATCTTTGTACCAGGCGTCGAACTTCCCAAGCGCAGGTCCAGCAATCATGCTCCTCGCTTGGTTCAACTGGCGAATCAGAAAGTTGCCTTCCATGATACGGAGCCGCCATAACTCGATATAACGATTCAGTACCATGCCCACGATGCCTTGCTTCTGCGGGTCGAGGTTTGAAATGACACTGGCCCGGCGAACAAGAAATGGGACCGGCTGATAGGTATTACTGTAGACAGTAAACTGATACTCGACCTCCGCTCGGTTCAACTGCCAGTAGTTGCCGTAGCCTGATCCGCACGCCAGAAGGAACGCTCCCGCCGCTGCGGTCTGCCATGCCCGAACAAGTCGTTGATGGTTCCGTTCCTTGGAATCTAGTTTGACTTGCGCGCGAACGTGTGGCGTGCTCAGGTCAACTGGATTCGGTTTTGATCGTCGAAACCAAGATAAGATGCTATTCATTCCGCCCTCCTCTCCCGGTCCATTATCTCTAGATAGAGTTGCTTCTGTTCCTGCATTCGTCCTGCGCGATGTCGCCGCCACAACCAGCTCGCAAGTATGAACGCAACCACCGCCCCCCCTGCCCCATACAACCCTACCATTCCGTACTTGAACCAGCCGTAAAAACCCACTCCGTACCCACCAAGCAGGAGGAGCCTCTGCTGCTTCCGTGCAGCGATTGCCGCGTCCTCCTGCTCCCCGCACCACACACACAATGTTTGCACTTCAAAGTTGCGTTGTCGTCCGACCGTCCAGCTCAGCCAACCAAGAGAGTTTTCATACGTGACGACCATCGTCTGTCGTTCGCGCCGACAGGTCTCAAACCCAAGCCGTACCGTTGCACCACAGACCGGGCACTCGTGCCATTGGCCGGAGTTAATCATTTGTTTTTCCTTCTAGAGAATGCCCGGTCGAACGCTTGTTCGAATTTCTCGCTCAGCGTTTCTCGAAAGGGGATTTGCAACGGGGCCTTCACTCCCAGCCGGGGCTTGGGAGGCGGAGGCCAGGACATCCACCGCTGCCCCCCGCCACCGTCATCGTCGTCATCGGGTATTGACCCCCATGCGCTCTGTGAAAAGCGCGATCGGTAGCTTGTACCACTCATGTGCGAGCACCTCCTGAGATCATGGTTTTGCAAACCCCCACGGCGTTGTCCCGAGTGTCCCTTTGGGACTACCGCCCCCACCAGTGCGGCTTGGGCTTCCTCCGCCGCCTGAACTGCTGTGACTCCCGCCGCCGCCCGTCATCTTCTGAAAGGCGTCCTGTGCCGCACCACCGGCGGCACGAACCCCGCCAAGCGCAAACCCTGCCGCCCGCCCGCCACTCCACTCCGGTACGAATCCGTACATCTCCCGCCCGACCTTGATCGGCAACCAAATGAACATGCAGGTCAGTACGATCGCTACGCCAAGCGGCAGCGCGTAATCACTTGCAGTGAGTGTCACCGCAGGATTGAGAAAAACCGCTCGTTCCCATACCTGTATCAACTCCCCGACCTCAACGACGTTCGCCGTAATGAGGAGAATGGTAAATAATGTAGCGAGAGTCCCGAAGACGAGTCGGACATAGCCCATCGTCATCCCGCGTGTGAACGGGATCGCCGCGAAGACAAAAAAGAAGGGACAGCCCGCCGTCAATACATAACTGAGAATCAGAGTTGCCATCGTCATAAAGGCGAGCGCGAGAAACGCGAACTCGACGGCGACACCAGCAAAACTAAAAATGTAGGTCGAAGGGCTAAAGAGATACGATAACATCCCCTGGTCTGCGAGGCTTTTCATAATCGGATCGGCCACGACAGGTCCCATTGCCGCAATCGCCGAGGGGTCCAAGTTTGGCATCCCCATCCGATACCCAAGATTCTTGATGCTATCAAACAGTTGGTTAATCCACTCAGGCCCAAACCGGATCATACTCAAAAAGAACCCGTTTCGAATAAAGAATAAGAACAGCGCAGGAAAAAAGTCTACCCCAATATTGAAAGCGATTCCAAAAAAAGCGAAGAACCAGGCAATCAGTAAAGTGTCGAAGTACCACGGCTCGACAATGCCTGAGATGGTTGGTCCCCAGACGAGCGCCCCGTTCTTAAAGAGCTGCGTAATTTGGCTAAGTAGTGCGGGTTCCATTACAGGCCACGATCCTTAAATTCTGGTTTTTCTGGCGAAGATTCGCCGAAAAACTGCTTCAGTTTCGCCTCGCGTTCTTGTTCTTTCGCATCCCGGGCTTTCTCAATCGCAACCAGTTCGTGACAAGAGTCACTTAAAGTGAGTGTCCCAATACTGCCAATGAACGCCCCGCCGATGAAGACTAATGTGAGAATAATGTACGACACGTGTACCCTCCTCTTGTGGCCTCCTAGGGCCATTGGGGTATTAAAGCCCCCAATCCCGAAATACGGGCATCTGTGGTTCTTGGCCGTTATTCGTAATGAATAACCGTTCCTGCGCTTTATTGGCCGCGTCCTTGTTTACGACATAGCCATTCTGCACTATTTGTGCGTTTGCTACCGTTGCAATAAGCGCCCGCGTTTTGCGTTGTTCGTGCAGCAGCTTGGCGTTTACCGCCGCCCCGGCTTGGATCGCGCAATTGCGGCCCTCGCACTCATCCACCCGTCTCTGTAGTGCGTCAATTTCTTCTTCGTCTACCGCGTCTTCCGCGCGCATCAATTCTAAGTGATGCATGAGACTACGCTGGGTCCACAACGAAGCCCGGTCTCGCGCTAACTCCGCTTCGAGCCAGCCACCTTCAACCCACGTCGAATCATACTGATAGACCTCCGGCCACATCCCGCTCCCATCTTGGCCGTAGAGGATACTTCCCTCACCGGCTGTATAGTTCGCAATCTCGTTCAGCAGATTGCCCGTACGATGATCCCAAATGCCGTCTTTGGTGAGTGCCTGCTTTAAGGCGTCTATCAGTAGTGCTGTAGCCTTCAAGGCAGTCAGCGCGGTTTCAGTACGGGTCTTCTGATCCTTGACAGGTATCTCTTCCGCCTCGCAGACGTTGCCCCCGCACGGGAAAAACCACGCCTGGGCCGGAACAGTCCAGAGAATGAAAACTCCTAGTGCAGAGGCGGTAAATACCCGCTTTCGTTTGCTCCAGAGCCATCGCCCGCCGAACATGAGCGCTTTCATGGTCACTTCCATGAGCGGGATAATCCACAGGGCGATTGCTAATCCCAGAACAAGCCCAAGAACAATTCCGGTTGTATATGCGTAGGTTACGCCCTCTAAACATTGCACGTCTGTGATGATCTGTGGTTGCACGTATGGTCCCATGTATACTGCCTCCTTATTCTTTCTCAGGCGGTACTTGTTGATCAGACCAGCACGGAGAGGTAGGCGTTCTAATGGTCCAATTAGCTTGCTTTTCTTGTATCCACACCCGAATCCCCTCACATTGATCCTGATTCCAGAACGAGCCGACCGTCTGCGGATTGTCCCCCAACATGAAGAACCACCACATACACAAACCGAAAATAATTTTTTGTTTCATGCTGCCTCCTTCTGCTTGAACCGCGTTTCCCATTCCTGCGCTAACGCTTCGTGCTTATGTTTCCGTAACCACACACCTGGCATCTCTGGCCCGTATTGCTTCTTCAGTTCCAACAACTCTTCTTTATGCGACCTGCCGTTCACACCAAGAATTGCCCGTTCCCACTCCGTCGGCTCGAATTCGAAGACACGCGCGAGATCACCTTTTACTTCCATATAGTGACGCCGTGGCACCATCTCTTGCGCTAACGCCTGACAATGTCGGGGGGTGAGACCGAGCGTCAGATAGTGCTCCATCTCACCGTTCTCACCTGTGGTCATCGCCTTCTCATTGGGCAAGAGAAAGAGACTGCCCATGTTGATCGTCAGGAGATTGCGCCGCTCGAAGGCATCGAGGTTCGCAGGCGAATGCAGTACGAGCCCGGTCGCAATGTTCCGTTTGCGGTTGTTGGCACTGTCCTCTTCGGTGCTCGATTGAATCAACTTGTTCCCGGCGACCTGCCAGCCTTCTTCAATAATTTTGAGAATCATGCGGCCATCGGCATAGCGGTCCATCATGTGTAACAGGTAGTGAATGACCGGGGTACTAATCATCTCGCCCGCACCAATGAGCCGGAGCATGTCATACGTTTGCCAACTGGCCGTGTGTTCCGGGCCTGGTTTACCATCGAGAATCGCGCCCGGATTCTCCAGGGTATAGAAACTGAGCGCGTCCTTAATCCGATCTCCTCCCCGTGGCTGGAGCTGCCACAAAAACTGGCTCATGGTCCGCCGTTCGGCGGGCATCTCTCGCAATGAGACCAACGCTTTGGCAATGTCGCCCTGGACGGTCGGCGACAGCTTGCAGTGCCGCAATTGTGCGAGCAATTCAATAAAGGTAAGCGCCCAGGCAAACTCTGCATCTTTGTGAATCTGTCCGAACGGGGCATAGCTCAGCGCATCCGCGTCGAAGAATTCACCGCCACACAGGAGTGTCGGGGGCAGCAGCGCCGCGTCCCGGTCCAGTATAAAAATCTGGCTGTTAGGATACTGCCGGTAAGCTAGTGCAATTTGGCCGTTCAGGAACGTCTTACCGCGCCCCGCGATTCCAATATTGAGGAAATTCCCGAGATCGTGTGCATGAATGTTCGCTCGATGGATTTGCTTGCCCGCCGTCGTCGTCAGGAGGAGCGGTCCGCTCCCCTCTGGGAAGAACGGACACGGCGCAGTCTCTTCTCCTTCCCACGGATTGCTCGTACTCCACAGCCGGGAGAACTGCCGGTTATTGAGAATGTGTAAGCGAATATTGCGTGAGCCGTGCCCCGGCCAGCTTCCGCCGATCGCGTCAGCCAAATTATCTTTCTCAATAATCGGCGAGAATCCGAGGCTGCGAATCCGCGCCGCTACCAGAGCCGTGTTCTGCGCCAGTAGATCCGGGTCGGTATCGTGCAGAATCACGCAGCCGGTGTAATAGCCCGCAACCACCTCGCCGCTCTCAATCAAAGCAATCTCATCCTCGATACTATTGGCTTTCTCCGCCGCTGCCTTATTGAATCGCACCACGTTTTTGTTATTTGGGTCGGCACCACCACTGGGTTGCGCCGCCGTCCACCACAACCGGAACGGGTTGTAGTCGTTCAACTGATTCGTCCAGTTCCGCCGCCGCTCCAACAACTTCACCGCAATCGCCGTCGGAATGAAGATTTCTCGTTGCTGAAAGCGCAGCGGAATACCTAACTGAAACACCGGGTCAAACATCTGCGACTTGGTGCCATCCCCCGGCCAACCGATAATGCCAATCGCTTGCGTGTGAAGTTCGTTGTTGACCGTCCCGTCATGCGGCGCGAGTTCGACCGTACCAATCGCATAATCGAGATCGCCCCCGTCTTCCGGCACACCCACCGCCCGATCCTCGCCGGTCACACAGAAGTGGAGAAAGTGCAGCGTCTCGGCCTCGCTCAACCGTCGTAGCGTGAGGAAGCGATCCAGCGCGTCAACCAGCTTCATCACCTCGCGCACGTACTGTTCCAGCAATTGGACACGAGACCATTGTTTGGTGCGTGTGCGTTCTTCGAGAAAGAAGTCACTGACGGTTTGCTTCACGTCGTCTGGAGGCAGATACGTGAGCACCATGACATCCCGTTTCTTGACGTATTTCTTTTCTTGCGCGTACTGCTTAGCACGGGCTTCGTAGACTAAGGCACTCACGGCGTCAGGACAGAAATGAGACCGAGGCGGGACAGTGGTATGGGCAATGACGGTATGACCTTCGAACATCCACCCACCCGTCAATTGGAGATCGCGGGCCAGTAAATCTGCTTCCCACGCCCGCCGTGTGTGTTCGTTCAATTCCTGATCCGGGCCGACGTATTCGAAACACACGAGCAGGGCGCCATCCTTCATTTGAATGATGGAGGGACCGACAAAGGCTTCGTAGCCGAGGTACTGTGGCAGTCCTGGTGTGAAGGCGGATTTCTCTTCGGGAAAGTCGGCCCGGCCAATTAGGAATGGCATCGCCTCTCCTCCTCCCGCCGATTAAATTCCTCCCACGCCCGGTGTTCTTCTTCGAGCGTGCCGTAGGGCTTAATCCCGCGCTGCTCTTCTCTCTCTTTCCGATAGAGGGCATCTAACTGCTTATTCAGCGTTTCATGCTCCATCTTCCTTTGTATCGCCGCCACTTCCTGGTCTCGTTCCGCTGCCGCCCGTTGATATTCTCGCTCCTTCTTTCGTTCCGCGCTCCGCTCTAGCCATCCCTCAGCAAAGGCCGAAAGCATCGGCATAATGAGATAGGCCACAAAACAAAACAGCCCGATCCAATGAATGACGGCGAGGGGACCAAAGAAGTCTTCAGGCGAGAGTGAAGTCACTTCTTGTTCCTTTTTCGCTTCGTCACAGCACTGACTCCAGCCTGCGCTTGGTAGATTTCCGTGAGTCTCGCTGCGACAATCGCTTGCTTGCTGCTCACCGCCCGGTGTTCCTGCTCCGCCTTAATAAGGTCCACCCGCAACTGCTCCACCTTGCGCCGCGCCTTGATTTCGAGCCCAGCCAAGCGCACGGATTCTTCTTGCTGCCGATCGATCTCGGGAGGAGAAGAGATCGTCCCAGAGATCGACAAACAGATGGTCTCTTCCCCTTTATTCATTGCTTCAGCTTTCTTTTCTTTCATCTCCTGAAACGCGGGCAGATCAAGTAAAGATTTTACGCTCGATTGGCCGTTTATTTCTGTCGATGCTTCATTCATTGTGCTATCCTCCTACAACTTTCCGTCTTTGCTGTGGCTCCCGTAGTGTTCTGATCCATTCTGTGACTTCGCCCAAGTCCAGCCGGTCGCTGTAGACCACGTGCTTACATTTGAACTGTGGGCAAACGTGCGTGCAGACCTCCAGCTTTCCGTCTGCCGCCCGCCATTCCCACATGCCAGAGCCGCAATCAACTTGACTCTGTGAGTAAACGGCGTAATATTTGGCGGCTTCGCTCATTGTGTGATCTCTATATTCTGTACTTTTGTACTGTCTATTTTTCTACTTAACAGAATTATTCTATACATGCAAGTGTCGGCATGATACAAAAGTACAAATTTGTGGAGGGGGAGGGATGTCGTGGGTCGGCGCAGAGAAAAAACAACGAAGGAAGAAAACCAAGTTCGGTTCGACTTGAATACCGAAGAAGAGAAGAAATACTATCGCCGGTTTCGTGGGTTACTCGTTGAACATGGCTATACCTTACGGGATATATTCTTGCCCTGTATGCATGAGACGATTGAGAAATTGAGCAAACGGACGTTGCCCCTCAACACGACTCTTCGCCTGTCCAAGAAAAAAGGCAGGGTCATACAAAGAGAGGGGAACTAATGGGCCGCCCGATCAAACTCCCCGACCGCAACGACGAGCAACTGACCTTCCGGCTGCGCCCGCACGAGCGCGTCGTCCTCTACAACCTAAAGAAAGCCGCCATCCAACGACACCGCAAATTCCATGACGTGATTGTCCGAGCCTTGCAACTTGCGCTTGAAGAATTGGAAACGCAGCCGATACCAGAAGTCACAGATCGTGAGTTTACTGATCCGCACGAACTCGTTATTCCGAAGGACGGATACCGGCCTACTGAATCCGAATAATCTTCGCCACGCTCGGCACGCCCGCACTATTTATCACAAAGAGATAGTAGTGCCCCGGCGGTGCAATCGTTCCACTCCCTGGTGCCGTGAGCCGCACTCCCCCTGCTACTGCAACCGGCAGCGCAAACTCATAGAAGCGCTGGTTAAAGTCAAGACTGTGTGTCGTGGACGGCAGCCGTACGAGCGTTGCTCTCGTGATATTCGTAGAACTCGTTGTGACAGTGAACGACTCGCCGTAGTGAATTTGGTTATTGCCCGCCTGACTGATAATAGTACCGATGCTAGGGCGGGCGCCTTTGAACAGATACGGCGGGGAGAATATCTCCGCCGTCCGCTGATCGGTAAATCCGTCCTTCTTGCCACCCCCACCGACATAGACTCTCCCATCTGGCAGCAGTGCGCCAGTCGAGTGATACATCCTCGGTTTGCTCATCGTCGCCATTTTCTGCCAGGTTCCGGGCTGCCCCGGATTCCACAGCTCTGGTGTGAGCACTGCCTTGCTTTCGTCGGGGTCGTGACCCGCTGTTTCATCTAAGCCTGGAAAACCGCCAAAGCCGGTCGTACCGCCCGCAACCAGCACGTCCCCAGTCGGGAGTACGAAGGCCATGTGATCCACGCGGGCTTTCGCCATGCTCCCAACTTTGACCCAGTGAGGAGGCGACTGATTCAAGTCGATGATCTCGGCGGTATTGGTTGTCTGCCGTGGGACCGTTCCGCCCGCAACGCCATTAGCACCGCCAGTGATCAAGACTTTGCCTGGCCGATAGGTCACTGGCACGCCTGCAACCCGAAACGTGTTCCACACTGAGTGTGCGGACGGTCCTGACACGAGCGATCCGTTGCCGGTCGTATTCAAGAAATAGGTCGAGGGCTGCGGCCCGGAAATGAACACCCGGCCATCAGGCGCGAGGGACAGCCACGGATACTGAAGAAACTTCATGTTCGCGCCCGAGAGCGTGCGTAGCGTGTTACTTGTAGTCCAGACTTGCGGGATCGTATTCTCGACGTTCTTCCCATTCACCTTGCCCGCCCCGCCCGCGATCATGAGTTGCTCGCCGTTCGCTAAGGGGAGATTACTCGGGTAGTAACGATCATTGTTCATCTTGACCGGAGTTCCCCACGTCTTGGTCACGCCGTTGTACGGACTCACGACCGCCGCCCCTTCGAGCGTTCCTCCTGCAACGAGTAACCGTCCGTCAGGGAGCAGCGCATGGCCGGAACAAAAGATGTCGTCGATATGGGGACCGACTTCGTACTGATTGTTTGCTGGATTCCACGTCATCGTCGGCTCGCTACCATTCTCCCCACCGCCCGCCGCACCTGCACGGCTCCACAGAAAGACCTTGCCATTTGGGAGCACGGCCATGTGAACAACCACCGTGGGATTGCCCGGAGGTCCCGACGGCATCGGCGCGGTCCACTGGCCAATGCAGGCAGGCGTTGTGCAGCCCATGACTTCGGGTTCTATTCCTTGGGCGTAGGCGGTTGTGATACACAAGAGAACGCTTAGAATCAGCACGAAGTATTTCATAATTCCCCCTCAATTCTTTCATCTGAGCACACTTGCCCCTCGGTTCTCAAATTGGCTTGACAACCGTTACAACCTGTTATATCTTTTGCGGATGAAAGGAGTTTGTATGGCTCGACGAAACGCAGCAGAAATTTCACACAAGTCAGTACCGGGACCGGACCCAACGCCGCCGTTCGATGACAGCGGAGAAATCCGGCTCGCAGTGAAGCGCTTTTCACGCAGGCTCAAGAAGGGACTCGATGATGTAGCGTATGCCAAGGGAATGCCGCTGCAAACCTTCTTGCAGCACGTGGTGAAACGTGGGCTCGCGACCTACGGGGAGCGGATAGAGTAATGAAGCCACTTGGGAACGTAGTCATTCCTGAGCCGCTCGCCCGTCTTCTCCTCCACACACCGAATCCTGCAAAGGATATTGCGGACGTGCGGCAAGTGGAGTGGCAGTTCGCCTGTGTGCGTGGGTTTCAAGACTACGAAATTGCGTGGTTCTTACGCCGCACGCTGACAGCGGAGGATCTCGCGTTCGAACAGGCCACGGGCGACGAGGCGATAGGCAAGGTGGAAGAAATCGGATTCCCTATTCTTTTGGATGATCCTGCTCCCACTGACGAGCCACAAGGACCGCTGTAAGCGTTCGACGCGGGTTTTCCGTATTCGCAATCAGGAGCGACATCATCGTGTCCTCCGTCATGCCCGCCGCTGCCGCTGCCTCCCTGACCATCTGGAGCGTATAGAGCCCAAAGGCCATCACCTCGTCTCCGCCCGCTTGTTCGAGGTACACGGGATACTCGGCCTCAAATACACCCTCGTACTCGTGCCGTTCGGTGTCGGTCATCTCAGGATGCCGCTCGCAGAAGGCTTTCCATGCCGCGTCGCTAATCTGGCTCAATGTCCGCCTCTTCCTGACGTAGCTTGCCGCAGAATCTCTTGCAACGCTTCGTCCGGCACTGGCGGCCCCTCTGGATGCCCACTGCTCAGAAGTGTGACCATCAACGCGGCGAAGTGCAGGCACGTGGCTTTGGTGTGCCCCTGCTTTTCAAGCTGGCGATAGGCACGATGGAAAACCTCCACCCCACAATCGATGTAGTGAGCGAGGTCCGCGTCTTCTTCGGGGGTCAGCTTCATAGGACTTCTCCTTGTTTGCCATTCTGCCGTGCGGTCCGGGCAGCGAGGAGCGCAGCAATAACAGCAGGTTTACTAATCAGGTGATGACTCTGTCAGCTAAAGCAAACAGTTTCTCAGAACACGGACAGTCTACTGACTCCCGTTATGTTCTGACGGCCTCATCCAGGCCGCGTAATTTGATGACAAGGGCGGACGCATGATCGCGAGGAACCGACAGCCCGCACGACTTGCAGTGATGCCAGCGGTCTCCCAATCGCTTAGGAACGGGAGCACCACACGGGCATTCTTGCGACGTGCCCTTCGCTTCAACGGCTCTTGCCTCTCGCTCAGCACTTTCAGCCTTATACTTGAGGATTGCCAGAAATGCGGACCATGCAACATCATGAACCTGACGGCTCAGGAATCCCCGAGCCAATCCCTTGACATTCAGCTTCTCAAAGAAAAGACGCCCGTACTGCGTTACCAGCGTGTGGGCGGTCTTGTGGTGAAAGTCCTTTCGCCGGTTGCGCACCTTCGCGTGGACGCGCTGCAATGCGTGAACAGCTTTCCTCCGGCGGGTGCTTCCTCGTTTTCGTCTCGCTACTTTTCGATGTGCTCTGCGCAACCGCGCCAGCGACTGTTTCAAGTGGCGTGGATTCTCAATTCGCGTGCCGTCGCTCAGAGTAGCGAAGACTTCCAAACCGACATCAATACCCCCGGTCTTATCACTGTGGGGCAGAGGCGAAGGCGCGCACTCTACACTAAAACAGACGTGCCACCGTCCTGCATCGCGTTTCACTGTGACAGTTTTGATTTGTCCGATAATAGGGCGATGCAATTTGACCTTCACGCACCCAATACCCTGCAACCGCACTCGTCCAGTGTCCAGCAGCTTGCACCCATCGCCGTAGCTCGGGAAGGTCACACTCTCGTATCGGCTGCGGGGCTTGAATCGCGGATAGCCTGCTTTCTCCCCATGCGCCACACGGCGAAAGAAGGCTCGGAACGTCTTGTCTACCCTCCGCAAAACATCCTGACATGCAGAGAAGTTAGAGAGGCCAAGACTGCCGTCCACCCGTGCCTGTTTCAATTGAGCGGCTTGGGTGTAGTAGTTCAGCGAGACGCCTGCCTTACGATAGGCATCGCGCCGTTCTTGCAAGGCGGCATTGTACAAACAACGGGCTTCTTCGACTTGTTCAGCCAAGGCACGCGTCTGTCTCTTCGTCGGATACAGGCGGTAGAGATAGGCCCGTCGCATCTATTTGCCCTTTTGGCTTTCAATGTAGTGCCGCACGGTTTTCTCACTGACCGTGCCCACGGTGGCGCAAAAGTAACTACGGCCCCAGAGAGTCGGTGCGGGTTGCTCGACTAGATCACTGAGTTTCACGAAGATTCCTTCATCGCTCTGAGCCCGCCTCCAGATTGCGCCAGAGGTTTAATCAAACCCGCGCATCCCTCGCCATGCTCTTTCGTATGCTTGGTATAGGCATGATTCGCCAGCTCGATTGCTCGCGTATTCCGTTCCTTGGGAATCCAGACTAAGCCGCAGTCATTGTGGGTCAACCCTTCCAATCCGCGCCGTGCTTGGCTATGTAGCGGCTCAAAAATGGGTACGGTGATACTCCATTCGCCTTTCAAATTACTGACTACCAATTGTGAGGAGGAATGCAGAATCACCGGCTCCTCTTTACGGCCCGTTTTCCAGATCCACGCCGTCGCCCGAATAATGGCGTGATAGCTTGCTCTTGCCACGGTCGCTTCGAGCCCCTCTTCGATGAAGTCACACCCGCAGGCGATCTCTTTGGGGCCTTCCTGAGCGCTCCAACCATACGTCGCCGCGCCGTCGGGATTGAGGAGTTGGCAGAGACCAGCGGTGAACATGAGGAGCATGACGTACGTTTCAAGATGCAGAAACAGAGATTCGTCGTCCTGAAAATCGAAGTGCTCCTAACATAAGAGCAGCGGCGTTCATTGCCACCATCCACCAGTGCCCGTCTCGTAACGAGAATACCAACCCCATGCTACTGACCCCAATCGTTAGTCCCAACAAGAAGCTTTTTTTCGGTCGTTTTAGTTGCATCGTGCTCTCCTTATCGTTACATATCTATTCCGTCTCGCTCAGCGTCCGTCCCTCGCCAGCCTTCTTTCCGTAACCATTGCCGAAGCCACCGCGTATCCGTATCGCGCCACACGCTGCGGCTCGTCTGCTTCTCAATTCGCCTGAGGATCGCGTGCGGATCTTCGTTCACTACTGGAGCAGCTTTACCGAGATACGTAAACACGAACTCCACCACTCGCATATCGCCTTTCAAACGATTGCACTCCAGACACGCGGCCACGAGATTCTCGGCGATATTGCCGCCGCCCCGCGCCTTCGGGACGACATGGTCAACCGTCCGCGCATAGAACAAGCAATACTGACACACGTACTCGTCGCGCTCCAAAACAAGGTTCGCGATGGGACGCCGCCCTGCGTCCGATAAGAGATATTGCGGCAAGCTCGGCATAGGCTGGTAATATAGGACAACTTGTTACTCCTGTCAACCTCTGCGTGGTGGGTCACCCCTGGAACATAAGCATCAGTTTTATGCACAGACTCCGCATCTCTTTCTCGCCCACCGCGTCGTCATCACGTGCGGTGGGAATCTGGTTTTCGATGGTCCGCCACTCCTGAAATTTGGAGTCTCCACTGTCTGCCCAGGCTTCGTCTTTTCGCTGGTTTGCGTCGGTCGCGAGTTGGTCGCACAGGCTCAACCAGAGAACTTGCTTGTTCGCTGTGGCGGTCATCGCATCCCCTCTTTCATCGCTTTCAGAATTTGTGCGGCAACTTGGGGAACTATGGCATTCCCCAACGCCTTCAATCTGGACACTCGGTCTCTGACGCCTTCGGCAAGAGGGGGGATTGCTGTGTCTCTATCCCAAAATCCTCCGGCAATTCCGTCCAGCCCGGAGGGTAGCCCATCATGAATTCCACGAACTCCGGGTTCAGCGAGCCGCCCATCTCCGTCTGCGCCAATTGTTCCCACGCTTCCGTTGAGCCATGACTGTCTGGTAGCCCCCACTTGTTGGCTCTGACTGTCGGTAAGAGTCGTACTGCCCCAGTCAGATGACTGGGGCAGGTCATCCCTGGATGCTCGCCGTAAATCGCTCGTGGAGTTGGTAACAATTTCGCCATTTCGGAGAGCGTCCACCCCGCTCGGTTCGCCGCCTCCTCCGTGCGGTTGCCAGTCTTGCCCTTTGGGTCTTTCCCCTCGGTGGCGCGAGGCGTCGGCAGTAGTCCCGCTTTTGCTAGAACTTGAAGACTCGTAATTGTATATCGTGGACCGCCCTTCATTCTGGCTTTCATTGCTAAATGTGCACTCGGCGTTTTGTTGTCGTCGTTGGCTACCGGTGTTGGGAGCAGTCCTCGTCGTGCCATAGATTGCAGACTCGTTTCGTAAATCTTGCCGTTCACTCTGCTGAAGTTGCCCGGCATGACTCGTGGCGTAGGCAATAATCCAAACTCGATCTCGTCTGTGGGGCGCATTGACGGCACAAGCCGGAATAATAAGCGGTTGGACTTCAAAGCCGAGGCTTTCCAAGTCAGTACACACACGTTCGAGTGCCATACCGATGAGACCAGGAACGTTTTCACCCAAGAAAAAAACGGGCTTTGCTTCGTCAATAACGCGAAGCACTTCCGGCCAGAGATACCGCTCGTCATCTTGTCCCTGTTGCTTTCCGGCAAGGGAGAAGGGCTGACATGGCCAGCCTGCGGTAATGAGATCAGCGGTAATTGTTCGGCCATCCAGTTTCGTGATGTCGCCATAGTTGGGAACTCCTGGGAAGTTCTTTGTCAGCAGTTTGCAGCAATAGGGGTCAACTTCTGAGAATCCGATGGTTTGCCATCTGGTCCAACGAGCCGCCAAAGCAAAGCCGCCAAGACCGCTGAACAAATCCATGTGTGTAGGAGACTCGGTAGCGGTCATTTCTTCTCCTTCCCGTGCTGACTCCATGAAACAGTAGTCTGCCGGGAGAGCACTGCCGCGCACGCCTGATGAAACCGGGCCTCTACTACCGGCTCGCCGCCTATCATGCGAATGGGCACCTCTTCCTCACCAATACTCTTACGACACAAGGAGCATAGGCAATCCGGCGAGCCAGCATCCGGCGAGCCAGCATCCGGCGAATCGGTAAAGAAGACAAACAGCGGCGCCTCGTGAAACCGTCTGCAGTAAGCGCAGTACCGATTGAGAATGTCATTCTCGTTGAAGGACCGCTGGCCACAGAGGCGGCAGCAAATTGACGGTTGATGGACAATCGTTTCAAGCACATAGGTTTTTGCAATGCCCACTAGAGCCTCCCTCCCTGTAAGCCCGACACTCGTTTCCCTTGCCGCTCGTACCTGTTCCGCGTCCCTGTGACCGCATACTGACTCCCTCGCCCCCGGACGCACTTCTTCGGCATTGGCAACTCTTCTGGGACCAGTCTCAGAATCCCGCGCCGGAGCTGTTCATAGTCAAACCCCAAATGGTCGCAAACGTGCTGACAGGACCCGTACCGATAGGATCTCGTATCGGTGAACCACGTGACAATTTCCTTGAAGATAGATCGCCCTCTGAACGTGGTGGATTGCTGGTAGCGGAAAAAAACTTTGAGTGCATCCTGCATAACTGCGTACAAGAGCCGTTGCTCGCAGGTATATTTGCGACTGAGTTCAAATTGCACCGGCAAGATCGTGTCTTCGTTAAACAACCCTTGGGTCAATCCCAACACATCGGGGGGCTGCTCTTGTCTCACAGCCATGAGATTGCCTCGCGTGTGGAGGCTGAGCCGAGGTAGAGGCGCTCGCTGGCGCGGGAGCATCCGACATAAAACTGACGGATCACAGCATCCCGGCCTGGTCCCCACGACATCCACTGTTTGAAGCCTTTGGGAGATATATCTGGAAAAATAAGCACCCATTCCGAGGCTCCTCCTTTGACTGAATGGATTGTGCCTGTGGTTAGCTTCGGCGGCAGTTCGGTGATCCCTTTCACGCCGTAGTTATTCTCTACTCTGGCGATATAGCCAAGGTGCTTTTTCTTTGCCTCTGTCACGTACTCGACGAACATATACCCGGTCGGTGCTGTCAAAAACTTCTCTAAAACCTCGCTCTTGATCCACTGCGAGAGTCTTCCCATGTCAACCGGCTCGTCACTCTGTGGTAAGTCCTCAATCGCTGCCTTTGCCCCTCGGTTGAATACAGTACTGACCGGACACACTGCCGCCCACTGTTTCAATTCAGTTGCCGTCCACGTCAGTCGCCCCGTCTCTCGTGGGGCCAGAAATGAGAGCATCCGCTGAACACTGCTCACGCTGCCTTTCTTGCCTTTACCTCCCAGCGGATTCCAGTCGCCTTGTGAAGGTCGCCACGAGTTTCCAAAGGCTATGCCTCGGTCTTTCAATAGGCGGATCAGTCCCCGCAGTTGGTAGTTGCACGCCGTTAAAATCATGAGGGTTTTGTCTTTGTCTTGTGCTTCTTTTATCAAATCCAAGGTGTAATGAATTTGCCTGAGATTGTCGGGTGATCGTTGCACCATGCCAGGCTCGTCTTTAGGAGCGTACAGTCGCGGCGTACGGTCACTCAGTTGCTCAGCCCACGTCTCGCAGTATTCTTGCACCTTGATCGGAAGTCGGTAGGTTTGCGGCAAAACCCGACGTTCGACCGGAGGCGGGTCCATGTGATCCACATACGTTGAATCCCCACCGCGCCAGTTATAAAGGCCCTGATATGAGTCACCTGCGACCATTACATAATCCATCATGCTCGCCCAATGGAGCCACGTCTCCCACTCCCGCTTACTCAAGTCTTGCGCTTCATCAACTAGCCCTAACCGCGCGCCGAACGGGGGTTCTTCCATCGTCGCACCGAAGGCGATCATCCCGTCAAAATCCGTATAGCCGTTTTTATCTTTCCACCTCTCCCAGGCAGTATGAAATGTCTGTACGTTTTGCGGCCACGCATCAACCGGTGTGCACTGATGCCAGAGGATGCTCATTTTCTGCAAAAGGATGTCACCTTCCGTTTCCTTTCCATCATCTTCGTCGATAGGCATAGCCATAGGCCGGTCTTGCTCTGGCGACTGTGTTTGCTCCATTACCCCGGACATTCGATAATCCGGGTGAGTCTTGTTCCAGTCATCCAAGTGATTCTCTGCCAATACGAACCCCGGCATGTGCCGGGCACACAGCGCGTGGAGAGTTCCCACATTGCGGGGATTCAGCCCGCCGGTATCCCGTGCGGCGATATTGTGCGCTGCCGCGTTCGTGAGTGAGGCGACGATCATGCACCCCCTATCCTGATACCGCTCAACGGCTTTCTTCGTGCTCTTGGCTAACTCTGTGGTCTTACCCGTCCCCGGAGGTCCTTCAATAACCACAACCTTTGCTGTTTTTGTCATGTGATGCCCTTCGTGTTTGTTGATTAGATTTGGCTGTTAAACCCTAAAATCCCCGCAAGTCTTCGGCCCACAATAACTTTTACTAAAGCTCGCGATTTTCCACCCCACTTTTTCTCCCTATACGAAATATTTCACACCACCTATTTAAATTTCATGGTACCCTGAAAAAGTGGCCTAAACATTCTAAACTTCTAAACGCATGCCTAACCTGTTGAAAACGCACAGTTACCGCGTTTAGGAAATAACGACCTGTGAATAAACATCCTAAACCTATATAAAAATCGCGCTGTAGGGGGAGAAAAGTGGCATCTTTACTCTTCATGAGAAGTATCGAGGCCGTTATTCCTGAATTTGGCTTCTCTCGGATCGCAGGGGAACGCCCAGTACCATCCTGACTGCGTCTTCTTTTGCTCAGAGAGGCGTATCGTCAGGGTGGTTCCCCTCGCGCTCCCTCCTAGAGCTTCGAGTACGGCTATAATCTTCTCTTTTGTGATACCTCCGATTATCGACCCATCTTGCTTTGCCCACGCGCTATAGTGTGCTGGCGAAAAATAGAGTACCCCGTCTTTCGATACTGGTTGCTTTTGTTTCATTGCTCGTAAAAACGTCTCGCGAGTCTCTTCTTTGAATTCCGGGCACCCGCAGACATCGAGATACGTACACAGCGAGAAATATACGTCCTGCTCAGCTCGCAACTCCGACTTCTCTTCTTTGTCGAAGAGATCACGGAGTCGGTTATACATTGTGCCCCATACCACCCCCGCCGTCTTTCCTTTGGCGAGAAGCTGAACCTGTGTCGCGGGCGTAAAAAGCATCTTGACTTTCCCGAAATCACAGGCGTGGGAGTACAGCTTAATCGGAGGGTACGGAGCACGTCCGTTCTCTATCCCGAATTGATAATAGGGGGTGTCGCAAAGAATATATTTGCAAGTCGTGATTCTGACATCGGGGGGGAAATCAAAGAATTCTTGAATCTGATCGAGCAACTCTCGTTGTTTACTTTTTTTTAGCTCAGGATCGTCTTTCAAACTTCCCCTCTCGGCCTGCTTCTGTTCTTCTGCCTGTATTGCTGCGTCTACTTCTGCTTGTGTCTGTTCCACTTTCGCTTGTTCAATGGCGAGCTTTGTTTCTACTACTCCGAGCCCCTCTTTGTTTACCTTCCCATCGCCACTTTTTTTCTGCTCGTAAAAGAGTAACGCGCTTTCCATCGTCCAGCGCATGTAGTGCGAGGTGAATTTGCAGTCATATTTGCGGCGATAGGCGCAGAGGATATTCACAACCTCCTGCGCATTCATTCCGGCATACAAACACTGCATCGCGAGGGACATATCGTAGCCAGAGGGAGAGTAATCGCCCTTGGGAAAATCCGTTCGCTTCTTCTCCCAGGTTCGCTTAAACCGGCTATCTGCTTCACAGAGGGCGTCAATTGCCTTCTGGAGCGTGAATGCGGTTTCTTCTGGTAAAATAAGCGCATCACAGAGGGCTTTGATATGTGCTGGAATATCTCTTCGCCCCCGTGGGGGAGGGGCATCCCCGCGAATCGCATCAGTCAACGGAGGAATGTCTTTGACGTAGGGCAATCGGCGGTCGATGTCGCCAAGACTCGCATAGCGAACGATATGAATAGGAATCTCGCAACTTGCGTATCTTGGGTTTGTTGGATCTTTGTAATTGATCGTTCCTGGTATTCGGTACACCCGAGGGAGGTCACAGGTGCCATCGAGCTTCCATCCTCGACTCATGGCGACACTTGCTGCCACTCCCCACACGTGGGTAATCACCCACTCAGCAACAGCCCGATCGGTTCCTCCATCTCTGCCTTCTCCAAACCATTCCGGCTCTTCGAGCAACCATAATGCCTGCAACCCGTAGCCGGATTTGACGATGAGCGAGGGTTTCACGTCGGGTGGGTAGGCAGCTATCAATGTCAGGGCTTCCGCCTCGCTCGCAGGCAATGCGTGCGATTTATGGGCAGCTGGATTGACGACATCGACATCGACACCTAAGAGCACGAGCCCCGTTGTATCCGCCCGACTGCCTCGCCAATGGGGGTTGGGGTGCGCTTGGTGAGGCCGAAGACAAATTCCGTAGTAGGAATTCCAATCCGTGTAGCGAATGAGTGCTTCGTGATATTGTTCTTTTGTCTGGACAAAAGCAGATTCTCTCCGGTTCAAGGTGGGATGGATGAAGAAGAGCAAAATGTCATCCCCGCGCAGATCGTGGAGCCCAAAGACCGCGTCGAAAAATGCTCCGGTCATTTCTGTATTTATTTGCATAGGCTCACCTCGTTTTCCTATGTTTCGGACACGCGGAAAAAAGGCGAGCGCGAACCTCCGTAGATAACGGCTTCGATACCCCCATGCTTTAGGTCCTCCTGTTTACCCCCTCTACTAAGGGGTGTGCTACGAAGTTTGTTGCGAGACTTCCGCTGGTTGGGCGGGAACCTGCGAGAGAGAGCCGGGGAGAGGAGCCGATGGTTTCTTAGGCCGATCCCATTGGGCTGATTTGCAGCGTGGACAGATACGCACCTCAACTATTCGTGGCACCCATCGATACTGACACCGCAGACACGTGAGGGGAGGCGGCAATTTAATTTTCATACTTCCTAGTATACCTGCACGTGTAAGAAATGCAACTGCTCCTCTGACCGCAGACCTATAATCGTCGCACAAGAAACAAGCGGAAAAAAAGAGAGGGGGGAGACCCGAACATCTCCCCCCTCTGGTCGTTCATCGAATCTCTCTACTCGCGGGAATCCTGCCAGGCAGGGTCAGTATCCGGCGGCGCACTATTTGCCCCTCCTATTGCCAGCAGAGCCGTATCGGTCGCCCCAGTAAACTCAATCATTTTCTTGACGCGGTCTCGATAGGGCGCAATGATTGCCAGATCCGCAGGCGAGAGTTTGGGACCTGGCCGCAGATCAATTTGGCTGTAGTCAAGCCCGTTGCCGTTTTTGTCGGGTTTCAGTCCTAACGTAACAAGCCGCTGATGATAGCGTGTCCCGTCCTTCACCATTGCACTGAGTTGCTTCCGCACGTCGTTTACCGATCCAGTCGGTACATGAACAATCACGGGGAAGACTTCTCCCGCGACGACGACCGCCAGCACACCTCGCTCCTTGCAGCGTTTCCCCTTTGTGGGATTTCCTTGCTTATCAGGCAGGTCACTCCCCCATTCGTTGTACATGCACGTATGACAGACGCCGCCCGGAATACCGACGCCGGTAATGCCATCGTCACTGCGGCAGTCAGGGGGAGTCCCGCCGCCGGTTGCTTCAAACGGCGTCATGTACAGTCGGCGCGGGTCTAAGTCTGAATGAATAATTACGCCCTCGATAGTCCTTTTGCCTTCTACTTCGCCCGTGTTCGGATTAGGGATAGTCCACAATTGCGAGCCCGCTGAAGGAACCTTCAGGGTTGTCAGATCCGAGACGGTCATTTTGCGGTTGCCGAGCGTCTCACGGATCGCTTCGAGCCGGTCTTCGACTTGCGCCGTGTCGCTGATGACGTAGGTGTCGAGTTGATTTGAAATCGTTGTGGGAGTAGCTACCGGAGAATTGGTTTTTTGATCTTTAGCCATAACGTTGCGCCTTTCGTATGTGGTCCGTCCATGCGGACGGGTTAGGGTTGGGGTTCGGGTTACTTGCCCCCTCCTTTGGGGGGCTTATTTGCCGTGCGTGTATTCTGCAAACTCTGCGTCTCGGTCCTCCTTTTCTGCCGACCTAGCAGGACGCGTCGGCACTTTCTTCGCCTCTGATTTCTTGGCCTTAATCATCACGGCCTCGTCTGCTTTGAAGACCGCTCGCAGCTTCGGGTATTTTTCGAAGATCGACATTTTTGCCTGTTGTTCGATCTCCTTCACGTCCGCATTTAACTTGTTGTGATTGAAATTTGGCGACACCAGATAGCTGAGATCGGGAATCGTCGCGAGCACTTGAGTTGCCAGTTCCCGTGTTGTCCCTTCCGTATAGGCCAGAAACGAGCGGGTATGCGTATACACCAGCCGATCCCCGATCCGCTGTGACGGAATCCCCTCGGTAAGAAAGTAACGTTGCACCCGATCTTCAAGGACCTTTAACACTGCCTTACGTTCTTCAAGCTGCGCTTCAATCGCTTCGATTTCTAGGTCAACGGCAATAAATCCCTTTACGGCTTCTAACTCCTTCAACCGGAGTGCTTGTTCCATTGTGACTGATGCCTGCGTATCCATTCCTGTCTCCCTTCGTTTTATGTAACTTATTGCGTAAGTTGTACCATATTCGGCGGCGCAAGACAAGGGACCTGTTGCTGCTGGGGTTGTTTTTCTGGTGCAATTTGATAGACTAAATGGGCGGCTAGGAACGGACTAGCTATCTGAACCGAATCCTCGTTTCCTTGCGAGCTGCCGCGCTTACCAACAAGGATACACACGATAGGAGGTGTTATATGCCAGCATTTCGAAATTTGACCGGTCAAATTTTTGGTCGCCTGACTGTAGTCAGGCGTGCAGAAAACGGAAAATCTAACCAAGTTCGATGGCACTGCACATGCCAATGTGGAACGATTACGATTGCCCATGCACAAGGTCTGTGGAGAGGGACGACATTTTCGTGTGGCTGTAGCCGCGTTCACGACCTCACAGGAAAAAAATTCCATCGGTATCTGGTGATCGAGCGAGCCACGAGCGCAGGCAAAGGTCACGTATTGTGGAAATGTCAATGTGAATGTGGGACGGTTAAGGTTGTCAAAGGCACTCATTTGACAACTGGCGAAACGAAATCGTGTGGCTGTTATGGAAAAGAAGAGAATGCGCGACGTGGGATTACACACGGTATGTCGCGCCGCCATAGCATTGGTATTGCGCCTGAATACTACGCTTGGGCCAGGATGATTCAACGGACAGAAAATCCACAGGCCACAAGTTTCCGAGACTACGGAGGTCGCGGGATCACTGTTTGTGCGGAATGGCGTGCCTCCTTTGAAGCGTTCTATGCTTATATTGGTCCACGACCCAGCGCCCAACATTCCCTCGACCGAATTAACGTAAATGGAAATTATCAACCTGGAAATGTACGATGGGCGACAGCGAAAGAACAGGCAAACAATCGTAGGCCCTATCAAGAATGGCGAAAGGGTTGACATCATAGCATCACTGCCCTTCCCTCCTCGCGCACGGGTTGCCGCTCTCGAATATCATTAAGGAACGCTTCGATGACATCTTGACGATCCGCCAAGGCCGCATAGATCATTTCGTCAATTGTATCCTCAGTCACAATGTGTACGTATCGCACAGGACGACGTTGCCCTGGCCGACAAAGCCTGGCCTGAGATTGTAAATAATTTATAACAGAAAAATCGACACTGAAGTATACAGCAAGTGATGATCGCGTTAAATCAATTCCGAGCCCTCCACTCGCGATCTGCACCCCAAGCACGTCTACATTCTCAGGATAGGTGGCATTCGGACCGAGGTCCTTTCGCTTGCCACTGATTTCGCCGTAGCGAAGACCGAGTTTTTCCGTCACGCGGGAGATAATTTTCAAATCGTGCGTGAACCTTGCAAACACTGTCGTTCGCTCATTGACATCTTCAAGCAACTCCATCAGCGCCCGCTCTTTGTGATCAGAATAGTCTTGCACCGTATCTGAATCGTCAAGTCGAACATGGCCGGAAGTAAATTGATGCAGACGCAGTAGCTTCACCCCAGCATTCTTCACAGTGATAGTTCCTTGGGCGATCTCGTCAGCAAGTTCGGTGTAGTAGTCCCGCCGCAACTCTTCATAGCGGGCACGAAACTGCGGAGCGAGTGTGCAGAGTCTCTGACTGTGAGTTTCCTCTGGTAACGACAAATCGAGTTCTTCTTTACTCACAACAAAGAGCACGCGGTTACATTTCTCGATAAACTCTGTCCGCATGTCCGGCTTAATAGTGATCGTCCCTTTTCCTTGCCAACCCCCCGTTTGCGCATATCTCGTTTGCACGGGTGTATAGCGCGTCCCAAACACCTCCGGGTGCGTGAACCGGGCCTGACTAAAGACGTTCAATTCGTGCCTTGGCATCGGTGTTCCTGTCAACGCAATCCGATGGGGAATCCACTTCGCCATTTCCATCACAAAGTTCCCCAACGCGCCGCCGTGATCCTGTGCCCTGTGCGACTCGTCAAGGATCGCGCATTGGAACTTTCCCCCCTCCAGTGCGAAGCGGGCGAACGGCTCGCGCCAGCACCCCTCGTGATTGATGACGACCGCACATGGCTGCCGTTGTGAGCGCATGTTGCGGACGAAGCGTTCGGCTTCGAGTGTTCGTTTCTTGACGGAAACCCTCTTGTGGGCGTCTCCGCCTAAGGCAAGCACTTGGTAGTTTGAGGCGGCGTGTTGTCTGAACTGATTTGACCACACTGCAACCACGCTGGGCGGCGCCATAATCAGAACAGGGCTGAGTTCGTGACTTACTACATAGTCTACACTAACTTTACTCTTGCCCCCGCCCATATGAATAGAAAGTATTCCTCCGTTATGTTCATCAAGAAAGGAGTACCCCCTAAGCTGATGCGACCAACTTTCCGTGCGAGACCGTAGCGGAGTCACGCTGTTTTCCTTTCCGACCACGGCGCTGCCGCAAAGTACCCCGGCTCAAAGAATACCCGCAGTAACGACGGCGCATACAGTGCGGATAACTCCGCCATGTAGCCAGGCACCTCCCTGTACGGCTTCTCAATCAACTCAGTTCCTTTGCTGCCGCTCCAGATTGTGACGAGGATCTTTCCTCGCCCGACCCTTTCCCCGAGGAGAAAGAACGTCGTGCCACCTGCGGCGATCCGGTCACGGTGCCAGTTCTTCTGATGCTCTGTAACGAGCGCGAACGGTCCTCGTCTTACCTTGGTTTCTACCCAAATTTCCTTGGAATTGTAGCAGGCATTCAGATCAGGTACGCCTTTCCCGAAGCGATTCTCGATGCGCCACCAGTGCGGGCCAAGTACCATCTCCCGTAACTTGTCCCGCAGTTTGGTCTCGTTGAATTTGGTCGTCGGGTCTTTGTAAGTGTAAGGTTTGTAAGTGTAAGGGCGGTTCATGGCTCCTCCGCTTGGGGTACGGGAGGAGCGCACGGTTGCAACTCCCACCACGAAAATCCAAAGACTTGGCCGTTGATACAGATTACCGCTACGTGCGTCTCTGTATCGAGCGTCGTTATTCTCCCTGTCAGTTTCGGACCACTCAACATGCGACACTGCACGTAATCTCCGATAGCGGGCGTGTAGGGTGCGTTCATGGCTTATTCCTCCTCCCGTTCCGCTGGCGGAATATCCATCCGATGCATTCGGGTTTCTTGGAGTGATCGGATTGTTGGCGTCTGTCGGAGCCGGTGGGCGGCGTTATACAGCCGAACCGCCGCAGCCATCAGGTCACCGCGCAGGAGGAGAGCTGTGGCCGGAGCCTCCGCTGAGAGTCGCGCTTCAAAGGCAAGAAGTTCAGTAAGCAGCGTTGTAATTTCTGCCAAAGTCGACATCGGCGTCAGATTGTCTCGCGTATTCTTCACAATATGATCCTTTCTGTTATGAACATTCTTGGTGATCCCGAAACCACTGGCGGGCGGTTTCATCGGCTTGATAGTCCGGCTCGTGACAGGGCATCGCCTCGATACATTGGGCGTACTGCGCAAAGGCGGTGAGGGTGGTCTGTTGGGTGGGTTCTAACGTCGCTTCGAGATGGCAGAGATAGCGCACAGCCAATGGAGGAACCGCATAGCGCCCGATTGCCAGTTCCCGCGCCCGCCGTAACGCCGGACTCATGCCCCTCGGCTGTGGGCGGAGTGCTGCCTGATAGGGCGACTTCGTGAGAGAGACGGGACTCCAGGCGACCTGTACCCAAAAACGGGGAATAGGAAGAATGCTCAACGTGAGCGAACTATGGGCTGAGCCTTTCACGGCGGCGAGCATGTAGTCGTCATGTACTTTGACATACTGGACTCGATTTGCATCTTCGAACACAGGCCGTCCTTGCGACACCGCCATATCCCACGCGACGGCGAGCGCCGCCGATGACACATGCCGTGAGAGAATGGCTTTGATCTCGTCAACCGACAGACCAGGGTAGTCGCGTTCTTTGTGTGGCATCATGTGATCCTCCTGGTAAAATACAATAAGTTGAACCTTTTGTCAAGTAGTTATCTCACTTCGAGTGAGTCCTGATTCTGTGCCAGCCATGCTGCGGCCCGGTCTTCGTCAGACTGGCGAATCTTGGTGCTCAGCGTGCGGCACTTCTTGCACGTGTTGCTCTGTTTGCCGTGCCCGCCGTGACTCTCTCTCACGTGCTGGTAGAAATTGCGTTCGGCGGGCGATAAGGACGGATGGGTGCGGTTCATTCGGTATTCTCCTCACTCTGTAAGGTTACGGACCACCAGCCACGGTAGGCGATTCCATCCTTGCTGTTCCCGTTTGGTTCGGATACCCAGTGCGTGAGTTCTCCTTTTAGCTTTGCGTGCTGTTTCTCGGAGGCGATGACTTCACGTGCCCGCCGTTCGAGCGCATTTACATGCTCCGGTCGGACCGGCTCACCCGTGGGGCTCACCCATTCGTATGTGGTAACGATAGTTTGTGTGCGTTTCATTGTTCTATTCCTTCCTCACTTGCTGCTAGTTCCTGTAGTTGTCCCACCTGATCTTCTTTTTTCACTTTTTTCTTTCCGCCCTTCTTTTTGGCCATCTGCTGCATCAGCATTTCGTAGACGATGTCTTGAATGCTGGCTTTCTCGATTTCTAAATCCGGCTTTCCGCCTTCCAGCACGATGTCGATATTGCGCTGTTTGGCGATAATCACCTGATCAATTTTTTCGTCGATCCCACCAGGGAGCTGGACCCACCACACATTCACCGTTTGCTCCTGCCCGATCCGATAAAAGCGGTCCTCCACCTGAAACGTATCGCCGGGAGTCCAGGGCCGATCCCCGAGAATGACCCGCGACGACTTCGTCAACGTGATGCCCACCCCGCCTGCGCGAGAACTCGATACGAAAACCTGAGACTGCCCAGCCTGAAACCGATCTACCATCGCCTGCCGATCTTCTTTCGGCGTCTCGCCCGTGAGATGTTCAATCTGCATCTGCGGGTGGGTTGTTCGCAGGCTCGTAATAATCATCTCTTGTGAGGTATGAAACTCGGTGAAGATTCCAACTGGATACCCGGCATCGAGAATTTCTCGCGCCATCTCCGCGATAAATTCACTCTTTGCAATCGAAGACGCATGTCGATAGTGGGTCGTCATCACCAGCGCTTCCCCCTCTACCGAAATCTCTCCTTTCCGTACTCGTTCCTGATACTCCCTCTGCATTTCTTTGAACGCGTCTTGATACTGTTTGATGGCGTAGTCACTGAGTTCGGCAGGAACAAAGGCACGAATCTTTGGTGGCAGATCAAGACACTCGCTTTTTGTTTTACGGGCGAGTCTGTCTTTCGTTTTGAGATGGAGTTCGTCGAGAAACGCGGCCCCGGTCACATCCCATTTTGACCAGCGCGTCTCCTTTGCGGCGCACCACCGGACATGGTAGCGTTTCACATCATGTGATAAGGGATGATCGATTGCTTGCAGGAGCGGCAGGAGGTTAATCGGCCTGCCATTCTTGATCGGTGTACCAGTCATCGGATAGCTCGCTCTACAACGCGGGTGTGTAGACAGGGCGAGAAAGGCTTCGCCCCGCAAACTCTTATTGCCCGCCGCCGCATAGTGAGCCTCATCGGCAATGAGGAGATATTCCCGATCTTCGAGGGGCTCCGGCATTTTTGCCCACGACCACACCTCAAGCGCTACGCGCATCTGTTCTGCTTCCCGGTGCCACATCCCCATAAGAGAGGCGGGGCACACGACGAAAATCGGGAGCGCCGGATAAACGGTTTGCCACGCCTTTGCAACAACGAGCGCGGCTGTTGTTTTCCCGAGCCCCATGTCCCACCCCAGGATCATTTTGTGTTCCGTCAACATTTGCGCCACTCCCTCTTGTTGGTGGGGAAAGAGCGTCTGTCCGTTCGCCTGCATCTTCGTCAGATCGCCAGCAGCGGTGAGTAGTGCCGTGATTTCTTGTTCATGCGCGGATTTCTTGGCGTTCGCTTCTTCTTCCATCGCCCGACGTGATTCGGCCAACTTCGGGTCGAGCGGAATCTTGGGGAAGCGGGCAATGATCCTGTCAAGAAAGTCAGCCGGAACCGACCACTCCTTTGTGGCTCCGTCAAATCGATACTTGCCACATGATTTGACGAACGAGCGATCGTCTTCAGACGGGAAGCTACCGAACTTAATAAAGACCAATCCATTGTGGAGTGAGATCAAACCAGCGGGAATAGGCCGTGTGTAGGCTGGCGAGGCATAACCAGGCTGGTTACTGAGAGAACTCGGCGTGATTTCTTTCGGATACACGGGGCGCTGTGCCGATTGCCACTGTGCAGGAAGCGGAGGGTCGGCCTGAGTGGGCAGATCGGCCATAGAGGGCAGATCGATCCCTCCCCGCGCAAGCTGCCCTCGATACGTCTGGAGCATCTTGAGTCCAGTTTGACACTGATTGTACGAGAGCGAATCCTGGCGCGCGAGACTGTGACCGAAGACGGTATCGGTGCCCCTGAAACCTTGCCCATCCTGCGCTTTGGCACCGTCACACCGGCTCGCAAGATACTTGACCGCCCGCAGCACCTGATTTCGCACCTCTACGTATGTCATCATTAGAACCTCCTTGAGATTATGCCCCCCACCCTACGAAGGTGGCACGCGAAGAGCGAGGGCGAGTTGCTGAAATACTGTAAATATCTTACAATAAGTTGAACCTGTTGTCAAATGGGAAATGGAGGGTTTTCTCCTTCCCTTGTAGGCCCCTAAGAAAAGACGGCGAACTATTGCCTTTTCCATGTTTTTTCTTAGAGGTTCAAAAATGAACGATATTCAAGACCGGGTTCCCTTGTTTTTTTCCTCACAAACCCGTTATATCTCGGGCTATAGGCATTTTGGGGGTGCTGCTGTCAGACAACCGCCTCACCCTGAGGCGTAATCCGGGAGCTACACAATATGTAAACCTTTTCCGTTGATAACCGCCGTGCGGTGGACACTAGGCCGCTGGCAGAAAACAGGTTGCTCATGCAACATGCTCGCGTCGAACATCTCTCGCTCGTCCTTGTCGATACCGAGACCGACATCGAAGAAGCGGAACCACAGCCACTCACCGACAATTTTCCCGAACGGTGCCTCTTGCGTGCCGTCCTCGAAGAAGCGATCACCACCCTTCTTCGCCACGCCCATAAATCTCGTCTCTCTTCACAACATGCCGCCGCTGAAGCGCAAGCCTGGTTCGACGAACAGGGAGACGACCAGTCCCCGTATTGGTTTTCATTCTTGCAAGTCTGCGATGTGTTGTGTCTTGATCCAGGGTTTATCCGACGAGGATTGGCAACGCGGCTGGCCTATATCGCCGATCACCCACGGGCGAAAATCTCGGTGAAGACATTCGAGTTTATGCCTCCGACTGTCCCGATTTCGCTCCCACAGTACCCGGTTGCCATTGACGTTCTTCTTCCAGCATTCCACCCTGTATTTTTATGATCCCCCCTGACCTCACGCAGTATTTCTCCGTTGCCACTGCTGCCGCTCTTGCCGGAGTGACCGCGAAGCGTGTCTATCAAATTCTGCGAGAGCAGAAGATGTATGAGCACTGCCTGAAAGTCCCCGCCGATGCCAAACGCCCCGCCTTGCTTATTCCTCCCCGCTTTCTCTCTGTGTTTCAGGACTATCAGGCAACGGAAGTCCGTCAGAAAGCAGGGAAGAAGGGAGGGTCACGCACACGACCTAAACCAGGAACGGCATGAGACGGGCTCCTTGCCGCGTGACGGCGAACATTTTTGCTTGACAATTGCTAGCAAACGTGGCTAACCTATCGTGTCGGGCACACCTGGGGACTTCCACCGCCACCTCGTTGCACCCCCCATGCAGCTTGGAGGTCAAAGATGACGCACGTCTCATCTCCCCATGTCGCGTGCCATCCGGGTCAGACTGTGACCCTGGATGTGCCCGGCTTTTTCTTGAAACAATTTCCTGTCACCGCGACTCGCCAGATGGAAAGCAAAGGATCGGGATGGGTCGATGTCCTGTTCAGAGTCCCGCTCGCCAAGCCGAGTGTGAGAGAGACCACACGGCTCTACCGCCTCCGTTACACGCCGATTCTCACAGCCTGTGGCGACCCCCCAGGGGAGGGGGCACGTGCCTTTAGGGTCGTCCTGTTCTACCTGTACGCCACTGCCGATTGGACCAAAGACTTTGGCGACCTCATGAAGCGGGAGCAGCTCAAGATTTACGCCGAGCGGATTCCGTGGATCTTCGTCCGTCCGCCGTCTGAAGTCGGACTCAAGACCGATGCCTTTGGTCATAAAGCGACCGCGACACAGCGCTCCGCTGAAGCGCTCTCGTTGTGGGAGTTTCGCCGTCCGTTGCCTGAGTCAGGGGCCACTCAGTATTGCTTGCTCGAACGAGACCGCTACTCGGATCAGATTAGTATTTGGATCGGGAGCGAGATTGCTTCGCACGCCGTCGGCGGAGTACAACCGACTGACCTGACTATACGGAGACAGACGGACGTGGCATAGTGTCCCTGCCGTCTGGAGTGATGCCCACGCGGCCATTCCTTCCCGCTGAGCGACATCGACCTTACCCCGATGTCGCTCTTTTTTTTCTTCCTCGCCCTGTGGTACACTTCCCCCATCTTTCTTGCAGGAGCCGCTATGGAATCACCGCCCAAGGGAATGAAGCCCCGTATGCCGAAGACCGTCGCTGGCGCAACCCGTGCCGCCAACACTCCCAAAGTGAAAATGACGAATATGCCCATGTCGAGTACGATGCCGAAGTCGATGCCCAAAGCAAAAATGCCCAAGAAACCTCGTCGGAAAATGCCCGTATGAAGCCCACCGTTCAAATTCGTAAACTTTCCGACTTCACACGCCAGCGGCAGAACGCTAATCGTCACACCGCCCGTGGCATGTCCCTCCTCAGCGAATCGATGACCGAGGATGGCTATGTCGCGCCAATTACCACCGCCGCCGATGGGGAAGTGATTGACGGGAGCGCGCGCCTCGAAACCGCCGCTGCTACCTTTGCCGATGACGAAGTGCTCGTGCTTCAACATGACGGGCGCAAACCGATTGTGATGCAGCGGACGGATATCGCCTCGGCTGATGATCCCCAAGCCGTACGGATTAGCTTGCGGGCCAATCGCATCGCGAGCCTGAACCTCGACTGGGACCCGGAGATACTCAATGCCTTGAGTACCGACTTGAATGTCTCATCATTGTGGACCGACGAAGAATTAGCCGCAGCCTGCGCGGCGAGTGCTCCCGATGTGTCCGGCTCGTCACTCCCCACAGGCACGAATCCCCCGACGCCAGAGGCACTCCAAGCCGCTCGCCTACCTTACGCGAACGCTTTATCGTCCCCCCGTTTTCTGTCCTTGATGCCCGTCAAGGATATTGGCAGGAGCGGAAACGCGCGTGGCTTGCCCTTGGTATTCAGAGCGAATTAGGACGGGGGGGGGGGGCACCTGGAGGGAGTCCGAGACCGGCAGCCCAATTGACCGACAGCGGACATACGGTGAGGGGTGATGGAGCAGGGAGAGCTTTTGTACAATAAAGAATCAATATGCAGATATACAGAGAGTTGACAATAGGTGCAACTTATTGTATATTGAGGGCATGGTTACTAAACTCTCGCTCCTCAAAAAGGCGGCCTCACAACAAGACTGGATTTGCGTGTTACGGATTGCCAGTAAGTTTCCTCTGTTAGGCGAACATAAAACGGCGATCATGCGCGCCTGGGAAGCCACAACCCGGCCTGACTTTCAACGGCAGCTCGGTCGTGATCCCCAAACGCTGATTGACGCGGGGATTGCCGCCCTTAAAGAACGGTACGCACTGTAAATGGCGAAAGCGATTCCAGGGGGGGGGCGATGGCCAGCGGCAAAGATGGGAAAAGATGGGAAGTTCCCAAGGGGCGACTTGCATATGAAAAATCCCAAACCATCAAATCTTGCCCAAAGACACGGGCAAGATTTGATGCGCGGTGAGCATCGGATGAAAACCAATAAACTCGCCCCTGGTGGGACGGGGGCCAACAGTGCGTTGGCCGAGCCACGCACTGTTGGCGTTGAGGCCAAATATAAAAAATCACGGATGGCAAACGCGGGAATTCAAGATACCAACGAAGAACTGCGGATTGACGGCGATCGCCGTCAATCAAAACAAGAGAATCTGACCTGGGTCAAAGGCGCCCGTGAGAACCTCGACGACACCAGCCGCAAGAATCTTGCGGCTGGTCGGCAGCCAGCAATGGGGAATCTGCCAATCAATAGCGTCTTCGCTCCGAGCGAAGACGCTGGCAACGAACAGTCACAAACCGGAACCTCGATCTTCGACCCTGTTCTCTGCGAGTTGGCTTATAAGTGGTTCTGTCCCCCTGGTGGGAGCATCCTTGACCCGTTTGCCGGTGGCAGTGTCCGTGGCATTGTCGCCGCTATCCTTGGGTATCAGTACACGGGCATTGACCTTCGGCCCGAGCAAGTAGCAGCCAATAAACAACAGGCAGACCGTATTTTGACGCGCGGTCCCGGAGACGAGGTTGTTCCTGTTAAAGTTTCTGAGGCAATGGCACGGCTCCGATTCAACGGCTGTGATCCTGAGTATATTCGGACGACCTGTCATGCTACGTGCTGCGAAAGTAGTACGAGCACCACCGGAACATTGATTACTATTCACCCGACTGAGCAACCGGCTATCGAATCTCAAGGAGGGCAGGTTATCGACGGGCTTTTACAACCTCTCCCTGGCTGTCACAAATGTCCTTTCAAAACTACGGCTGATCTCTGTGGGCTGCATGATACTCCCGATAAACCCTTTGGCTGTATCGCCTCGCCTTTTACTCTCAATAAGAACGGAACCTTGATTGTCAGAAATCGGTACAAACTGCTGAAGTGCTACGATGACGGCAATAAACTCCCGGCCTATGTGGCCTTTCGCGCTTCGCTTGATTTGCTCTTTGGTTCCACAGAGGCCGAACGGATATGTAAACATTTTGCTGATGGAGGCGGCGATATTATTGCACCCATGAGCAGACTGACCTACCAAAAGCTCATAGATAATGATGCCATTAAACATGGCAGCACGATTCAGGAGCCACCCCGACCGCACTGGATTGTCGGCGATAGCCGAGACTCACAAGCCCTTGCGCCTGGAGAATATGACTTTATTTTCTCGTGCCCCCCCTACGGTGACTTAGAAGTTTATAGCGATGACCCCCGCGATTTGAGCACCCTCGATTACGAGCAATTCTTAGCGAAGTACCGAGAGATCATTGCTCAGAGTCTCACCTCGTTGAAACCCAACCGATTTGCCTGTTTCGTCGTCGGTGACTTCCGCGATTCACATGGCTATTACCGAAACTTTGTCAGCGAAACCATTCGTGCGTTTCAGGATGCCGGAATGACCCTCTATAATGAGGCGATATTAGTGACGGCGGTTGGTTCGCTCCCTATTCGCATTGGCCGCCAATTCGGGAGCTACCGAAAATTAGGAAAGACTCATCAAAACGTACTTGTCTTTTACCGGGGCAACGTAAAAGCAATCCCTCAAGAGTTCGGCACCATTGAGGTGCCTGACCTTCTCCCCCCTGCTTCGCCAGAGTAGCATCCCTCGCTATAGCCCTCTTGGTGTAGAGAGTGTACTTGGTTGGTTATGCAATGTACGGCGAAGTCAAAACGATCCGGGCAACAATGTACCCGTCACGCCATGATTGGGCGTCCAACCTGCTATATGCATGGCGGCAAGACCCCTCGTGGCTTCGCCCATCCCTCCACCAAAACAGGCCGATACTCCCGCGACCTGCCGACCCGTCTTGTTGCCGACTACGAACACACCCGCCTCGATCCTCACTTGCTGGAACTGCGCGATGAAGTCTCGGTTGTTCACACCCGCATTCTCGATCTTATTAAGCGGGTCGATTCTGGTGAGTCCGGCCATTTGTGGCGTCAGTTACAGTCCGCCTTTCATGCCCTCACGGCGGCCCTCCGGGAACAAGATCAGGACGGCATTCGTACTGCCCTCACCGACATGAATACCCTCATTGCCCGTGGGACGCAGGACTACCTCGCGTGGGAAGAAGCCAGCAAGCAGATTGATCGCAAGCAGCGCCTCATTGAAAGTGAGCGCCGCCGAGCGTTAGAATTGGGACAGGTCGCGACCGCCGAACAGCTTGTGTTATTTTTGAAAGTCCACCAAGATGCGATTCTCGAAGTCATCACGGACCAACGCCAACTCACTCGACTTCAGTTTGCCATTAGTCAGCGTTTTCGAGCGCAAGGTCTCGCGCTACCTGACGGAACTGACCACGGAGACCTCACTTCCTAACGCTGCCTTCTTTCCCTGGGCCGCACAATACCATCGTACCCATAAAGGCGTTCCGCTCGACTTTACTCATCTGCCGTGGCTCGTGCAGTTATACGAATGTCCCGCGCAATCGATGGTCGTACGCAAGTCGGCGCAAATCGGGGTCACGGAATGGCTCACCGCGAAAGCCTTTCACTTATCTTCACGCGGATTGAACGGTCTCTATGTGATGCCGATTGAACGCGGGATGTATACTTTCGTTGCGAACCGCATTGGGCGCTCGATTCTCACCAGCCCCTTTTACAACGAGTTGATTCATTCAGCCGAAGGCTCCAACTCTGGCGTGCTCAAACACATCGGCAAAGGCGGACTCAAGTTCGTCGGTTCCAATAGCGCCTCGTCCTTTATCGAGTATCCTGCCGACTACGTCATCATTGACGAGTATGACCGCTGTGACCAAGACAACATTCAGTTAGCCTATGATCGTCTCAAGTCCAGTTTTGGCGACACCCCAGGAAAGGGTGCAGGTCGGGAAATCTACAAGATTGAGGTCTCCACTCCTACACTCCCAGACTACGGCATCGATGCTGAATACAAGAAGTCAGACCAACGGGAATGGATGGTCCCCTGTCCTTCCTGTGGCGAATGGCAGCCGATTTCCTTCTTTACGAACATGGTCGAAGAATCAGGCGGGAAGGTCACGCTGTTAGATCGAGACTGGAACATCGAATCAGGACGAGACATTTTCCTCTTCTGTCGTGAGTGTGGCAGTCCGTGGGAGGATCGATTCTCGCTGATGCCCACAGGCCGATGGGAACCGCAGAATCCTGACTCTCTGCGGCCTGGATTCTTCTTACACCGATTGTTAGATCCCAAGACGCCGCTCTCTCAACTGTGGACGAATCCCGAAGAGAAGGGGTTTGCAGATGCTGAGGGCGACGCGTCTAAGTTGATGGTCTGTTACAACTCAGACTTAGGCTTACCCTACCGACCGGAAGGGGCAGGCCTCACAGAAGACGTATTGAATGCGTGCAAAGAAACGGACTACCTCATGCCTGACTCGCTCCTCAGTAACGGCGTGGTCACTGCTGGTGTGGACGTGGGCAAACGCTATCTGCATGTGCGGATCTCGGTCCATACTGATGGGAAACGGAAAGCCGTCTTCATTGGCAAGGTGTTAGACTTCTCCGACCTGGGGGATTTATTCGATCGCTACTCAGTGAAAGCCGCGTGTATCGACTTGAACCCGGAGACCCGCAAAGTGCGAGAACTGCAAGCGAAGATCCCCTTCCTGTATGCGACGCAGTTTGTCCGGAGTGACATTAGCAAAGGACACGAAACGAAGATTGACCAAGTCACACAGACGGTGAGTATTGACCGGACCATGATCTGTGACCGGCTGGCGTCTGTCTACGCGACGAAGAAGTGCGTCCTGCCCAGTAACGCGCACACCCTGGATAGCGGGAAATACTATAAGGAGATGACGTGCCCGATTCGGGTGGAACAAGAAGGCCGAGGCGAGCGGTACTATATTTGGACCGAACGGAACTCAGGCCGCGACGATTACTTCTTTGCCGAAATTTACGACCTGGTGGCAGAGATTGTGGCCCCCTTCCTCATGCCTGTGGTTGTGGCTCCATCCTTCGAGGGGGAGGGGATGCAGAAGACCAGCGTCTGGAATCTGACGGTAGGGTAAGGGTGAGGAATGCTCAAAGCCGCCTACGTATTTGAGTGTGACGGGTGCGATGCACGGCAGGATGTTCGATTGGCGTACAATGGACACGGGCCTATTCCAGTCCCTACTCCGCCCGTAGGCTGGCGGGCGTTCTTTCCCCCTGTCCCCGTAGAAGGCGGACATATCTTCCTGTTGTGCGAGAAGCATCTCTTTAATATCTTTGCCCCACCTGAGACAATACAGAATGATGCTTGAAGTCGCTTTTCTCTTTGGCTGTGATGTGTGCGATACCCATGCCACTGCGCGGTTCGCCTGTATTCGACACACTGATCCTCCGCCGACTCCTCCGCTTCCCGATGGGTGGGCGTGTTTCGATCCGCCCGTGCACGCGTCGGGCAGTCGGTTCCTTGTGTATCTGTGTCCGAAGCACGTTGATACGCTGCTGTTGCTGGCGCAAACTCCTTAACATGGTGTGATATGCTCAAAGTCACCTATACTTTTCACTGTGACCTGTGTCATATCGAGACACTCGCTACATTCGAACACGACGCACGGATTCTGCCGCCCCTCCCTGTGGCGCCAGAAGGGTGGCAGTGGTTCGAGCCGCCCCTCTCTGGTCGCATTGCCTATCTCTGTCCGAACCACCTCCTGAATATCTTCCCCCTCACAAAGGACGATCATGGCACGTCGGAATAATCGAATTTTAAAGGCAGTCCCTCCCTCGCCCCCTCCTCCGGGGGGACCTCCTTCTGGCCCTACACCGCCCGATACGCCGCAAGAGGGGACATCAGGGAGACAGCTCTTCGAAGAGTTAGGCGTTTCTGGCGTTCGTCATTTTGGCGGCCAAATCTTCGAGGAGATAATAAAGGAGCTGCAAGGCTCACAACGCTACAAGAAATTGAAAGAGTTCCGGGAGAACAACGACACGGTAGGCGCTATCTTCTTCGTTATAGAACAACTCGTGAGAGGCGTGCAATGGAAAATCGTTCCCTTTGACCAGACCCTCCAAGCAGACGTAGACCAAGCGACCTTCATCTCGGAAGTGCTATTCGAGGATATGGAAGACGCCTGGCCTCAGCATGTGGTTGCCGCAATGGATGCCAACCTGTCCTACGGCTTCGCCTATCACGAGATCGTCTACAAGGTGCGAGGGGGAGACCAGCCACAAGACCCGAACCGCAATAGCAAGTTCGACGATAACCGGATTGGCTTACGACGGATCGCCTTACGTCCGGCAGATACCCTGCTCCGCTGGGATTTGACCGAGCAAGGCGATGTCCTCGCTTTTCGGCAGTCGGCCATCTACGGCGCGAGCGAACGAACCATTCCCATCGATAAAGCGTTGCACTATCGATTTCGTACCACTAAGAACAACCCAGAAGGGAAACCCTTACTGCGTTCTGCCTATCCTTCATGGGCGTACTTGAAAGGAATTCAAACGGCGGAGGCTATTGGTATCTCTCGCAACTGTGAGGGGCTCGTGATTGCGTGGGTGCCACCCGCTACCCTTGACCCCACTACGGAAGCCGGAAAACAGAAGCCTGCCTTTGAGAAACTGGTGACTTCAATCGGGATGAACGAGCAGCGGGGCATCGTCTATCCACTGGCCTACGATAAGAGCAATAACAAAATGTATGACCTCACCCTGTTGACCGGTGGAGGAGACGGCGGGTTTGCGGCGGGGAGTGCGGAGGCGATCACACGGTATCAACACAGCATTGCGCAAAGTGTGTTAGCCCAATGGTTGTTCCTGGGAATGGAATCCAGAGGCTCATATGCCCTGTCTACCAACATGACCGACTTGTTCTCACAAGCTGTAAATTCAATTCTCGACGAACCGACGAGCATCGTAAATTCCTATCTGATTCCTCGGCTTCTCCGCCTCAATGGTATGGACATCGCACGCATGCCAAAGCTGGCACATAGCGCAGTGACAAAGAGTGATTTTACGATGGTTTCTACGATGATGAATACCCTTGCTTCGGCAGGCTTCGATGTCGTTGGTCAGTTCCCCGATCTGCTGAACTGGGTAGGAAAAGAACTGGGAATTCCGCGCCCAGAGCAAGAGGACCTCGCCGAAGAGTAATGCTTGCTTTTTATTCCTTTTACGTATACACATGAGGAATGAAAATACAATTACCGAAGCCGTTAAAATGTCTCCGTTGTACCTATGAATGGCATCCGCGAAAAACCGAAATCCGAATCTGTCCAAAATGCAAGTCAGCCTACTGGAACGTGGAGAAGCCGAAATGAGGTGCTTATTATGTGGGGAAGATCGTGGGTATGGGATGAGCGTCAAGCGGCCCAAGTATTGCCGACTCTGCATTGTAAATGTGCAAATGAAAGCTGCAAAAGTTCGACGGGGAAATGCTAGCTCTAAAGTGAATAGAGCAAAAAAGAAGGGTCTGTTACCAAAGCTTGATGGAAGTATTACGTGCTGTGATTGTGGTAACCCTGCTGAGGTGTACGACCATCGAGATTATAATGAGCCCCTGAATGTGGAGCCTGTCTGTTATTCCTGCAATTGGCACCGCGGCCCGGCAAAATCCGTAAAGAACTATCATCATCCTGGTCTTCTTGGTCCGTCCCCATTTCCGTCTGAAGAGTCGTGATGCAGCAAGGAGGAATAAAATGGCAAAGACCAAAACCAAAGGCGCGAAAAAGGTCGCCCGTGTGATGCGCGAATTTTATGCGGGTGACCTCCATAGCGGATCAAAGACTGGCCCTGTTGTCACCAAGCCATCTCAGGCGAAAGCCATTGCACTGGCGCAAGGGCGCAAGGTGAGCCGGAAGAAGAAGTAACCGATGCCTTCGACTCTTCTTTTTCCGCGTGAAGATCGCACGCCCATAGACCACGGCGAAGTGATGAAGGCTCTCTTAGAGAAAGCCGCTCGTTCTTCTCCGACCTTGCTCACCCGCCTTGCTGACCTCGCCGAGACTAAGCTCAAACGCCGATTCCTCGAAGCCATAGACGGTCTCGCAGACTACACCCAGTCCGACATGCTCCGTGCCCTGACGAATGGGGACATTGCTTCAGCAACCGCCCTCCTCAATCAAACCCGCTTTGGTGGTCTGTTCCAAGCCTTCACCCGCGAACTGGCAGCCTTAGCGCTGAGGGCGGTCACCGCAACCGTAGGGACCCTGGCAAACAAGAAGATTATGTTTGATCCTCGTTCCGTGAATCCAAGGATTGTGCAGTGGGTACAGAACCATAGCGGCGAGTTGATTGTGGAGATTACCCAAGGAACCCGGCAAGCCATCCGGCAGGTGCTTACTACTGGCATAGAAGCCGGGAACAATCCCCGTGTGATTGCTCGGACGATTAGGCCCCTCATCGGCCTCACAGACCGCCAAACCTTAGCTCTGACACGCTACCGGGAGCGACTAGAGAAGAGGGGTGAGCCGGGAATAGACCGTAAAGTGACGAGGATGGCCGTGAAGGCCCTGAACCGACGAGCCGAGACCATTGCGCGGACTGAGGCAATGGTCGCTACAAACGAAAGCCAGCGCCTTGTATTCGAAACTGCGGTACAGGAGGGCAAGCTACCCAGTACCACGAAGAAGCAATGGTTGACAGCAATAAAAGAAAGAAGTGCCGATTCTCCATGTCCCATCTGTCGCCCTATGCATAAGCAAACTGTGGCTATGGGCGACTTCTTTACTACGGGAGATAATCGTCAGATACAAAGGCCGCCTGTTCACCCGAATTGTTTTTGCGTACTGAGGCTTGTGTTATGAAAAAAAGCGATGCCGCTCGTATTACAGAACAAGCCATTGCCGCATGCACAAAGATCAGCTTTCCTGGGACGATTCCGGTTCTGCTTGATCCACACAAAGACATTTTTCTGGTGCATACCATCATCATTGATAAAACTGCGCATACCGAACGAAATTCCTTTTTGTATCTCGGACCAGACCCCGAGCATCCAGGGAAAGCAATCCAACAACTCTGGATTCAGCCTCCGCCACACCGGGATAAGAAAATTCCTAGAGGTCTTTGCTCGCCCCAAAAGAAGCAGAAAAGACTACAGTAATTTTATGACCCCCGTTCAGAACTCCATCAAGCGCATTTTCCGGAATGCCAACAAAGTCCTTAAGGCTGAATGCCACTATACCGGCGGTCACATTGCCTATGTCCCTCTGACCCCCGATGAAGTGCGGACGATGGACCGCCTCTTTCCACAGCCTCTTAAGCCGCACCATACGCCACAGCCTCTATGTGCCCAAGATCAAGCTGCCTTTGACGAACTAAAACGCGCCGTACTCTACCGAGGGGCACGCTTCGTTCGTAAAGAACTCGATCGTCACACAGCCTAACCTTCCCCCAACTCTTTCCCTTCGTCAGGTAAAATACAGATTTGTGTACTTTACCTGACTTTACCTGCCACCCCCCTTACGTCCGATAATGCGTGCAGAGATTGTACTGTTACAAACAGGCATCCCCCAAAAGTTATAGAGACACGTATCAACCCAGCGGAATCATTGCGGAATTAACTCTTCTTCGCTCGCATTTTTATTACACGTCTGTGTAATTTTGAGAGGGGCCTCTATGAAATTTCTATATATAGGGGCGAAGCAGGGGAGAATTGAAGGGCGTGATTGAGCTAAGACTGTGAACAGGCAGGAGAATCGGCGGCTGAAACCATATAGGACCGAGTTCTAGCGTCTGTGAGGGCCACTATACAGCTTCTGCCTTTTTTATCCAAGGCCGATTTAGTACAATACTTTTTCAGAAGAGAGGTAGGCAACATGGCTGTGTTTAATCCAAATAGATTCGCGTCAGTCTCGCAAATGCTGCTCGACGGCCTTGGGTTCGAGTACCAGTCTGATACTGGCGTGTTCTTTCGCAATTCCTCCGATCCGGCGATTCAGTTTCCTGCGACGGAACTCAATCGGCATACCCCGACCACCTTCTACGAACGCATGAAGGCTAAAGGCTGGTGGAAAGAAACGCAGGACATTCCGACGCATTCCCTTGTTCACCAACCGAAAGCGGCGACTCTTACCACGCTCCCTGAGCCGACGCGTATAATTGCGGTCCGTACTTTTCCGGCTCGACATATCTCATTTGGTCGGATTATGCCCGCGCCACAACTAGAATCGCCTATCTTGCGGGCTGAGGCCGATACCCTACTCGCGAAGCTTACCGATCGGGTCCGACTGGCCCATTCTGAGACTACATTGCGCCGATTCCAAGCCGCTGTGTCTATTGTGCGCTATGCCTATGAGATAGAGATTCAGACGACGGAAGCGAAGGAAAAGAACGATCTGCAAGCCTCACTGTGGCAACCGCCTAAGCCGGTTGCGATGCCACCCTGCGGGGCGCCGCCTGATATCGTCAATCATTTTCTCAATCAGCTCGAAAAATCTCCTGCTGTATTCCGTCCCTCACTAGAGGAAATTCGAAAGATATACCCAGATGCACAGCCCGTTCCTATTCCTATGTGGAAGTATCGCGAACTCCAGAAAGATCGGAGTAAGTCGTAGTGGGGACATCTGCGTAAATGGTCATCCTTGATCCGGGACACGCGTATAGTCTGTTGTGTCTCGACGGGAATGAAACTCGTGTGTTGCAGTTCGTCAAGCGGACCGGGCCTGGGTATCCCGGCAATACCACAACCTCTCCTGGAACAAACTTGCAAAGTGTCCTCCGCGCCTGTCTCGATCGGGTGCGGTATTTGCGAGGACAAAAAGATTGCTTCGAAAATCTATTGATTACGTGGATGTTACAAGCATGTCTGTGGTTATTAGAATTCAGGGCGGCGAGGAGGCACGGCGCGGTGTACCGACATGGGCTGCGCTATGCGGAAGTCACGCCCCAGTGCCCGTCCTGTGGGCATACCGTATGTGAACACGCGTGACTGACCACCTTTTTGCTTACTCTCACGACCCCGAGGAGACCTGGGGCTATCTTGGCCAGATTCGCGATTGGAAGTTCGTCAAAACCATGAACCACCAGAATGAACCCGTGAAACCGCACTTCTTCGGTGTGGTGGTAGACGTGCCCACGTCCCGCTCTCTTTTTTTCGCGTCCCGCTTTGTGTTACACCAAACAGTAGCAACCTTAGAATTTTTAGGGAACACCAAACAAATCCTCTGTGGCGAGGGGCTCGTGCAAGAACTGCAAAAACTCGGGGAGCCGCCCGGCGTCTGGTTCCAACGGTTTGCGGTGTTGGTTGCGCTGTCTGATACGCTCGTGCTGTCTTCGTGTTCCGAGGAATTGCAAACGGACTTGGGAATTGGTTCATAATAATGTCACAAGCCAAAGACATCAGCGATGCGATCAATGCCCATCTCGGGGATTATTACGATCTCTTGAATAAGCCCTCGCTCCGTGGCTTGCGGCTCGTGCTCCGGTTCAACGAAGATCAGGATATTTCAGACATCGTGTTGACGCCTGACCTTGGCTTTCGTAAATCAACCGCCGCCATCGCAATTGAAAAGAGACGCCGTGTAGGGTAGCCTACCACTATCGGGCTCCAACTTCACTTATTGTTCTTAAAGGAGTATCTCATGGCACAAGCACACGACCTCACGGGCGTCCGCGATTTCCTCACGCAACAACTCACCGAAACACAGAAGGAAGCCGCAGGGATGAAAAAGGCGCTGGCAGCTCTCAAAACGGAAGAGGTGCAGCCCGCTGAAGATCCCAAAAAACAAGCCCAGGCGTCCATCGAAGAGGCCGTACATCAGCAGGAGAGTATGGAAGGAAAGATCACCAGCGCGCGCGATAGTCTCAGCCGTCTGATTGAGTCCGGCTTTCCCGAGAAGCCCAAAGTGGAAATGACGCCCGAGGCCCGTGAAGCGCTGAAGAAGCACGGTGAAGAAGTGAAGGCGGGAATTGAGGCCGTAGAGAAGGCCAGCACCGAGACGAAGAAGCCAGGCGAAGCCCCGAAACCGCAAGAACAAGGCCGCCGTCCATAGGATACTCTCGTGCGTCTCGTATTCATTGAATGGCTTGATTCATTTGGCTGTTCGTCACAGTGGGAAGATATTGCTGTTCCTGCACCAGCCCCGCTCTTTTGTCGCTCGGTAGGCTGGCTCTTGCACGACACTGATCAATGCAAAGTCGTGGTTCCACATCTGACCTTCCCGACGCAGGAACACATGAAGCAGCAAGGCTGCGGTGATATGACTATCCCGACTAGAGCCATTCTCAGAATCGTCGATTTGCCTGTCCCTAGTGAGAGCGCCTCCGCCATCGCCGAAGGAATAACGAAAGACGGCCAGCCGATTCCCTTTGGTGTGGCGTTCCTTGGAAAAGATTCATTGTCAGAGAAAGAACGGATTCGGGCGCAGATACTCGAAGACCGCGCGCGCAAGTGACACGACTCGCAGTCGGAGGGGAAAGCCTCTTGAAAGTCAGCGTCCTGTTCTGTAGCGTAAATCAGACATAGAGACATCGTTTGTAGTCACGTCTCACTCACACAGCGGGTGTGAGATTCGCGGCGCAAGTTTATGAGCCGCGTTCCAGAGTAACCACTCGTTACTTTTGGGGCGCGGCTTTTTTGTTATTCGTTTGGGGGACCTCGCTTGGCAACTTGGGAACTTCCACTGACCGTCAAAAAAGTCGATACCGACCAACGGCTCGTGTTCGGCTTCCTCTCCGTCTCCAAAGATGAACACGGGCATCTCATCGTCGATGCCCAGGATGACTACATCGAACCCGAAGAATTAGAGAAGGCGGTCTACAACTATAACTTGTTTGCGAGAAACGCAGGCGACATGCATCAGCGGGTTGGCGTCGGAAGACTCGTGGAGTCCATGTGCTTCACCAAAGAGAAAGCCGCCGCCCTCGGGATCGCCCCTGGCATTCTGCCGGAGTGTGCGTGGTGGGTCGGCTACAAAGTCGACGACGATGAGACCTGGAGCCGCATCAAGAGCGGCGAGTATTCCGCGTTCTCTATCGGTGGAACCGGGCGGAGGATACCCACAAGTGCCTAATCAACTCACTGACCTCGAAGTCAACGAAGGTAGCTTTGTGTCTTCGCCCGCGAATAAAAGCGCGAAAATTTTCTTGTTCAAGAAGGAGACCTCGCCAGAGGACTCTCCTCGTGCGGGGGCATCCGACGCGACGCCCCCCAAAAGCTCCGCTGGACCAGCCGAGTTTACCCCCTCTGTTGGGGGGACCGACTCATCATCACCTCCTGAGCGCACTGAGTCTTCCTCATGGCCGCGCCTGCTGCTCGCTGCGGTAGGCAAAAAACTCGGCTGGTCCGCTGAGGACACCACACAGATAGCTACTGATATTGAGAAAGATTATGGCGAGAGCCCCAAGGCTGAAACCTTCGATGACGTGATGGAAGAAAAAGCCATGCGCCGCATGAGCTACCAGCTCATGGATATTTACGGCGCGTTTCAAGAATCGATGTCCTCGATCATGAATGATAGCAGCGCCAATCGTCCGGCGATGGTGCAGCAATCCATCGGGCAGTTCACCGAGGCCGTCAACCAGTGTGTGGCGGACTTCAAAAGCGGGAAGTCTGACGAGATGACGAAGGCCGGTCGTAAAATTAGCACGTCCCGTATGGCCGAAATGAAACGGATGCTCGAAACGCTGAAGGCCATGATCCGGGAACAAGAGCCGGACTACCAAGACGATAAGACTATGCCCCGTCCCATGCCACCAGCAAAAACGGTGCAAGCAAAAGGAGATGACACTATGCCCCCTGATGAAAAAAAACTCACGGCTGCCGATCCGCAAGATCCGACTCCTCCCGCTCCTCATCCGACGCCGCCGCCTGCACCGACCCCACCCCCTGCGCCGCCGACCCCGCATCAGGCAACCGCAAAATCTGCGGACGACGTACTAAAGAGTCTCTCGCCGGAAGCCCGTGCCTATGTGGAGAAAGCCCAGGCTGACGCTGAGAGTGCGCGCAAAGAAGCAGCGGAAGCCACCAAGACCGCAGGCGAGGCCGTCGCAATGGCGAAAGCTGAACAGGATCGGCGTGAGCAAGTGGAGTTCGTCACCCTCGCCAAAAACGACCTGTCCCATATTCAGGGAACCCCGACCGTCAAAGGCGTGTTGCTGTGGAAACTGGATAGCAAACGCGAGACGCCGCTTACGCTTACCAAAGAGGAAGCCGCCCTCGTTGTGACGGCGTTCAAGGCGGCCAACGAGCAACTGAAGACCAGCAACCTGTTCAAAGAAATCGGCGGCTCAGAGATGGTGACCGGCGATGCCAGCGCCTACGGCCAGTTGATGGCACGGGCCGAACAGTTGGTGAAAGAGGGGAAAGCGACCTCAAAGCCAATTGCCATTGATATGGTAACGAAGGCGGACCCGGAGCTGGCCGCACGCTATACCGCCGAACTGCGGAATCGGTCGTTCGGTCACTAGAACACTTAGTTATACGTAAGGAGACGAGTATGGCCTACGAAGCAGTCATGACGTGTTATGCCGGGACCATCGCTGGAGCGGACCTCAGTGCCCATCAATATAAGCTGGTGAAGTGGAGCGGGACCAATAACACCGTAATCCTGTGTGCCGCCCTCACTGACCCTCCGTGTGGCATCCTCCAGAATGCCCCGCTCGCGGGACAAGGGGCGACGGTCTGTTTTGATGGCATGTCGAAACTGATTGCGAGCGCCGCAATGGCGCAAGGGACGCATTATGGCACTGCTGCCGATGGGCGCGGCGCTGTCAAAGTCCCTGGCACCGATACGACGCACTATGTCTGTGGACGCGTGGTCGAGGGGGTGTCGAACGCCAACGAGTTTGCGACGGTCTCGATTGAAGCAGGCTCGGTCCATCGGGCGACGTAACAAAAAGTTTCGCGGGTCTAGGCTCGCTACCGAATACGCGGGGAGCACCGAGCCCGCGTCGGCCCGCGAATTTTCTTCTCGGCTATGCACTGCCGGTGGGTGCGACATCTTCTTGAGGAACCTACATCATGCCGCAACCACATATCGGGCAAGTGTATATCGACGAAATCCAGACCAACATCTCCGTGGCCTACATGCAGATGCAGACCGGGTTCATTGCGACCCAAGTCTTTCCAGTCGTGCCGGTGGATCGGCCCACCGGCAAATACTTTATCTTCGACAAAAATGACTTCATGCGCGACCAGATGCAGGTTCGCCCGCCAGGGACGGAGTCTGCCGGCTCGGGCTACCGGGAATCCACGGACGGCTATTCCGTCGATGTGTTTGCTTTGCATAAGGACATCGACCATCAGACCCGTGCCGCGTCGATGCCGCCCAATGACCCGGACCGCAATGCAACGACTTGGCTCACCCAAATGGGCCTCATCAAACAAGAAGTGCAGTTTGCCAACGACTACTTCAAAGCAGGTGTGTGGGGGACGACGAAGACGGGCACGACCGACTTTATCAAATGGTCGGACTACACCAGCAGTGATCCGATTGCCAATATTCGCGCGGCAATCCGGCAAGTGATGGTGATTTCCGGGATGAAACCCAATCGCCTCGTGCTCGGGTGGGACGTGTGGAATATCCTCCAAGATCATCCGCAGTTTATCGACCGTATTAGCACCACGACTACGCGCATTCTGCCGGAAGAGATGATGGCGAACATCCTCGGCATTGATCGGGTGTTGGTCTCCGGTGCCGTCAAAGCCACGAACGTGGAAGGCGGGTCCCCGAACTATGACTTCATCCAAGGCAAGCACGCCCTGGTGGTGTATGCCTCACCGACGCCCGCGCTCGATACCCCAAGCGGCGGTTATACCTTCATGTGGCAAGGCGTCTCGCAAGGATTAGGACTCAATGTCGGCGTGACGCGCTTCTACATTCCCGAAATCAAGAGTGACCGGCTGGAAATCGAAATGGCGTGGGACAACAAAGTCGTCGCGCCGGATGTCGGCTACTTTTTTGAGAATGCTGTTGCCTAGCCCTCAGGGAGATGTCTATGCGCGCGCCCGGCTTTACCTTCTATCTCGTCGCCAAAGCGATTCCCGCTGCTGAGGGAGCGTTGTTGCCTATTGGCACGATACTCACTGCAAGTGAATATCCGGTGAACAATATCGCCGCCCTCCATCGGCAAGGCTACTTGCTGCCGGTGATCGACCGGCCTGAGGCTGACGCCATTCGAGCGGATACGGAGGTCAAACGGACGGAAGGCAAGACGCCCGTCCGGGCGGCGCACCCGCAAGAGGTCCGTCAGCAGGACCGGAGAAAATAATATCACCTGAAGGAGGTGACTCGTGAGTAGTCTCTATACACGCGGACGTGCCCAACTCGGCAACGGCAGCTTGGCGGTGATCGCCAAAGGCACCGCGACCTATGACCCATCCAGTCTCGCCGATGGAGTCGGTGAAACCTCAGCAGATATTCCCGCTACGGGGGCGGCTTTTGGAGACTTCGTCCTCGTCTCGGCGCCGTATAATTTGGCGGGCGTCGTGGTCACTGGCTATGTCAAAGCTGCCAACGTGATTTCGATTCGCGTCCAGAATGAATCCGGCGGGTTGCTCGATCTCGCTTCGGGCGCCTGGAAATATCTGGTCTTGCGCTAGGAGCGGATCATGGCCTGCGGCTACAATCCAACCCTCGCAACCGACAAAGACAAGGTCCGCTTCAACTTAGGGGATGTGGGACCGCAAACGTGGCTCCTCACGGATGAGGAGATTGGCGCACTCCTGGCGTCAGGGGCAAGCGTGACCCTCTCGACCGGACTGGCCGCGCAATCCCTGGCTGCCAGGTATGCCCAAGTCGTCGATCACAGTATCGGCGGTGACATTAGTGTGAGTGCGGGTCAGTTGTTCGATCACTATAGCAAGCTCGCCACGCTCTACATTGAACGAGGCGGCGGCGAGTGGGCGGTGAGCAGTCTTGCTATTGCCCCATTCGCGGGCGGCATTTCCCAAGCCGATGTTGATACCCGCAACCAAGATCCTGACCGGGTCCCGGCCCTCCTCCCGCAAGGCCAATTTGATTCGACCGAGGTCACAGGCCAAGAGGACACAAACCGATGAACTACAATCTATTGTGGGACTCTCTGGCGCGCTTCGATGTCGGCACCTTCAGCGGACCACAAGGGCCGGTGGTCTCCGTCGATATTATTCCGTCGGCGAGTGGCGTGTATGACCCGGCGACGGGGCTCAGTGAGCCGATCCGCTACGGTGCGATCCGCGCCATCATGTACCGCGTGCGGAAGAGCCGCATCGATAACGTGAATGTGCTGGCGAGCGATCACAACTTTTTTGTCCTCGGGGCCGATGTGCCCGGCAATTATCAACCCAAACCGGACGACACGATTGTCACCAATGGGGCGCGGTACACCGTCCAGACCGCCCATCCCATCGGTAACCGTGTTGCCTGGATTATGCACGCCCGTCCGTAGGAACGTATGCCAGTCACGAACCTCCCTGCATTCAAAGCCGAGATTGCCAACTACACCGTCAAAGTCCGGCGCGTGTCTGGTGTGGCGCGCAATGCCCTGGCGGTGAACGTCCTTGGTGCCGTGGTGGAACCCTGGCCCGTCGATACGGGATTCTCGCGTGCACAATGGCATATTGCCCCGGAACCGGCCACCGATATTCCCACTGGGACCGTTACCGGGGTTGCGAATGTGTTCCCCGATGATCCTTACGCACCCGTCTATGTCGCCAACGGTGCCAACTACGCCCAGTTTATCGAGTACGGGACGCGCTACGTTGCTCCTAAACTCCTGCTTGCCCAAGCCGTGCAGGCCACGGAAGCCCAAGCCGAAACGATCTTTGCGCAGGTCGCAGCGGAGGAGGGGCTGTGAGTTATCCCCAGGCGGTGGTCACGATTGAAACCTTTGTCCTCGCCAACTGGACGGCAACACCCGTCAAGTTTCCGGGGACTGCATTTGCTGAACCACCGAATGCTCCGCATGTCGCCCTCACCATGCTTGAGAATACGCTGGGCGGGCCGATCACCACAGGCAACGTACAGGAGACCCAACTCTACCGCTTTCCCGGCTTCATTACCGGGCAAGTGTTCGGGATTGGGAACGGAGGCCGAGGGCCGATCCTGACCCTGGCCGATCAGTGGCTCGCGTTGTTTGGGAAAGGAGTGAAAACCTTTGCCATCTCCCCTACCGAACGGCTTGCGTGTGTGGCGGGAAACATTATCGAGGTCGGACAGAGCAACGACCGCTACCAGGTCAACGTCACGATTGAATACCAGCGCGACGAATACGCCCAAGGAGGCTAGCCCGATGGTCGATACGCCAAAAACACCAACACCCCCGATAGGGGTCAGAAACCCGCGCCCGTCCGTAATTGATTTGACACCCGAAGAATTAGAGGAAGCGCAACGCGAAAAAATGCGCCGCCAACAAGCAAAAGCTGCTGGACGGCAACCCACCGACCCTGAGCCTGAAGAAGATGAACCGGAGGAGGAGGATGAGGAGGACGAAGAATCTGAGGAAGAAGGTTCCGAACCGCAACCCATCGGCGAGCCTCGCCGTACTGAACCCGTCCGGCAAGGAGACAAAATCGAGTGGGACGCCAACGATTGGATTGTCTCCGCCGTCAACGTGCCCAAGAGCATGATCTATGTCGAACGGGAAGAGTCGATGAACCAAGGGACCGGGGTGTGGCTCGTGGTCACCGAAGACGGATTCACCCGCTACGACATCGAGCAAGGGGAGCCAAAGATCGATGTCATCTCGTGGGTCGATAACGAAAAGGCGACACAGCGGAGACTCGTCGAGTAGCGCGATGGTAGGTGATCATGTGGCAATCGAAGATTCTACGCTCACCGGGCCGTACTGGGAAATTATCGAGGAATGGAATGATGGATCTTCGTTTGTTCGTCACATGGGAACCGGCGCCCATCGCACGGTCTGGAGACATCACGACGGCAAGTATTACCTTGTTCCACCGAAAGATGCCGACACTTAAACCCTGAATAACTTGAGGAGAAAATCCTATGCCTTTAGCGAGCAGTAGTCGCGTCGGCACCTACTACATTCAAGAATCTACCTACGGGGTCACCCCGACCAACCCCAACATTAAAACCGTCCGTCTCACCGCTGGCGGCGACGGTCTCGTGCGGACCGAACAGAATGTGCAGTCGGAAGAAATCGACGCGTCTCGGTTAGTCACCGATCAAATTCCGGTCGGCTACTCCGCTAACTTCGCCATTAACTACGAAGTCTCGGCAGGCGGGGCGTTCGACGACTTTATCATCGCGACCCTCTGCGGCGCGGTGGTGACAGTTACCCTCACCGGCACGACCCTCGCCTTTTCCAGTGTGGATAATTCAGTGAACGATTCCGCCAACGGACTTCTGGCAACTGGCGTTGTCGTGAAGCAGTGGCTACGAGTGAGCGGCACGACCGGCGGGCTCAATGACGGAGCCGGGCAAGTAGACAGCGTGGTCGCTGGAAAGATTGTCTTTGGTTTGTTCTTCAAAGCGAGTGGCGCCGCCACGATTGTGACCCAGACTGCTGGCCCCTCAGTGACGCTCAAAGGCAAGATGGCCCGGACGGGGATCGCCACGCAAACGTCCTTCTCCGTCGAAGAGAATTTCTCCGATTTGACCACCACTTACCAGCGCGGCGTCGGGTTCCGCCCGGTGGAATTTGCCATGACCGCCCAAGCTCGGCAAAAGCTCACCGGGACGACACGGTTCTTGGGCAATAACGTCACCACGCAAACGTCCTCGATGAAAGGCTCAGGCTCCATCGTCGCGGCGGATACCGCCCCCGTGCTGAACGCGACGAGTAACGTGCCGATTGTGTACGAAGGGAACACGCCGCTCTTGACCCGGTTGCGGCAAATCGGCGTCACGGTCAACGGTAACGTGACGGAAGCGGAAGCGATCGCCAACGCAGCCGCAGCGGCGCTGATTGATGGTACGTTCTCCTGTACCGGCCCGTTCGAAGCGTATTTTGAAGACGTGACCATGCTGAGCAAGGTGCTCAATCACACGCTCACGTCGCTGGTACTGCCGTTTAAGGATGGCTCGACGCCGCCCAACTACATGATCTTTACCGCTCCGGCGATGTATTTGACCGGGCAGTTACGGAAGCAAGGGCAGAACCAGCCAGTGTTGCAAAACCTCACGTGGACCGCTGTACGCGATAACCTCACGGCCAGCATGTTTCAGGTCGATTTAATTCACGCGTAAGGCGCTGTGGGCTGGCTAGGGTGCGCGACCCGAACCGGCGATGTCTCACCTCCTGTGTCGTCCGTCAGCCCACTTTATTCACTCATGACGGTTTCGTGAACAGGAGCACGCTAATCAGGAGGACCCCCCGCATGGATCTGAACGAATTTCTCAGTGACCAACTCGCCGAAGAAGAAGGCGTGTGGGTGCCGATGTCCGCAGATGCCGAGAACAACGGCCATCGCACCGGCACGTGGTTTCAAATCGCCTCTGCCGATTCCCCCAAGTACATAGATTTTCTGACCCACATCATGCGGGAGAAGATGCACCTCTCGGACGCCAACGGCGGACAGTTTCCGACCAAAGTTGCCCGCTCGATCGAGAACACGGCGGGGGCGAAACACCTCGTCAAAGACTGGTGCGGGCTGCAAGAGAACGGGGTGGATGTGCCGTATTCGGAAAGTGAGGCACTGCGGATTCTGGCGAATTACGACCGGCTCCGGGATGCCATCTTTCGTATTGCCCGTGACAAGTCGCGGTTTGGCAAAGCCCAACTGAGGGCGGACTTAAAAAACTAACCGAGTACCTCCAATGGCACTATCACTGGAAGGTACAGCATAAGGACACCGACCGTCCCATCATCGAAGATTTCCAAGGCTACATTCTGGAAGCGCTAGAGGATGACCCGACCGGAGAGACGATGCCGCATGACGTGCAACCGCTGATCGACCAACCCCGGCTCCCGCCCCACCTCCAGTTGCCGTGGGACACGTTCTGGATGCTGCAAGCTGACCGGCAGACGGGGTTCAGCATCGGCGCGATTCCGACGTCGGCGATCATTGGCTATCTCCGCAATCATCTCGGGATGCATAACTTTGCCCATCGGGATTGGCTGCTGCACTGTGTACGGGGGCTCGATATTGAATTTGTCTCGCTCGTTCACAAGCGCCAGGATGAAGAAAAAGAACTGAAAGAGCAGCCATCGGAATTGGCGAAGCCTGAGCCGAGGGGGGTCATTAGCTGATGGCCTTGAATGTCTCCATCGATGCCAGCGGCGCAACCCAAGGAGCCAATGAGTTCGTTCGTGCGACCGATGCGATGGGGGACGCTGCGGAGCGGACGGTCTCCGACGTTGAGAAGATTGCCGAGACCTTACGCCGCCTCCGATCCGCGCAAGCGCAAGGTGCTACGGGCGGATTCGGAGAATTGAGTCTTCTCCGTCAACAGATCGCTATTCAAGAGCAAGCCAAGCAAGGGGCGATTTCGTTAGCCGAGGCGGAACGGCGCGTCGGCGAAGCCGCGTTGTTTGCTGCAACCGGTAATCGCCAGCTCGCCCAACAACTCTCGACTGCACGGCAGGAATTCGCCAAGAACGCCCAATCGTTGCAGGAAGTTCGCAACGCGACCCAACAAACCGGGGTCGCGGCGAGTGGCCTTGGTCCCATCCTGCAACAAGCCTTTGGGGTGTTTACCGGCATCACGGCGGCAACGGCGGTCACCGGACTCCTGAATGGCGTGAAAGCTATCGCGCAAGAGGGTATTCGCTATAACGCCACCCTTGAGCAGCAACGGATTGGGCTCGCCTCGCTAGTCGCCGCGCAAGATAAGATTGTCGATAGTCAGGGGCGGACGGTCGAAGGCGCAGAGAAGTTTGCCGCTGCGCAGCAAGTTGCGTCGGGGATTATCAAGGATATTCAAAAAGACGCCCTCGAAACGGTCGCCACCACAGAGCAGCTCGTGGATGCGTTTCAACAAGCGAAAGGGCCACTGACGGCGGCTGGTCTGTCCCTCAAAGAAGCGCAACAGGCAACGACCCTCATTGTCCAGGCAGCTACCGCGATCGGGATTCCGCTGCGCCAAGTGAGCCAGGAAGTCCGTGCTATTGCCGATGGGCAGATTGACCAGAATGCTCGATTGGCCAACGCCCTGCAAATCCGCCAACGCGAGGTCGTTGCCGCGCGTGAACAAGGGCGCCTGTTTGAGTTTATCAATGAGCGGCTCTCCGCATTTGCACTGGCAGGCACTGCGGTCCAAAACAGTTTTAACGGACTGACCTCATCGATCGCCGATATTAGCGGTCAACTCTTAGGCCGGGCTTTTCAGGCGCCGTTTGACCTGCTCAAAGATGCGCTCCAGGGAGTGTTGGAATTTCTCCTCGAAGTCAACCGGCAACTCAATAACACGAAAGAAATTCTTCCGCAGATTAAGCTCCCGCAAACTCAGGCCGGAGTGGAAATTGGGGCAGGCAGTGGCGCTGGTGCGGCGACCCAGCAAACCTCACAAGCTGCTGCGGCGGCTCAGGATGCGATTAAAGTCTACAGTTTCTTCCGAGACGTGCTCTCTAGTGTGGGGACGGAACTCAAGATCGTTGAAACTGGTGTGCAAACGCTGGCCACAGGAGCTGCCGCCGGAGCGACTGACGTTGCCGAACTCGCGGCGAACTTGGTCGGGGCAGATAAAACGGCAGACACATTCGCAAAGTCTGCCCTCGTCCTCCGTCAGAATCTGACCCGCGCACTCAAAGACAGTGCCGACGCCACGCAAGAATTTACCTCGCAGTTTGGTGTCGGGGCGACTGCTGCGGAACGGGCAAGCGGACAGTTTGCCTCGGTGGCGCGGTCACTGACTGACACTGCGAGCGCGGCGAAAAACCTCCCGTCGAATCTCAGTCTTGCGGCGGGTGCGATGCTCGGGCTCGCGCAGGCCGCCGCTCAGTATAACGTCGAAGCGCAGAAGACTGTTGAGATTAGTCCAGAGTTAGCCAAAGCCATCCGGGCGGCGCAGCTCGCAGCAGCGCAATCGAGTGCGGCACTGATCGAAGAAGGCGCCGCTGCAACTGGGAATGCGTCTGCTTTTCAGGATGCCGCCCTCTCCCGCATCGAGGCGGCGCGACGGACGGAACTCGCGACGGTCACGAACGTCGATCAACGCGCGGCGATTGAAGAGAAGTTTTTGAATCAGCAAACGGCCATTACGGGCAAGATTGTCGAAATCAAGCTCAGTGCTGAGCAACGAATCACTCAAGCCTCGCAAGCTCAAGCCGAAACCCGTGCCCAAGCGGCTGAGGCGGAAGCACGGCGGCGGCTCTCGTCTGCTGAAGCCGCACTGGCATTGACCAATACGCAAATCCAAGCCCTTGCGGGGTTGGCCAATGTCGAAGACAAACGGGCTACGCTCACGCAACAGGCCGCGCAACAAGAACAGACGGTCGGGCAGGCCCGCGTGGGGTCGGTACAAGCGCAAATTAGCGCCGAACGGGCACGACAAGAGATTTTGCGAAACTCCATTTCTCTGCTTCAGCGGGTGGCGGAAGAAGAACGTCGTCGTCCGATTGCCCAGGGGAATCAAGGCGAAGCTCTGACCCAGGCCGCGAATCTTGCGAAAATTACGCAGGGGATCACCCAACAGAATACTGAACTGGCGCAATCACAGGCAAAAGTGCAGGCATTAGGGGCTGAGATTACCAGTGAACAAAGTAAGAGTGTGATCGCCCGAATCAATGGCGAACAGGAAGTTCTGAAACAACAGCAAGAGAACTTTCAGACCCAACTCAAACAAACGCAACAGATTGAAGCGGTCCGGGCAGCGACCGCCGCTGTCGAACAAGCCCAACAACAACAAGCGCAAACCGGACTCGATAATCGCATCGCGCTCGAAGAAGAACAACTGAACTTACTGAAAGCCCAAGGGGCCTCGTTCGAGACCCTGAGCGCCGCGCAGAATCGGCTCATTGCCCTCGCCAAAGAGCGGGCGCAAGCCGACATCCGGGCCGCAGAGAACGCCGTCAGACTCGCGCAACAACAGCTCTCTACCGTCCAAGCCCGACAAGCGCAGATACGAGATCAGATTGCCGCGACGGGGGAAACGATTGAGTTGCAAGGACAGCTCAACACACTTCTCCTCGAAGAACAAAATGCCGTTGCTGCCTTAACCGGCGCGCAAACGACCCTCGCTGGCGCGCAGAGCGCTGCTGCTGTGGAAGGGATCAAAGCCCAGCAGACCATTCTCGATTTGCAGAAACAACAGGCCGAACGGGCGCTCGTCAGCACTGGCACTATTCGTGACTTCTTTACCGACTTCGCCAGCGGCATTGCCGAAGGAGGGCAGAAACTCGGCGCCATCTTCGATGACCTCGGCCAATCCATTTCAACGCGGTTCTTTTCGCAGTTATTGGTCGGTAAAGAGGAAGGATTCGACAAGCCGATTATCGAGAACGTCAGTGATCTGTTCGGTGGCAACGGCATTCTGAGTAGTCTCATCGGACAAGGGGGACAGGGACTCTTTAGCAATCTCTTCGGCGGAGCAGGAGGTGGCGGTGGGACGGAAGGGCTGGTGTTCACTCAAGGGCAAAACTTCGGGGAGGTATTTGGGACCGGATTTCAAGGGGGATTCACGCAAATCTCAGACGAAGTGTTTGCTGCTGGGAGTGCGCCGCTGGCCTCTTCACAAGCAAGTGCCGCTACCGCTGGGACCTCGTTCGGGGAAATCTTCGGGGCCGCAGCCGGAGGGGCTGCTGGGATCGGATTAGGGAAAGGGCTTGCGGGGGCGCTTGGGCTCGGTGGCAGTAAACAGGCTGGGCTTGGGGGAACGATCGGTGGCACCGTGGGAGCCATCGGCGGCGGTATCATCGGCTCATTCTTTGGTCCTGGGGGGACGGCATTAGGCGCGGCCATTGGTGGTGGCGTGGGGAGTTTGTTTGGCTCCATCATCGGCGGGCTGTTCAAGTCCACGCCCAGTAAGGGGACCGAAATCCGCAAGGGCGTAAAGGACCTCCTTAAAGACATTCAAGTTACCTTCGCCTCAGAAATTGACTCCGGCGAATACTTCTTCGAAGAAACCAAGAAGCTCGCGCAGAAAATGTTCGGGGGCAGTGACGGACAGGATTTCTTGAAAGCCTCCAAGATCGTGCTCGAAGACAAGATCGGGCCGGAACTCTCCAAACAACTCCAAGCACTGGGGGCCGCGCTGACGGCGGATCAGGCCAAAAAATTGGGCAAATCGATTGAGCAGACCGGGACCACCTTTGGTAACTTGTTGTTAGATAACCTCGGAGTAGACCCCGAAAAAATTGGCGGCGCCATTCAAGAGACGGTCCAAAAAGCTGGACTCTCGTTTGCCGAACTCGCCACCAAACTCAACAGCTTGTTCGAAGACAACTTGATTGGCATTGAATTCTACCAGGATGCCATCCAAGGAACGGTCGATATTTTCAATCAAGATTTACCGGCTGCCATCAACGTTGCCGCGATCACACTCCGTTCCTTCAATGAGGCCGGGATTTTCGATGTGGAGAAATTCCAGCGAGACCTACAAGAGGTGACTGATATTTTTGATGTCATCACAAGTAGTTTCGTCGATGTCGTGAAGGCCGCGAAGCCGGGGGAGGATGTCGGCAAGCTCTTAGCAGAGCAGATTCGGGATGGGTTTGTTGACTTGGCGATTGATCGCTTTCTCAAGGACTTTATCGAGAACCAACTGTTCGAAGGGATTGACCTCAGTAACGGGATCGATGAAGGCGAAGCTACCAAGCTCAAAGAACGAGCGGAAGCTGCCGCTGGAGCGGTTGGCGAGATTCGGGATGCCTTCGGACAAGTGGCAGACGCCGCCGCCGACGCGACCGAGAAAGCGACCGACCTCTTTGACACTATCCGTGATATTTCCCAACAGCGGATCGATCTCCGGTTCAATGTGATCGGCGACTTGCAATCCATCGGCGCAATTTCGCCGGTCGAGGCGGCGCGGGGGAGGATTGCCGGGCAACAGGGGGTGCTCTCGGGATTAGGGGCGAGTACCCGGACCACGTTTACGGACGCGGAGTTAGCACAAGGACGCGAGGCTGTTCGTTCTCTCCGACAGGCTACGGTCGAACTGTTTCAAGCCCAGGAGCAGGAAGCCCAGAACGCACTGCAAAACCGGATTCGCGACATCAACGCGGAGTTCGATGCCAAACGGCAATCGCTCCAGAAAGAAGCGGAAGCCGCGCGGGCGGCTAGTGAACAGCGTATCAATGCTCTCCAAAATGAGAAAGACCAAGTACAAGAACTCTTCCAAGCGCGGATCGACGCCCTCCAAGAAGAGTTACAACTCGCCCAAGAGTTCCGGCGTGTGGCGGAGGACCTCAATCAGACCATTACCGGGCTCGTGCAATCCTCGTCCAATTTATCGAAGCCTGAGCAGCTCGGATTCTTGCAACAGCAAGCCTCGGGCATTCGGGGGCGGATCGCCGGAGCCACGCCAGAACAACTCCCAGACTTGCTCCAACAACTCTCGCGCAATCTCACGCAGCAGCTCGATGTTGGCAAAGGATTCTTGGACCCGACCGCGTTCAATAATCTTTTCAACTCCGTGGTCGGAGAATTGGAGAAGGCACGGGCGCAGGCCACAGAAGCAGGGAGCCGGGTCGAAGCTATCCAGCAACAAATTGCCGATACGACCGTCCAAAGTGCGGCAGCCTTGTTGTCAATTGATGCCCGGATCGAACAGGAACGAGCTGAGGCCGCCGCTGCACAACTGGCCTTTCAAGCCCAAGCCGATGCCCTGTCACAGCAAGAGCAAGCCGCCGTCCAAGCTGCTACCGCCGCAACCACGATTGAAATTAACAAACTGCGGATCGAGGCCGCCGACGAAATCCGCAATCTCGCCGTCATCGAAGATCAGATTCTTGCCGATCAGCGAGACCGCGCTTTGCGCGAGGCTGAACTGACCCAAGAGCAAATTGACGTGCTGGGGCGGCTGGACCTGAGCATCAACACCCTGACTGGCGTGATTGGTAACTTCCTCACCGACATTATCTCCACCGGACCAAGCACCACAGGCGGACCGAGCGGACAAAAATTCGTGCTTGGCTCTACGGGTGGGAATGGTACGACCGCAGGACAGACCAATGCTATTGCCGTCAACGTATCAGTTCCCGTGCAAGTTGGTGGGGCCGTCAGTCAGAACACCAACGTTACAGAGAATGCCATTATTCAGATGGTGGTCAGCGACTTGAAAAAGGGTGGCAAGATCAGCGCCGCACTGAAGCAGGGAGGGAAAGGATAATGGCCGGTCCCTTCCAGTACATTACCACCAATAACTTCTTCTCCTACACACCAACGGCGGCAGGTTCGTTCACCGGATTTCCACCGACGTTGATGGGCGATTGGAACGGGACGCGCCCGCTCGTGCGAGCATGGCGTGCGGGTGGCATCACTCCGAATGCCATCAACTTCGCCTTCGGTGGGGTGCGCTCGGGAACCTGGGTCGCGATTCTGAACGCCAACTTCACCACGCTCGGTATTGGGATCGGCAATGGCACGACGTTTACCGACATCATGACCGGCAGCCCGTCCTTTACGATGCGGACCATCACCCAGGATTTGCAGGACCCGGAAGGCTACTACAAGTTCTTTCTGCCCACGGCCTACAGTGGCAGCGTCGGGCGTTTCGAGATTCCCGCCCAATCGACCACCGACGGCGCTCCGTATTTTCGCATTGGTCTCGCCGCATGGGGGAACTCGATTGTCACCATGAGCCACAACTTCTTTGCTCCGCTGACTGAAGACTACGTTGACCCCGAGTACCGTGTCGAAGGGAAAGACTGGACCGAAGGCTATCCGGCAGGGATTCGTTATAAGACCCTCGCCCCACGCCAGCGGTTTCGCACGACCCAATCCGCGCAGTGGCATCGGCTGCGGCTCATTCGTCCGTCTGAGCGGATTCTGGCCTATTTCAATTTGGATGACTCTTCGGAAGTGTACTTGTGGGAACGGAACCGGGGCGTGTCGATCTCACGGCAGGGAATTAGTCAGGAAATTGATACGGGCTTTCGGACTATCGCATAGGAACTACTTGTGACACTTGTTACCCGGATTCCTCCCGTCAAATATCAGCCGCAAGATACCACGGCGGTCATTAACTTTGCTAATAATCTGCACTTCGATGTCAAAGAAGCGGCCTACGGAGCCCTCGGCAATGATACCGGCAACGACGGGACGGCGATTCAAGCCGCGATCAATGCGGTTCCGCTTTCAGGTGGCTGCGTCTTTGTACCACCGGGAACCTATCGCTCTGTCACGGCTATCGTCTTCCCCACCGACCGCCAAGTCCGTTTGATCGGCGCGGGTGCCGACCAAACCAAGATTCATGTCCCGGCAGGAACGACGGCGACACCGGGGGTGATTCATCTCCGGGGTGGCGAACTCGGGTCCTCAGTTGAACATCTGCAAATCGTCTTCGATCAACCCAATGTGACCACGGTCGCGGCGATGACCCATTACGTACCGGCGATCTATGCCCAGAACTGCCCTCGGTTTCGCGTGGACGGTGTGCGGATTGTTCGCGCTTGGGATGGGATCGACATGCGCGGCAATAGTGGCGGTTCTGTGATCCAAAATCTGGAGATGTCGGCCTTTAACGTCGGGATTCATATCGATGGCTCCTTAGACAGTGTCTATATCGACTCGCTCCATGCGTGGGTGTTTGGCTGCAATGCGAATCAAATTACCGCGCTCTCGGCCTCGACGACCACGTATCCGATCAACTGTGGCCGGATGGATGACCTCCACATATCTAACTGTTTGTTTAATGGTGGGCGGGCGGTTCGGTTCTTCTTAGGGGCCACCGGTCCGACGTGGACGACCATGACCTCCTGCACGTTCGATAGTTCGTGTGGCATCATCATGATTGAGGGACGGCTCTCGCTTGCGGGCTGTTCGATTGGGCATGGGGTGGCGGGCAAGCAGGCGATTCTTATTCAAGGCGGTACGGTCGATATTGGCGGATCGCATGTCGCGACGGTGGTCACGGATTCCCTGGCCTCGATTCAAGTGTCGGGCGGGTTCCTTAGTATGGCAGGCTGCCGCCTCTACACGTCCGAAGGCGTCAACACGACCTGCCTCCATGTGAGCGGCGGGCAAGTGACAGTCGCCGGATGTAGCTTCCCTCGTGATGCCAATATTAGCTTTACCAGCTCGACGATCCTGCAAACCAGTGGGAGGCTCTCCCTGGTGGGCTGCCGGACCAGCGACAAAGGCAGTGGAACAGGAAACTTTCTCAGCATTACCACCGACGATTGGCATATTATCGCCGACAATGCGTTCATGGGATGGGGCCTTTCGCTTCCAGCAAACTATGCAACGGCTTCGGTCCATGACAATACCTTAGTTGGGGGCACTCCTGCGAAGCAGTATGCGCGCGGCGCGCCGGGGATGCTTGGCTGTCGAGTTACGCGGACCACAGGGCAAGGGGGGATTGTGAGTGGGGTTGTCACGCCCATCGGCTTTGATTTGGAGCGAAACGATGCTCCGGGCTGGCATTCGACCACGGTAAATAACTCTCGTGTGACAGTGGACGTGGAAGGCTGGTTCATGTTGAGCGGCTCGGTTGAATGGGCAGCAGGCAGCTCGGTCGGCTCACGCTATGCGCATATCCGCCATAACGGCACGGTGGAAGTGGCTATTGAGGGCGGTCCAGTTGGTGGCTCGGCAGAGATTCGTTGTTGTTGTCCCAGTATCGCCCTCTATATGAACATCGGAGACTATGTAGAACTCTGCGTTTCTCACACGGCAGGGGGGAACCAGAATATTAACGCCACGGCGGCGCGGTCGCCGGAGTTCTCGGTGGTGAGGGTGGCACAGTGACGACGTTACTCTCTCGCCTGAGTGTTGCTGGATACCCAACGATTGCCGATTTTTACCCGGCTGCGATTCCTCGTCCTGGCGGCTACGAAGCCGATGGCTACGACGCGACTGGCTATCAGGTCGATGACTACGTCGAAGAATCTCCGCTCGCCGACAATATTGAAACCAAGCTCCTGAGTCCGCTCGTATTCGAACAGGAAGTGCCCGATACCTTCGACGGGACGCCCGGCACGCGTCGGATCACCGCTGTCACGAGTAATATCAACATTAACAAAGGTCCGTCGCCTCGCCAACTGCTCGGACTCTCAGCCACCGGAGAACTGTGGGAAGTCGAAAGCAACAGGCTGTTAGAACGACAGAGCGGCATCATTACGCGGATCAATAGCGGGCCAGAACGACAAACCCTCACCATCGAAGAAAACGCCGCCGCCCCACTGCAAGTGCAGATTCCGAAACGACTGGTTCGCGACGTCTTTCCCTCGGCAGACTTCTCCAATCTGGGCGTGAGCGGCGACCCGGCTGTGATCTGGCCGTGGGGGACGATGTACAAAGTTCCCCTCCCGCTCTGCCAGCGTCCCTATCTCCACATTGAGTTTCAGATGGTCGGCAGTGCCGAGTCGTTCTGTTACGTCAACATGGATAACGTCCCGCAGTACCTCGTTAAGTTTGGCGACGTGCTCGAATACGATGTCCGCTGGTTCATTCCGTCTTCACAGATTGCCGTTGACCTCGCCACCGCTGGTGGGATCACGCTACGCGCCTCTGGCACCGTCGATCAATCGGGCCTCTCGGTCCATCCGGCAACGGACCTGAACGCGGTCGCGTTTAATCAGTGGTATCGGCGGACTATCTCTCTGTCTGCCTTAGTCGGGCAGACCCTTTTTTATTATACCCTCGGCTGTGAATCCAACGTCACCGGCGGATACGGTGCCCACTTCGGGAATATTCGGATTGTCAATAGTCAGGGAGAATTGCAACTCACCATTTTCGATGATCTGACGACGACCCTTTTTTCGACGGTGACGAGCAACCCGGTCGGCAACACGTCAGGTTCGTTCAAGTCCAACACCTGGGACTACGGCCCGTTTCGCACGCCGCTGACGCCAGGCGCATTGAGCATTCATAGTGTGTATCGCAGTAATGCGGTCACGTTCGACGCGAGCGTTGCTGAACCACTCCCCGGACTGACCACTGTTCGCTTCACGACGCCACAGCGGGATACCAACGGTGGACCCGCCGTTATCAGTGCTACGTTTACCTCCACCGAGTACGGCAACAACCCCGCTGCGATAAAGCAAGCGTTGCTCAGTGATCCGATTGATGGCTGCGGGGTGCCGATTGATACCGTGTCGTTCGGAGACGCAGCGATGGTGCTCGACGGCGCGGCGATCTTTGCCGAAGGGGGGTTGTCTTCGCAACGGCTCGCCCTCGATGTAATCGGCGATCTCACGTTTCACGGCGAAGCGATTGGCGTCAACGACTTGGGGCAGTATACCGATACTGCTGACAGCGCCGCGATTCACGTCCTGAACGCGGTTCATGCAGGAGAAGGCGAAATCGAGCCGTTTTGGGAGAACATCACTTTTGAACCAGCGTCCTATAACTTGCTCGATCAATACAAGCAACTCACCTTTAAGGCGCAACTGATTCGGGACTTCGGTGGCAGTGAAAGTTACGCGGTCAGTCAGCTCCGCCTCGGCAGTGCGAACGGGTCCACTGTGACACGCGAGTTTCCCTATCTTGCGGTCCGTAGTGTAGACCGCGAAGTCTATTATTACTTGACCAAGAACCAAGCCTCCGCGTTGTATCGGGCGGAGTTCTCTGCCGATAGTCTTGAACTCCAAGCGGTCAAGGTGAACGATCTTATCCAGCTTCACACGGGCAACGACCCGGACTTGGACGGGCGCGTTATGCTGGTCTCGAAACGGACCTCGTCTGCTGGTGGGCTCGCGTTCAGTGTGCAGGGCTTCGACCCGAACATTTACAATTACGTCTCACAACCAGTGCAGTCGCTCGGCATTCCGCCGCTGGTCGATTATCGATTTACCATCCCCCCGCAACCGATCGGGTTTGCCATCGTCGCGGCGGTCCCATTTCAGACCAGCGACGGGACGGTGAAAGTGTCCGTGACGGTGCAAGCGAATGCGCCCAACTTCAACGTCAGTGATTTGAAGTTCCGGGCTAATGTAGTCGGGTCGGCGCAATTCATCGAAGTGACGCAGCCAGTGACACTGGGGCAAACGGCCGTGCAAGCGGTGCATAATCTAGAGCCGGGGCTGAGCTATGACTTTACCTGTTACAGCTACAACGGCGCCAACGCGGCGGACTTCCGCTTTAGCCAGCCGGTGCTCATTGTGGCGTTCCCGGCCCCTGGCGATGCCACGACGCCCGCCGCCGGAAGTGCGGTCCTCCTCTGGCAAGCCGGAGCCAAGGCGGTCGGGATTCAGGCGGTGGTCAACGTGCCCCCTGATTGGGGAACGATTCTCTTCTATCGCAATACCGTCAATGACACAGCCAGCGCGGTCGTCATCGCCCAAGGAAAGCAACTCAAGCATGTCGATCAGGATATTGTTTATGGCATCACGTATTATTACTGGTTCAAGGTGGGAGATAACACGTTTGTCGCGACGGGCAACCCAGCAAACCTGAGTCCGTTCTCTCCGTCTTCTGGCAATAGCATTTTGATTCAGCGACTGATTACTGATGATCACACCGATGACTCCATTAGCAATCCCAAGCTACAAAATCTGTCGGTGAGTTCGGCCAAGATCCAAGACTTGGCAGTCGGAACGGCGAAGATCCAAGACTTAGCGGTGGGGACGGCGAAGATTCAAGACCTCGCTGTGAGTAATGCCAAGATCCAAGATTTGGCGGTGACCAATGCCAAGATCAATGATCTCAGTGCGACGAAAATTATTACCGGGATGCTGCGGGTCAATCAGGTCGGGAACGGGGCCAGTGAAATTATGATCGATGCCCCGGCGGCCATCCGTATAGAAAGTCAAGTGGGCGCACCCGCGAGTCTGATCTTTCAGGATGGGGCGGGCCTCGAACAGTCCAAAGTCGCCGGGACGGGTGGGGCGTTGGAGCTGCGCCCGTCCACCAATAATAACGGGATCATTTTACAGCTCGGGACGAGCAGTTTTCGTTGGTCCTCGATTGGCCTGACCAGTGCGAACAATATTATTTTCAGTACCAGCGGCACGGCTGGGACCTTCGTCGGGGGCCGCCTCGGGACGGATGCCTTACAGAGTTCCGTGCCCCCTGGCACGACACCAAACCGCCGTCTGCCACTCTACAGCATCGGCGGTACCATCATTGGCTATATTTGGGTTTCAGTATGATTAAACTTGATACGCCTATCATCATTTATCCCGATACTTACGATGTTTTATATCTGGTGCGTGCCGAGGTTGAATTGCGGAATCGAACGGCGAGCTTCTATCTCGCGCCCGCCCGCCTGACCGAAGACAACATTTACTTGGGCGTGCAAGAAACCGTGCCTGCCACAGTCGAAGGGGCACCCGATACAATTAAAGCCAGGTTTCCTGACATCGTGCGCACGGTGACACTCGCGCAAAATCTCGCCAATCCTGACCCTGTGATTGCCGCGTTACTCGATACGTACACGGTCTTTATCGAAGCCGTCGAGCAAATTCTCATAGCCAATCAAGATGAGCCGGGGGGACTGGCTGAGGCTCCCTATCAAAATGGAACTACGGAATGGCAACTGCGGAGCACGTATGAACCAACTGAAGATCGGCAGGTCGCAGTGGAAAATCTCGACCCGCATATCGAACACTACGAGAAACCCCTACCTAGAAAGTCTGAGGTCTAGCGTAGTACACTAAGGCTAGAGCATTCACCTTCTTACACCGATCCCTGGGGGACCCCTCATCATGTTCCGAATCCTGGTTTGCTCCCTGCTCTTTTTTTCTTCTGCGCTGCTTGCCTCGGGACAAGTGCCGCCCGCCTATAAAGACGGGGCCTCAGTCCCGACGATCACCGCCCTCACCAATACCGCGACCGCTGTTGCGCTCGTCCCCTCGATTCGCAAAGGGGTGACGTTCTACTCGCTCTCGTCCTCCAATACCGTCTTACTGATTACCAAGATCCAAGGGGACTGTACGACCTTAATTACGACCCCGGTTGGGGAGCCGCTCTATCCTGGCGCGTCCGTCACGGTCACCATCGACTCAGGATGGGCGGGGCAATTCTGCGGCATTCTCGAAACGGCGGGGACGGTCAATCTCAAAATAAATGTTTGGTGAGACCATGATTTTCACACGCAACGGGATACTTCCACATGATATTCCTCTTCCTGCTTTCCCTACTTGTTCTGTTAGCTGCGCCCGTCTCCGCTGAACTGCCCCCCATGCGGATGATGGACGAAGGGACGTTCTTGCGGACGGCCTTTCAAATGGATTGTGTCGGCACTGGCATCGTCTGTGACTTCGATCCGACCACCGGACGGCTCAGGGTACGCGTGGAAGGGGCCGCAGGTGGCGCGGCGAGTACCGCCGCAGCACTTGCGGCGAATGGAGCCAACTGTGTCGCTGGAAGTGCCCCCCTCGGGATCGATGCCAGCGGGATTGTCGAAGGCTGTTTCGATGTCGCGAGTCAGATTGAACTCGATGCCGTGACGACCGGGCTCACGCTCTCCGGTACCATCAATACGCCGACCAATCCCGTCGATTGGACCAAGCTCAAAAACGTGCCCGCCGATCTCCTCGATGGAGATAATACCGTTTCTACTGGTATCAAAGCAGACATCAATGTGGTCGATGCGGTCACCAACTGGACCATTGTCAACGATGCCGTCTCAAACGCCAAACTGGCGAACATGGCAAATGGGACTATCAAAGGGCGGACGACCGCAGGAACCGGAGACCCGGAAGATTTGACCGCCGCCCAAGTCGCGGCCATTTTAGATCCGCAACTCGCGACGCAGTCTGAACTCACCACCGCCGTCGCCGGGCTGCAACCCTCCGATCCTGAACTCACCATACTGGCCGGATTGCAAATCATTGGCACGGGCGGTGATCTGCGCCGGAGCGCGAGCACCTTTACTATCGGCCACTACGTCACCACGGACACCTTTGGCAACTTCGTAAGCGGTGGAGATGTAGCGACGCAGGCCGAACTCAACGCCTTTGTCCCAAATACGGCAGCCGCACTCGTCAACAATGGCGGGAACTGCTCCCCAGGTTTTTCGCCCCTTGGCGTGGATACGATGGGCGCGGTTGAGGCATGTTTCGATGTCGTCATTCCGTCCGAACTGACGGCAGCCATTACGGGGCTTCAGCCGTCCGATCCTGACCTCACGACCGTGGCAGGACTGACGATCATCGGTACGGGGGGCGATTTGCGCCGCAGTACCGGCAGTTTCACGGCGGGGCATTACGTCACAACTGATGCCTCCGGGAATCTCAGTAACGGGGCAGATGTCGCGACGCAAGCTGAACTCAATGCCGTTGTGGCGACGTTGCAGCCGCTCGATGCTGATACCCTCACCCCGCTGGCGACGAAAACTCTCCAGGGAACCGGGGCGGATATTCGGCTCTGGACTGGCAGTTTTGTGACGAACGATTGTGTCAAGGTTGATAGCAACGGTAACTTGAGTAGCGTCGGTGCGCCGTGCGGCATTGGTGCTGTAGTAGACGGGACCAAAGGGGACATCGCTGTCACCGGCGGCGGCGGTGCGGGCTCGTCGTGGGTCGTGGTTCCCGATGCCATCACCAACGCGAAACTGAATAACGTGCCGACCGCCACGATTAAAGGTCGTGTGTCTGCGACCACTGGCGATCCTGAAGACCTCACTGTCGGGCAGGTCGTCACGCTGCTCGATCCGTCGTTTGTGACGGAACCCGAACTCGCGGCGCATATCAATCAGACCAGTGCAGCGCACGCCGCGTCCGCCATCAGTGTCATACCCGCTGGAACCATTGGCTCGAATCAAGTCCAAGCTGCGCTGGCCGAACTCGATAGCGAGAAACAAGTTGCTGATAATGACCTGACGCTCCTTGGTGGCCTCAATATTATTGGAACGGGGACGGACCTTCGGCGGAGTACCGGGGCATTTGTCACCGACGCCTGTGTGAAAGTGGATGCCAGCGGAAACTTCACCTCATTCGGCGGTCCGTGCGCGACGGGCGGCGGGGTGACGACCGGACTGAAAAATCAGATTGATGTCGTAGTCGCGGCGAGTGACTGGCGTGTGGCGCCGGATGCGGTCAGCAATACGACCCTTGCCAATATGGCCTCTGGCCTGCTCAAAGGCCGTGTCTCAGCCGGAACCGGCGATCCCGAAGACCTGACTCCCGCCCAAGTCCGAACGCTACTCAACGTCGCCGATGGGGCGAATAATTACGTTCATCCGAATTATACCGGAGATGTCACCTCAGCGGGTACCGTCACGACCATCGCACCCAACGCCGTTACCAATTCGCAACTTGCCGATATTGCCACTACTACGATCAAAGGACGCATGGCTGCTGGGACGGGCGATCCACAAGACCTGACTCCCGCCCAAGTCCGGTCGATCATCAACGTCGCCGACGGCGCCAATAACTATGTCGCTCCGAACCATACCGGCGATGTCACCTCAGTTGGTGATGGAGCCACGACGATTGCCGCGAACGCGGTGACCAATACCAAAGCCGCTGATATGGCAACCGCCACGATCAAAGGCCGGGTCACAGCCGCAACGGGCGATCCTGAAGACCTCACCGCAACCCAAGTAGCAACCCTGCTCGATCCGCAGATTGCCACGCAAACCGAGTTGAACGTGTTGGGGGCAACGAAACAGACGGCCAGCGGCGTACTTGATACCCTGTCTCTCAAAACTCCGACCGGCTCGGGCTCTCTCCTCCGTATGAGCGAAACGATTCCCGCCAACGAGTGCGTTACGGTTAATTCTAGTGGCAACTTTGCCGGAACGGGGGCAGCCTGTGGAACTGGGACAGGAACCGTGAGTATTACCGCCGCCGATTGTACTACGGTTGCGCTCTCTGCCGGGCAAACGTGTATGCAACCCGCGTCCGCCCCCGATCCTGCCTTGTTGTTCTACTGCCCGACGACTGGCGGGTGCGCGGCTGGCACTTCGATCTCCTTACCTGCTGTCGATACCGACACTGTAGGGGCCACGAGTTTGCAGGAAGCCTATAACGGTGGCAAGCAAATTCTCGGCCTTAGCTCTCTCGCCAACGGTGTGGTGTTCTGTACCGACATTACCGGAGACGGCGACTGTAACGATCCCACCGATATGACCATGACGCTGTACTGCGACCCGGTCAGCGGGTGCCAGTTAGTGACGAAGCCTGACGGGGATGTCAACGTGCGGGCTCCTTCCACTGCTCCTGGTTATGACATCAATTTTCAGCTTGGTAATCTGACCCACATGCGGATAAATCATGTGACGGGCAAAGTCGAGTATCCCACTGCCGCTGCCCAGCCGCTCAAATCGGTGGAAGTCGGGGCCAAAGAATTTGGTGGCTGCGTCTACACCGAAGAAGTGGTGGCAAGCGGAAAGCCGAAAGTCGGGGTGTTCACCTGCGGCGCCAATGACAACGACGGCTTCGATTTCGACTTTACCATGCCCCTCAATTGGAATGCGGGCACTGTCACGGTTCGCCCTACCCTCTACAGTGTTGCAGGCTCACCGGCAGGCAACGTCGCCATGCACTGCTCGGGGCAAGCGATTAGCGACAATGAAGTGATTGCGGCGCGATCAACCACCGTCGCCAATGAACAGCTCATTACCTTTGGACTCGCGGCGACGGGTCGGGAAGAACAAGCGACGAGTCCCCCTATTACCCTGACGAACACGCCCGCAGCAGGCGACCACGTCTATATGCACTGTGATATTAACTCCACACTATCAACGACCGGCGTTGGAATGGCGAACGTGCGCATCAACGCCACGCCGAAAGTCTTCTATACCGTGAATAGCACGAGCGAATAAATGTACGCCTTTCTCTTCTCACTTTTTGTGGTTTTAAGCCTGTCTAGCCGAGCTGCGGCTGTTCCCGGTGACTTCCGTAATCAGTTTGCGGTCCTCGATGATGGCAAGATCAATAGTGATTGGGCGAAGTTTACCAACATTGCTAAACAATTTGGCTATGAGTGGATCATCGGTGAACCCTACGCCACCGCCAAAGCCTCGGCGGCGGTCGATGCAGGACTCAAAGTCCAATATAACTCCAACAACGCCCGCGCCGCCAAATGGGTGCGGCTCAATAATCCGTGTATCGAACCGGGATCAGGGGTCTCGTGTGATAGTAGTGGATTTTCCTCGCCCACGAAGATTGCTATCGGCGCGGGCTTCCTCCCGCTCAATTCTCCGCTGGCCTCGCAGGTGTTAGATGACATGCAGACGGCCCTCTGTATGACCGCTTGGGGGATGACCTCGGCCTATAACGACCTCTACGACGAAGCCCATCCCGGCACGTTCAAATATCAGCTCTATCATGCGGAAAATAAGAACGCAGTCATTTTTGTTCCCAATTTTCGCAACGATGCCGGGATACAAATGAATATTAACCAAGAACTGCGAGTGAAAAAATTACACGAAGACAACCTCGGCGGCAAAAAAATCTATTCAGGATTATATCTTGACGAAACGCGGTTTATTACTGGGCAACCGATTGTAGTGAACTGCCCCAATGCGACCAGCCCGAATGCCAGTTTTGAAGTCGGGCGGAAAAAATTCACCAAGGACTTGCGGACCCAAATGGCCGCTGCCGTTGTCGCGGGCGGGCTCACGTTTGGGGGAATGAGTGGCAATCCGTATACGATGGACAATTTCCCTGTCTACGGAGACCCCGACCTCAATTTTCAATTACTCTTTAATGAGTCCAGTGGTGGAAAAGGTGGCAACGGGGCTTGTGACGGCTGCGACTGCCTTGGCTACCTCGACGACCCGTGGCCGAACGGCTGCGGAACACAGGACACGACCACCTACGCCCCTGTTCCCGTCGCTGCGGTGCAAACTGGGCTCTCGCCCACCAACACCTCACCGGCACCGACCTTTCACCAGCGGAGCTACCCTGGAGCTGCACTGATCGAAGGGCGGGCGGCGGCCTCTGGGGGCGCGACGGGCATCAGTGCGTGGGGGGGCTGGTTCATTGGGCCTCTCAATCCGACCTTTGCCTTGACCTCTATCTATTTGCTGCGGGCCATTCCCTCGTGGGATAATTTACGGGGTGCCACTGGGCGAACGTGGACCGAAGGCACGGATATCTATACCAGCACCAATAGTTTTATCTCACAGCAGATGGCGTGGAGTCGGCACAAAGACTACGAACAGAATCACAAACTCTTCTTTACCAAGCATAGCGGCACCGGCCTCACCTTCAACCTGCTCAGTACGGAGAAGATTGTCGATGCCAAATGCACGACCTTCTATTTCTTGGAAGTGCAAGATAATGGCACCCCGACGGCGACCTGTGTCACTGGTTACGTCAGCCAAAGTGGCAATGTCGTCACGATTGGAGCGAATGCCGTGAACGATGACGGCTATGTGTTCTACGTCCATCGTGCCCCGACCGTGCTGCAAGCCAAAGTATTCGCTGCCGATCAGGTTGATGTCTGTTGGAACGCAGATGATCAAGGCACAATCCCAATGGAAGGAACCAGCCTCACAGGCTGGACGTTTGTTGTTGCTGGCGTACAGAAAACTCCGACCGGCCCTGCGACTATTACCGGGCTGCGGTGTTTTCACTTTACCTTTGCGACCAACACGATTACGACAAGTTCCCAAGTCGTGACTGTGGCCTACAATGCGGCAACGGGGTTTGTCACGGCAGGGACACCAACCATTAACGGGGGACCGAAGATTCCCGCGCTTTCCATCTCTCCTGCAATCACTGCCACCAATAACCTCGGGGGCGGAAATGGTGGGACGCCGATCCTTGCCACGACGAGGTATCAGTGGCAGTCCAATGTCGGCGGGGCCGCAACCGCGCCGCTCTATAACACCTTGAACGCGCAACTGGTGCCGAGCGCGGGTGGGCAGGCCCGGCTCATTGTCAAGATTCGCAATACCGTCAACAGTCATGTGACGGTTCCCTTCCCGCTCTACTATCAAGTCGATCCTGCCGACCCCACCGTGCAAACTGCTGCCGTCCCCGTCACAGACGACTGTACTGCCCCCGTCTGTTATACGCCCGCGCTGGGCATCGGCTCTCTCATCCCCGGTGTGGAGTTATTAGCCAGTGATGAGACCGCCAATATCGACTGCGGGGTGATTCAAAGTTTCAACAGTATTCCGTTCGTCACTATGTCCGGGAGTGCGGGGGCGGGGAGTGAGGCCGAATGTATTTACGCCCTCAAATTCAAAGATACCCTCACACAAGGGCAGAATATCTACTTCTATGTCCGTGAAGCGGGCGGCAATCCCCTCAACACTTACCCAAATGCCGCGAATATGCCACGGGCGCGCATCGTCGATCCCCGCAGTGATCGCGTGAGCGGCATGGTGACCGGAGGCACATGGCGTTAATTATCAGCCTTTTCTTACTGCTTTTTTCTGTTCAGGCGCACGCATCCATTCCCGACTCCGCCAAGACAGACTCTCGCTTTCTTCTTGGGCTGTTGGTCTGCAACAAATATCCCGGCGTTAATAAGGACTTTAGCGGGGATTCAACCAATGGGCTCAATACCTGTATCGAGGACGCGCACGAGAACCAGCTCGCCACCTATCTTGAATGTGGGACCTACGCTGTCACGAACACGGTCAAGCTCTATGAATGGGTGAATTGGAAAAAGGGCGGGCCACTGCCACAGGACCCGCATAACCATGTGTTTCGGGGAGAGTCGGATTGTCCGCAGGGCTGGCCGGAATTGAAACTCAAAACCTCCGCCGTGACTGGGTTTACCAATAAGAGTAGTCCCCGCCCCGTCATGGCGTGGCGTGCATTTCAAGCCGCCAACCAGAATGCCAAAGCCAATGCGGAACCACTCGACCCACTCGGCCTTCCGGCTAACTTCAACGACTTCGGGAAATCCAATTTTGGAGAAATATTGGAGGGCATCCGTATCAACACCAATGGGAACGCGGGTGCTATCGGGCTGGCGTTCTCTGCCGCGCAAGATTCCGCCATGCGGGATGTACAGATTGAGGCCACCGGCAGTCTCGCGTGCTTCTACGGGCTGCCCGGGCGCACCGGACCCGCCGCGAAACTAAAATGTGTCGGCGGCGATTACGGTATCCGCATCGGGAGCAGCATTCCGTTCACGCCCAACGGGACGATGGCCGCAGGCGTCGAATTGCTTGACCAAAAAATATCGGCGGCGGAAGGCACCGACGCGTCGCCGATTGTGCTTGTCGGATTCAAGATCACTGCCGCGACGCCTGCCCCGGCCATTGAAGCGAAGACGGGGATGGTCCTCTATGACGGAACCATTGAGATGCGGGGCGCTGCCCAGGGCATGATTGCGATTGATAATCCCAACGGGCGGGATCTGTACATACACAATGTCTTCGTCACGGGTACGACCAAGCTCTTTCGCAATAAGGGTGGGGCGACAATGGCATGCGGAGGCCCGGTCATCTGTGGGGAAGGCACGTGGAGCCGGATCGCGGAGTTTGCCTATAACGACCAAACCCAAGCTGACGCCAGCAATAAAGCCTCGGTTTTCCCGACCTACGTGAAGAATACCGACAAGCTCGAATCGCGGAGTGTGGTGGACGGTGTGTTACGCAGTGCGCCGATTGTCGCTCAAGACATCATGGCGAACGCAGGGCCGCCGGTCGGCGATCTGCTTTCGCGACACGTCCCCGGTCACTTTCCCAGTTTCGAAGATGGCCCCTTTGTCCAACTCAAAGAGCACGGCGGCCCCACGACCGGCTATCTCGGCACCGACCCGGAAGTCGGCAATACTGGGCCGGATAGCACCAAGCCATTGCAAGATGCCATTCTTGCCGCAGCAGCAGCCGGACATGGGCGCGTGTGGCTCCCGCGTGGGACCATCTACACGAGCAACCTCATTCGGCTCAAGAAGAACACCGTCCTGATGGGGCCGGGCCTCCATAAGTCGATCATCGCCTCTCACAAGTCCTGGCAACCGCCGTCTCCTGTCCCCATGCTCCTCACTGACAACGATCCGACCGCTACGACTACGGCCACTGACTTTACGTTGTTTCTCCGTAATGCGCCGATCGCCAACGACTGGATGTATTACCTGCGCTGGCGGGCGGGGCGGAAGTCCTTGACCTTTGGGCTCTCGTTGGATGCCCCCTTCCTTGCGAACTGCTTTGCTTCAGGGGCGCCCGTCAATCAGAAACGCTACGCCGTGTGGTTTAACGGCGGCGGCGGTGGCAAGCACTACGGACTCCAGGTGGTCGCGCAAAAGATGGTCGATCGCAACAACGACTCACGCCAAGTCTATGTGAACGGGACGACGGAGCCGCTCAGCTTCTACGGGCTCAATACTGAGTTCGGCAAGATGTGCGTGATTCCACACGCGGGCAATGAAATCACGGGCGCTAAGAATGTGCGGATCTTCGGCATGAAGCGCGAAGGCCGCAGCCCGACGCTCCTGATTCACGACTCGCAGAATATCGGCCTCTTCGGGGTGGGGAAGATGGCGGAAGTCCCAGGCAATACGCCGCCAGGGATTCTGCAAATTACCGGCGAGTCAGACAACATTGTCGTGGGGATTGGCGGCAGTGTGTCAGGCTCGGGACTTCACAAAACCAATAACGAGCCGCAAGTGTATGAGGCGCTCACACCCTCTAGTAGCGAGAAGGGGGCTGCCAGAGCGGCCACGCCAATTGTATCGACGATTCCTTGGCCGACGCGGCTCAGTTACTTGCGCCGTGGGAAGGGGCTCGATGATTCGATGTTTGGGTTTGTGCCGAGTGCAACGTCTCCGCCGGTCGCACCCCCAAAGAAAAATGATGAGGGAAGCAGGGAGGAGGAGTGACCGAACAGATTGTCTCCGCTTTACGGCTCTCGATCCTGATTGGTGCGTCCTACGCGGAGACGATCACATGGAAAAGCGAGGGGGTGCTGGTTCCGTTTCCGGCTGGTACGACGGCGGAAATTAAAGTGCGCCCGACCTTAGCCTCTGAGACGGTGCTGCTGCGGTTTTCGACCAGCCCAACGGCAACCGATGGATTGTTGGTGTTGATAGATCCGGGCGTGTTGGAGCTGAGTCTGACCGAAGAACAGACGGCGGAACTCGCGCCCGTGTGTGATGCCGTATTCGATATTAAGTATAGCTTCCCGACTGGGCAGGACGTAGTCAAGCTGACGGACGGCAAAGGACTGGTGGATATTCACCTGATCGTGACGAGGCCATAGTGAGTGATGTTCTTATTCAACAAGTCACGACTGAATCTCTTTCGACCAGCAACGGCGATACCGTCGTCCATGAGATTGTCGTCACAGAGCTGCTCTCACAGGGGATTGTCGGACCGCCAGGGCCGCAGGGGCCGGTCGGACCAGCCGGAGCACCAGGAAGCGGCACCTCGGTTCCGTGGCATGAAGATGTGTTCACGCTCGGTGGAAATCAGACGGTCTTTGTCCTCAGTACGACTCCGGCTGCGAATACCGTGTCTATGTATGTGAACGGACTACGGCAGACGAACGATAATTTCACAGTGGCAGGAAGCACAGTAACTGTCACGGGGTTCGTGCCCGGCGGGGGCGATGTTCTTGAATTTGTCTATCAATAACCAGGAAGGCAACTAGCATGCCAGCGACGCAGCTAACTCAGCATTCGCTCGTAAGACCACCCTTGGTAGTATTGCCAGTGGAGACGAGGGACGCTCATCTGTTTTTCATGCGCCCACTGCGCAAGGGTCTGCGTTCTTCCGTCGTAGGTGATGTTGATGTTTGTACGTTTGTTATTGTTCTGCTCTGCCAGTGTCGCCCAACGGACATTACCAGGAGCGTAGTTGCCACTTCTATTCGGGTAGCGATCAATACTATAGCCAGTGCCCGGATGATCTCCCAAAGTTGCATAAAATTCTTCAAACGACTGAAATTCGCAGCGGATGCCGCGTGCTCCGTAGAGAGGATAGTGCTGGGTGCGCGGATTCTCGCAGCGCTCTTTAACCTGCAAATACGTTTTATAGACTTTGCTTCTGGCTTTCCCATTTCCTCCTTGGCCATGCGTGGTAATGCGGGCCTGCCAATATTGACGTTTCCAACATCCGCAACTCTTCAGCACTTTCAAATGGGCTCCCAGAACAATTTTTACTGTCCCACATTCACAGACCGCAACCCATTTCCACCCGTTCGGCGTGAGTTGAAAGGGGTACAATACACGCAATTTTTCGGCTTGGTGGGTAGCGTAATTAAGAAAGATAGACATGGCGCATCTCCTCATGATGCCCTCGTGGTGTGCGCGGCAACTCAGCGAGGTACTGAGTGTTCGAGAGGCCTTCTCTAGCCGCCTAATCAGTGTAACAGGTTCTTCTTCAGAAGGAAAATAGAATATGGCGCTCAGCCAAATAAATGGGAACAGACAGATACAATCTGCCTCGATTGATAAGACCCGCGTGGATAGTGGCATTATCAGAGGGGACGGTGTCAACGCCTTCACCGCCGATCAGTCACACGGTGGGTTTAAGATTACTAACCTGCTGGCAGGCGTTGCGGGGACCGATGCCGCAACCGTCGCCCAGGTCGATGCTGCTCGGCAAGGTGTGCTTGTCAAAGATCCGGTGCGGGCAGCCACCACGGCGAACATTACCCTCTCGGGCACGCAAACGGTTGATGGCGTCGCCCTCAGCGTCAATGATCGGTGTTTAGTCAAAGACCAAAGCACAGGTCAGAATAACGGCATTTATCTCGTGGCCTCGGGCGCGTGGACCCGTGCTCTTGATGCCGATGTGTCCGCCGAAGTCAAAGGCGGGATGATGATGTGGGTGAACGAAGGGACGACGAACGGCGACAAGCAGTTCATCCTCACTACCAATGATCCGATTACCCTTGGTACAACTCCCCTCGTCTTCACGCTGTTCGCAGGCGGAACGTCCTATTCAGCCGGGGCGGGGCTCACCCTCACGGGCTCGACGTTTGATGTAGTCACTGCGGATACCTCGCTGACCGTGGCTGCCGATGCCGTCTCAGTGAATCTCAATACTACGGGGGGATTAGAAACTTCGACCGGCGTCAGAATCAAGCTCGATGGCACGACTCTCACAACGAGTGGGACCGGTGCGAAAGTCGCCGACGCCGGAATCACGGCTACGCAGATTGCCGCCGCCGTAGCGGGGAATGGTCTCGCCGGTGGCGCAGGTACTGCACTTTCTGTGAATGTGGCGGCGGCGGGCGGTATAGAAATTGTCACTGACGCGTTGCAGGTGAAGCTCGACGGCACCTCACTCACAAGTAGTTCGACCGGGCTGAAAGTGACCTCGGGACGCCGCATTGTGCGGGAAACGCCCACAGGATTAGTGAATGGATCAAATACTTCTTACACGCTAGCGAATACGCCGATTGCCGGGAGTGAGGAGGTGTTCGTCAACGGTTTGCTCATGGAACCAGGGGCAGGGAATGACTATACCATTGCGGCGGCAGTAATCACGTCACTCGTTGTGTTGCAGACCGGGGATAAAATCCGCGTGAGCTACGCGGTCGCGTAGAGGGGCACACTCCATTGTGGCAATTACACAGGTTCGCTCACCCCAAATTGGCGCGGGAGAAGTCAAACGGTCTGACCTCGATGTCACCACGTCCGGCTCTGCCGTACTGGCGAAAGTTATTCAAGGAACTGGCATCACAATCAGTGCTACGGGTGCCGATGCGGGTACAGGGGATGCGACGATCAACGCGGCGGCGTCTGCCATTTTGGATACGCTCTCTGCAACCCAAGGATCGATTCTCTACCGCAGTGCAAGTGCATGGGTGCCGCTCGGTCCCGGCAGTGCTGGGCAGGTGCTCAGTACAAACGGAAGCAGTCAAAACCCAAGTTGGATAGATATAGTGGCACCAGCAGTAATCTCAACGGCGAATAGCAGTACCACAAACTTAGCGGGCGGGGCCACCTTCACCGGCACGGGCGAGAGTACGCTCAGTTACGCCAGTGTCACTGTGATGGTGCTGTCTTCGCACGCCTCGGCTGCCGATGGACTGGCGGTGGAACAAAGTGTGGACGGTACCAACTGGGACATTGCCGATTACCGGAACGTCGCCGCCGGACAAGCCGCCTCTTTTAGCGTCAACTTGTTTGGTGAGTTCTTCCGGGTCCTGTATGTGAACGGCGGAACATTGACGACCACACTGCGCATTGAGTGTAAAAAGAACCCCTGGCCGTTACCCGTGCTCGATGGCTCACGCTCTAATGCCCCGTCGCTGCCGGCCGTGGCAACTCTCACTGGCACGGGGGATGTCGCGATTGTCGCGGCGCCAGGAGCAAATAAGTCGATCATGCTCCGCACGGTCAAGTCCTATAACACGAGCGCGACGCTCACACGGGTAGATTTGAAAGACGGCGCGACCACGTTTGCCTACCTCGCGGCAGCAGCGAACGGTGGTGGAGAGAACTACAGCCCGTCGCGAAGAATCATCTCAGAAAACACCGCCTTTAATGGGGCGCTCAGCGTAGGGGTTTCGAGCGTGTTTATGAGCGCGGAGTATGTCGTAGTGAAGAGTTGATAACTTTTTGTGAATCTATATGCTTACGCCACGCAACACCGTTATTCAGTTCCATCATACGGAAATACAAACAACGGCGCTGTTCGATGAGATCTGGCGGTACGGGCTTAGCCCATCCCCAACCCGAAGGAAGAAAGGTTGCCATAAAAAGTCCGGCAACGTCAGCCTGTTGATGTTTAACTCGCAAATAAGGACGAAGAGTGTTGAGAAATCGCAAGGCGTTCCACTGTCCTGCGCTCCAATACCACATTTTTCGGCGACTAGGGGTCGCACTTTGTCGGGGAATAACGGCCCCGCCAAAACTACAACAGTATGCCCGGACAGCGGTTTCGTCTGTGTTTCCCATCGCCACAACCAAGTTGAACGCCGGAGTACGTCGAAACGAGTTTCCTGGTTCGCATTTGGTAATAGAAATCGACCCTTCCCCATCGAAGAACCCGGCCAGCCACGAGGCTTCCATAGGATCAATAACAATGGCGGTAGGATCAACGTGACGAACCCTGATGGTCGGAAGAGTTTCTCGACGCACGGCGCGGGTGTAGTGTGTACTACACAACCCACGTGCAAACCGCGTCTTCTCGCATCCTTCAGCAATACACTGTTTAGGGGGAACCGGGATCTTAGACAGAACATAGGCAGGCACGGCCAACTTTTTCGCATTGTAGGCTTTGATAGCCTTCATGCGATTTGTCAAACCTGTCAATTCGGGATTGGATTTGCTAGAACGAGAGGAAGGTTCCATCGTGAAGTATCCTTTCATGGTGGTGCTTGTCTTACCGGTGTTGTCAGCATCGGTAAGACGACTCCCTCTACTATAACCCATCCCCACCATTTTTCAAATGCCACACAGTTTGTGAGGCAGCCTCTCGTGAAGAGTTAGAGGAGGAACCAATGGCACTGACCCCAGAACAATGGTCCGCCCTCAAAGCGGATATGGCAAAGAACCCGGTCATGAATGCGCTCGAACACACGACCGAGAATGCCGCGATGATTGCGGCGATGTATGCCTTGCCTGCCCAGCCCGATTTCTGGGTGTGGCGCACGTCACTCACGAAAGCGGAGATTGTTAGTAGTACCTCGGTCGATGGCACGACGTGGAATTATACGATCTACATTGCCCGTTCGCAGGGGGAGCGTGATTGTTGGGGCGATATGTTCTCGGATCGGGCGGGCGTGAATCCCTCGCTGCCCAACGTCCGGCAAGGCTGGGCCGACATCTTTAGTGGGGGGCCAGGCACGGCGCAACGGACACATTTGCTGGCAATGGCACGGCGTCTCGCCAATCGCGGCGAGAAGATTTATGCCACGCCGCAATCCCCTGCCAGTACGTCGAGCCCTTCCACGCTGACCTTTGAAGGCACGTTCAGCTACGACGATGTCTTGAATGCGTGGCAGTTACCATGACCCCAAGGAGATCCTAAATGAGTACCTACGGGGCATCGGCAGCCTACACGATCACGCTCACTAGCTTGGCATCGACGACCGCTGGGGTGTTGTTAGCGGGCACGCAGAGCACGACGGTTGATAATACCACGACGACCTACAATGATTTCCTGGTGGGCGGCAGGATCACGATGGGCAGCAGCGCCGCGACGGCGGACCGTACTATTGAGATTTGGGCGTTCGGCAGCGTGAACGACACCCCGACCTATCCTGATGTCCTCACCGGGACTTCCGGTAACCGCACGATTACCAGCGCCAATATCAAGCGCGGGGCCCTCCGGCTTGTGGATCGGCTGTTTGTCGATACGACTGCAAGCCGAGTGTACTGGTTTGGTCCAGTTTCGCTCGCGCAAGCCTTCGGTGGGCAGATGCCCAAATTTCATGGCCTCTTTGTCGTGCATGATAGTAACGTGGCACTCAGTGCGACGGCGGGCGACCACGTCCTCAACTACACGGGAGTAAGCCTCTAGTGCTGTATAAGCCCTCACTGGCGCAAATTTCGGGCGGCGGGCATCGCGGCCACCCCCGCTACCGGGGCTGTATGGGTCACTGGATGTGCAACGAAGGCGCGGGCCTCAATGCCTATGATGTGAGCGGCAACGGCTGGACCGGGGTACTGACGGGTGGTCCGACCTGGGATGTGGGGCAGTTTGGGGGCGCGATCAATTTTGATGGGACCAATGATTACGTGACCATTCCTGATCGTCCCTTTCCAATCCAAGAGTTGACGGTCTCCGTATGGGTCAATGAAGCAGAGAATGGGGTCATACAACCTTACGTGACAAAATGGTCTCTCTCTGCTGGCGCTCAACGATCATTTGAATTGCTGCGCTCCACAGATAACAAGTATTACTTATCCGTCACTGCCACCAGCACGGGGGACGTGTGGTTTGGCAGTACGGCAGCGTTCACGACTGATACGATAGGCGTGTGGCATCACATTGTGGGGGTCTGGAGAGGGGCGACCCCACAGATTCAGCTCATCTATCGGGATGGCGCACCGCTTCCGGGGACTGTGACTGGCTCAACGCCAGCAACCATGTTTGACAGCACAACGCCGGTCTATCTCGGCTCGGAAAATTTGGGGGATTTCTACAAAGGTAAGCTGGACGACGTACGGATTTACAACCGGGCGCTCGATGCCCAGGAAATTCAGAGTCTCTACCGCGATCCCTTCTTGGAATTTCGGCGGTACCAGCCGCCCGTGATTGTAGAAATCCCGCCGTCCCTCGCTGTGCCACAGTTCATGCTCTTAGGAGTAGGGCGGTAATGACAAAATTCACACTCGTCTGGGTGTTCGTCCTGTTCTCTCTGTTGTGGGGACATTCTGCGCAAGCGGCCAACTATTATGTGGCGCAAACTGGAGGCAGCGATGCGCGGAGCTGCGCGACGGCACAAACCCTCGCAACGCCCAAGCTGACCGTCGCGTCCGGTGTCACGTGTCTCGCACCCGGAGATACCCTCTACATTCGGCAGGGGACTTACGCCGAACATCTTGAAAATGTCCCGACCGGGACCTCGTGGAGCACGCCCGTCACGATTATGTCGTATCCCGGAGAGACCGCCACCCTCACCCAACACCCGACGGTCGAGAGTGCAATCTTCACCTTTGGTCAGGGGGCGACCGCGCAGCGCTATATTATTTTGCAGAATCTCACCCTTGATGGTCTTGGCGGGCACTCGTTGGGCGACCCGAACTACGGCTCGCATTTGATTAAAATTGACGGAATTTTCAACCGGGCCGATCATATTCGCATACAGAACAATACGCTGAAACGGGCGCGGATGAGCGCCGTGCTCAATACCACCAACACCACTGATCCGCTCTCTGGCTGCTGCAATGAATATCTGAACAACGAAATCGGGAACAATGGGAACTGGGCAAATTTCCCCGCTGGTGCGGATTTTCCGCCCGCGCTTTACGTCAGCGCCGCGAACAATCTGTTTGAGTATAACAATGTCCATCACAGCGCCAGCGTCGGCATCGACATTTGGAATTCCAGTGTTGCCGGATACACCAATAACGTGATTGCCCGCTATAACAGCGTGTGGGCGAATGGAATTCCCGGTGGCAAGGTTGGCGTCGGCATTATGATCACCAAAGGCAGCGGCACCCTGGTCCATAACAATTTGGTCTATGGGAATACCGGCGCAGGCATTGCCAGCAACTATGACGTGTCGAATATCTCCATCTATAACAATACCATTTACGGGACGGTGGGCGATCAGTACGTGAATGGGGCCTGTATTCACATTGGGGCTGGGACTTCGGGAACCGCACTGGTGCGCAACAATATCTGTTGGAACAATGCCGGATCGAATAGCGTGGTGAACGGTGGAAGTTCTGCGACCATTACCCAGAGTAATAACTCTTCTACCAACCCCAATTTTGTCAACGCCGCTGCGGATGACTTCCATTTGCAAGCCTCCTCCACTGCCGCCGTGAATCAGGGGTTTAATCTCACGTCGCTTGGCTTGACGAGTGATTTCGAAGGGACGTTCCGACCCCAAGGCTCCGCGTTCGACATTGGGGCCTATGAATTTACTACGGCGGACACGACGCCGCCCACCGTGACCGGGCAAGCGCCAGTCAACGGCGCCACTGGCGTTCCCCTGACGGCAGCCGTGACCGTCACCTTTAGTGAGACGATGGATAGCGCCACCATCACCAATACCAAGATCCTGCTGAAAAATCCGGCGCTCACGACCATTCCAGCAACGGTATCCTATACTGGGGGGCAGGTCACGGCACTGCTTACGCCGAATAGTCCGCTTGCGGCCAGCACGGTCTACACCGTGACGGTGCTGAGCGGGGCGAGTGGGGTTAAGGATTCTGCTGGGAATGCGCTGGTGGCGGACGCCGTCTGGTCGTTTACCACGGGCACGGGCGGGCCGCTGACGTTGTATGTCGCCACAACTGGGAGTAATAGCAATGACTGTACGGCGGCGCAGAATCCGGGCACTCCTAAACAGACGATCACTGCTGCCTTTGGTTGTATCGGCACCGGCAGCGGAGCCGGGTCAAGCTCGATCGTACAGATTGCGGCGGGCGATTATGCCGAACACTTAAATGAGAGCGTCAACGGCGGCACCAGTTGGGCGAATGCCTTACAAGTCCGCGCCGCCCCTGGCGCTTCGGTGTGGCTCAAGCCGAGCGGTGGGGCGGGCACGCGCTGTGTGACATTAGGCACGACCAGTGTCAAGCAGTACGTTATTTTTGACGGGATCAACTGCGATGCGACCGCTGCCACCGGCGAGGGGTATAAACTCGGCGGCTTCAATGCCACCAGCGGCCACATGCAGATTACCAATGCCGAAATTATGAACGGCGGGGTCACCGCCAGCCCGACCGGCTTGATCTACGCTAATGGGACCGAGATCCTCATCGATCATTGCAACATTCACCATGCGCGCACGACCGTGCCAGGACTGTGGATCACCGCCTCCAACTCGATTGTCGAGTATAACGACATCCACGATAACGGGCGGGCGGGGATTGATACCTACCTCGGTACGGGTGGCGTGAGCGGAAATATCTATCGTTATAATACCATTCGCAATAATATTGATTATGGCATCCTCCTGGGGTCTGGAGATAACAGCCAGTTCTATAACAATCTGATCTATAATACCAATGGCGACGGACTCTGGCTGGCCTTTGGCGGGACCAATAATCAAATCTATAACAATACCATCTGGAACAATCTGAAGTCGGGCGGGGGACGCTGTATGCTGATTGAGAGCCCGCAAAGTGCCGCGCTCATCCGCAACAATATTTGCTATCAGAACACCACGACCAACGTAAACACGGGGACAGGAACAGTGTTCACGCAGAATCTCTGTGGGGTCGCAGGCACGGGCTGCGCCGTGGTGGGAAATCCGACGTTTGCCAATGCGGCGGTGGGGAATTTTGCGCTCCTCGTCGGCTCACCCGCGATCGATCAAGGATCGAGTCTCGTATCATCGGTCGTGACCACCGATTTCGTCGGCACCACGCGTCCGCAAAACGGCACCTATGACATCGGTGCCTATGAGTACGTGACAACGACGCTCACCAGCCCCTCTGTGATCGGGACGCCAGTCACGATGAATAGCGGCGTAACCGCGACGATGGCCCTCCAGACGGTGAACGCGACCTGCCCCAGTGGCAGTACCAATGTCGTCGCCGTGGCGTGTCTGTCGACCCGCAAGGCGGGGGCCTCGGCGATCACACTCAATCTGCCGCAGTGGAATAGTGTGAATATGACCGTAGTTCCTGGGGGACCAGCTCAAGAGGCCGGGAACAACGGCACCTTTGCCCAACTGTACTATCAACTCAATCCGACCTGTGACGGCAGCCCACATGCCTTTACCATGCAGGCCAACACGACTAATCAGTTTCTCGTCGGCGGGATTCTCTTTCTCAAAGACGTGAGCCCAACCACCCCGTTCGATACGGCGGTGATCGGCACGGGCACGAGCAGCACGCCCCCCGGCATCACTGTCACTGGAAGTGCCAGCGGAGACCTCGTGGTCGATTGTGTGACGGCGCTGAACTCGCTGACCAACCTCGCCGTCGGACCGCTCCAAACCGGGATTGGCGTCAATCAAACCACTGCCGCGAATCCGAATGAATCAAGTAACGTCGAAGGGAGCATGTCGACTGAACCGTCGACGGGATCGAGTGTTACGATGAATTGGACGGTTGGGAATACCACGGCGAGTTGGGCGCAAATGGGAGCGAGCTTCAATCCTGTGACGGCAGCAACGGTGCGACGGCGGGCGTCCGCCCGGTATTACCAGTAAGGGAAGGAGGGCATCACATGAAGAAGAAACGCAAGAACCTCTGGACGACCGTCGGGGGAATTACCAACATCGCGGGCTATGTGGTCAGTGTCGCATTCAATCCGGTGCTTGGGGGGGCGATCCAAGCCGCAGGAACAGCGGTGATTGGACTTGCGGCTAAAGATAATGAAGAGGCGACGGCAGTGGCACGGAACTTCTTCTCGGCCCCGCCGCCAGAGGAAGAGGGGCAGTTCGATCCGCTCCCAACTCCTGATCTGTTTACCAAGATCGAACGTGAAGAGAAGAAGAGGGGAGATAAGCCATGATTATGCAACTGCTCATTCTCATCCTGGTTTTGGCCCTTGTCCTCTATGTGATTGAGACCCTTGTCTCCGATGCCCAGCTCAAGAACATCTTTCGTGTGGTGGTCGCGGTTGCGGTCATTATTTACCTCCTTCGATTGCTTGGGGTCTGGCTATGACCGAACCGACTCCGCCCTTTGTGTTAGGGTCGCTGATACCCCCGTTAGGAACGGACCTGCCTACCAATACCGTCGAAATCGAAGTGGTCGGCAAAGAATGGTGGAAATCGAAAACCGTGTGGTTCAACGTCAGCGCGGCGAGCTTGGAAGCACTCCAGCTTATCGGCACCCTTGGCATCGTTCCCCCTGGGACTATCACCACAGTGACCGCGTTTATCAATATCATTCTTCGTCGCCTCACCACACAGCCACTGAAAACCGCTCATCCTCGGATGGTGGTCGGCGTGTTGAAACCCACCCCGGATAGCTTACTCCTCCAACCTCCGCCCGAAGGGCTCCCGCCCTGGATGCGGAGGTAACGTGAGTAACGGAGATGCTCGGCTTGAGGCCCATGTCGAGCGGCTCCATGTCGCCATTGATAGCCTCAAGGAGCAGGTCGCCATCCTCGCTGCCAATACCAAACACATGGAAGCCGAACAGGCGAAGGATCACGACCTGATATTCTACATTCTCAAGACGTTACGCGGCGACGAGAAAGGCAGTGGAGGATTTACGAGTCGTATTGCCGCTATCGAAAACGAGGTGAAGAAACTGGTGACGGAGAAAGCCAGTAGTAACGCCCGCGTGTGGCAAGTGGTGGCCGCAGTGATTGGTGCCTTGTTGATTCGCGCCGTGGCGGCAAAAGTGTTCGGGGGGGAAGGGCCGTAACGTGAAAATCGACCGGGCAAAATTCTTCGCAGGCTATCGGCGGGCGTTCGGTTCGCTCTCGCAATCACAAGTCGACGGCCTCACGACTCTCCTGTCCTGCATCGAGTCAGACCAAGTCCTCACTGCAAATCCTCGGTATGTGAGCTACTTCCTAGCGACAACCAAACACGAAACTGCGGATACCTGGCAGCCGATCCGGGAACGGGGCGGCAAGGAATACTTCGTGCGGCGCTACTGGCACAACAAAAAGATTTGCAACGTGCTCGGGAATCAGTCCCTCTCCGACGCATACACCTACTGTGGGCATGGGTACGTGCAGATTACTGGGCGGGGACATTTTGAGACGTTCTCTGGCCTCTTGGGCGTGGATCTCCTTACTACCCCTGAATTAGCGCTTGAGGCAGAACATAGCTATCGCATTGCCTCGCTCGGGATGTGTGAAGGGTTGTTTACTGGCAAACGGCTCGGGCAGTATCTTGATGGGAAGACGTGGAGTTATTATGACGCCCGCCGCTGTGTGAATGGGACCGATCAGGCGGCCAAGATTGCAGGACTTGCGCAACAATTTGACCACATACTCACTGCGAGTATAATGCCGAGAGGGAGGAAAGAAATATGAACAAACTGATTCAAGCAGGGGCGGGGGTAGTCGTCGGGTTATTGTTTGCTTTCCTGATTCATCTCCTTCCGGCGCAGGCCGAGGAGTGTGTGCAGGAAAAATTGCAGGTGCAAAACCTATTGCAACAAAATGCGCAACTCAATGTTGCGGTTGCGCAGCAGCAATTCCGTCAGGCGATGCAAGAAAAAGCGCGGCTTGAAGGGATTACCAAAGACACTACACCACCGCCCGCCCCTACTCCTGCCCCGTCCCCCGCTGAGACGGCCCCGCCGCAACCCTCTCCCCATCCCGACGTTGCTCCGCAGTAAAATTTGACATGCAGCCAACAGCGAGCGTATACTCGCCGTACTCAACATATCCATTCCCATTGTAAGAGCCCCCTGCCCACCCCGCCGAGGGCTCTTTCTTTTGGCGCATTCCGACCAAGGGTGCAGGCTTGACAGATTTCACGAACAGCGTAGAAGAATGCCTATCCTTCCCCCGTAATAAGTCGCCCTGAAAGGGACGCTCGCGGGGCTCGGAGACCCTTTCCGTCCGGCGGCACGAACAGCGAATGCGAACCGGCGAGAGGAAGCTGTAAGAAAATTCCCCCTATTCGATATTCGATCCTAACAGGTCGATTGCGTAGGGGGTTTTTCTTTAGGGAAGCTGCGATGAAAGATTCCGCCCACTTCCGCTTCACTACGAAAAAATCACACGGCAATAGCGGCCTAGAATTCCCCTGTAAAAAATGACAGATGGGACGATTCAAGCGGATGACTATTCTGCAAATGACTGAGCGCCTCGCTGCACGCGGACATGGGATACGCACTTATATGATGCCATAGACACAGTCCACATTGCGCGACCGTCTCAGTTTTAATTTCCATCAGATCAGCAAATGGTTTTGCTTTCTGCTTTGTCCGTGTTGATTGTTTCATTGTGGTTCGTTTCCTTCTGGTTTATCTTCGGGTTCTTTTGGTTCCTCTACTATAATAATCTGCTGGCACTCATTGCACATGAGTTGCGGCTCAATCTTGGTTGAAGAATAGATCCGCACCATGCCGGAGATGACGAGCCAGCTATGCGTTTCGCGGCGATGCTTCTCTAAGGCGCGCACGTATTTCGAGGTGTTCACTGTTCTTCCTCACTGTTTCACGGCGTATGCGCGGAGTACGGTTGCCACGCCGTATGGATTTTCATTCAGTGCCTCTGCGTAATGCTCGGGATGTTTCCACCCCCCGGTCCGGCTAATGTCAGTCATGGCTTTGACAAGGTCGTCCTCTATCAGTTTCCGTGATCCCGCCCGATACAGAGCGAGTTGCACAGCCGGTCAGCCGTAGCGGCTCAGGAATGCCGGTTGCCGATTGGCAATGTCCTCGGCTGTATAATGCGACGGGTTGCTTTTGAGCCAATATTTGCCCCAGCCGACTGGGTATTTCTCGGCGGCATCGGCGACGAATAAGGCTTCAGTTGATGTGAGCATGGGGGTCCTCCTTCTCGGCAATAAAGCCGCCTTCGGCAATTTTTCGCCGACGCCATTCAGAACACATTTCACCATCGAGCAGGGTATTATCGGGATGCTCTCGCCACAAATCATTGCAGACTTGGATGTGATAGGCTGCGATTTCTTGCGGGGATTTTCTTGGCTGGTCCGACAAGAAGGGATCTCCGAACGGCGGCTCAAAAGATAACGTAAGATACAAAGTGAAAAGAATGAAAACTATTGCGGGCATGTGTGGCTCCTATTCCGAGTTTCGCAGCCAGCCTGTTACTTCCCCCTGATTCACTTTATCACTAAATGTGTTCTCAGGGCAGCCTTCCTGCAAACAGACTTCCGTGCAAATGACCGTTCCTCCCTCGGGCGTGCGGTATTCAAACTCTGAAACTGAAGGCGAGAAGTTTCGAGCAATGCTTGCGGCCTGCTGCCACGAATACACACAGAAGTGACGTTCTGCGGCCTGCGCGGCAGGTTCCGGGGTCGGGAACAGATAGCCCGCCGCGAACGCCGTCACAAAGATAAGCATAGCTGCTACGAACGACCCATAGCATTCGCTTGCCACCTTTGTAGGGTGGGCGGGTTTGACACTGGGCAGCATGTTATTCTCCTTTCCGTAGACTGTCGGCATGATCCATAATTTCGCGCCAGTTTGGGCCGTAGGTATCCTCCCACAATAACTCTTGCCATTTAATCCACGAACGTGCGCCAAGCACGGTTCCCTCTGTATCATAGGCAGTGATAACCTGCCGGGAAAATTCAATGGGGAGCGGTTGCTGCTTTGCTTTAATGGTCAGCGCGTTCCACGCATCAAGCAGTGTGCGACTCTGGATCGCAATATGCTGTTCGCCTGCAATAAACCTAAATATTGGTTTCGGCGGGCGAACATCGACACACCACGTCTCTGTCTGGACGGGCGCCGATTCCCAACCATCGGTCCGGGTTTTGACTTCCTCAAGCGAAAGTATCTTCTTTTGCTTCTGTACCACCTCGCCTCCCTTCTTGTGTACGGCTCCCCGGTCCGGGGGAGCCGGGTTGCTTATTTGGATTCGCTCTCAAAGTACCGAACGGCATTGTCCACCGCTTCAGCAAGCACGTCCTGCGGTTTTTCAGTCATGTCTTCTTGTACGTAGTGCAGCAGATCGGCGAGTAACGAAGTGATCGTTCCTTCGGTTTCTTGCAGCTCGCCCGGCGTTAGTCCCCGATAGAACCTGAGGATTTCTGCCGCTCGATCAACATGTTTCGCCGCGTCCTTCTTTGCCGTTTCCTCAGCAACGCGCTGCTCTGCTTTGTCTTGCCACGCATGTAGTAGCTCCGCGACATCATCAAAACTCGGATCGGAGGGATCATAGAAGATGGCAAGCCAGTCTTCTTGGGGTAGGAAGTCTCGCGCGACGCCGATGTCCTCCATCGTCTGGATTAAAGATTCCAGTTTGGAGAGCACCTCTTGCAATCCGGTCTTCTCTTGTTCTGATCGTGGCTCTGCGAGGGGCGTCGGATCTTCGCTCTCACACGGAAGAATGAACCGCTCTGTGCTCAGCAGACCTCGATAAAAGGGCCAGTCGCGCCCCGGCCACTTGTCACAGAGTTTTGCTAGCTCCTCCGCTGCCGGTTTGGTGAAAATCGCCCGAAAGACTTCCTTGCCGGTTATTTCTCGGACACCGAACGCGAGTTCTCCGTCTCTGACCGTTACGCTAAACACTTCATGGTGAGTATTCATTTGGAAGTTCCTTTCCTCTTTTGTGGTTGCAATCCGTTGCGCTCTAAGACATGACGAATGCCGGTTTCTGATCGCTCTAGCTGGTCGGAGATGTCGGCCACGCTGGTTCCTTGGCGCGTAAGACTGAGGATCAAAGATTCTTCCTTCGGCGTGATCGGGCGGCGTGGTTTAGGTTGCTTCTTGCCGAAGGGAGACATACCTTTGACGAGCGGCAATCGGCCAATGCGAGGGTCACGTGGAAGAACCTCGGGCAACACCCTGTGGTCGTGCGGGTCGCGTTGTCCGTCCGTGGCCTTCGCCGCCCGTAACGCCGATCTCTGCCGCTCTGCCGCAAAGAGTGAGTCAATCGAGGTTTTCGACCGCTTCACCATGTCCGCAATTTCACGAGCGGACTTCCCCTGTCCTCGGAGAGCAAAGATGCGCGCTGTCACTTCCGGTGTCAGTTTTCCTGGTGCCGTGTCGTTGTTGGTTTGTCCATTATCCAGTAACACGCGCAAGACCGGTTCGAGTCCCTCGGCCTTGCGGATACTGCACAAAAAGTCACGTTCGGCAGGTGTCATGATTTCTGCTCCTTTGTTGGTTTCCAGTCTGGTTTCAATCGCTCGCGCCAGTCGGGGTAATACGCGTAGCCTGTGCTCCCGCCGGTCCTCTGCTTGATGTGTAGGGCAAAGGTCCGATGTTTAACGAACGCCGCTTTTGTTTCCTCATACCATCGGTTATTCAATATGCGCTGCTTCTGTGGCGTTTCCCGGTATTCGTTCAACGCAATCCAATCTTCTTTCGCTTCTTCACACAGAACATCGACCGTACAGACGCACATGCTGTGATCTTCCTTCCTTTGGCTAATAATACATTAAATTGTACCTGTTGACAAGAGGGGAGATAATAAAAATGTACCTGCTGTAAAGAAAAAAGGTCTTGTTATGGGGGAAGGTCACAAAGCCGGGGCTGACTTTATGATCGGTGCCGCGAAGGGTGATGCGGCGCCCCGGCCTGTGGTTTCTCTGCCGCTCGACCGCTTGTACTCGGTCAGACACTCTCACGACTTCACTGAATGTTATCAACGCAGTCAATAGAGTCAGAGAAAGCCCTTATGGAACAGAGAAACAGTCTGATTAGTTTATCGTACTGAATACTGAAATTCACGACCACTGGCGGACTGGAGCAGGTCTGCTAACGTATGGGCCGTCTCCGTCTCCACGGCCTGTGAATCCTTCGGTGAAAAGATCGTGATTGTCTGTTTCGCTAATGCGCCCGTCGTGCCTCCCGGCATGTCGGCAATGCGGCGCAAGTGCCGATGAATAGCCGCGCGCAAGGTCACATCTAGGGGCGTCTCAATGGCAATCGTCCGGGTCTCAGCACGCGGAGTTTGATCGGCTAAATCTTGCAATTGGCACATGAGGGAGCCTGTTCCTTCATCGCTCGGATAAAAACAAAAAAGTTGTTTCGTAAAATCGCGGGCATTGAGAACCACGACCAAACATTCTTCGTGCATGAGTACCACAACGAGTGCACCGCTCTCATCGTCAGCAACGGCAGCTTGCGTACACCAGCGCGTTACGCTTGGCTTGAGCCACTCATCCCGAAACGGATGTTTCACCGTGCGGACCACCCGCTGACCAAACTTGTTGTGATGCTCGACCGTAAAGCGCGCCGTCGTCTTATCGGTTCCGACTCGCCAATTTGCAATAATTGCCTCAGTTCTGAAATTCTCGTATGACATATTTGTTCCTTTTCGTTCGCCCCTTTAGTGGAGGTTCTTGTGGTGGTCTATTGGTTGGCTATGAATCGGGCTGACACTCGGCTCATAGTTTGTAACCATTGCTTACTGTCCCGCTGCTTCCAGTTCCGCCACCCGCGCTTCCAACTGGTCAATGCGCTGCATGAGGGTCGCAATCAGCGCGGCGGTTTGTGGATCGACCGTGGCCCCTTCGGCCTGCTCGTTCAGCGATGGCATCGCCACGCCGAGTTGCCCTTCGGCATTGATCACGACGGGGAGGGCACCCAACACCGACGTGCCCCAAATCCCAGCAATATAGGTCTCAAAAATCCCATCGGGCTGTCCTAAACGCATGGTGTTCGATTCCGCTTGCTCTCCTCCGACATGGTTAATATAGATATTCCCCGACCCGGAGAGATTACTGTTGCCCGCTGCGACCCCGAGGAAGACGTTGCGATCTCCTCGCGAGCCGCTGCCCGCGCCCGCCCCGAGATACGTGTTATTCAGGCCGGTCGCATTGGCAAAGCCTGCTTGTGATCCGACAAAAGTATTTCCGACCCCTTCGGTGGTAAAATAGCCCGCGTGAAATCCGACCACGGTATTTTCGGCAGGGGTGGTCATGATCCGGCCCGCGCTCGTTCCGATGGCTGTGTTCCACTTGCCCGTCGTCAAGGCTTGTAACGCGCCAACTCCCATCCCCACATTGCCATTACCGGTCGTCACGGCTAACGCATTTCGTCCGAAGGCGGTATTGTTCCCCCCTTTATTTGCCGGTACGGCTCCGGTCCCGCCTGCGGTGTTATTATTCATGCTACTGGCGGTGGGATTATAGGTTGGGGTTGCAAGCTGCGCACTCGTCTGCGCCAGAGCAAGATTCGTGAGGCTACACAACGTGAGTGCAAGGACGGAGGACGTAAATGCTTTCATGATTCGTTCTTCTTTCAGGGGCCGCGAGGCCCCTTGCTAGCCCCCTTTGTAGGGGGGTTACAGTGTGAAATTACTTCGCTTCGCACGCCTTTAAGCGTGCATCGAAGTCTGCCAAATCGTACGCCCCGACCGTCACTTTGGTGTGGGCTGCACTGCCAATGTGAACACCGTAGGACTCACCCACCTTCCCGGGATGCTCGATGATCACATTGCCGATCCCGGTGACCGCTGCCCCCGCCCCCGCGCCGATGCAGGTGTTGTTCGCTCCAGTCGTCAGCATATTACAGGCGGAGTAACCGAGAATAGTATTGCTGGTGCCGTTGGTCATCCTCCAGCCCGCGTCGGCGCCCATCATCGTATTGGCCGACCCGAACTTGAGCGAGGTTCCCGCCCGATAGCCGTACAAGCTGTTTTCTTGTCCCGTAGTGAGCCCCGCCCCTGCCCCACTTCCCGTCGCCGTATCACGGATACCTGTAGTCAGGACTGGCATTGTGCGGTGGCCGATTCCGGTGTTGTCCTTGCCGCTGTTGTTCGGCACTGCGAATGTACCCGAGGCCGTATTGCGCGTAGCCTCGTCGCTTTTAGTGGGATTGTAGGTCTGACCGAAGGCAGACCCGGTGAAGAGCGTAAGAGCAATTGCTGACGTATAGATAAATGCTTTCAATGTGCTTCTCCTATTGTCGAGAGGCCCCAGTATTTGGGGCCGTTTGTTATTTGTGTGACTATGAGCGGTGCCGTGCGATGTACGCGGTCAGGACATCAACACACACCATCGTCAGGGTAAAAAGAATGAGCGTAGCGAACAGCATGTTAGAACCAATACGCGAACATCCGCTTCCACTGTAAACTAGAAATTGGCGGCAATGGGTTCGGGACCGCCACGCACTGATTGAGGTCCAAATAATAGAACTCAACCAGACCCGTGTTCGGCTGCACGTTGACGTTGAGATCGACCCCCGGCCTGCTTGGAATGTCGGTGTAGTGCTGCCCATTCACGTAGATTCGCAGCGGTGCGGAGGTATTTGGTTGGTCCCGATCGATGACATCAATCCAGAAATTGACCAGCCCAAGCTCAGGCCGCCACGTGGCCCACTGGGTCGAGGTGGGTGCAAACCAATTAGGACAGCCCTTGGCTTCAACGCCCGACGTAACGGTAAGATTAAGACTGAGAATAGTGACCAATGCCAAAGCAGAACGAACAATAAACGATCGCATACCTGACGTAGCTCCTTGCACCCTCTGTCGGGGTGCTTGCACCCTCTGTCGGGGTGCTTGCACCCTCTGTCGGGGTGCTTGCACCCTCTGTCGGGGTGCTTGCACCCTCTGTCGGGGTGCTTGCACCCTCTGTCGGGGTGC